>Ga0265313_10003233_pt1 | contig 13389 bp, 9 predicted proteins | sample 4123metaG_FD_203122 | JGI IMG/M metagenome (GOLD analysis project Ga0265313, IMG submission 203122) | Rhizosphere microbial communities from Carex aquatilis grown in University of Washington, Seatle, WA, United States - 4-1-23 metaG | ecosystem: Host-associated > Plants > Roots > Rhizosphere >...
GGGGTCAGGTTGACGACCAGCGCGCTGTCGGCGCTGCCGGAGGCCAGGGCGAACGCCCCGACCGAGGCCGCGATGCTCGCGATCTGCGAGGGGTTAATGTTCGTGCCCCATCCCGTGTTGGTGCCGATCGTGTGCCCGTCCGACTGCGCCGTCACCGTGAGGCTCGGCTGGGCGAGGGCGCCCGTGACGCCAAAGGCCGTGAGGCTCGGGCCGTCGGCCCGAACGAGCAGCTGATCGAATCCCGTCCCGCCGATCACGAAGCCGGGGATCAGGATGTTGCCGCCCGTCCCCACCTGGGCGCGGGTCGCGATGTTGATGAGCCGGGCGGTGCCGGTCGACGACACCTCGTAGATCTCGGCCAGCGCCACGCCGGTCGAATTGCCGACCCCGGAGACCTGCACCGTGTAGGCGCCCGGCTGCAGGCTGACGAGCACGGCGCAGTCCGCGCTACCGCTCGCAAGCGCAAACGCCCCGACCGAGGCCGCGGTGCTCGCGATCTGCGCCGCGTTTGAGTTCGTGCCCCAGCCGGTGTTCGTGGCCAGGGTGGCGCCTGTCGACTGTGAGGTCACGACCATGGTCGGCGCGGCCAGCGCGCCGGTGACCCCGAACCCTGTCAGCGCGGGCCCGTCGGCGCGGATGAGAAGCGTCTCGGTGCCGCTGCCGCCCACGACAAAGCCTGGGATCACGATGTTCGCGCCGGTCCCCACAAGGGCGCGCGTCGAGACGTTGATGAGCCTCGCCCCCGAGGATCCCGTGTTGACGTACAGGTTGCCCGCGCTGCTCGTGACCGTGCCGTTGCTGTTGGTCACGGCCACGGTGTACTGCCCGGAATCGGAAGCCTGGACGTTCGTGATCGTGTACGAGGAGCCGGTCGCCCCGGGAATGGCGGCACCGTTGAAATACCACTGGTAGGACAGGGGGCCCGACCCCGAGGCCGTCGCCGAGAAGGTCGCGCTTCCCCCGGCGGTTGCGAACTCGTCGGTGGGCTGCTGGGTGATGTCCGGGATCGTGCCCGCCCCGGGGACGATTCGGCGGATGGTGCCGTTGAGCGAATCGGCGACGTACACGACGCCTGCGGGATCGATCGTCACGTCCCCGGGATCGTCGAACCGCGCGTTCCCGGGCAGGCCGTCGATGCTGTCGGCGTCCCCGGCTGCGCCCGCCACCGTGATCACAAAGCCCGAGGGGTTAATCTTGCGGATCGTGTTGTTCGTGCTGTCGGCAACATAGACATTGCCCGCATTGTCCACCCCGACGCCCGCGGGGCCGTTGAAGGCCGCCGCGCTTCCCGACCCGTCGGAGCTCCCCGCAACCCCCGGCCGCCCCGCAAGCGTCGTGACGACACCCGCGGGCGTGATCTTGCGCACGGTGTTGTTGTGGTTGTCGGCGACGTAGACGTTGCCCGAACCGTCCACGGCAATGCCGGTCGGAAGATCAAACTGTGCGGCGGTGCCGGTGCCGTCTGCGCTGCCGCTGGTCATCGCGGTGCCGGCGAGCGTGGTCACGACGCCCGCCGGGGTGATCTTGCGAATAGCCTCCCCCAACCCGTCCGCCACGTAGATGTTGCCGGCGCTGTCGACGGCGAGGTTCTGCGGGTCGTAGAACCGGGCCTGCGCACCCGTGCCGTCGCTTTCGCCCTGCATGCCCGCCGTGCCGGCCAGGGTCGACACGACGCCCGCCGTTGAGATCTTCCGGATCGTGTAGTTGCCGTCATCGGCAACATAGAGGTTTCCCGCCGAATCCGGGGCGACGCCGGCGACCGCGTTGAAGAGGGCCGAGGCCACGGGGCCATCCGTGCTCCCGCTCGTCCCTGGCGTGCCGGCAACGGTGGTGACGACTCCCGCCGCCGTCACCTTGCGGATGGTGTAGTTGGTCGAGTCCGAAACGAAGATATTCCCGTTCCCGTCCGCCCGAACCCCGCCCGGGCCGCTGAACCGGGCGTTCCAGCCAGTCCCGTCCGCGTGGCCGGCCGAACCGGGCCATCCCGCCAGCGTCGTCACGCCATACGCGTTAACGGTAAGGTTGGCCCGCGCGCTGGTGACGCTGCCCGAGGCGTTTGTCACGATGCACCTGAACTGGTCTCCGCTCATCTGGCTCGTCGTCCCGCTGACGAGCAGGCCCTGCGTTTCGGAGCCGCTGTAGGCGCCGCCGTCGGTCACGTCGGCCCACGCCGTCGACCCGTAGGGCAGCCGCTGCCATTGGAAGCTGAACGGAAGGGAGCCTGCGCCGACGACATAGAAAAGGGCCGGCTGGCCCAGGGTGACGACTCGGTCGCCCACCTGGCCCGCGATGCTCACCGAGGGGTTCGCGGTCAGCGGGTCGGCCATCAAGGCGGAAAGGACGGGCACCCCGATGCCCGTCAGGAGGTCATAGCCCGTACCCGCGCTGTACGTGCCGTTGCTTCCCTGGGTGATGTCGCGGAAGGAGGTGGACGGCGTGGACGAGGTGCCGAGCAGGGGGTAGATAAGGGGATTGAGAAGGCCGAGCGGTGTGCCGCGCTTCTGGTTGATGAGCGCGCAGAACGCGGACCAGATGGGCGTGGCCCAGCTGGTCCCCCCTATGGTCATCTGCTGCCCGCCGACGTAGACGAGCGCCCCGTCGCCAGGATCGGCGGGTCCGGCGACGTCGGGCACAAGCCTCATGGTCGCCAACGGCGTGTTGACGCCGATGCCGTAGCCCGTCTGCCACGAGGGGCGGCTGAAGACGATACTGACCCCCCCTCCGGTACCTTCGGCGGCGCTCGTCACCCAGGCTGTCTCGCTCGCCACGGAATTGTCCGAGTTAAGGACGAGCGTCGTGCCGCCGACCCCCGTCACGTCGGGGTCCGAGGTCGGATAGGTGGTCTGGACAACGCCCTCCGGGACCGCGCCGCTATCGCCCGAGGCGCTGAGGACGGTGACCCCCGCGCTGGCAAGGTTGGCCATGTACTGCGCCTCGAGGATCAGGTAGTCCTTCGGAACATCCCGTTCATTGCCCCCGATGCAGATGTTGAGCACGTGCAGGGACGGCTGGGTCTGAAGGTCCGCGTACACCTGCTGGAGGATCTCGTCATTCTCCGCGGGGTCGTTCGCGTTGGCCCCGTAGATTCTGATCTTGGCCCCGGGCGCCAGCGCGCTCGCCCACTCCACATCAAGCGCGACCTCGTCAACCAAGTTCTGGTCCGGGGAACTGGCGGGTCCCCCGGCGACGGGGACCTGCACGATGTTGGCCGCCGACTGGCTCGTGATCCCCGCCGCGGTCCAGAACTGGGTGATGTCGCTCTGCTGGGGAAAGGCCAGCGCGTAGATCGCGATGGTCTGGCCCGCGCCCGTCACGCCCAGGTTGGTCGCGTTGTAGGCGCTCAATATCTGTGCGGGAGAATAGGTGGTGAGCTGCTTGAGGTTCGCCCGAAGCGCCCGCGGCGCAATCAGCGCATGGCGCTTGATGTGGGGCTGGAGCCCGTGGATGCCCAGCACGACCGGAGAGATGTCCGAAGGCAGGCTCGGGGCCGTAACGGCGGAGGTGTATTCACCGTCGCCCTCGACGGCGACGCGCGCGAACGTCACGCCAAACGCCCGGGCGACCGCGTCGACCGGGCCCCGCCCGAAGACCGCCAGGTGATTGTCGTCGGTCCGCGTGATCTCAAGGCCCTGCGCCTGCAGCCATTGGACGAGCCTTTCATGGTCGGCGGACAAGGGAAAATAGCGCACCGCCTTCTCCGAATCGGACATTCGCTCGCCGCGGGCGATCCGGGACTGCATCTCGTCGAAATTGCGCATGCGCAGGGCCACCTCGAACGGCATGGTCGCAGCGTGCTCGGCGGCGCTCAGGACCACCCTTGAGACGGCCGCCGTAGGCCGCGCGCCCGTGGGCGCCGCCGGAACCGTCCTTATGCTGTCCGGAAACGCGGTCCTATCCGGAGCCACGGTTGCCGCGTGAACACACAGGCAGCACAACACGGAGCCGAAATGGAGGAGCAGCCGGGGATTGTTTCCGCTCACGATCGACATAAAGGGTTTCCGACCGGCTTAATGGGCTGAAGTTTCTTAGGAAAACAGATTTAGGTAACAGTTCGTGAACGTTCCGAAATGCCCCGAAACACGCGCCGGGACACGCTCGGCTGCATTTCCGGTTCATCTGAGGCGTCACTCCAGCAAAATCGCGGTTATTCCAAGACGGCCCGCAAGAAGGTCGCGAGGCGGCGGACCTCCTGTCCCGATTCCATGGCGAGGTTCAGCATCGGTGTTCCAGAACTTGATGTATTTGTGTTTACAACCGTAAACAATTATGCGTTTACAGCTGTAAATGATGGTTCCGCGCATTTCAGAGGCCGAGTGGGAGGTGATGAAGGTGATCTGGCCGAATCCCCCGTGTTCCGCCCACGAGGTCGTGGCCGCGCTCGCCCCATCGAAGGCGTGGAGCGTGGGGACGATCAAGACGCTCCTCAACCGCCTTCACTCGAAGGGGGCGCTCAGGTTTGAGAAGGTCGGGAAATCCTACCGGTACCATCCGACCGTCACGGAGGAGCAGTTGCGCGCCGCCGAGACAGAATCCTTCGTCGCCCGCGTCTTTGATGGGTCGCTCTCGCCCATGATCGCGCATTTCGCCCGCATGCGCAAGCTGACCGACGGTGACCTCGATGAGCTGGAGCGGATACTGAAGGAGGGCAGGAAGCATCCATGAATCTCCTCATCGAACTCACGCTTCGCGGCTCGGTGGCGGCGCTCGCGGTCGTCGTGTTCGACCGGAGCCTGGCCGGCTGGATTGGCGGACCGTCCCGGCGCTTTCTGTGGTGCCTGGTGCCGCTGGCCTTCCTTGTCCCGCTCCACATCCCCGTCTTTTCGGTGCTCGGCGGCCTGCCTTCACCGGTCGCGTCCGCCTTCACGTCGCCGATGCTGCTTCCTCCGGCCGTCGCCGTCACCGGCAATGCCGCCGTGGATAACCCAAGCCTCGCAGTGGGCGTCTGGCTGGTCGGCGCGCTCTTCTACGTGGCGCTCGTGGTCGTCCAAACCGCCCGCGCCTCGCGCCGATGGTCCCGCGAGCGCCTCTGCACCGACCACTCGCTCCTGGAACTTCTGGAGGACTGCAAGAAGGAGACCGGCGTGACCGTTCCAATCGGAATGGTCGTCTCCGGCTCGGTCCCGTCGCCCGCGATCATGGGGTGGCTGCGCCCGCGCATTCTCATGCCGGCGTCGCTGGCGACTTCGGCGTCGGCCGACCTTCGGCCGATCCTTCTTCACGAGCTCGCCCATTTCCGTTGGCTGGACGTGCCGTTCAACTGGCTGCTGACCCTCGTGCGGGCCGTCCACTGGTTCAATCCCCTCGCCCACCTCGGGGCCGTCGCATGGGCGCATTTTCGCGAGGAGGCCGCGGACGAGGCGGTCGTCAGGCTCATGCGGGACGATACCGGCCGGGCCTACGGGGACGCCCTGGTGCGCGCGCTCCGCCAGTGCCGGCGCGCCGCGGTTCCCTTCGGCGCAATGGCCATTGTCGAGTCCGTCCATCACCTCAAACGGAGAATAACCATGATCACGCATTACCCTGACAAGTCACCGCGCATCCTGCTGGCAGGATTCGCCTCGATCGTGCTGGCGGCGGTCGTCTGCTCCATATCCGTGCGGGCCGCAGACACCGCGGCGTCGGACCCGAAACAGGCCGCGATCGCCAACGCCCAGGCCTGGCTGCTGGAGATCGACGGCGGCCAGCTAAAGCAGAGCTGGAAGGATGCTTCGGCGGCGTTCCAGAAGCAGCTGACGTCCGATCAATGGGAGGCGGCGCTGAACAGCGCCCGCACCCCCCTCGGCAAGTGCAACCAGCGCCATGAGGTCTCAGCGGCCCTTCAAAAGGACCCGGTGACGCCCAATGGCGTCGTCAAGGGCGAGTGGGTCATCATGCAGTTTGAGTCGTCCTTCGAGAACCTGAAGAGCGCCACCGAGACCGTGACCTTCACCAAGGAGGCCGACGGCACCTGGAAGGCCGCGGGGTATCTCATTCGCCCGCGGTAAGGTCCACCCTATGGACCATGCTCGACGGGTGGGGCCCCATCGACGGCCATCATGAAGGGAGGGGGGGGCGCGCGGTGTTAGGCCGATAGGGGCTGCCCCATGGCCCTCGCCCCCTCCCGTGTGAAACCCTGCCCGCCCGCGTCTCCAGACGCACGAACTCCCTCCAGTCACCGGATGGCCGCCTTGGGCGTCCTTGCATTCCTGCTGGTTCCTGCCGCCGCCCTTGCGGCCCCCCTGTTTACCCTCGGAAACACCGAGGTTCAGGCTCTCCCGAGGTCCTCCAATGGGCGGAGCTACGTCCTTTACGTCTCCCTTCCGCCTTCCTACTCGACCTCTCCCACCCGGCACTACCCGGTGGTCTACGCCACGGACGGCTACTGGGACTTCGCGCTGCTGGCGATGAACGTGGGCAACGAGCAGGTCGACGGCTCGATGCCCGAGTTCATCCTTGTCGGCATCGCCTATGGAGGAACGAACCCCGACGTCGGCACGCTGCGTAGCTGGGACCTGACGCCGGGCATCGACCCATCCATCGACCCCTACGGCTATTCGACCGGCCATGCCGACGACTTCATTGCCGTCATCACCAATGAGTTCATCCCGTTCGTTCAGGGCACGTATCGGGTGGATCCGAGCTTCCGGATCCTCACGGGCAACTCCTATGGCGGCCTCTTCGGCCTGTACACGGCGTTCTCGCATCCCGGGCTGTTCCAGGCCGTCGTGGCCTCAAGCCCCTCATTATGGTGGCGCAACGGCTACATTCTCGGCCTCGCCAGGACCCATGCGGCGTCCGGCGCGAGCCTGAACACGCGGATCTGGGTCAGCTTCGCGTCTGAGGACGCCCAGGGGATCATGGGCCCCACCGAGACGTTCGCCCAGCAGGTCCCGAAGCTTGGCATTCCCGGCCTTGTCCTGGCCGGCCGCGAGATCGAGGGTGAGCGGCATTCGAGCACGAAGCCCGAGTCCTTCAACCGGGGCCTGCGCTTCGCCTGCGCAAACATCGCTCCCGTACCGCCGTCGTCGCTCCTGCCGGGATTTGGGTCGCGGTCGACGATGGCCAACCTTTCCACCCGCGGGCTCATCGGCGGCGGGCAGAACGTGCTCATAGCCGGATTGGTCGTGTCCGGCATCCAGCCGAAGCGGCTGCTCATCCGGGCCGCCGGCCCGTCCCTTTCGTCCCTCGGCGTGACAAACCCCGCCGCCGACCCGAAGTTCGTCGTGATCGACGCGAATCAGAACGCCGTCGCTTCCAACGACAATTGGGGCGATGCCCCCAATCTCCAGGACCTTGTCGCCGCAACCGCGCAGTGCGGCGCCTTTCCCTTCCCCTCTGACAGCAGGGATGCGGCCGCGCTCGTGATGCTAGATCCGGGCTCCTACACGGTCGTCGTCGAAGGCGTCAACGGAAGCACGGGGGTTGGGCTCGTGGAGGCCTATGAGATCCTCCCGTGATCCTCGCGCTCAGGCTCCAGCGCCGCCGCCGGATCCAGCAGGTGCGGGCCGGGTCCCTTCTCTGATGGCTCGTCCCACGGATTCCTGAGCGGGCACCCGGCGGCGTGGGGCGCCCCAGGAATCATCGCCTGAATTCCTGGCTTCGTCTTCCGATGCCAACGATTCAGGCCTTCCGGTCCGCTTGGGTGATGAACACCAGGGCGGCGGTCCAGGCTATCGCGACGGCGGAGAGCCAGTGGATCAGGGCCATCGGGAGAAGGCGATCCATGGCGTCCGTTCCGACGCCGTACATGGGTGCCAGCCACACATCAAGGCGCCAGTTCAGGATGCCGAGGAAGATCAGGCCGCAAAACGAAACATACCAGCCCCCAGCTTTCTCGTCATCGACCGTGGAGGACCTATTTCTACCGAGCCAGAGCGGGACTGCCCCAAGGAGAAAGACTCCGGCCACAATGCCGGCAGCCACGAACCGGTCGCCGGTCTGCCAGGCAAGGAATATCAACACCCAAAAGGAGGCCGTCAGGAAACCCGCCGTCATGGCCACGCGCTTCTTCAGCGAGACGGGTGCCGGTGTAGCGGGTTGAATGATCCCTTCGGCAGCCATCTGACGACGGAGCGCGCCTTTCCCCCGGATCATGAACACGATCAGGGTCACCGCAATCATGGCGTAGCCGAACCAAACCGCGACCATCGGTGCTGTCGTCGTCCAATCCTGACGATGATACGCCTCGGCGGATCGGGCCAAAGGGGCAACGCCGATCAGTGCCGCAACAAACCCGACCACAGAGAGCCAGAGCACAAGCGTCCAGCGAGCCACGAATCGGCGTTCGCGCCTGGTCTCTGCCTGGGAGATCTCGGCCCAGGACATTCCTATGGCGGCAAAGACCCCGACGAAGGGCGCGACCCAAGCTAACAGGAAGCCGATCATTCCGCCCTTCGCCGCGGCGCCACCTTTGGCGGCAGCCTCCATGGCGACGGCGGGGCCCGCTCCCGCAAGCAAGGGAATGCTAACAAGGACCTGATGGGTGAATTGGGAACCGGGGTTGGTCCTCCGCAGCGTTGATTCCACGAAATCCATCATGCTCTCCTGCAACTGCCGGCGGCCGCGGGTCAGCCTCTGCATCACTGCGTCGGGAGTCAGTCCGAGTGCCTCGGCCACATGCTCCACCGACTTGTGATCACGATAGAACAGGATCAGCGGCTCGCGGTAGATCTCGGGCAGGCGCCCGACCTCGCGCCAGAGGATAGCCATCTCCTCATTGCTGACCGCTTGCGCGTCGGGAAGCGGCTCGGCGGACTGAAGGCCCAGCGTGGCATCGAGCGTGGCCGCCTCGTGGGCGGGTTGGCGGCCAAGCCGGCGGAGATCGCCGTGGATGATGTTGCGGGCAATGCCGCAAAGCCACGCACAGAGGCGGCCGGGCTCGTGCAGGTCACGCAGCTTCTGCCAAGCCGTGAGAAAGGTCTCCTGGGCCAGGTCCTCACTCTGGCTGCGGTTGCCGGTCGCGCTGTACGCAAGCGCGCAAACCAGCGCTTGGTAACGAGCTACGATCTTGCCAAAGGCCTGGCGGTCCCCGGAAAGGCTCTGCTCAACGAGCTCGGAATCGGAATGGTCGCTGGCGGAAACGGCGATGGAGGTCATGGTGTCACCGCATAAGTGGTCTGAACCGGCCCGGACCTGACAGAAAATCTGCTGGGAGGCGCCGAAAGGCTAAGCGCTACTGTGGGCGCTCGGCGTGACCATTCAACATGGATCTCGATGTGCAACGCAGGGATTGTGATCTCCCGGCGGAATACCCTCTCGGCGCGCAGATCCCAAGGCGGTCAATCCCCTGGGCGCGCCCGCCGTGACCTGGCGCTGGACCCTCTAAGGATTGCTTCGTCGCTCGGTTGGCGCTATCACCCTCTCCGGCTCATTCACCCCAATGGCCCACTCGCTCAATTTCGTCGCAGGCTGGTGGCTAATTCTTGCGGCCTTTCTGACCGGTGCAGCGTTGGGCATGGGTTTCCATCGCGAGGACTTTCTCGACGGCTACGGCTCGTTCCGCCGCCGGCTGGCCCGATTGGGTCATATCGCGCTTGCGGCGCTTGGCGGGCTCAATGTCCTCTACGGCGTCTCGCCCGTTCCAAGCGGCCCCGGCCCGTTGGGCCTAACGCCCGGACCCCTGATGCTCGCGGGAGCCGTTGCGATGCCCGCCGTCTGCTTTCTCTCCGCGTGGCGCAAATCCTTCCGGCATCTCTTCTTCGTGCCTGTCGTGCTCTTGGTCTCTTCGGTCGGGTTGATTCTATCTCTTGTTTCACGATGAAGATTGGACTCCTTGCGATGAGTGGCGTCCGGGCTCACGACAAGAAGCTTCTGGAGCTTGGCCTGACGCTTCCCGGATTCGTGGAGCGCAGCCGGATAATCGCGTCCCTTCCGAGCCTGGGCCTCCTGTACCTTGCGGCGGTGACGCCGACCGGCCACGACGTTTTCTATTTCGAGGCCGAGGCCGATGGAGCGGAACCCCCGGAACTCTACACCTGCGGCCTTGTGGCCATAAGCACGTTCACGGCGCAGATCTTCGAGGCCTACGCCATCGCCGACCGGCTGCGCAAAGCCGGCGTCCGGGTGGCGATGGGAGGCCTCCACACCTCGGTGCTGCCGGAGGAGGCCTCGGAGCACGCGGACTATGTCGTTGTCGGGGAGGGTGAAAACGCCTGGCCGGCCGTCGTCGACGCGGCGGCGGCGGGAGCGCCGTCCAGAGTCTTCCGTGCATCGGACTTTGCCCCGGTGGACATCGCGCGCCTTCCCGTTCCCCGCTTCGATCTGCTCGGTGACCGGCCGTACAACCGGTACACCGTCCAAGCCACCCGAGGCTGTCCCTGGAGATGCGATTTCTGCGCCTCTACGGTCATGCTGCAGGTGCCGTACCGCAGGCGTCCCGTCGATCAGGTCGCGCGGGACATTGAGAGCCTTCAAAGGCTTCACCCCAATGCGTTCGTTGAGTTCGCCGACGACAACACCTTCGTGGACAAAGCCTGGGGCAAGGACCTCTGCAGGGCGCTGGCGCCCCTCAATGTGAAGTGGTTCACCGAGACCGATGTCAGCGTGGCGGACGATCCCGAGCTGTTGGCGCTCATGCGGCAGGCGGGATGCAGGCAGGTTCTCGTGGGTCTGGAGAGCCCGAGCTCCGGCGCCCTTGAGGGCGTCGAGCAGCGGGCCAACCGCAAGGCCCGGTGGGTTTCACGATATGCGCGGGCCATCGCCGCGATCCAGTCGCACGGTATCACCGTGAACGCCTGCTTCATTCTGGGGCTGGACGGCCAGACCAAGGATGCCTTCCGGGAGATTCTCCAATTCGTCAGGGAGGCGGAGCCCTTTGATGTGCAAGTGACCCTCCTGACTCCGTTCCCGGGGACCCCGCTCTATCAGCGCCTGCTGCGGGAGGGGCGAATACTCGAGGATCGCGCGTGGCATCTTTGCACGCTCTTCGACGTGAATTTCCGACCGTCACAGATGACTCCGCAGGACCTGCGCGAGGGAATCTACGAGCTTGGCGCCCAGCTCTACAGCGAGGAGGCGACCCGGCGCCGCAGGAAAGGATTCTTCAGGCAGTTCAGTGACTACCCGCACGCAGGGGACGCGCCCCCGGGCGCGGGGAGTTGATCGCCGCCACCTGCGGAGCCTTCCCTTCGGAGACGACACCCATGAAATCGAAGCTATCCATCCAGATCCTGTATTCGGCCGCCGCCGCCTATGACGGGCTGCTTGGCCTCCTCTTTCTCGCCGCCGGCCCGAGGCTTTATGCTCATTTCCAGATCATGCCCCCGAACCACTGGGGCTATGTTCACTTTGGAGCAGGGATACTCGTGATCTTCGGATGGATGTTTCTTGAAATCGCGCGCAGGCCGATGGAGAGCCGCAACCTCGTCCCCTACGGCATCCTGCTGAAGATCTGCTATGTCTCGACCGTCGCCTGGTACTGGGTGCACGGCGATATTCCCGCGATGTGGAAGTGGTTCGCCCTCGCCGACACGGTCTTCGCCCTCCTCTTCGCGTGGAGCCTTCCGGCATTCAAGGCCGGGTCCCTCGAGGCGGGTTCGACCAGCGCCCCCGCCTGATCGCACGGGTGAGCTGCCCTCGGGGCGGATGTGCCGGGCGCGGGCGCCCGGCGCTCATCCCTTGAGCGCGCCCGCCGCGATCCCGCGCACGATCTGGCGCTGGAGCGCAAGGTAGACGCAAAGGATCGGGAGCGTAACCAGGATGATCCCGGCGAAGAGCATCCCGTATTCGGTCCGGTACTCGGCCGCGATCGAGAGGTTGGCCAGCCCAAGGGGAAGCGTCCGCGCCGTCTGCGCCGTGTCCCCGTTCACCAGCATGAACGCATAGAAGTACTCCCGCCAGACCCCGATGAACTGAAAGATAGCGACGGTCACGAGGCCCGGCCGCGCCAGCGGGAGCAGCACCCTCCAGAAGGCGGAGAACTCCCCGCACCCGTCGACGACGGCGGCTTCGTAAAGCGATCGCGGCAGCGACCGGAAGAACCCGGACAGGATGAAGATGGCGAAGGGCAGCCCGTTCGCCGTGTAGACCAGGATGAGGCCGATGCGCGAATTGAGGAGGCCTACCGCCCGGAGCTCGAAGAAGAGCGGCACCACCGCGAGCTGGGCCGGGATCGTGAGGCCCGCCATCATGAGCCCGAAGACGACCCTGCCCGCCGGATGGGAGAAGCGCGCCAGGGCGTACGCCGCCATCGCGCCCAGGGAGACAATGAGCGCCACCGAGGCGGCCGTGACGACGACCGAATTGATGAAATAGCCGCCAAAATGCGCGCCATTCCAGGCTCGCGCGTAGTTGTCCGTGCGCAGGTCGGACGCCGAGGGGAGTGCAAACGTGTCGCGGAAGATGGCATCGTCGGGCTTGAGCGACGAGTAGGCGACCCAGACCATCGGGAACACGAGCCATGCCGAGTACCCGAGCAGGGCCGCAAAGGCCACGGACCTGGAGAAGCGGCGGGTGCGGCCGGGATCCGTCATCGGAGTCATGAGTCCACGGTCTCGCTCCTCATCCCGCGCAGGACGGCCGCGCTGCCCAGAAGGACCAGCGCGCAGAGGATGACCGCCAGCGCCGAGGCCCTGCCCATGTCGAAGTCCTTGAACATCGTCGTCACCAGCAGCGTGCCGAGCGTGCTCACCGACGCCGACGGGTCCTGGGAGGTGAGCAGCCACACCATCTCGAAGGCGTTCAGCCCGGCGATGACCAGGAACACCGCGGATATCGCGAGGACCTCCCGGATCATAGGAAGGGTGATCGTCAGGAACTGCATCCAGGCCGGCGCCCCGTCGATCTCCGCCGCCTCGTACAGCTGCGGGTCTATCCCCTCCATGGCGGCCAGGTAGAGGATGAGGTTGAAGCCGCAGGCCATCCAGATGTAGATCGGGATGAGCGCGGCATAGAGGTGCCCCTCCGAGAGCCATGGGTAGTCCGCGAACGAGCGGAGCCAGTCCCAGTGCAGCGTCCCGCCGAGGCCGACCAGGCCCGCGTTCACGAGTCCGCCGTGGGGCTGGTAGGCGTTCAGCCAGATGAGCGTGGCGGCGATGCCCCCGAGCATGTTCGGGAAGAGGAGGATCATCCTGAACGCCCCGGCCCCCCAGACGCCGCGGTGGATCAGCATCGCGAACAGGAGGGCGATCGGCACGACGACGAACGCCGGCACGAGCATGAGGAAGAGGTTGTTGCCGAGGGCCGACCAAAGGGCGTCGCTCTCGAAGAGGAGGGACTTGAAGTTGTACAGACCCACCCAGGCCCTCGGCCCGATGCCGTCCCAGCGGGTGAAGGCCCACAGGAAGGCCACGAGGGCGGGCGCGAGCATGAGCGCCCCGTAAAGCACGAGCGCGGGGCCGACGAAGCCGGCCGCCATCCTCGCGCGCAGCGGCCCGAAGCTCGAGCCATCGGCGGCACGCGCCGGCCTTCCGC
>Ga0265313_10003234_pt1 | contig 13388 bp, 6 predicted proteins | sample 4123metaG_FD_203122 | JGI IMG/M metagenome (GOLD analysis project Ga0265313, IMG submission 203122) | Rhizosphere microbial communities from Carex aquatilis grown in University of Washington, Seatle, WA, United States - 4-1-23 metaG | ecosystem: Host-associated > Plants > Roots > Rhizosphere >...
TTCCGAAAGAAGATGATCGCATATTCACTAAAACGCGGCCCGGCCACAAGGAAATATCGGCAAAAAGGCTCGAATTTGCCGGTTATTTTGCCCCAATGCGGCGCGGACAGGTATCCGCCGCATTTTCGCAGCGCAAAGTGGACCCGATCACTCGGGATTTCGCGCCGGAAATATGCCCCCGGCGCTCATGCGCCCGGCAGTGGATGCAGCCGGAGCCGGCGCAGACGCCGCGGGCCGCAGGGCCAGTGCCACCCGCGGGCGGCCGACACAGAACCTGTGGAGATTCACAAGCGGTTTCGTGGCACGGTGGATCATCCAACAAACGAAATACCAATGCCTTGTCACGTGCGGCATAAGGGTGGCCTCGGCGATTGTCGCCAGCGGAGTGTGGCCGTTGTCCTTGCGCGCATAATAGAGGTGCCGGAAGAGGCGCCGGCGCATGGCAAAGGAATTCGGCCGCAGGCCGACCGAGGCGGCAAACAGATCGAAATATCGCGCCACGATCCGCATCACCTCGCCCGAGGCCACCTGCTCCTTTTCGTTGACCACAGTCTGCTGCGCCGGGTGTCGGCGAAACGCGCAAAGGGGTTCGGACGTGTAGACCAATCCCGCCGACTGAAGGAGGTGAAACCACATCTCCTGGTCCACGACCTGGCGAAAGGTTGGATCGAATCCCCGGGAGCCCTGGATCCGCCGGAAAAGGACGGCCGAAGGCTCGCCCACCAGGTTGCGATCCTGCTGCATGCAGCGAATGATCACGCCGGCCCCGTCCTGGAATCCCGAAGCGCCCAGTTCATCCCAAACCTCAATGACCTTGGAGGCTTCGTCGAGGATCAGGCGGGCGCTCACCGCGAGGACCGCGCGGGGTTCCTGTTCCAGCATCGCAACCATCCTGTTCAAGGCCTGAGCCGAGGGCAGGCTGTCGTCGCCGAAGACGAACTTGACGTACTCCCCTCCAGCCTCCTTCAGGCACCAATTCCAGTTGGCCACCATGCCGAGGTTGCGCTCATGCAGTTTGTACCGGATCCGCGTGTCCTGGGCCGCGTACCGGCGGATCACCGAGGCGGAATCGTCCCGGGAACAGTCATCGCTGATGATCAGCTCGAAGTCCCGGAAGTCCTGCGCCAGCACCGACTCGATCGCCTCGGGCAGGAACCGGCCATACTCAAAAGTGGGAATAAGGACGCTGACTTTTGGTCGGGGAATCATTGTTTCGCGGCGCCCGGGCAGCGTTGCCTCTCCAGCGGCGCCTGACGCCGGAGCACAGGATATGTGCCTGCCGGAAATTCATCGGTTTCCCATCCCTTGTTCAATGATTATATTAGCCGTGAATGTTGAGCGCCTAGTTCGAGCCAGGCTCCTGCGCGCCGTGTGCCGGACGTGAGCGTTCCTGGGGCGGAGGCTGCGCCAATCCGCCGGGCAACCGGGCGGCTTCCTCCGAAGCCCTCGGGTCTGCCACCCTTTCCGGTGCAGGCCCGTCGAAGGCGCGGCGCAGATCGTCGGCGCTCACATGGTAAACAAGGATCGAGCCGTTGATTGTGCCGTCGGTTTCCCGGGTCCGCAGGTATGCGGTCAGGCGAGAGACGCGGTACAGGTTGAATTCGCCCAGATGCTTCATCCAATAGGCGGGATCCCTTTCCCTAAGGGCCGCCGTCCGCCCACCCCAATCGTCGCCGAGAAATGGCCGCGCCTCCCGGCAGAGGATTTGATACCGATCCTCGTAGTGCGGATCCCACGGCCCCCACTGCAGCATCGTTGCGCTGATCATGTAGGTCCCCGGGTGGAGCCGGAGGGCATCCGGCCGCTCAAGCAGCATGACCGAATCCTGCCGTCCCTCTTGGCTGACGGCCGCCACCTCGAAGCCGGGGTGGTCGCGCAGCAAGTCGGCGATCCCGCTCTCCCCGCGGCCGGCCGCCACTGAAACAAACTGGATCGGCGCCGGCATCGGATTCAATGATCGGGCCGCAATTCCATAATAGGCGGGGCTGGCGGTTCCGAAATAGGACAGGTAGAACGGCTCCTCATCCGGATGCGCGGCGACATAGCTCCTGACCCCAGGCAGATCCTGGCCCCAATCGAGCGAACTGTCCACGAGATGGCGATAAGCGTGTTCCGGTCCGCCCGCCAGGAAGTTGAAGTAAGCCAGGTAATTGGGATACCGCCATACGGTCTCGGCCGCGGCCAGGGCGATCAGGGCGGCCAGGATCGCGCCCGCCGTATTCCGCAATCCCCTCCCCGATCCGGCCGAAAGGTTCTTCTGCGCACCGCCCCACCAGGCCGCCGCAGCGCCGCCGAGGATGAAGAGCGGCGGGTAGGTTGGAAGAAGGTGCCGGTGCCCGATATTCAGATGGCTCGAAATCGCCGCCGCCCAGTAAACCCCAAGCAGCGTCCAGAGCGGCAGTCCCGCGTAGAGCGAGCGCAGCGCCAATCGGATGAGCGGGGTCCCGTCCCGCCTCCGGATCCGCCGCCAGTCCGCCAGGACGGCGGCTGCAGCGAGCAGCATGATCCCGAAGACAGGAAGGGGCGTTTTCACAAGGGCCGTATAGGGAAAGAAGGATCGCCAGCCGTAGAGACTGTACTGCCCGTTGAAGAACGCCTCGCGCTGCAGGGTCGCTTTCCGGATGAAGGCGCAGCCGTAGGTGTAAGCCTGGGGCAGCAGGCGATGCCGGTCGATGAACGCGAGAACCCGGAGCACCGGGGCCTTCGGCGGGGCGGACATGATTGCGTCGAGCTGACCCGCCTGGCCTGCCGTGAGCACGTCACTTTTCAGAACCGGCAGGAGATCCAGCGCCTGCCAGGTCCACCGGTCGCCCTGAAACCCCTGGGCCGCTATCAACTGCACGGTCCTCTCGCTTTGCGCGGCCGAAAGCTTGAGTGAGGCGAGGACTTCGGAAGGCGAAGGCTTGTCGGTCAGATTCTCCCAGGTATCGCTCAGCCGGTCGGTTCCCGGGCGCCCGCCATTGAAAACCGAGTAGCGGAAGCCAAAGGAAGCCCAAACGATCAAGATCATGATGACGAGGTGCACAGCCGCGGCTCCGGCAATGCCCAGCGCCATTCCGCCGCGCCGGAGTTCCCGCGCGGCTCCGCCCCACTCCGCCGGCAGCGGCTTCCCGTTGACGATCCGGCCCGCCGTCAGGACGAGCGCAATCGGCAGGATGAGCACGGCCGACATCTTGGTGACAATCAGGCCGCCCATGAGCAGCGCGCTCACCAGCACGCGCTTGGGAGTCAATCGCTGGATCATGGTCCACCAGGCCAGGGCAGCCGCCAGGAAAAGCAGCGCGCACGCCATGTCCGACGTCATCAGCGGCCCGTTCGCAAGCACCGTTGGATTGAAAACGCAGAGAAGCAGCGAAAGCATCGCTCCTTCCGGACCGAAAATCCTCCGGGCCCACCACCAGACGAGAGCGGCAAGGACTGCCGCAAAGAGGGCGCAGGCCGCCCGGCCCCTCGCAAGCATCGCCTCGACGTTGTTCCCGAGCTGGTTGAACCAGGCGTCGCCCACCGCCAGTTCGTCCGACCGGCGCCAATCGGCGCCGTCGGCGGCGGGAAACCGGAATGGCCCGTCCAACAGCGGCAAGGCCATGATCCGCTGCGCCAGTGTGCCGTTTCCGGGATTGAGCCGGTAATCGTTGAACCGCCAGTACGTGTAGCCGGCGGTTGCATGGCGGGTCTCGTCGGCCGTCAGGCTCTTGTCCGAGGCGCTCATCAGCAACAGCGCGAAAACCGCCGCTATCAGAATCGCGGCAACGGCCGGACTTGCCCAGCGGGGCGATCCAGGGACGAGCCGATCGCGGGCAAGCTTCCGGGTGGACGTATCCATGACCTGCAAAATATTTGCGGCGATAGTAGTTCCGGCGGATTGCCGGTGGTCAACAGATATTCCGGCGATGGAGGATCCGCCCGCCGAAGCCTGGCCGAAGGGGGCCCGCTTTTAAGATTTGCGCCGAGGCGCGGCGGCCTCATTCCTCTTCCCTTCATGGCGCCAGCGTTTCGGGCCAATGGCACACCAACTCCGCCGGACCGCCGGCAGGACCTTCTGCTGGCGGGGTTGCTTCTTGCGGCCGCGTTCCTCGCCTACCTGCCGGCCCTTCACGGAGGCCTGATTCTCGACGACGACCTCCACATAACCAGGCCCGAGCTGCAGTCCCTGGGCGGCCTCTGGCGCATCTGGTTCGAAATCGGCGCCACCCAGCAGTATTATCCGGCCCTCCACACCGCATTCTGGGTGGAACACAGGCTCTGGGGTGACGCGGTGGAGGGCTACCATCTGGTCAATGTCCTGTTTCATGCATGCGCCGCCTGTCTCGTCGTCCCGCTCATGCGGCGGCTGCGCCTGCCCGGGGCGTGGCTGGCGGCATTCCTTTTCGCCCTGCATCCGGTCTGCGTCGAATCCGTCGCATGGATCGCCGAGCAGAAGAACACGCTGTCGGCATTTCTGGCGCTCGGCTCCGCCCTTGCCTACCTGCGTTATGACGACGAGCGCCGCCGGTCGCATTTCTGGATCGCCCTGGGACTCTTCGCGCTGGCCCTGCTCAGCAAGACTGCGGTTGTGACGCTGCCCGTCACCCTGATGGTCGTCGTTTGGTGGCGGCGCTCACGCCTCGACTGGCGCCGCGACGTGCGGCCGCTGCTGATCTGGTCCATCCTCGGCGGCGCCGTCGGCCTCGTCACGCTCTCCGTGGAGCGGAAGCTCCTTGCCGGCATTCACGTGGATTTCACGCTGACGCCGGTTGAGCGGGGCCTCGTCGCCGGCCGGGCGTTCTGGTTCTACCTGGGCAAGCTCACCTGGCCTGCGAACCTGACGTTTTTCTATCCGAGGTGGGCGGTCAGCACCGCGGCCGCCTGGCAGTACCTGTATCCGGCGGCGGCGGCCCTGGCTGCGGCGCTCTTGTTTCTGGCGCCCGGGCGGCGCGGGCCCCCGGCGGCTTTCCTGTGCTATGCCGCGATGCTGGCTCCGGTCCTCGGGTTCGTGAATGTCGAGTGGTTTGTCTTTTCCTTCGTCGCCGATCATCTGCAGTACCTCGCAAGCCTTTGCCTGATCATTCCGCTGGCGGCAGCGCTGGCGAAGGGGGCGCAGCGCCTGTCCGCGCCCTGGCGCCAGGCCGCGCCCGCAGCCGAATTTGCCCTGCTGGCCGCCCTGGGCGTCCTCACCTGGCGGCAATGCGATCGCTACCGGGACCCGGTGACCTTTTACCGCACGGCGGCCGAGATCAACCCCGCCTCTTCCGTGGCGCACAATCATTACGGAGCCGCCCTGGCCGTCCTGCCGGGGCGGATGCCCGAGGCCATCGGGCAGTTTGAGATTGCACTGCGCCTCAGCCCGAATTTCGCCGAAATCCACGAAAACCTCGGAACCGCCCTTCTGCCCGACCCGGCGCGCCGCGACGAGGCCATAGCCCATTTTGAGACGGCGCGCCGCCTCCGGCCGGACAGGATTACCGCCCATGTCAAACTTGCCTTCGCCGTGTCCGGCATTCCCGGGCGCCTGCCCGAGGCGATCGCGGAATATCAGGCCGCGCTGCGGATCGACCCCAAGGACCCGACCCTTCACGACGCCCTTGGGCTCGCCCTCATGCAGGACCCGCAAAGACTCCCCGATGCCCAGGCCGAACTCGAGGCGGCGCTTCGCCTCAATCCCGGCCTGGCCGCTGCGCACTACCACCTCGCCAACCTCCTGGTCCACGATCCCAGCCGCACCGGCGAAGCGCTGGATCAGTTCGCCCAGGCACTGCGCCTGCAGCCCGACTTTGCGGACGCGCACAACAACCTGGGAATGGTCCTGCTGAACATTCCCGGGCAACTGCCCGAGGCCATCGCCCATTTCGAGGCGGCCCTGCGCGCCCGCCCGGATTTCGCGCAGGCCGAAAACAATCTCGGCACCGCCCTGGCCACCGCGGGCCGTCTGTCCGAGGCCGCCGTCCATTTCGAGGCGGCGCTGCGCCTCGATCCGGGACTGGCGCAGGCGCGCGACAACCTCAATCAGGCCCGGCAGCTCCTGGGACAAACGCGTGCGCCGCAGCCGTGAGGCATCCTGAGACCATTGACTAAGGCGATTCTGATTTGAGATGTTCGCAGGTCACTGATGTCCAAGCGCACGATACCATCGAAGGCGGAACCGTCGCAGAAATGGACCAGCTGGAAAGCGGCCGTCCTGGTCGCGCTGGCGCTTGTCGCGTACGGCCCCCTCTGGCGGGCCGGCTTCATCTGGGACGACAACAGCATGCTGACCGCCAACCCGTTGATCCGGGCCGGCGACGGTCTGTACCAGTTCTGGTTCACCCGAAACGCCATCGATTACTGGCCGGTGACATCGACCTCCCTCTGGTTTGAATGGCGCCTGTGGGGTATGAATCCGCTGGGCTACCATCTGGCGAATCTCGCGCTGCACCTTGGAGGGGTGATGCTTTTCTGGTCGGTCCTGCGCCATCTGAAGGTGCCCGGCGCCTGGCTCGCGGCCCTGCTCTTCGCGGTCCACCCGATCAATGTCGAGTCGGTCACATGGATCGCCGAGCGGAAGAACCTGCTGGCGCTGTTGTTCTACCTGCTGTCGATCCTCTGGTTCCTGAAAGCCGGGATCGTTGCTGGCATTGCCCTCGCCAAGGCCGAGCTCAACCGCTGGTACTGGCTGAGCCTGGTCGCGTTCATCCTCGCCATGCTGAGCAAGGGTTCGGTTGCGACGCTTCCATTGGTGCTGGCGGGAATAATCGCCTGGCATCGCCGTCCGACGGCTGCCGACCTCCTTCGCCTGGTTCCCTTTTTCATCGTTGCCGGGGTCCTGGCGGCGGTCGATGTCTGGTTCCAGCGGCACGGAATGCCGGAAGTCATCCGGCCTGCCGGGTTTGTCGAGCGGCTGCTCGGAGCCGGCGGGGTCATCTGGTTTTATTTGTCCAAGTCGCTTTGGCCGGCGCAGCTGATCTTCGTGTATCCCCAGTGGCAGATCCGAATTGCGAGTCTCGTCTGGTGGCTTCCCGTCCTCGGCGTCCTGGGCTTCACGGCGCTGCTCTGGGGCCTGGCGAGGCGGGACACCGGCCGGGAATGGAGCCGGCCAACCCTGTTTGCCTGGGGCTACTTTTGCGTCTCCCTCGTGCCGGTCCTCGGATTCACCGACGTGTATTTCATGAAATTCTCCCTCGTGGCCGACCATTACGCCCACGTGGCGCTGATCGGCGTGGCCGCCTGGGCCGGATTCGCCGCAGACAGCCTTTACCGCCGGGCCAGCCCGGCCGTACGGATGGGCTCGGCCGTCCTGTTCGCGGTTGCGATCGGCCTGCTGGCCGGCCTCACCTGGCGGCAGAACCGGATGTATCGCGACAGTTTCGTCCTGTACCGCACGACGCTTGCGCTCAATCCCGATTGCTGGATGGCCCACAACAACCTGGGCCAGCTCCTGGCCGTGCAGCCCAATCACGGGCCGGAGGCGCGCGCCCAATTCGAGGCGGCGCTTCGTCTGAAGCCGGATTACGCCGACGCCCACAACAACCTTGGGCTCGAGCTGGCCGCAATCCCGGGTCGCGTTCCCGACGCGATCGCGCAATTCAACGAGGCGCTGCAGCTGAAGCCAAACTACCCTTCGGCCCACAACAACCTGGCGAACGAATTGGCGAAACTTCCCGGGCGCCTGCCCGAGGCAATCGCCCACTACGGGGAGGCGCTGCGGTTGGATCCGGATTTCGCTGAAGCCCACAACAACCTGGGAGGGGCGCTGGCGAAGATTCCCGGACGCCTGCCGGAGGCCATCGCCGAATACGGGCAGGCGCTGCGGCTCAACCCGGATTATGCGAACGCGCACTACAATCTGGCCTCGGCTCTGGCGCAAGTGCCCGGACGCCTGCCGGAGGCCATCGCGCATTTCGAGCAGGCGCTGCGGATCAATCCGGGATTCTACGCCGCCCACGTCAACCTGGCCGACGAACTGGCGAAAATCCCCGGACGCCTGCCCGACGCCGTGGCCCACTACGAGCAGGCGCTGCGGATGAACCCGGAGGATGCCGACGTGCAGAACAACCTGGCGGTGGCGCTGGCCAAGGTTCCAGGCCGTTTGCCCGATGCTGTGGCGCACTTCGAAGCGGCGTTGCGAATCAACCCCAATGACGCGGATCTGCACTACAACCTCGCAAACCAGCTGGCAAAGATCCCCGGCCGTCTGCCCGACGCCGCGGCGCATTACGAAGAGGCGCTGCGGATCCGGCCGGATTTCACCTCCGCCCATTACAATGTCGCCGTCGCCCTGGCGCGAATGGGGCGCATCGGCGAGGCCGTCAGCCACTTTGATCGCGTGATTGAGCTCGATCCCGGCAACGGCCCGGCGCGCGCATATCTGGATCAGCTCAGGGCCGGCCCGCGATGAGTCCCGGAACGTGACCTGCGAAATGCCGGCCGTCCCGGTTATTGCGGCCGGGACGCGGTGATCTCGGCCAGCATCCGCATGGCCTGCTCGTTGCCTGGTTGCAGCCTAAGCCCGGCCCTGAGGTGTTCGACCGCTTCCCCGGTTCCGCCGGGGATGCCGAGGAGCACGACGGCCAGGTTGAAATGGATCTCGGCGATCTCCGGCCTCAGGCGAAGCCCTGTTTCATAGTGGGCGATCGCCTCCCGCGCCCTGCCCTGCGCGACCAGGACATTCCCCAGATTGATGTGCGCCTGGTAGTAATCCGGGGCCCGCCGGAGGACTTCCTCGTACTGGGCGACCGCCTCGGGCATGCGGCCGGGCGCATTCTGAAGGTCGCAGGCCAGAAAGAATCGCGCCTCGATCGATTCCGGATTGAGCCGCAGCGCCTCCTCAAACTGGGCGATCGAGTCCCCTGACCGGCCGGGGACCTTTTCGAGCTCCGAACCGAGATTGTAGTGCGCAAAGAAATTGCCGGGGCAGTTTGCAACCGTGTCGCTCCATAGCGCCAGGGGATTGGAATACTCCCGGTTGCGCCTCCAGGTGGCCCCGAAAAGCGCCGTCGCGATTACAAGGCAGCAGAGAAGGGAACCGCGGCCCAGCCACCGGTTGATCGCAACGACGCCCAGCACCGCCACCGAAACGAGCGGCAGATACATCCGCTGCTCGGCCATGGTCTCGGTCGCAATCGGGATCACGCTGGAACTGGGAGCCAGGATGAGAAAGAAACCGGCCCCCAGGAATCCCAGGGCCGGCCTCCTGCCCAGGGCCCATGCACTGGCTGCCAGGAGAACGGCGACCACAACGGCCGAGCAAAGGAGCCGCCCCGCTCCGAGCGCAAGGGCGTTGCCGTAGGAAAAAATCAAGGGGTGCGGCCAGAAGCAAAGGCGCAGATAGTGAACAATCGCGGAAAATTGGGTCAGCACATAGGCCCACCAGGAGACTCCTTTGCCGATCCCGACGGTCCCGCCGCGGCCGTTTGTCGAAAGAACCAGGATAGCCAGAACCAGCCACGTGCAGGCGAGACTCGCATGCAATCGCCACCGGCGCCGCAAGGCTTCCTTGAAGCTGCCGGAAAGGAACGTGCGGTCATAGAGAAGCACAATCAGGGGGGCGGTGACCATCACCTCCTTGGTTCCCATGCCGAAAAGGCAGCATAGAACCGAAAACACAGCCCAAACGCTCCCTGCTGCCTTTTCCTCCTCCCCTCCCTCGCCCGCTGGGAGCGGGCTTCTGCGGCCGGATGCGCGCCCGCATTCGGCATACCTTATGAAGCAATACAGCGTCAGCAGGTAGAACAGCCCCATCAGCGACTCGGCGCGCTGGATGATGTAGGTGACCGACTCGGTCTGCAGCGGGTGAAGGATCCAGAGCAGGGCGACGCAGAAAGCCGTCATCGAGGCCGCCTCCCCTGCCCGCGGCGCGAGCGTGCGCCGGACGATTCCGAAGAGGGTCAACCCGGCCAGAACATGGATCAGGATGTTCAAGGCGTGATAACTCCAAACCGCCGTGCCGCTGATCGAGTAATTCAGCGCGAGGGACAGGTTGAGGACGGGCCTGCCTCCCACGGTCGTGCCGGCCGGGGGCCAAAGCGCGCTGGACCAGTGCTGGAGGGACAGGTTGGTGGCGATCGAACTGTCGTCGTCGAAAATCAGCGGAACGGAAAAGCTGCCGGAATAGGCGGCCGCTCCGGCCAGCGCGACCAGCAGGGGCAGCCAGAACCGGCCATGAACGGCCGGCCTTGCTCGTGAAATGGCGGATGTCGCTGTCGTTGGGATGACCGATCCTGGCCGGAGTCGCCGGCCGTTTCAAGCGCTTGAAAGTTTCGGCCTCTTCTGGGACCGTGCTGGCCATGCCGCCCTCCCCATCCGTTCGGCCGCCTTGGCGCTGGAGGGAGATCGCTGCCGCGCTGGGGCCGCCGGCATTGCTTCTGATTGCAACGGTGATCGTCTACCTCCCGAGCCTGCGTGCGGGTTTTATCATGGACGACAACGCCATGTTGACGGACAACCCTCTGATAGCCTCCGCGGACGGAATCCGCCGGTTCTGGTACACCGCCCAGCCGGTCAATTTCTTCGGACCGGTCACGGCGACAACCCTCTGGATCGAGTGGAGGCTGTGGGGCCTGAATCCCCTCGGCTACCATGCGACCAACCTCGCCTTCCATTGCGCCGAGGTGCTGCTCCTCTGGGCAATTCTGCGCCGGTTGCGCCTGCCGGGAGCCTGGCTGGCGGCGCTTCTGTTCGCCGTGCATCCCCTCAATGTCGAGACTGTGGCGTGGGTGGCCCAGCGCAAGAACCTGGTGGCGATGCTTTTCTTCCTGACGTCGATCCACTGTTTTCTGAGAACCGGAATCGTGCCCGGTTCCGCCGCAGCCTTGGCGAAGGAGGGTTTCAACCGCTGGTACTGGCTGAGCCTCCTCGCATTCGTCCTCGCCATGCTCGGCAAGGGATCCGTCGCTCCGCTGCCGCTCGTCCTGCTGGGCCTTGTCGCATGGCACCGGAGGATTTCGCCCCGGGACCTGGCACGCCTGGCGCCCTTTTTCGCGGCTGCCGCGATTTTGGCCGCCGTCGACGTCTGGACCCAGCGGCTGGCATCGCACGAGATCGTTCGCGCGGCCGGATTCACGGAGCGCCTGCTGGGAGCGGGCGCGGCGGTGTGGTTCTATCTCTTCAAGGCGCTCTGGCCGGCAAACCTGGTCTTTGTCTACCCGCAGTGGCGGATCGATGCGACAGACGCCCGATGGTGGCTGCCCCTGGCGGCGGCGGCAGGCTTCACCCTCGTTCTTTGGCGCGCGCGCCGGGGGTGGGGCCGTTCGCCCTTGTTCGCCTGGGGATATTTCTGCGTGATGCTGATTCCCGTTCTGGGCTTCACCGACGTCTACTTCATGAAGTATTCGCTCGTGGCCGACCATTATGCCCACCTCGCCCTGATCGGAGTGGTTTCCTGGGTGGCGGCGATGGGCGCCATGGCATGGGAACGCGCTCCGCTCGCTGCGAAGGCGCGCTGGAGGACCCCCGCGGCGGCGGCCCCGGTTGCGGCAATTCTGATTCTCGGCGCCGCGACCTGGCGCCAGACCCGCCTCTACCGGGACGCCCGCACCCTCTATCAGGCGACGGTCAACGCAAACCCGGGTTGCTGGATGGCGCATAACAACCTGGCCGTCGAGCTGGCGGAGATCCCGGGTCGAATGCCCGATGCGGTCGCGCACTACGAGGAGGCCCTGCGCCTGAAGCCGGATTACCTTGAAGCGCACAACAACCTGGGCATCGCGCTGGAATCCGAGGGTCGGACCCAGGAGGCGATGGCGCAGTTCGAGGATGCCCTGCGCCTCAATCTCGATCTGGCCGACGTGCACGCAAGACTCGGCTCCCTCTTTTCCAAGGCCGGCCGGTTGCAGGAGGCCGTCGCCGAGGACGAGGCCGCGGTCCGCCTGCAGCCGGCGAGGGCCAAGGGCCATGTGGACCTCGGACTCGCGCTTGCGGCGGTGGGACAGAACGGCCGCGCGATCGCCGAATACGAGGGCGCGCTGCAGCTGGATCCCCATTTCGTCGAGGCCGCATTCTATCTGGGCATATCCCTCGAGCACGCCAATCGCATCCCCGAGGCTGTCGCCAGCTACGAGCGGGCGCTGAGGATCAAACCGGACTATTACGTCGCCCACAACAATCTCGCCGTCGCGCTCTGCAATGCCGGAAAAGTCGCGGAGGCGGTGCCCCATTACGAGGAGGCCATCCGAATCGCTCCCGCCTATATCGAAGCCCGGTACAACCTGGCGTTCGCCCTGTCCAGCCTGGGCCGGGCCGCCGAGGCGATCAGCGCCTTTCAAAAGGCCGCCGATCTCGCGCCGGCCAGCGCCGCGGCCGAACTCGATTGGAGCCGCTGCCTGCAGGCGCTCAGCCAGCCCGAGGCCGCGGAAGTTCACCGGCAGAATGCCGCGCGGCTCCAGGCCGGCGGCGGCCGTTGATGATTGCCGTGCGACCCAGGCCGACAACGCCATTGCAAAATTGAATCCCGCCTCCCCCAACCCGCCCCAGGCCCTCCGGCCGTCCCGGTCCGATCGTCTCCGGTCCCTGATTCCATCGGGCCGCGCTTCCCTTTTATGGATCGCCGCCCTGGCGGCAACGCTCGGGTACCTCGCAATCGACAGCGCCGCCCGAATCCGGCACCTGCTGGCAATGGAAAACCTGTACGGCGTGCAGGTGGCGGCGCCGGCCCCGGCCCCGGCCTCTCCGACGGGCTTCGACCTCGGCCGCCGGAACATGGTCGAACCGGGAAACACAGCCGACACCTATCACTGGATAATGCAGACCCAGACGATGCTGGCGGGGGGACCCTGGCGGCTGCACCACGTGGATTACGACAATGCTCCGGACGGCCGGGCGATGCACTGGGCGTCACCCCCGCGCTGGTGTCTCGCGCTGCTGGCGTTCCTCGACAGAGGCGTTTCGGGCCGACCGCTCGGCGCCGCCGCCGAGCAGGCCGTGCTTTACGCCAATCCGCTGCTGCTGGCCATCTTCCTCCTTGTTGCAGTTCCGCGGATCGCGCGCCGCTTTGGGGCGGCGGGCGCAGCCCTGATCGCGGTCGGCACAGTCGCCAGCCACCCGTTTTACCTGAATTTCATCGCGGGCAACGCCGAACACCAGGGTGCTGCAGAGGTCTGCGCGATGCTGACGGTTATCTGCCTGCTCGGCGGAGCCGGCGGCTGGACCGGCTCTGAACGCACGGACGGCGCAGGCGAACCGTCCCGCCTGCCCACGCTCCGGCAGGCCCGCAGGTGGTTTCTCGCCTCCGCCGTTGCCGGCGGCGTCGGACTTTGGCTGAGCGCGGCCAGCGAAGCCCCCCTTCTCGCGGGCGCCGGCATGGGGGCGATCGCATCCGTGGCCGTCGCCCGAAGCCGGGCCGGCCACGAAGGCAGAACCCTGACTCCCGAGTTGTGGCGCCTTTGGGGCCTGGCCGGCTGCACCGTCAGTTTCGCAGCCTACGCCATCGAATACTTTCC
>Ga0265313_10003236_pt1 | contig 13387 bp, 9 predicted proteins | sample 4123metaG_FD_203122 | JGI IMG/M metagenome (GOLD analysis project Ga0265313, IMG submission 203122) | Rhizosphere microbial communities from Carex aquatilis grown in University of Washington, Seatle, WA, United States - 4-1-23 metaG | ecosystem: Host-associated > Plants > Roots > Rhizosphere >...
CGCTATCCCGGGGACGCGTACGCCGACATCGTCGGTCAGGATGTCTATACGGACCATCCGGCCGACGCCTCCGTGGTCGGCGGCTACGCGGAGCTTCTCGCGACCGGCAAGCTGGTCTGCATGTGCGAGTTTGGCGCCGGCTCCCCGCAGCGGGGCAATCCCGACTTCGACGAGCGTGTCCTCGTGTCGGCCTTCCGGGACAAGATGCCAAGGACCGTCTTCTACGTGCACTGGTGGGATGGCAACGCGGGCCGGGTGGGCTGGGGCATGGCCGAGACGCGCAACGTCGCGCAGGCGCTTGCGGATCCCTGGATCCTCAACCGCGACGACCTTTCGTCGCGGGTCTTATGGGGTCTATGACGGGGCCTCCAAAGGGGGGCGCCCCGGCAGGCGGTGCTTCCCTTTCGGGGCGGGGGACCCCACACTCGGGGCCCTAGGCCCGCCCTACGAGCGCCACAGAGTCTCGGAAACCCGGGCGCGGGCCGAGTCGCCCCGAATCCCCCAAGCCCATGCCGTCCGCCCCCATCTCCAAGCTTCCCCGCGGCGTCCTTGCCCTTGGCGCGACCGCGGCGCTCGGCGGACTCCTCTTCGGCTTCGACATCGCCATCATCACCGGGGCGGGCCCGTTCCTCGTCAGGCATTTCCAGCTCGGGGCGCTGGGGCTCGGCTGGGCCTTCAGCTCCCTTCTCTTCGGGTGTGTCGTCGGCTCGGCGGCCACCGGCTGGATCTCCGACCACCACGGCCGCCGCGGGCCGCTCCTCTGGGTGGCGGCGCTCTTCGCGATGACCTCGGTCGCCACGGGAATCGCCCCGACGTACACGCTCTTCATCGTTGCGCGCTTCGCGGGGGGCCTCGCGGTCGGGGCGGTCTCGGTCCTTGCGCCGATGTACGTGTCGGAGATCTCCCCGGCGCCGAACCGGGGCCAGATGGGAACGCTCTACCAGCTGGCGATCGTCGTGGGGATCCTGATCTCATACTCGGTCAACTATGCGCTGCGCGACCTGGGGCCCTGGAACTGGCGGTGGATGTTCCTCTCGGGCGCGGTCCCCTCGGCGATCTTCTGGTTCGTCCTGTACCGGGTGCCTGACTCGCCGCGCTACCTGGTGATGGCGGGGCGGGAGGCCGAGGCGCAGGCGGTCCTCTTGCGCTGGCTTGGGCCCGCGGCGGCGGCCGCGGAGCTCGCCCAGATCCGCGAGAGCGTGGCCCACCGGTCATCGGGGTGGGTGGAGCTGCGCCGGCCGGCGCTGCGGCGGCCGCTTGCGGTCGGGTTCACGCTGGCGATCCTCATCCACGTCTCGGGCATCAACACCGTGATCGACTACGCGCCGCAGATCATCCAATCGGCGGGCTGGGCGGTGGATGTCGCCCTCTTCTCGACCTTCGGCATCGGCGTCACGAACCTCCTCTTCACGCTCGTCTCCTTCCGCGTGATCGACCGGCACGGCCGCAAGCCCCCGTACATCCTGGGCTCCCTCGGGATGACCGGGGCGCTCCTGGGGCTCATGGCGGCGGCCGCCTCCGGCCACTTCACGGGCGGGCTCGTCCTCGCGCTCATCCTGGTCTACATCGCGTGCTTCGCCTCCTGCATCGGGCCCGTCTTCTGGACCCTGGTCCCGGAGATCTTCCCCAACCGCGTGCGCGGCGAGGCCATGACCGTGCCCGTGCTCACCCAGTGGGTGGCCAACGCCGTCGTGGTGCTGCTCTTCCCGCTCGCCTTCCAGCAGGCGGGCAAGGCGGCGACCTTCGGCTTCCTGGCCGCGATGGCGCTCGCGCAGGCGTGGTTCACCTGGCGCTTCGTCCCCGAGACCCGGGGCCGGTCGCTCGAGCAGATCGAGGGCCTGTGGGGCCCGAAGGCCTGAGGCCCCCCAGCGGCATGAACCCCGGGCCCTCCCTCCTCCTTGCACTTGTGCTCGGCGCGGCGGCGTGCCCCGGCGCGACCCCGCCGCAGGCAGGAGAGCAGGGCCTCGCGATCAACGACCAGGAGTACCTGGAGATGGCCGGGCTCAATGTCATGCTGGCGCATGACTACTATCCCGAGGGGCACCAGGGCGGGGTGTGCGTGATCCAGAACGGCCAGCGCGTCGCGACAAACGGCGACCTGCGCCTCGAGCCCACGCCGGGCCAGTGGCAGCCGATACCCGCGGTGGGGCCCCGCAGGGTCGACCGCAAGGCCCAGGAGATCAGCGTGCACATGGCCTACCCGGACGAGTCGAAGGACCGGAAGGGGGACGAGCCGATCGCCTATCCGGACCTCAAGCTCGGCTACGTGCTCAAGGTTAGGCCGGAGGGCGCGGCCGTCCGGATCATCGTCGACCTGGACCGGCCCCTCCCCCCCGAATGGGTCGGCCGCGTCGGTCTGAACCTGGAACTCTTCCCCGGGATCCTCTTTGGCAAGTCCTACGCCATCGGGGGCCGCACCGGCGTCTTCCCGCGGCAGGCGGACGGCCCCGGCTCCGTCACCGACGGCGACTACGAGGTCGACCCCCTCGGCCGCGGGCCGAGGCTCACGGTCGCGCCGGAGTCGGACACGCAGCGCATGACGATCGAGGCCGTGCGCGGCGGCGAGCTCCAGCTCCTCGACGGGCGTGCCAACCACACCGACGGCTGGTTCGTCGTCCGGGCGCTCGTCCCGGGGGGCGCCACGACGGGCGCCGCCGAATGGCTCGTCACGCCGCATGTCATCCCCGGCTGGAGGAGCGATCCCGTCGTCCAGGTCTCCCAGGTCGGGTATTTCCCGGGGCAGCGGAAGGTCGCCGTCATCGAGCTCGACCGGCGCGAGGCCGACATCAAGCCGGCGGCGCTCTACCGCGTCACGGAGAGGGGCGCCGAGCTCGTCTTCGAGCGCCCCGCGAGGGACTGGGGGCGGTTCCTCAGGTGCCGCTACCTCCAGTTCGACTTCTCCGACGTGAGCGAGCCCGGCACGTACCAGGTGAGGTACGGGGAGCGGAGCTCGGGCGTCTTCCGGATCGACGGCCGCGTCTTCGAGCGGGACGTCTGGCAGCCGACCGTCGAGTACTTCCTGCCGGTGCAGATGTGCCACATGCGCGTGAGCGACAAGTACCGGGTCTGGCACGGCCTGTCGCACATCGACGACGCGCTCATGGCGCCCGTGAACCACGACCATTTTGACGGCTACGCGCAGGGCCCGTCGACCCTGACGCGCTACAAGCCGGGCGAGCACGTCCCGGGCCTCGACCGCGGGGGGTGGTTCGACGCGGGCGACCACGACCTTCGGATCGAGTCGCAGGTCGAGACGATCCACGGGCTCGCCCTCGCCTGGGAGCTCTTCCATCCCGACCTGGACAACACCACGATCGACCAGGAGACCCGGACCGTCGAGATCCACCAGCCCGACGGGAAGCCGGACATCCTCCAGCAGATCGAGCATGGCGTCCTCACGGTGGTCGGGGGCTACAAGGCGCTCGGCCGGCTCTACCGGGGGATCCAGGACGCGGCGCTCCGCCAGCACACCATCATGGGGGACGCGAGCACCATGACGGACAACGTGGTGTTCCACGACGCCGGCGGGAAGGCGATGGAGGCGCTGGCCGCGATGGCCGTCAACGGCGACGAGTCCCAGCCGAGGATCGAGCACCTGCCGCCCCTCGGCACCCCGGGGTCCGCGGACGACCGGTGGGTCTTCACCGAGGAGAATCCGGCCGCGGAGCTGGAGGCGGCGGCGGGCCTGGCCGCGGCCCACCGTGCGCTCAGGGGATTCAACGATCCCTTGGCCGCCGACTGCCTGCGCATCGCCCGGGAGCTCTGGACGAACGCCAAGGCGCCTGCGGATTCCCTCGACCGGCTCCTGCCGGCGATCGAGCTCCTCCAGACGACCGGGAAGCGGGAGTACGCCGACGCGATCCTCGGGCTTCGCGACGGGGTCATCGGCCACATGGACGACTACGGGTGGCTGGGAGCGCGCGCCCTCGGCCTTGTCGGGGACCCGGCCTACACCGAGAAGATGAGGGCGGCGCTGCGCGCCTTGCGGGCCAGGGTCGACGCGCAGGCGGGGCGCAACCCGTACGGCATCCCGTACACGCCCGACATATGGGGCGCCGGATGGGACATCCAGCGCTTCGGCGTGCAGCAGTATTTCCTCCATGCGGGCGCCCCGGACCTCTTCACGGATGACTACATGATGGACGCCATCGAGTTCGTCCTCGGCTGCCACCCCGGGCCGAACCCCTCGTCCTTCGTGTCCGGCGTCGGCGCCCGGTCGCTCATCCCCGCCTACGGCATGAACCGCGCGGATGCGTCCTACATACCCGGGGGCATCGCGTCCGGCACGGCGCTCATCCGCCCCGACTTCCCCGAGCTCGTCGACTGGCCCTTCCTCTGGCAGCAGCGGGAGTACTGCGTGGGCTACCCGACCTCGGATTACGTTTTCCTGATCCTCGCGGCCGAGCACCTGGAGGGCGGCGGGGCGGATGCGGCAACCCCGGCGCCGAGGGCCCCATGACCTCCCGACAGCGGATGCTGTGCGCGCTCACCCGGCGGGTCCCCGACCGGCTCCCGGTGACGACGCACCACCTGATGGAGTCCTACCTGCGGGAGTTCTGGAAGGGGGCGGACCGCCGCGGGTTCTTTGACGCGCTCGGGCTGGACGCCATCGACTGGGTCGCGGCGCACCGGCCGGAGGAGGCCCTGGGCGAGCGGGTGGACCCGGGGCAGGGGGAGCTCGGGTTCCTCGAGGCGCGCCGGGTGGTGACGGACGAGTGGAGGATCTCCATCGAGGAGCTTCCCGGCGCCGCATTCCAGACCCAGCGGCTGCGGTTCTCGACGCCGGGCGGCGTGCTCTCCATGGTCGTGCAGTCGAACGCCTACACCTCGTGGGTGGCCGAGCCGCTCGTGAAGGAGAAGTGCGACATCGATCTGCTCGGGGCGTTCATGCCCGCGCCGAAGTGCGACGTCGACGCGGTCAACCGCGCGGCCGATGCGTTCGGCGAGCGGGGAATCATCCGCGGCCTCATGTGCACGTTTGACGCGTTCGGGCAGCCGGGCTGCTGGCAGGACGCGGTGTGCCTGGCGGGGGTCGAGCGGCTGATCCTCGAGACGTACGACGATCCCGTCTGGGTCCACGAGTTCCTGGGGATCCTCCAGCAGCGCAAGCTCGTGTACGCCCGCTCGCTTGCGGGCGCGAGGTACGACCTGATCGAGCTCGGCGGAGGGTCGGCGTCCTCGACGGTCATCTCGCCCGCGATCTTCGAGCGGTTCGTCGCGCCCTACGACGCGGACGTGATCGACGCGGCCCACGCCGCGGGCCAGCGGGTCGTGTACCACACGTGCGGCGGGATGATGCCGCTCCTGGAGGGCATCGCGGCCATGGGGCCCGACGCCGTCGAGAGCTTCACGCCGGCCGGCGTGGGGGGGGACGCCGACCTGGGCGAGGCCAAGCGCAGGATCGGCTCCAGGGTGTGCATGATCGGCGGCTTTGACCCGCTGCACTTCTTCTCCCGGTGCACCGCGCAGGAGACGCGCGCGCAGGTCCGGCGCTGTTTTGCCGAGGCCGGGGGCGGCGGGGGCTATATCCTTGCGCCGTCGGAGCCTTTCTTCGACGCGGACCCGGAGCTCCTTTCGGCCTTTGCCGACGAGGCCCGGAAGTGCGCGTACGCCTAGGAACGGGGCCCCCGGGCCCGGCGCCCGCCAGGGGCCGAACGGGAGAGGCTTTGGACTCGCAAGGCATCGCCCTGCCTGTCAGGTACCTGCGTGTCCCATGCCGGAGAGTTCCACCACCGCGCCGGCCCGCGCCGTCTTCCTGAGCTATGCGAGGGAGGATGTTGAGCCGGCCCGCCGCATCGCCGACGCCCTGCGGGCCTTCGGCATGGAGGTCTGGTTCGACCAGGCGGAGCTCCGCGGCGGGGACGCCTGGGACCAGAAGATAAGGCGGCAGATCCGCGACTGCTCGCTCTTCATGCCGCTCATCTCGGCCCGGACGCAGGCGAGGGGCGAGGGCTACTTCCGGCGCGAGTGGAACCTGGGCGTGGAGCGCACCCGCGACATGGCGCACGGGGTGCCCTTCATCGTGCCCGTGGTCGTGGACGACACCCCTGCGGACGAGGCCATGGTCCCCGAGGAGTTCATGCGCTACCAGTGGACCGTCCTCAAGCACGGCGTCCCGAGCTCCCAGTTCGTGGAGCAGGTGAAGAGCCTCCTCGAGGCGCCGAAGAAGGGCCCGGGGAGCCGCGCCCCGGCGGCGCCGGAGAAGGGGAGGGCGGCCGAGGCCCCCGCCCCCCACCGCAGCCACGCGCCGTTGGTCATCTTCGGCTGCTTTGCCGTCCTGGTCGCGGGGGTCGTCGCCTACCTGCTCCTCAGGCCCCGCCGCAGCCCCGAGGAGGTCGAGCGCATGATGGCGGCGGCGAACTCCGCCGTGTCGCTCGCGACCAGCGCCGCGGAGCGCGCGGATGCGGCGAAGGAGGCCGGGCCGCCGCCCGCCGCGGCCCCGGCCGCTTCCGACAAGTCGATCGCCGTCCTCCCCTTCGAGAACATGAGCGAGGACAAGGACAACAACGCCTTCTTCGCCGACGGCATCCACGAGGACATCCTGACGAACCTGGCGCTCGTGAAGGGGCTGCGCGTCGTGTCGCGGACCTCGGTCATGCAGTACCGCGGGGCGACGAAGCCCATCCGCGAGATCGCGAGGGAGCTCGGCGTGGCGTACATCCTCGAGGGGAGCGTGCGCCGGGCCGGCAACAAGGTCCGCGTCACCGGCCAGTTGATCCGCGCGGCGACGGACGAGCACATCTGGGCCAAGGCCTACGACCGGGACATCACCGACATCTTCGCGATCCAGGGCGAGCTCGCCCAGGCGATCGCGGGGGCGCTGAGCGCCGCCCTCTCGCCCGAGGAGAAGGCGCTCCTAGAGCGGCGCCCGACCGACAACGCCGAGGCGTACGACCTGTACCTCAAGGCAAGGAAGATGCGCAACGAGCTCGGGTCGCTCGCGGTCATCGAGCCGCTCCTGCGCTCGGCCGTCGCGCTCGACCCGAAGTTTGCGCAGGCCTGGGCGGAGCTCGGGTCGTACCAGGCCTTCGTCTACTTCGACGACGAGGACCACACGGACGCGCGCCTCGCCAAGGCGAAGGAGGCGAACGAGACGGCCCTGCGCCTGGCGCCCGACGACCCGGCCGTGATCGAGGACACCGGGGACTACTACTACTACGGCTACCGGGACTACGCGCGTGCGGCCGAGCAGTACCTGCGCCTGGCGCAGCTCAAGCCCAACGACCCGAACATGTACTATTCGCTGGCGCTCATCCACCGCCGCCAGGGCCACTGGGCCGACGCCCTCCAGAACTTCCGGCGCGCGATGGAGCTGGATCCCGCCGACCTCCACCACGGCAACGAGTTCATGCAGTTCCTCTTCAGCACGCACCACTACGACGAGGGCCTGGCCCTGGGCCGGCGGCTCGTGCAGGCGTTTCCCGAAAAGGTCCTACCCGCGATCTTCCTGGGCACGTGCGCGTTCTTCCGAGACGGCTCGACCCATGAGTTTGAGTCGGCGCTCAACCGGAAGTTTGATCCCGCGGACTCCGAGGTCGTGGTTTGGTCGAGAAAGATATGGGTGCGGGCCCGGGGCGACCTGGCCGAGGCCGTGAGGCTCGACCGGGAGCGCAGCTATGTCGAGGGCCTGGGCTACACGCGCTGGCAGCAGGACGTGGACTCGGCGCAGGTCCTCATGGAGGCGGGCGACCGGGACGCGGCGCTTGCCCGCGCCACCTCGGCGATCGCGGCGATGACGGCCGAGCTGGCGAGCCAGCCCTCGAGCGCGTCTCTCTGGGCGAACCTGGCCGAGGCACACGCCATCAAGGGGGAGAAGGACGAGGCCATCCGGTGCAGCGAGAAGGCGATGGAGCTCGTTCCGGAGTCCCGCGACGCGATCGACGGGCCCACCTACGCGGGGATCCACGCCTCCGTGCTGGCCCAGGTGGGGGAGAAGGACCGGGCCCTGGCGGAGTTCGCCCGCGTGCTCAAGGTCCCCTTCTCGGGGATCAACGTTAACGTCGCGCGGAACGGGATCTGGTTCGGGACTTCATTCCGGGCGCTGCGCGGAGACCCGCGGTTCGAGGCGCTCCTGAACGACCCCGCGAACAACGCGCCGTTGTTCTAGCCGCGGGCTGGGGAGAGCCCGGGGTCGGCCGGCCGGGGGTGCGCACCGTTGCCCGTTGAAGGCAAGACTCGCGTGGGCGCCCTCAATTTGCCAGAATCCCCCGAGTGGCGAGAGGCCCGCTCCAACACCCCTGACCATGGAAATACCCCAAGAAGCCCTCCTCCTGCGGATCTTCATCGGCGAATCCGCGCGCTGGCATCACCAGCCGCTCTACGAGGCCATCGTCCTCAAGGCCCGCGAGGTGCACCTCGCGGGCGCGACGGTGCTGCGCGCCAGCATGGGGTTCGGCAAGTCGAGCCGGCTGCACACGACGAAGATCATCCGGCTCTCCGACGACCTGCCGGTCGTGATCGAGATCGTGGACAGCGAGGACAAGATCAACGCGTTCCTGCCGGTGCTTGAGGAGATGATGCACAGCGGCCTCATGACCCTCGAGCGGGCGCGGGTCATCTTCTACCGCGGCGCGAGGCTAGAGGCCCCCGCCGCGAGCCCGCGGACCCCCGGCTCCGCATGATGATCCTGGACAACATCTGGTACGTGGCGGCGATCTGGATGGGGCTCGCCTTCGTGGCGAGCCTCATCTCCATCCGCACCGGGATCTCCGTCGCCCTGATCGAGATCGTGGTGGGCGTCGTCGTGGGCAACATCGGCTTTGGCGGCGGCCACCACATCCTCAAGACGACCGAATGGACCAACTTCCTGGCGCTCCTCGGCAGCGGGGTCCTCACGTTCCTTGCCGGCGCCGAGATCGACCCGGCCTCGCTGCGCGCCAACCTTCGGGCGAGCCTCTCGATCGGCATCCTTTCGTTCCTGCTTCCCTTCGTGTCGGTGTGGCTCTTCGCCCAGTTCGTCCTCGGATGGCCGCTCCACCAGGCGCAGATCGCGGGGATCGCGCTCTCGACGACCTCGGTCGCCGTCGTCTACGCCGTGATGATCGAGGGAAGGCTCAGCGAGACCGCCATGGGCAAGACAATCCTCGCGGCGTGCTTCATCACGGATTTCGGGACCGTGCTCGCCCTGGGAACCCTGTTCGCCGACTTCAACGTGTGGATGGTGGTCTTCGTGACCGTGATGTGCATCACGCTGTGGTACATGCCGGCGTGGACGAAGGCCATCATCGCGCGGCTGGGGGCGACGCGGGTTAGCGAGCCCGAGGTGAAGTTCATCTTCTTCATCCTGTTCTTCCTCGGCGGCCTTGCGTCCTCGGCCAAGAGCGAGGCCGTCCTTCCGGCGTACCTCGTGGGCCTGGTCGTCGCCGGGGTGTTCCTGCGCGACAAGACGCTCGTCCACCGGATGAGGACGATCGCGTTCACGATCTTCACGCCCTTCTACTTCATCAAGGCAGGCCTCTTCGTGTCGCTTCCCGCGCTGTGGGCGGCGCTGGGGTTGATCGCGGTCCTGCTCCTCCTCAAGCTGGGGACCAAGTTCATCGGCGTCTGGCCGACGACGAGGCGGTTCTACATGCGCACCCGGGAGGCGAACTACACGACGCTCCTCATGGCGACGGGGCTCACCTTCGGCACGATCTCGGCGCTCTTCGGCCTCCAGAACGGGATCATCGACGAGAGGCAGTACACGATCCTGGTCACGGTCGTGATCCTGAGCGCCTTTGTGCCGACCCTCATCGCGCAGCGCTTCTTCCAGCCCACGCTCGAGGCGATGCACGAGTGGGGGCGCATCTACGCCGAACGCATCAACTCGAAACCCCGGCGCCCATAGGCGCCAACAGGAGAGGACCCCAATGTACACCAACATCCTCGTAGGCTATGATGGATCAAGGGGCGGCAAGGCCGCCCTTGCCGCGGGCGCCAGGCTCGCCAAGGAGTTCGGGGGAAAGGTGACCGCACTCTGGGTGCGCGAGCCGCTCCCCCGCCACTCGGACCTTCCCGGCGAGATCGAGGAGGAGTCGGAGGCCGCGGACGAGTACTTTGCCGCGCGCAAGGGGGAGGTCGCGGAGGTGGCCGCTCAGGCGGGTCTGCCGATCCCGTGCGAGTCCGCCCGCGGGCACGCCGCCAAGGCCATCATCAAGGCCGCGACCGAGGGCGGCTACGACCTGATCGTCGTCGGCCACAGCGACCACTCGGCACTGTGGGGGCGGCTGCTCGGAGACACGGCCGACCGCATTGCCGACCACGCGCAGTGCAGCGTGCTGGTCGTTAAGACCGGCATGTCGGCCAAGCCGTCCTGACACGCCGTTCTCCGGGCTGCGGCCAGCAGGCCCTGCGCCTCGGATTCCCTTCCCGCGCCCGAACGGGGCGCCGCCGCCTCATGCGTAGTGCTGCCCGAAGCCCTCGTGCTGCGCGCCGTCGGCCTCCGGGTTGCGTTCGGGGTCTGAGAGGGGCTCCGGGGCCGGCTCCGGGGCGGCCTCGTCCCGCCGCTCCCTACCCGAATCTTCGGGCGTATCCTCGTCCTCCTCGTCCGCGTCGATGGCCGTCTCGAACGCCCGGGTCCCCGTGTGCTTCCTCGTCCGCTCCTTCTTCTCGGCCAGACGCACGGCCTTGGTCTGGTCCAGGAAAGCCTGGTACCGGTCCGCGGACTCGAGCTGGCCGTTGATGTAGTGGACGTGGGACATGGGACGGAATGCCGGTAATGCTATCGGCCCTTGAAGCGGTGCCCTTTAGGCCGGCTTGGGCGGAAGGGGTTCTTCACAGCATTTTAATGCGGCCGCTGGCGCCCCGGTAAAGGACCCTTTGCACCAAGTAATAGGTTGGCTACAAGCGACTAACGCCCCCGCGCAGGTGAATTGCAGAATCCCCGGCGCCCTGGCGCGGCCCGCCGGTCTCCCTAGGTTGCCAAGGGCCGGCGCCGCGGCATAGGCTGAATGTTAAATCTGGCCGGAGCGCCGTCCCGAGGCGCCTGGCCACTTGCCGCCACCCGATTTAGGCGTTTCGTTGCCTGCCGCAGCACACCCTCTTTTCCCATGACTTCCGACTCCACCGAGCACGCGAACGGCGCCAACGGCGAAAGCCAGCTGATCCGGCGCGTCCACCGCGAGCTCATCGACGACTACGACGAGGAGCTCGAGATGGAGCGCGACGACTGGGAGAAGCTCGGGCCCGACGCCCCGCTTCGCCCGCTGGCCCATGACTCGGACCGCGAGCAGCGCAACCGGTACTTCAAGGAGCTCTTCCGGCTCCAGGGGGAGCTGGTCAAGATGCACGACTGGATCGTCGAGACCGGCCACCGCCTGGTGATCGTCTGCGAGGGGCGCGACGCGGCGGGGAAGGGGGGCGTCATCAAGCGCATCACCCAGCGCCTGAACCCCCGGGTGGCCCGGGTGGCGGCCCTTCCGGCGCCGTCAAGCCGCGAGAAGACGCAGTGGTACTTCCAACGGTACATTGCCCACCTGCCCGCGGCGGGCGAGATGGTGCTCTTCGACCGCAGCTGGTACAACCGCGCGGGCGTCGAGCGGGTGATGGGCTTCTGCACCGACGCCGAGTACGAGGAGTTCTTCCGGTCGGTGCCCGACTTCGAGAAGATGCTGATCCGCTCGGGCATCCAGCTCATCAAGTACTGGTTCTCCATCCCCGACGAGGAGCAGGAGTTCCGGTTCCGCTGCAGGATCAACGACCCCCTGAAGCAGTGGAAGCTGAGCCCGATGGACCTCGAGTCGCGCAAGCGCTGGGAGCTCTACACGAAGGCCAAGGAGGTCATGTTCGAGCGCACCCACCTGCCCGAGTCGCCGTGGTGGGTGGTCCAGGGGGCGGACAAGAAGAAGGCGCGGCTGAACTGCATCCACCACCTGCTCTCCCAGGTGAAGTACACGGAGGTGAAGCACGAGCAGGTCACGCTTCCCCCCCGCATCCATCACCCGGACTACCGGCGCGAGCCGCTCCGGCCGGAGATGGTGGTTCCCGAGATCTACTGACTGGCGCAGGCGCAGGGCGTGCGCCATGGGGCTTGCGCCCGGCGCGGGCATGCGGGGTTTGACACCCGATCGCGAGGGGCCATTTTGGACGGGTCGAGGCGCCACCCGGCCGGAGCTAGAGCCGCGGGCGGCCGCACGGCCCGGCGTCCGTCGCCGGGAACCCCCACAAACCCCCGAAGGCCATGCCCACGAGCTCCGTCCCAGAAGCCAGCATTATCCGCGCGATGCGCTGCGTCGCCGCCGCGCTCCTCGCCGCGGGGGGCCTCGCGCTCGCCGGGGAACCCCTGCGGGCCGAGACGCCGCCCGGGGCCCGCTGGGAGCACTTGACGACCGCCCTCTTCTTCACGAGCGGGGACGTGGACACCCTGCTGGCGAAGCCGGCGGACCGCCAGGCCGCCCTAGAGTACTTCGCGCCGCTGCGGCTCTCGAAGGTGTACCTCGAGAACGCGAACGGCGACCCGGCCGCCGTGGCGACCCTTCGCGGGATCGCGGCCGACCTGCGCGCCAGGGGCCTGCGGGTCTCCGGGGCCGTCGTCCCCGCCGGGGAGAAGGGCCCCCTCTGCTACAACAGCCCGCAGGACATGGCGCTCCTCGAGGGCCGGGTGCGCGTGCTGGCCCAGGCGGTCGACGAGATCATCGTGGACGACTGGCTCTTCACGACCTGCACCTGCGAAAAGTGCGTGGCGGAGCGCGGCAGCGCGTCCTGGGCCGACTACAGGAGCCGGCTCGTCCACGAGCAGTCGAAGCGGCACCTGATCGACGTCGCCAAGCAGGTGAACCCGAGGGCCACCGTCATCATCAAGTACCCGAACTGGTACGAGGGGCACCGCCAGCACGGCTACGACGTCGCGCTCCAGACGCCGCAGTTCGACGGCGTGAGCGTCGGCATCGAGACGCGCCAGCGGGCCACCGACGAGCAGCACATCCCGATCTACTCGGGCTACGTCTTTCAGCGCTGGATCGGCGGCGACGCCGGCCCCAAGTGGCGCAGCGCGTGGCTCGACAACTACGGGATGCAAGGCGACGCGAACGACTACCTGGCCGAGGTCTGGCAGGCGGTCCTCGCGCGGGCCCCCGAGATCATTTTCTGGTGCGCGGGCCAGCTCCATCCGCCCGTCCCGGCCGCCGACGTCTACCCGTCCCTCTGCGAGCGGATGGGCGACTTCGACAGGCTCTCCGGGATGCTGGACGGCCCGGCCCGCGGGATCCCGATCCACCTGCCGCTCGGGTCCACGGGCGAGTACAACCTCTTCGGCTACCTCGGCATGATCGGGCTGCCGATGGCGCCGACCGCGGCGTTCCCCGCGGACGCCAAGGCCGCCATCTTCACGCAGCATTCGCTGCGCGACCCGCAGCTTGCGGCCGAGCTCCTGGCGCGGATCCGCGCCGGCAGGGAGGTCTTCATGAGCGGG
>Ga0265313_10003239_pt1 | contig 13382 bp, 13 predicted proteins | sample 4123metaG_FD_203122 | JGI IMG/M metagenome (GOLD analysis project Ga0265313, IMG submission 203122) | Rhizosphere microbial communities from Carex aquatilis grown in University of Washington, Seatle, WA, United States - 4-1-23 metaG | ecosystem: Host-associated > Plants > Roots > Rhizosphere >...
TCTTGCGGGCCATATTGCTATTCTCCTAACGTCTTGATGATTACGGCCGCACGGTAGGGCAGCTCGGGTTCCAGCTCGATGGTCACGCCGTGGGTCTTGGCCAGCGTGACGAGGTGTTCGACGTCGGCCGCGTCTTGATCGCGGACGATCAAGCGATCGGGCACACGCCTGAGCAAGGCGCGCGTCGATTCGCCGATGCCCGGTTTGACCCGGTTGCGATCGGTGACACCCCAGCGCGGCATGGCCGCGGCGATGAAGTCATCCGAGTTGCGCTTCAGCGCTTGGCGCTGTTGCGGTCCCCAGATGCAGACCGGCGAGGCGGCAATGTCGGCGAGGCTGGCTGCCATGATCGGCGTAAGCAGGTCGACGAAATAGCGCGAGAGATCTTCGCCCACCTTGTCTGCATAGAACATGCAGGCATGGAAGTCGCCCGGTTTGACGTAGTCGTCGTTGAGCACGGTGCGGCTGACCAGACCGGAGACGATGGCGTTGAGAATCGCCGACGGAATCAAGTAGTCGTCGGAAGTGGCAGCCAATCCGGCCACACCGGCCAGATCGGAAACCACGACCAGCGCGGGATCGAGATGTGTGCCCCGGCTGGCGTTGTAGTCGGCGATGGTGGCATGCAGCTCGGTGGAGATGGCGCCCTTGCCGGTCCAACCGTCAAGGAAGACGACATCGGTGTCGGCGTGCCGTTCCAGGATGTAGTCGAGCGCTTCTCTGTCCACGCCGCGATCGCGAATGATCGAGATCGAATAGTGCACGGACTGGCGTCCGAGCATGCCCAGGGCTCGATGCAGAAGCACACCGACCGGCGTGCCGGCACGAGCCAGGCTGACCACCACCACTTCCTTGCCGGGGCGCAGCGCCAGCGTGCGGGCCAGGCTGGCAATGTGTCCGGCGAACTTGACCTTGTTCTGTTCGAGGGCGCGGTAGAAGAGTTCCATGTAGCGCTTATCCGGCGTCTTTTCCACCGAGAGCATCTCGGAATAATGACGCTTGCCGCTCTGAATGGCGCGCTCCTTTTCCACCACGTCGGTCTCGACGATGGAAACCGGCTTGAGCAAGAAGGTCACGTCGGCGGGCAGATAGCTGCCGCTGAAATCACAGTTGGGCTTCATGAGTGTGCTCCTTTCGAGATTAGATTGAAGAGAGCGCGCGAATTCTGCGTGCCGTTGGGCATGAAGCAGAAGTCGCATTCGCTCATGAAGGGCAGGTCGGTGAGGCTGTCGCCCATGCCGACCGTGACTGCGCCCTCAGGCACGATGTTGTCGATGAACCAGCGGGCCGCCTTTTCTTTGCCGAGATAGGGCGGGTAAACGGCCAGGAAATTGCCGTTCATGTGCACGGTCCAATCAGACGGGACTGCTTTGAGAAGCAGCGCATGCAGCACGGCAAGCTCACCCAGATTGCGCTGGTTGTGCTTGACCGAGAGGAACATATCGATGCCGTAGTCATTGAGCAGAACCGCACGCACGTCGATGCCGGCCGTTTTGGCTTCGCTTTTCACCAGAGCCTGAAGCCCGGCCAGAACAGGCTGAGCTTGAGCGGCCGGAGCCTCGACATAGCTGCGCCATTTGGCCAGCGGCTGCCCGTTGGCACCAAGCACGGTGCCACCGAAGGCGGTGATGCCGTAGCGCCGGAAAGGCAGGCGAATGCGCCTGAGCGCTTCGCTTGAGCGGGCCGTGGTGGGAACCACTTCGCAGCCGGATTGAAACCAATCCAGCATCACCTGCTGCTTGGGTGTCAGGAACCCGCACACCTCGCCCTTGTTGTCCCAGGCAGCAGGCTTGGCGCCGGGGACGTCAGAGGTGCGGCCGGTGGCGATGAGATTGTCATCGACATCGGCCAGCAAGAAGATCGGCTTAGATTTTTTCATAGCTAAACTCCAGAGTTTCGGCGCCCAGCGCCTCGACCAGCCTCGGGTCCACGGAACCAACGGGGGTTTCGTGGCAGAGGAGGACGCGGTCATAGTCTTGGCGGCGCGCGTTGTACAGGAAATTGACAATGCCATCACCGTAGTTGTCCGTGTGTTCGATACGGCAACCGATGGCAAGGCCGGTCATGATCGGCGAGCGGGTCGTCGACTGATAGAGGACATGAAAGCCAGCGGCTTCCAGTCTCTCGGCAAGCAGGAAGGGCGGATAGGCGAATTCGCCCGTGCCCAGAATCAGCATCTTTTCACCGTGCTGACCGTGAGCGCAGTACGGCAAAGACGGCATCCCGACGGACTCGACCAGGTTTTCGATGCAGCGCTGGGCCGCACCGTCGACGTTGTAGAGGTTGGCGGGCAAACCGAGTCTGCCGAAATTGCTTCTTAGAGTCCCGTCCCGGAAGCTGTCCGTGCCGGTCACTTTGGGCATCTCGACCAGCTTGAGCGTGGGGGCCGGCGTGAACTGATACTCGCCCGAGAGGATAGCCACCATCGTGGAGGGCAAAGGCATCTGCGCCTGCATCTCCTGGCTGCGCTTGGGCCCGCGCCAGTCGGTAATGACGCCCGTGACCACGCGTTCGACGTGATGCATGATCGTGGCCATGTTCTTGACCAGGTTGACGAAGGTCTTGCCGGTCGAGGCCTCATCATCGATGAGCACCAGCGAGCGCGCGCCATAGAACGTGGCCTTTAATGCGGCATCTTCAGGCTCATAGATGATGTGGTCGGCAGCATGCGAATGCTCTTCCAGAAATTCGATCGCGCGCCGCTTGACCAGCGGGTAGCGAGTCGACTGGATGAACATCACATCCTGTCGTCCGGTCAGGCGGACGTATTCGTCGAATACGCCGTTGCCCAGGCAGATGGCGGTTTCGGCCATGCCGATGAAGACGACCGGACCGGGCAGGTTCGGGTCAATCTGGCTGGCCAGGCGCGTGTGCACTTCGCGCACCTTGGAAGGGAGCACTGGAATGTGCTTGCCCAGAACCTTGGAGACGAAGAGGAATCCGCGCTTGGGATTCTGCCGGGCGGCAAAGCCGCAGATTTCGGAAAGCGGCATGGAGGTCTGGAACACCTTGATGTCGAGCATGCCTGTGGGCAGCTCAACGGTGCGTGCCTCGATTGCGCTTCCGTCAATGACGAACTTGCCGGCGCCCATAAAGTTGTGACGTCCGGCATCCAAAACATGATGTGCTTGAAACATTGAGATTGCTCTCCTTCATGTGGCGCTCGCGCGCATTGCTATTTGCGCTCAAAGCGCCTTGAACGGCAGACCGGCGGGCTTAAGTCGCAGTCTTTCGACTGCGAGATAAGCTCCGCCGGCAATGCCGCAGGATTTGAATTTCACGGACGTCGAAGACGCCGCGTTTACGAGGTGGAGTTACACGTCGCTAAAAGCGGCGCGACTTGAGCCGATTAGCTGGCGCGCTTGGCGGCGCGCAAGGCGCGATTGCGTTGGCAGGCTTTGCAGGCGGCAATTTCACGCCGGCGCAGCTCGTTTTCCAGCCAGTCGGTATAGCGAAGAAGCGGCTTCCAGGCGATCAGAATCGGCAGGATCGCAGAGGCCGTGGCGATGATGGCGGCCACCCAGTCGATGGTGCCGTGAGCAATCAGCCCCTGTCCCACCGGCTTGGCCAGGCAGAAGATGCCGAACAGCTCGAGGGCGAGGATGCCGCCCAGGAAGATAAAGCCATGGAGCAATCCGAAGGCGATGTATTTCAACGTTGGCATATGGAACCTCTTTTGTAATTGAAGAGAACGCACGGAGTTAACCGCTTAAGGTCAGCTCCGTGCTGATCTGCAACAGGCGCGTGCTGCTACGCGCCGGCTGCGGGATTAAGCCTTGGCAGCGGCTTGGCGAGCAGCCCGGTTGGCCCTGCAGATCTTGCAGGTGAGACGCTCGCGGCGGCGCAGCTCGGTCTCCAGCCAGTCCTGATACGGATAGAGGACGTAGACGGCCAGCGCGACGATTGGACCGATCACGCACGCGGTGGCGGCAATGACGCCGAACCACGGGTTGTAACCGGAATGGATGAGCGTCTCACCGACCGGCTTGGCCAGCCAGAACATGCTGGCCAGGAAAGTGGCGGCGATGCTGCCCATGAACAGGAAAGCGTGAGACAGTCCGAAGACTGCATTTTTCAGCATTTGCAGAAACATGGTATTTCCCTTTCGAGTTTAGTTGCCTCGATTTTGTGTTGTTATTCAGCCGGGCTGGTTGCTGTTTCTTGTTTTGCAGCCAGGCTAGACAACGACACGCGATCTTTGGTGCAGTCCGCAGGGGCGATGCAACGCCCGGGTCCGACTGCACTAGAGATGGCGTGTAGACTAATGGGCTTCTTTCATGAGCCTTTCTTGACAACGCGCGGCAAAATTTTTTCTTGCCAGAGTAAGGCAACGCATGATCGCGCGCGTTGCAACACGCGAAAAAAAATTCGCGCCTGCGGAATCATGTGTAAGTGTCAGTCCAGGCTCTCAAAGAAATAAAGCGCGAGCGACGCCTTGCTTGTGACAAGGCGCCACCCGGCTTTACCGACCTGCTGTCCTAGCGCCGGCGGCTGCCGAACAACAGGAACAGAATCACGATGATGAGGAGCAGACCTGCTCCGCTGATCTTTGGCATGGTAAAGTCTCCCGTCCCGGTATGCCGGGACTTATGGTTGGTGTTTCTTGTCCAGCGCAAACCCGGCGGTGCTGCTGCTTTTGGCAACAACACCGCCGGCTGCGGCGTAGCGATTTTGCGTCGCTGCGACTTAGCTCTGGGCTTTGCTCTTGTGGAAGATGCCGAAGACGGCCTTGCAGAGCCCAACCACTGGCTTGGCCAGCGAGTCGGCCAGCTCCGCGAGGTTGCCCATCACTTCGCCCAGCCAGGTGAAGACCGGGCCGAGGATCGTCTGCAGGAAGGTCACCTTGTCGTAGATGACGCCCGCGACGACGATACCGATGATGGTGCCGAACTTCTCGAAGCTTGTGAAGTCGATGTGGAAGAAGTATTCCACCATCAGCTGCACGCCGATGTAGCCGACCAGGACGTAGGCGACCTTGGCCAGAATCGGAAAGACGTCCAGCAGCTTCATGAAGGCCTGGGCGACGAACTGCATGGCGATGATGCCGATGACGACGCCGGTGATGACCACCCAGAGCTGGTTGGACATGGCCACGGCGGCGATCACGTTGTCGACCGAGAAGGCCAGGTCAGTGAAGCCGATGTAGACCATCGTGGCCAGGAAAGTCGACTTGGCCTGGTGCGCATTCTGCTCGTCTTCCTCGGCGACGCCGAGATGCGAGCACATCAGATAGATGAGGTAGCCGGCGCCCAGGAGGCGAATCCACGGGTTGGCGATGATGATGCCGGCGAAAAGCAGGCAGACCACGCGCAGGAGGATGGCGATGATGATACCGTAGCGCAGGGCCTTGGGACCCTTGCCGTTCGGCACGCCCTTGGCGATGGCAGCCAGCACGAGCGCGTTGTCGACGCTGAGCAAGCCTTCGAGTAGAATGAGCGCGCCGATGATCGGCAGTGCCGCCGTGATGATAGGCAGGTAGTGTTCCATGATAGCTCCTTACGGGTTCGCAGTCTGCGAACCGTCGTTAGTCACCAGCGCCGTATCCTTGCTTGGCGCGGTAACGGTTGAGATGAAAGGACAGGTTCTGGAAGCAGGCGCAAAACCCGCTTCACCAGCCCATATCCGAGACCTCGTGGCTGTAGCTGAAGCCACGCTGACGGTCGATGTGTTTGCAAGTTCGACCGTGCAAACCGCTGCGGAACTTGACGGCATGCGCCTTCTTGCGACGGCACAGCCTTCCGCCGGTCAGTTTGGGAAACAGCGAATTCATTTTTGGAATTCGACTCGTTGTTTCCGAAGCTAGCCGTTTGAAAGAGGAACGCACGCAGTGCGCTCACAAAGGAAAGAAACGACGCCTGCTTTTGGCAGGCGCCGTTTCTCGAGAGGCATCTTATTTCTGACCATGAGCGATGGTCTCGCTCAAGCGCGTCTCGTAAGAGGAAATCATTTCCTCCGCCTTGGCCAGGTCACCGGCTTTCAGCGCCTCATCCGCTTTCTGTGCGTAGGCGGTCAGGGCTTTTCCGGGCGTGACGTTGTTGGCCGCGGCTTTCGCCTGAGCATCGGTCAGCCGCTTGCGAAGCGATACGACAGTCGGACCGCTTTCCTTGGCAGGCTCCGTGGACGTCGGCTCGGCCTGTGGCTTTGCAGCCAATTCAGCCTGCCGGGTCTCATAGGAGTGCACCATCGATTCGGCACCTTCCAGGTCGCCTTTGCCCAGAAGTTCTTCCGCCTTTTCAGCGAATTTGCCCAGGACTTTGTCATCGCCATGACCGCTTTGCACGGCTCTGGCTTTGGACTTGACTAGGCGGTCTTTGAGCGCGGCCTTGGGGTCGGCTGCCGGTTGCGGCGCGGTCGTGGCGTTGGCAGTCGCATTTCCAGTGGTCGCCGGCGCAGTCGCCGCTTCCTTAGGAGGATGGACTTTCAGCTCGCCGAGCTTCACCTCGTAGGAGTTGATGTAGTTCTCCGCGACGTCGAGTTTGCCATCCTTGATAGCGTCCTCGGCCGCCCTGGCGAAATTGACCAGCGCCTTGTAGGCGGCAAAGCCGTGCGATTCGGCGTCTTCCTTGGCCTTGTCGAGGCGACGTTTCAGTCGCACATCGGCCGGCGCGGCAGTCCAGGAAGAGATCAGTCCGGCGACGCGAGTCTCGTAGCTGGAGACCGCCATTTCGGCAGCCGCTACGTCGAACTTCTCGCCATCGGCTTCTTCGAATTTCTCCTGAAACTTGTCGAGAGCCTTGTCGTTGGCCAGCCCCTTGTCGGCGTTTTGCTGACGCTGACGCTTGGCTGTTTCCATGCGCGTCTTCAGGTTCTGCACCTTCTGGAGCAGAGCCTCCATCGTGCGCACTGTCTCCTTGTAGAGACCCTCCAGCCGCGTTGCTTCGCGATTCCAGCTGTCCAGACCGCTTTCCACTTCCGCGAATTTCTTGGCGGTAAGGGCGGTCTTGATGGTTTCCAGCTGGTCGACCAGGTCTTTGGTCTTGGGCGGTTGTTCGGCCGTCACACCGGTCAGTTTCTCGTCCGCGCGTTTCTGCGCGTCGAGAGCCTGGGCGCGCACGGTGCGCACTTCTTCCAAACGGGTGTAGGCGCGTTTGACGTCTTCGCCGATGGACTCGCGGTCGTGCTCCATTTTTTGGATGACGACGCGGGCCTTGGTGAAGTAACCCTTCAGTTCCTCGTCGAATTTCTTCGCCTGGATGGACAGGGGGTTGGACTGACGATTGCGGTCGAAGGCGGTGAGCCGGGCTTCGAGATCGCTGATCTCGGCGGGCTTCGGCTTGCCGACTGCGTTGACGCGACCGCGCAGCGTGTCGATTTCGGTGGCGCTCCACGTGGCGATGTCGGCCAGGTCGAGCCAGCGCTGCCTGATGTCGACGAAGAATTTGTTGACGCGAGCAAAGGCCTCGACCATCGTATTCTTCAGTTGATCAGGCGTGGTTGTCTGGCTCTGGGTGGTGCCTCCGAGCAGACCGCGCTCGTTTAGCGGAACAGTGACGAGCGAGAGTTGAATCGACTGCCCGTTCAAGAGCGTGTCGATCTCCTCGATAGCGGCGGCCCGACCGATGACCATCGGCACGTGCTTGCGCTTTTCTTCGGCTGCTTCGACGACGTCGCGGATCAGCTTCAGGTATTCCCAAAGCTTTTCGACCGTAGTGAATGCTTCCCGACACTTGGTGTCGGTTTCGCCCGCCAGCTGAGTGGCTTTGGCAGTCTTGAACCCAGCCCCATCCTCGATAGAGGTGAGGTTGGTCGAGATATTGCCCAAGTCCGTCTTCCAGCTGGCCAGCTTTTCATCGAGCTGATCAAGAGTCATATTTATTTCTCCAGATTTGCAGGTCCGCCCCTGGTGAGGCAAGACCACAGGTAATTTGGGATAACCTGCGGACTGCCTGCACCAGAGGCGGTGCAAGGCCAGCCGGAGGCGTGCTCAGTTAGAATCCTTCGTATCTACAAAGGACTGGCGCGCCGACCGGCTTGGCGGTGTTTCGACAGAAGCGCACGCATGTGGCCTCCATGGAAATCACCGCGCTACCAGATAGCGCTTAGAACAGACGCGTGATGGCGGCCGTCAGGTCGCCCACGGTGCGGCCGTCGGCGGGCTCGCCGAGAGCAGCGAACTTCCACTCTCCGTTGTGGCGGTAGAGGCGGGCCATGATCATGGCCGTGTTGGGCACCTTGGCGCCCAGCTCGTAACGGCAGAGCTCCGCGCCGCCGGCCGCGTTGACGATACGCACGAAGGCGTTCTCGACGACGCTGAACTTCTGTCCGCGGTAGGAGGTGACGGCGAAGACGATGTGCATGACTGAGGCGGGGACCTTGGTCAGATCGACCGAGATCACCTCGTCGTCACCGTCGCCGGCGCCGGTCAGGTTGTCGCCGGAGTGCACGACCGAGCCGTCCTTGGACTTCAGCTGCCGGAACCAGACCGTGTCGACCTGGTTCTTGGCCGCGTCGTACAGCGCGCAGGACGCGTCGAGGTCGACCGTTTCCGAGCCGCAGTCCCAGCCGAGACCCATCTTGATGACGGAGAGCGGGTTGCCGCCGTTGAGATCCTTGGAAAGGGAAACCTTCTGTCCCTTGGTGAGTGTAACTGGCATGGTGAATTCTCCTTACGCCGTTGAGGCGAATTTCTGGGTGGGTGAAACGCGTTGGCTGCAATTGATCAGCCAACGCGTTTCGATTACGAAATCGATCGATCAGCTATTGCTGGCGCGGAGCTGCGGATCAGCCGACGGCGATGCCGTAGTTGCCGCAGAGCGCCGCGAGACCGCCGTCGTAACCCTGGCCGACCGCGTTCATCTTCCACTCGCCGTTCAGGTTGTAGATCTCGGCGAAGATCATGGCGGTGTTGGTGGAAGCGTCCTCGGAGAGGTCGAAGCGAGCCAGCTCGGTGCCGTCGGCTTCATTCACGATGCGCACGAAGGCGTTGGTGATCTGACCGAACGACTGGTTGCGCTCCTTGGCCTCGTAGATGGTGACCGCGATCGCGATCTTCTTGATTTCGGCCGGCACCTTGGTGAGGTCGATCTTGATCGTCTCGTCGTCGCCATCGCCGGCGCCGGTCTGGTTGTCACCGGTGTGCTCGACGGCGCCGCAGGCCGAATGCAGGTTGCCGTAGAAAACGAAGTCGCCTTCGTTGCGGGTCTTGCCCTGGTCGTTGAGCAGGAACGCGGAAGCGTCGGCGTCGAACGACTTGCCGTCGGTGACGCGCGCGTCCCAGCCGAGGCCAACGCGGATCTTGGTCAGTCCGGCGCCGCCGGCGGTCTTCGTGAGGGAGACTTTCTCGCCCTTCTTCAATGAAACTGGCATGGTGTTTTCTCCTGGGCCCTCTTGGGGCAATTTGGGTTTGCGTGAAAGATGAGGCGAGCAAGCATGCGCTTGCCCGCCTGCCTTTGTGAGCAGAGTTTGAGTTAGAGACTCGAGACTGGCAGCCGTCGGCTAAAGCTGATTAGCCGACCTGGATGCCGAAGTTGCCGCAGAGCGCCGCCAGACCGCCGTCGTAGCCCTGCCCGACCGCGTTCATCTTCCACTCGCCGTTGTGGTTGTAGATCTCGGCGAAGATCATGGCGGTGTTGGTGGAGGCGTCCTCGGAGAGGTCGAAACGGGCCAGCTCGGTGTTGTCGGCGTCGTTCACGATGCGCACGAAGGCGTTGGTGATCTGGCCGAACGACTGACGGCGCACGTCCGCTTCGAAGATGGTGACGGCGATGGCGATCTTCTTGATGTCGGTGGGGACCTTGGTGAGGTCGATCTTGATCACTTCGTCATCGCCGGCGCCGGCGCCGGTGGTGTTGTCGCCCTGGTGCTCGACCGAGCCGCAGGCGGACTTCTTGTTGCCGTAGAAAACGAAGTCGCCTTCGTTGCGGGTCTTGCCGGCGTCGTTGAGCAGGAACGCGGAGGCGTCGGCGTCGAACGGCTTGCCGTCGGTGACGCGAGCGTCCCAGCCCAGGCCGACGTGGATCTTGGTCAAACCGGCGGGGCCGGCGGTCTTGGTGAGGGAAACCTTTTCACCTTTGGCGAGGGAAACGGGCATGGTTTTTTCTCCTTTTGCTCCCGGCTCTTAGCCTGGGAAGCTCGGTTTGCGGGAATGCGTTGAATGTCCAACTGAGCCGCAAGTCAAATGCTCCGGCTGGGCTGGAGATATCCGCGATACGGGAAGCCGGTTTTATCCGGCTTCCCGCACGAGAACGAGCTAGTTCAGGCGACTGGTTCGGCGAAAGCCGATTAGTCGTCGAGGGCCTTCTCGAGGATCTGCTTGGTGGTCAGGCCGACGCACTCGTCGACGGTCAAGCAGTTGACGCAGTCGAACGCGGCGCCCTTGGCGACGAGTCCGTTGTTGAGGCGCTCCAGGAAGTCGGACGCGTGCGCGTCCTTGCCCGTCTGGATGAACGAGAAGCCGATCTTTTCGCGACCGTAGCCGGCGGCAGCCAGGCGCTTGGTGGCGTCGATGATCAGGTTCTCCAGCGCGCGCTCGCCGGTGGCGCCATCGGACGGCTGGCCGTCCGTGATCACCACGTAGATGCGCGGCTTGGTCTTCGGGTTGGGCGCGATCGCCGGAACGTCCGGGGTGCCCTTCGAGAAGAAGCCGCCCTTGGTGCCCTTGACCGCCGGCTTGCCGAGCAGCTGGTCGAGGTAGTCGTCGACGCGAGCCTTGAGGGCCTTGGCGTGGTCGGTGCCCGAACCGTCGGCGCGAGCCGCACGCAGAACGGACTGGGCCTTGGCGTCGGTGGTGTTCTCGTTGACGTCGTGGATGTCGACGTCGAAGCACCACACGGTGATGCCGTCGTCATCGACCTCGCCGGCTTCCTTCACGAGCAGGCTGACGGTCTTCTTGCTGTCGTCGAGGCGGGACAGACCGGAAGGGGTATCCTTCTTGTCCATGGAGCCCGAGGTGTCGATGCCGGCTTCGATGTCGTACTGGGAAAGGTCACGCTTCTTGAGGCTGAGTGCCATGATGCAATCTCCTTTTTTCGCGAAATTCGCGATGGTTAGAGCCGAGGCGCCCTGCTGTGCAGTGACGCCCCGGCCATTGTGCCGGTGCAAGGAGAGTTTCCTTACTTAGCCGGCGGGAACGAGAGATAGACCCGTTTTGAGGCGAGTCTGGTTACAGAACCGGAAGTTGCGTGCCGATTACTCGGACGCGTCGATGCCGTAGCGGGTGCACATCGCCAGAAGGCCACCGTCGTAGCCCTGGCCGATGGCGTCGAACCGCCACTCGCCGTCCTTGCGGTACACGGCGCCGAAATCGAGCGCGGTGTTCGTGGACGCTTCCTCGGAGATGTCGAAGCGGCAGATCTCGGTGTTGTCCTCGGCGTTGACGATGCGGATGAAGGCGTTGGTCACCTGACCGAAGGTCTGGTGGCGCTTGACCGCGTCGTAAATGGTGGCCGTGAAAACGATGCGCTGCACGTCGGCAGCCACCTTGGTGAGATCGACGATCAGCGACTCGTCGTCGCCTTCGCCGGCGCCGGTGCGGTTGTCACCGGTGTGCTCGACGGCGCCGTCCTTGGTGATCAGCTTGTCGCCGATCTTGGGCATGCCGTAGAACACGAAGTCCGCGTCGTTGCGGACCTTGCCGAGGGAGCTGAGCAGGAAGGCGGAGGCGTCCAGGTCGAAAGCGTCGCCGGAAGTGGAGCGGGTGTCCCAGCCGAGACCGACGAGGATCTTCTTCAGACCGGGGGCGTTTTTGGTGAGAGAGATCTTCTCGCCCTTCTTGAGGGAAATCGCCATGATGTTTTCTCCTTTTGCGCGTGAGCGCGATTGGGTTATGCGGCCGAAGCCGCAACAAACAGTCGTTCGAACGACTGCCGCGACTGAAGCAGGATGCTTGCAGGCGCGATTTAGATAAGCGCGACTAAGCGACGGTTCGTAAGATTCCGCTAGCTTGGCGCGCTCAGCTTGATAGTTCGCGAACTACCTCTACCCTGGATGCGGACAACTGCTTCGATTTGACTGGAAGGTCCCCACTGGTTCCTGGAAGGAACGCGTTGAAGTGAAGGGATTTAAGTCAATAAGCGAAGGTGGTTGGGCTTTTCCGAAATCACAGGGGGAAACGAGGTACAAGACAATTATGCAAAGTGCCAGGTGTTAAATCCGCATACACTGTTCTGGTTATTGCATCTCAGATACATATCTGTTTCTGAGAACACTTACCTTTCTATCCAGCCGCGCCCCTCTTGACTTCCGGGGTTCAGGGGCGGGAATTCTGGGGTAGCAAACACGGCGGATTGTGAGCCCGTGCGGCGATTTGGGAAGTCAAGATGAGTCGCCTTACATATTGATTGATATTCATAATAGGCCTATTAAGTGTGCTACCTAGCGCGGGCAGTTTCTGAGCCGGCGCTCAAGGAGCCATTCTTGAACTGGCTCTCATGATCGAAACGCGCATCTTAAGCGCGTCTAAGCGATGTCAAGCAGGCTGGCGTCGCCCCGAGAGGTACACCACAGGTGGTGCTGATTCGATTAAGCGAAACTCAGATGCGACGCAGTCACAAAAATTGCGAAAAATTGCAGAATTCTTCTCTTCTGTATCTAATCTCTAAGCATCGCTCTTCTACGATCAGGTGAGTGGAAAAAGCTGGGATCAGGTCTGGTTTCCCAAGACTGGTCAGCACTTTTTTCCCGGCCCTTGCCGCGCTACTTAGCGCTATCTTCGCTGGGCCCATTCATGTTCGGCAACAATTGCAGCGGACCGTCTTTTTCATTCTTTGGAAGCGCTGAAAGGGCAATGCTTTTGCCGAAAAATTCATAACTTAGCGAAGTTAGTGCGCGGCCGCGATTGTTTAGATTCTGAGTGCTCTCTAATCGACTTTGCCGGCTTCGGGTCGCTCTCTCAAAACGCTCTTAAAACGGCAGTCAATCAGGATATCGTGCCTGCTCGTCTTGCCTGAGTGGCCAGGCTTGCCGGCCGGCGCGCTTTCTTTTCAGTGACACCATATATGGTGCAAGAACTGGGCTCGGGTTCTTGAAGAAAGTTAAGCGCTGCTGGCCTGATTGGCGCAAGACTCAAGGCCGGGCCATTTTGATGATCGCTTGATTATCATTCTCCAAGCAAACCGGGATATCTGCTCTGAAAATGCGGAAAACACTTCTGCCGGCGGCTTCTGTCATGAGCGCCTGAAGAATATTTCTTTTGCTACTGCTGTCTGATTTAAGACAGCATAAATCATTACCTCTCCACTCTCATTGAAGACTCGATCTCTTTTTCCACACCCAACAAACGCGCTAAATCCCTCATACACCCGCCAGAGATCAGCTCTTTTCTGAGAGGCGATGCAGATCGAAATACCGCATTGCCTGCTGAGGCTTCTTAAGCCAATCGCTCTGGAAACGCTACGGTGAGCATGCCCTCCGGCTGCTCGGCGTTTCTTCGTCAACTCTTTTTG
>Ga0265313_10003240_pt1 | contig 13379 bp, 9 predicted proteins | sample 4123metaG_FD_203122 | JGI IMG/M metagenome (GOLD analysis project Ga0265313, IMG submission 203122) | Rhizosphere microbial communities from Carex aquatilis grown in University of Washington, Seatle, WA, United States - 4-1-23 metaG | ecosystem: Host-associated > Plants > Roots > Rhizosphere >...
TGAGTTCCTCGTCGAGATTGACGCCGGAATTGGACGAGATGCGGGCCTGGGCTTCGCTGAGGCGGTCGTCCTGGGTGGTCTGGTTGGAAGTGACGGTGTTCGACTGGGTCGCGACATTCTGGTAGAAGCCCGCCGCATAATCCGACAGCGACGCCACCTGGGCCGCGATGCCGCCGGCCGCGGCGAAGCTGCGCGAGGTGCCGATGGTGTTCTGCAGCGCGATGGCGCCGGAATTGTCGCCCTGCGACACCACGGTATCGCCCACTACGCTGCTGGAAGTGAGCGCGGGCGTGGCAAAGCCGATGCGGGCCGGATTGGCGGCGACCGCGCCCGTCACCGAAAAGCCCATTGCCTGGGTCGCTGCCGCAGTCCCACCCAGGCCGAACAGCTTGGAGAAGGAAAGCCCGGTGGTGCCGCGCTGGGTGGTGTCGTTGGTGACGTTGAGCTGATAGCCCTGATAGAGCGCCGCGGTGGCGGTTGAGATCGAGCCGTCGGAATTGAGGGTGAAGGTTGCCGCCCCGCCCATCGCGGTGTTGAGGGCGGACACCACATTGCCGACGGTCTGGCCGGCGCTGGTGGTGATGCTCACCTGCTTGACGATGTCGCCGTCCGGACCTTTCAGCGACAGGGAGATGTTGCCGCCCGCCGCCAGGCCGCTGGAATCCGATGCCGCCAGGCCGGTCGCCAGGATGGAAGGCGATTGCGACTGGAACACATCGTTGAGACCGAAGAATTGCGAAAAGCCGGCGCCGCCGCGGCTGGACGGGGTGGTGGCGTCGTCCTGCACGACAATGCCGTTGCCCCCGGTTGCGGCGATCGAAAGCTGGCCATTGGCGAAGCTGGCGCTGCCATTGCCGCCCAGCGCGGCGTTGAGTGCGGTGGTGAAGCTGCCGATGGTGGTGCCGATGGCGGTGGAGGCGCCGCCATTGACCGACAATGTGCCGGCGGCGAAATTGACATCGATGCGCTTGACCAGATTGCCGCTGGAATCAGCGACGGCGATGGTGGTCTTGCCGCTGAAATTGAGGGCGTCGCCGGACAGAAGCCCGGTGTCGCGGCCGCTCAATGTGGCGGGCGGGGGATAGGCGGCATTGGCATTGGCCTGGGCGTTGAAGGCCTGCGCGGTCTGCTGCGCCAGGGCGCCCAGGCTTTGATTGAGCCCGCCCAGCACCTGGTCGCGCATGTCGATCAGGCCCTTCAGCGAGCCGCCGGACAGATGCGGGTCCAGTGCCTGGGCGGTGCCGATCTGCTGGCCGGTCTGGGGATTGGTGTCCTGGATCATGATGTTGGCATAGCTGCCATTGCTGGCGCCGCCGGGATAGCTGAGCTGGGCGTAGGTGTTGCTCACCAGGTTGATGCCGTCGGTGGTGGAGACGCTGAGGCTGCCGTCCGGCTGCTGGAAAGTCTTGATGCCCATGGTCTGGGACAGGCTCGACAGGGCGACATCGCGCTGGTCGAGCAACGCCGAGGCGTCGTTGCCGCTGGCCGAATCCGTGCGGATCTGGGTGTTGAGGTCGTAGATCTGCTTGATCAGCGAATTGGTCGAGGAAATCGCGCTGACCGCCTGGCCGTCGATCTGGGTCTGCAGCGAGGTGATGGTGCTGGAGACACCCGAGAAGTTGCCGGCAAGGGCGTTGAGCGCGTTCATCACGCTGGTGCGGCTGGAACTGGCGCTGGGGGCCTGGGAGGCGACAGCGAAGGCCGAGGCCAGGTTGGTGAGGCCGGTGGCCAGCGACTGGTTGTCGCCCGGCGCGCCCAGAATGCCGTTGAGCTGGGTGAACAGATTGGCCTGGGTATCGTATTGCGAGGAAGTGCCGCTGGCCGACAGCATTTCCTGGGTAAGGAACTGGTCGGACACACGCTGGATGGAAGCGATGTCCACGCCCATCAGCTGTCCGGCGGCGCTGAGAGTCTGCTCATTGACCACGCGGCGGGCATAGCCGGGCGTGTTGATGTTCGACACATTGTTCGCCACCACGCCCAGCGCCGCGCTGTTGGTCTGCAGCGCGGTCACGGCACTGGCGGCGATTCCATTGAGGCTCACGCGCGAAACTTCCGGTGCTTTGTTGCCGAACCCCTTGTCGCAAGCCTCATGCCAGTTCCTGCCGCGCTTTTTCGCCCGATGCCGGGGTTTTTCGCGCGCCTTTCGCACGGCAGGCTTTGCCGAACCGGCAGTTCCTGCCCGCCTGTTTGTGCAGTGCCCGCCGCCGGACACGGAGAAAACTCAGGAAAAGCAGCGGGATGAAGCCGTGGTCCAAGGCTTGCTTCAGGTGTGATGAACGCATTCTCGAGATCACCTTGGCTTCGGCATCCAGAATTTCGGCTCTCGGCGCGGCGCACAAACCGCAAGCCGCCACGCCACCCGCCAATAGCGCGGGCGCGGCGGACGACGCTTCGCCTTTTGCGCTGCTGCTCAATGCTGTGGCGGCCAAGACGCCGGCCCAGTCCAAGGATGCCAGTCAGGATGACAGCGCCGGGGCGGACAATTCCGCGCCCGACACCACCGCCAATGCCGCGCCGGACCCCGCCCCCGCCACTGATCCCAACGCCGCTGCGCAAGCGGCTGCCGACGCATCGGTCATGCCGCAGGCCCCACTGCTGCTGCTCAATCTTCCGGCTATTGCCGATGACAGTGCCGAGCCGGACGACAATGCCGGCGACGCCACTGTGCCCGCCAAGCCTGCCAAGCCCGCGTCTGACAGCAAGAGCGACGACATCGCTCAGGCCGCTGCCTCCGCTCCCGACATGGCTGCGCAGATTCAATTGGCGATGGTGGTGCCGGCGCCAGTGCCGGTTGCCCCGCCCCCCGCCGCGCCGGCCACCGACAGCGACGACGATACAGTCGGTGATGTTGCCGCCGCAGCTTCCGCCGCCGCACCGGCCGTCACTCCCGCCGCTCCGGCTGCGATGCAGAACAATCCTCCCACCGCAAAGCCGGCGGCGGCACAAACCAATGTTCCGCAAACCAGTGCCCCGCAGCTTCAGTCCGCCCAGCCTGTCGCGCCGCCGTCGCCGCCTGCACCGCAGGCCAGCGCCAGCGATAGCGACAATGACAGCGACGATGACGACACGGCGCCCAAGGCCGCGGCCCCGAAGCCCGCCGCCAAGTCCGCTGTCCCCGGCCCGGCTCCCGACGCCGGCAAGATCGTCAAGGCGGATGCCGCCGGCGCCAACACGTCCAATCCCCAGCAGAGCGCGCCGGCAGCACAAGCCGCGCCACCGGTCCAGTCCGCACCGCAGCCTACGACGCAAGCCGCAACCACTATCGCGGCTGCCAGCGCGGCGGCCACGCCAACGCCCGCCGCTGCACCCGCTTTCGCCGCCGCGGCCCAGCATGTGCATGTCGTGGCGCAGAACACGGTCACGCCCGACGTCAATGCCCTGGCGGTGCAGATCGCCGCCAAGTCGCAGAGCGGCGCCCGCCAGTTCGATATCCGCCTGGACCCGCCCGAACTGGGCCGGGTGGATGTGCGGCTGTCGATCGATGCCGGCGGCAAGGCCCAGGCGCATCTGACCGCCGACCAGCCCGCCACCCTGGACATGCTGCAGAAGGACGCGCCGGTCCTGACCCGCGCCCTGCGCGAGGCCGGCCTGGACGTGTCGCAGAGCGGACTCAATTTCTCGCTGCGCGGCCAGGGCGGCAACCAGGCCAATGCCGATGGCGGCCCGGGCGGACGCCGGATTCCCATGACCCCGCTGCAGGCGATCGCCAGCCTGGAAATCGGCGCGGCAAACGCCATCTGGCGCGGCCCCGCCGACGGCCGCCTCGACATCCGCGTGTAGGACACACCATGACCACCACCAATCCCGTTGCCACGACCACGCCGGCTCCCGCCACCAGCACCGCCTCGACTTCGGGCGCCGACGCGATGGCGCAGCTGTCGGGCAATTTCAGCACCTTCCTGACCCTGCTCACCACCCAGCTAAAGAACCAGGATCCGCTGTCGCCGATGGATTCCAACCAGTTCACCCAGCAATTGGTGGAATTCAGCCAGGTCGAGCAGCAGATCAACACCAACACCAATCTGCAGACGCTCATCACCCAGGGCCAGGGCCAGGGCTCGGCGGTGGCGACCAGCTATCTCGGCAAGCAGGTCACGATTACCAATGGCCAGGCGCCGCTGACCGGCGGCTCCGCGACCTGGAACTACAATCTGGGCACCACTGCGGCCGCGACGGTCCTGACCGTCACCAATGCGGCCGGCCAAGCGGTCTATACCGGTGCCGGCAAAACCGCGGCCGGAAACCAGACCTTCACCTGGGACGGCAAGGACAACCACGGCAACCAGTTGCCCGACGGCGCCTACACCCTGAGCGCCAGCGCCAAGGACCAGAGCGGCAATGCCGTCACCACGGCGGTGTCCTCGACCGGCACGGTCAACGAAATCGACATGACCGGCGCCACGCCGCAGCTGGTGATCGGACCTCTGAAAATCGGAATTTCGCAAATCGCGGACGTCCAGAACGCAACCACAAACTGATTTCACTCGCCGAGAAGCGGCGGCCAAACCCCGGGCCGAAAGGCCCACAGAAGGAATTGCAAGATGAGTCTCTATGGAGCCTTGACCCTCGGCGTCGCCGGCCTGTCCGCCAACAGCCAGGCGCTCAGCGCGACATCGTCCAACATCGCCAACGTCAATACCGTCGGCTACAAGGAACAGATCGCCAACTTCTCCACCTTCCTGGACTCCGCCACCCCCGGGGTCGGCGGTTCGGCCGGCGTCAAGGCCGTCATCAGCCAGGACGTGACCAGCCAGGGCCTGCCCACCACCACCTCCTCCTCCACCGACATGTCGATCACCGGCGCCGGTTTCTTCGTGGTGGCGCCGAGCCCGACCTCCACCGCCCAGGAATATACCCGCGCCGGCAGCTTCACCCCGGACACCGACGGCAATTTGAAGAACGCCGCCGGGCTCTACCTTTTGGGCTGGAAGCTCGACGCGCAGGGCAACGTCCCCACCAACGAAGGCGATCTGTCGCCCATCAACATCTCCGGCCTGTCGGGCAAGGCCCAGGCCACCGACGCGCTGAGCCTGCAGGCCAATCTGCAGTCCAGCGAGACCGCCGACAGCACCTATGCCGCGGGCGACATGGCGGCGGGCAACGTGGCGCCGGACTTCCAGCGCACCATCAATGTCTATGACAGCCAGGGCGGCAGCCAGCCTTTGACCTTCTCCTTCATCAAGACCGCCGCCAACACCTGGAACTACGAAGTGACCTATGCCGGGGCCGCCGGCAATGTCACCAGCACCGGTCCGATCGACCAGGGCACCATGAAGTTCAACTCGGACGGATCGCTGGCGACGGCCAGCACCTCGGGCGGGCCCACCGGCTCGATCTCCATGACCATTCCCTGGAGCACCTCGACCGGGCTGCTGCCGCAGCCGATCACCATCAACATGGGAAGCGTGGGCGGCACCACCGGCATCACCCAGTATGACACCTCCTCCACCCTCAACTCCTCCTCGGCGGACGGCTCGCCCTTCGGCACCATCACCGGGGTGACGGTGGCCAAGGACGGCACCGTGACGGCGCAGTTCTCGAACGGCCTGTCGCAGGATGTCTACAAGATCCCGCTGGCGACCTTCGCCGCGCCGGACGGGCTGGGCCAGGTGTCAGGCAACGCCTATGTCGCGACCAAGGAATCGGGCGCCGCCAATGTGAATGCGGCGACCACCGGCTCGTCGGGCGGCATCCAGTCCCAGTCGCTGGAAGCCTCCACCGTCGATCTGGCCACGGAGTTCACCAACCTCATCACCACGCAGCGGGCCTATTCCGCCTCGGCGCGCATCATCACCACCGCCGACCAGATGCTGCAGGAACTGGAGCAGCTGCCGACCCAGTGATGAGCATGAAGAGGGGTCCGTATTTCCCCAAGGTCCAATTCCGACGGCGGCGGTTTCGTAACGGCGCCGCCGTCGCGGTCCAGCGCAGAAAGCGCAGGAAAGCTCGATAAAACGGGCCTTTCCGGAATTTTTGCAGACAAGTTGAGAGGGCGGCTTATGGCTTCGTTTACCACGGCTCTTGGCCCTTTCTTAAAGGCGGCAGGGTTAAGTTGAGCGCGGGAAGAGAGTTGGGAGTTGAATTTATGGTCGAAGAGCGCAAGGGGCGCGTGAGCTATGTCATCGGGCCGGATGGCAGCCCGCTGACGCTCGCCGATCTGCCGCCGCCGTCGACGCGGCGCTGGGTCATCCGCCGCAAGGCCGAAGTCGTCGCCGCAGTGCGCGGCGGGCTGCTCAGCCTGGATGAGGCCTGCAAGCGCTATACCCTGACGGTGGAGGAGTTTCTTGCCTGGCAGCATGCCATCGACCGTTTCGGCCTGGCCGGGCTCAGGGCCACGCGGGTACAACAGTACCGCAATTGAGACGTCCGCCGGGACGCGCAAATAACCCCGGAAAATCGAGGGTTTCGTAAACAAGCGGTAAAGGCATCGGGTTCAAGTATCCCCACCCGCCTTAAACCCAATTTAACTACACAGGCGGCAATGTTTGCCTAGCAGCACGCGGGATATTCCGGCGGGCCTCGCGGAGGACAGATTTTGCCGGATTTCTTCAAAGCGGTGACCGCAGCGCGTTTCGGCGTCATGGCGGGCGTCGCGGCGGTGCTGACCGCCTTCTTCCTCTATATCGCGGGCGCCATCACCGAGCCGCCCAAGACCATCCTGTTCTCGGGCCTGGAGTCGCGTGATGCCGCCGCCATCACCGCCAAGCTGGATTCCATGGCGGTCAAGTATGACGTCAAGGACGGCGGCACCGTGCTGGTGCCCGCCGACCAGGTGACCAAGCTGCGCATGGCCCTGGCGCAGGACAATCTGCCCGCCGCCGGTGTCGGCTACGAGATATTCGACAAGTCCGACACGTTCGGCACCACCGCCTTTGTGCAGAACATCAACCGCGGCCGCGCCCTGGAAGGCGAGCTGGCGCGCTCGATCCAGACCATCGAGGGAATCGAAAGCGCCCGGGTGCATCTGGTGGTGCCCGAACACCAGGTCTTCGCCCGTGAGGACCAGACGCCCTCCGCCTCCGTTGTATTGAAGACCCGCGCCCGCCTCGACCGCGGCCAGGTCGGCGCTATCCAGCATCTGGTGGCCGCCGCGGTCGCCGGCATGACGCCGGCGCGTGTCGCCATCGTCGATGACCGAGGCAATCTCTTGGCCGGGGGCGATGACAAGTCCGGCCCCGACGCGATGGCGGCCGACCAGGACAAGGACACCGGCGACTATGAGGAGAATCTGCGCCAGCGCATCGAGGCGATCGTCTCCAGCGTGGTCGGCGCCGGCCACGTCCAGGTGCAGGTGGCCGCCGACATCAACTACAATCACACCCAGACCACCTCGGAGAGCTACGATCCCGACAGCAAGGTGATCCGTTCGACCCAGACGGTGGAGCAGAACTCCACCGACACCAGCGGCCAGGGCAACGCCGTGTCGGTGGCCAACGCCCTGCCCGGCCAGGCGGCGCCCGGCGCCGCCAGTGACCAGCAGAAATCCAATTCCGGCCGCACCGAGGAAACCACCAATTACGAAATCTCCAAGACGGTGAAGACTTCCACCGTCGATGGCGGCGACGTCAAGCGCCTGTCGGTGGCGGTGGTGGTGGACGGCACCGGCGACACCGCCGCGTCCTACAAGCCGCGCCCGCCCGAGGAGATGACCAAGATTACGGCCCTGGTGAAATCGGCGATGGGTTTCGACCAGACCAGGGGCGATCAGGTGCAGGTCACCAACATGGCGTTCGCCCATATCGTCGATCCTGGCGCCGGCTCCGCGGCGCCCGCCCCGCTGCTGGGACTGGATTCGGGCTACTGGTTCAAGATCATCGAGGCGGCGATCCTGTGCGTCACGGCGCTGCTGATCGGCCTCCTGGTCCTGCGCCCGCTCATCAAGCGGATGTTCACGCCGCTCACCGCGGCGGCCGCGACCCCGATTGCCGGCGCTTCGCCGGTGGCGGGCGCGATCGCCGCGCCGGCAGCGGGGTCGGCGCAGCCCGGGGCGCCGCAAGGCATCACCGCCACCACCGCCGATGGCACGCCGGTGGTGATCGCGCCGCCGCGCGAGAGCATGATCGATGTCTCGCGCATCGAAGGCCAGGTGCGCGAAAGCTCGATCAAGAAGGTCGGCGAGGTCGTCAGCGCCCATCCCGAGGAAGCGCTGGCGATCATCCGTACCTGGCTGCATCAGCCGGTGTAGCGGGAAAACCCCATGGCCAAAGCCGTCAAACCCGCCGTCAAGGACGATCTGCGATCCCTCTCCGGGGCGGAGCGCGCCGCCATCGTCATGCTGTCGCTGGGCGAGGAAAATTCCGCGAAGATCTGGAGCATGATGGACGAGGAGGAGATCAAGGAAATCTCCCAGGTGATGTCCAATCTCGGTTCGGTGACCTCGGCGCTGGTGGAAAAGCTGCTGGTGGATTTCGTCGGCCAGATGTCGGGCACCGGCTCGCTGATGGGCTCCTATGAATCGACCGAGCGGCTGATCGCCAAATTCATGCCCGAGGAAAAAGTCTCCCAGATCATGGAGGAAATCCGCGGCCCCGCCGGCCGCACCATGTGGGACAAGCTGGCCAATGTGAACGAGACGGTGCTGGCCAACTATCTGAAGAACGAATATCCCCAGACCGTTTCGGTGGTGCTGAGCAAGATCAAGCCGGAACATGCCGCGCGCGTGTTGGGCGCCCTGCCGGAGGAATTCGCCCTGGAAGTGGTGCAGCGCATGCTGCGGATGGAAAGCGTGCAGAAGGACATTCTCGACAAGGTCGAGCAGACCTTGCGCATCGAGTTCATGTCCAACCTGGCGCGCACCGCCAAGCGCGACGCCCATGAACAGATGGCGGAAATCTTCAACAATTTCGACCGCCAGACCGAAAGCCGCTTCATCACTGCCCTGGAGGAGCGCAGCCGCGATTCCGCCGAGCGCATCAAGGCGCTGATGTTCACTTTCGAGGACCTCAGCAAGCTCGATCCCGGCTCGATCCAGACGCTTCTTCGCAATGTCGAAAAAGACAAACTGGGCCTGGCGCTCAAGGGCGCCACCGACGGGCTGCGCGACGTGTTCTTCTCCAACATGAGCGAGCGCGCCGGCAAGATCCTGCGCGAGGACATGGAGGCGATGGGTCCGGTGCGGCTGAAGGACGTCGACGAGGCCCAGATGCGCATGGTCAATGTCGCCAAGGACCTTGCCAACAAGGGCGAAATCATGATCGCCGGCGGCAGCGCCGAAGACGAGCTGGTGTATTGATGAGCACCGCGCCCAAATTCACCTTCGACACCGAATTCGAGCGGGAGACCGACCGGCCTTCGCCCGCCGCCCGCGCCCGCCAGCGCAGGACCGTCACCACCGAGGAGATCGAGGGATTGTGCGCCGCCGCCCGGGCCGAAGGCGAAAGCGCCGCCGCGGTGCGCGCCGCCGAGGCCGTCGGCCGCAATGTCGCGGCTCTCACCATCGCCCTGCGCGCCGCGCTCGACACCAGCCATGCTGAGATTGAAACGCTGCGCGGGGAAACTGCCCGCCTCGCCTTCGCCATCGCCGCCAAGCTCGCCCCCGCCGCCGTCGCCGCTTTGCCCGCCGCCGAGGTCGAGGCGGCGCTGCGCCGCATGCTGCATCTGGCCATCGCCGAGCCGCGCGTCACCCTCACCGCCGCTCCCGCGGTGATCGCCGAACTCGAACCCAGGATCGGCGAGATCGCCCAGGCCGAAGGCTATGACGGCCGGGTGATCCTTGCTGCCGATCCCCTGCTGGCGACTGCCGACTGCCGCATCGAATGGCGCGGCGGCGGCAGCGAACGCAGCGCCGAAACCATCGAACAGGCCATCGAAGCCCTGATAGCGCACCGTTTTTCAGCTTCCGAATCCGTGAAAGGATAAGTCATGAGTGGCACCGACAATGTCGATCTGCCCGATCTGAGCCAGGCCGATGCCGCCCCTTCCGGCGCGCTGCTCGACAGCGGCGGCCCCCAGGAGGCGGCGCCGCGCCATTCCGCCCAGGACCTGGAAGCGGTGTTCGACGTGCCTGTCACCGTCTCGGCGGTGCTGGGCAAGTCGGCGATGGAAGTGAGCCAGCTGTTGAAACTGGGCAAGGGCGCGATCCTGGAACTGGACCGCAAGGTCGGCGAAGCCATCGACATCTATGTCAATGACCGGCTGGTGGCGCGCGGCGAAGTGGTGCTGGTGGAAGACCGGCTGGGCGTGACCATGACGGAAATCATCAAGGCCGGCCAAAGTTAATTCTTGGGCTGACCGGCTAAGGAAGGAATTGTATCATGCGGCTACTCATTGTCGGCGGACTGCAGGGCCAGATCGGGGCGGCGACCAAGATCGCGATGGAGCGCGGCGCCAAGGTCACCCATGCGGCCGATATCGAACAGGCGCTGGCCAGCTTGCGCGGCGGCGCCGGCGCGGATCTGGTGTTCTGCGACGTGCTGCTGGACATCGGCGCCCTGGTGCGCGGCCTGGCGGCGGAGCGCATCTGCACCCCCGTGGTGGCCTGCGGCATCGGCACCGACACAAGGCGCGCGGTGGATGCGATCCGCGCCGGGGCCAAGGAATATCTGCCCCTGCCCGCCGATCCCGAGTTGATCGCCGCGGTGCTGGCGGCGGTGGCCGACGAATCTCATCAACTGGTCTATGAAGACGAGGCGATGGGCGCAGTGCTGGCGCTGGCCGACCAGATTGCCGGCAGCGAGGCTTCGATCCTCATCACCGGCGAAAGCGGCACAGGTAAAGAAGTGGTGGCGCGCTATGTCCACCGCAAGTCGCTGCGCAACGACAAGCCGTTCATTTCGGTGAACTGCGCCGCGATCCCGGAAAACTTGCTGGAATCCGAACTGTTCGGCCACGAAAAGGGCGCCTTCACCGGCGCCATTGCCCGGCGCATCGGCAAGTTCGAGGAAGCCAATGGCGGCACCCTGCTGCTGGACGAAATCAGCGAAATGGATGCGCGGCTGCAGGCCAAGCTCCTGCGCGCGATTCAAGAACGCGAGATCGACCGGGTCGGCGGCACCAAGCCGGTCAAGGTCGATATCCGCATCATCGCCACTTCCAACCGCGACCTCGCCGAAGCGGTCAAGCACGGCACCTTCCGCGAGGACCTGCTCTACCGGCTGAATGTGGTGAACCTGCGGATTCCCGCGCTGCGCGAGCGGCCCAAGGACATCCGCGCCCTGGCGCATCATTTCTGCCGCAAATATGCCGAGGCCAATGGCGTCGCCTATCGCCCGCTGGCGCTGGCGACCGAGCGGCTGCTGCTGAACCATGCCTGGCGCGGCAATGTCCGCGAACTGGAGAATACCATCCACCGCGCCGTGCTGCTGGCGCAGGGGCCGGAGATTTCGCCGGAGGCCATCCGCCTGCCGGACGGCACCCATGTCGGCGCCGGTTCCACCATGGCGCCCCAGGTGCAGAGCGCCGTGGCCAGCGCCGCGGCGGTGACACGCGGGCTGGTCGGCCGCACCGTGGCCGATGTCGAACGCGACCTGATTCTCGACACCCTCGATCACTGCCTGGGCAACCGCACCCATGCCGCCAACATTCTGGGCATCTCCATCCGCACCCTGCGAAACAAGCTGCGGGAATATTCCGATTCCGGAGTGCCGGTGCCCAGTCATGGCGAGCAGAGGGCGGCGGGGTGAGGCGCGACCGGCCGAAGGACGGGCAAATCGGTCCGGTGGACCGATTTGAGCGACGAACGCGGCGAGCTTGGGCGAGCCGCCGGGCAGAAGAAAATTCAGAGTTGATGACATGACCGACATTACCGCAGCGTCGCCGGCCGCCGGCTTCTCGGCTGCGAAGGCGCTGGGCCTCATCAAGAAAAGCGATCTGGGCCTTGCCATCGCCATCATGGCGATCCTGGTGGTGCTCATCCTGCCGCTGCCGACCTGGCTGCTCGACATCTCGCTCGCCTTTTCGCTCAGCTTTGCCATCCTCATCCTGATGACCGCGGTGTTCATCCGCAAGCCGCTGGAGTTCAGCTCCTTCCCGGCCATCCTGCTCATCACCACCATGCTGCGGCTGGCGCTCAACCTCGCCTCGACCCGGCTGATCCTGGCCCATGGCAACGAAGGCACCGCCGCCAGCGGCTATGTCATCCAGGCCTTCGGCAAGCTCATCATGCAGGGCAATTTCGTCATCGGCCTGATCGTGTTCTCGATCCTCATCATCGTGAATTTCGTGGTCATCACCAAGGGCTCGGGCCGCATCGCCGAAGTCGCGGCGCGCTTCAGCCTGGACGCCATGCCCGGCAAGCAGATGGCGATCGATGCCGACCTGTCGGCCGGCCTGATCGACGAGAAGGAAGCCAAGCAGCGCCGCAAGACCATCGAGGCGGAATCCAATTTCTTCGGCGCCATGGACGGCGCCAGCAAATTCGTGCGCGGCGACGCCATCGCCGGCCTGCTGATCGTCGCCATCAATGTCATTGGCGGCGTCATCATCGCGGTGGCGCAGAAGGGCATGAGCTTTTCCGATGCCACCCAAACCTTCACCCTGTTGTCGGTCGGTGACGGCCTGGTTTCGCAGATGCCCGCGCTGATCGTTTCCACCGCCGCAGGCTTGATGGTTTCCAAAGCCGGCGTCGAGGGCGCCACCGACAAGGCGCTGATGCAGCAACTGTCCTTCTATCCCCAGGCGCTGGGCATGGCCGCGGCGGTGATGGGGGTGGTCGCGGTGCTGCCGGGCATGCCGACCATCGTGTTCGGCCTGTTGTCCGGCACCTTCGGCTCGCTCGCCTGGTACGCGCACAAGCGCAAGGATGCGCGTCTCGCCCAGGTGATGGCCGAGCAGGCCACCGCCGCGGGCCCGCCCAAGGAAGAATCCATCGCCACCGCCCTGGCGCTCGACCTGCTGCGGGTGGAACTGGGCTATGGCCTGTTGCCGCTGATCAACGACGTGCAGGGCCACCGCATCACCGACCAGATCAAGGCGCTGCGCCGCCAGCTTGCCCAGGAGATGGGCTTTGTGATGCCGGCGGTGCGCATTCTCGACAACATGCAGCTTGGCGCCAACGAATACCGCATCCGCGTCAAAGAGGTGGATTCTGGCAAGGGCGAATTGTTCCCCGGCAGCTTCCTCATCATGGACCCCAAAGGCCTGCCCATCGACCTGCCCGGCACCCACACCACGGAGCCGGCTTTCGGCCTGCCAGCAACCTGGGTGTCGTCGGCGTTGCGCGAGGAAGCGAGCTTCCGCGGCTTTACGGTGGTCGATCCCGGCACCGTCCTGACCACGCATCTGACCGAAGTGCTCAAGAGCCACATGTCAGAGCTTCTGTCCTATGCCGAGACCAAAAAGTTGCTGGACGACCTGCCGCCCGAACACAAGAAGCTGGTGGAGGAATTGATCCCCTCGCAGATTTCCGTCACCGGGGTTCAGCGGGTGCTGCAAACATT
>Ga0265313_10003242_pt1 | contig 13370 bp, 13 predicted proteins | sample 4123metaG_FD_203122 | JGI IMG/M metagenome (GOLD analysis project Ga0265313, IMG submission 203122) | Rhizosphere microbial communities from Carex aquatilis grown in University of Washington, Seatle, WA, United States - 4-1-23 metaG | ecosystem: Host-associated > Plants > Roots > Rhizosphere >...
ACGTTCGGCGGCCGCGCGCTGCTCGCTGGGTATTCAAGTCTAGAGAGAAGTGCCGTGGCGTAGGTGACCCGGGGATCTTCGCCGAAGACCTTTGCAGGCATCGCAACCTTCGCGATCCGCAGCAGGTCCCGGATGACCTTGGCTAGCTCTGCTCTTGAGGGGTCACTGTCACTGATCATCACTGGCTCCCCGCATCATCCCTAAAGGGCTACTTCTCCGCTCTGTGACTAAGACCGGAGCGCAGATCTAGCGGTACAACTTGGCAACCGCAGTCATGGTTCTCACTGGCGAAGCCTGCCGACAGTACGCGCTCGAACACGGCACGCGCCGCTGCGCTCACGGGCAGAGTATTGGTGAGCGCCGCTGGGACAATCGCGGCGCTCGCGATACAAGGTTCGGGCCGGCGTTGCGTCAAGTCTTTGCGGCCAAGGCGCGCAGCGAGCGGCGGAAGCGCCGCAACCAGCGTTTGGCACTGGCATCGAGGATTCTGCCGTCCTCGACCACCCAGCACCAGATGGCGTCGAACTGGACGAGCAGGTCCGCAAGGGTCGTGGCCTGTTCCAGCGAAATGGCATCGGCGATCCCGAGGGCAGCATCCACCGCCTCGGACCAGGCCCGATGCGCCAGGGTCGAGCCCACCGGGTCGAGCTTCTCGTTAATGGCCTGATATCTTCGCCAGAGGCGAGCAGCCCGAGCCCGGCGGTGCCGGAGGTCTCCACCGAGGGGAGTGAGGTCATTGTTCCTCCGCTTGCCCATGGCGCTCAGCTCTTGAGCGGGGCGACATAGTAGCGGCGGATGCCATCCTCACCCTTGTCGGAGATCACCTCGATCTTGAGACGCTTCTTGAGGGCTCCCGCGAAGAAGCCACGGACGCTGTGCGACTGCCAGTCGGCGGCTTGGATGATCTCGGCGATCGAGGCGCCATCCTGGCGGCGCAGCAGCCCCAGCACGAGGGCTTGTTTGGTCTCCGGCTTCGTCGCCGGTGCGGTCTTGCGAGTGGTGCGTCCCGTGGTGGTCTTGATCGGCCTCTTGGCCATGATGGGTCTCCTTGTCGATGAGCCTGGCGCGATTGCCTGGCTTCACTGACAAGGCCCCGCAGCTGGTCCGGGCGAGGCGAGGGCCACACATGCTTGCCCTTGCCCGGTTGTCCAATCCTTGCTGAGGCATTCACGCAGATGAGCGTGATCAGCCTTAACGTCCTCGGTCACGGCAGCGCCGGCGTAGTGGGCATAGCGACGCTCACTAGGACCGCACAGCCGCGCCGCCTGGCGATCGGAAATCCCAATTGTTCGGCTAGTTCCTTGAGCGTCGCCCCATCCTCCCCGAGCTATCGGGCATGTAGTGGCGGATCGGCAGAAAGTGCACCAAAGAGCGCTTTTTGGGCGATCCTGAGAGCGCCGATCGCATCGTGACGCGATTGCGCAGTCGCCAGGGCCTTCGCGTCGAGCTGATCGAGGCCGCGATCAATAGCTCTCAAGAAGTCGATCGCATGGTCCGCGGCCTCCACCGAGTCTTCTCGGAATGGGAATTGATCGAGCTGCCAAACGCCGTTCCAGTTGTTCTTGCGCAACACGTGGAAGAACTCGAACAGCTCAATGGGATGAAGGCTCCCGGCAATGAGATCGTCATCCCACCCTCGGAAGTTGTCGTTAACGTCCATACCGAACAGCCGGCCATAGTCGATGGCGAGCTGCGCCGAATCGGCGGGGGACTCTCCGCCGAAGAGCGCATGGCCGAAATCGAGCAGGATGCCGATATTGGGGAGCCCGATCTTTTCGATGCCCAGCAGAGTGCGAGTAACGGAGTCATAACTCATATGTACGCGTGGCTCGCGCGGCTTGTACTCGATGACAAACCTGAGATCGGGGTTTTCGCTTGCCAACTGGCCGATCCCATCTAGCGAGTACTTCCACAGGGCGCCATGGTCCACCTGGAAGGGGTAGTCCCAACCGTCCTGGCCGGGCCAGACTTTCACGTAGTCGGCCTTGAAGAAGCGGACGACATCGCAGGCGGCAGTGATGAGGTCATGCGCCCGGCGGCGCACGCCGGCGTCCGGGTTGGTGAAGGCGCCCTTGGCAAATTCGCGAGTGTAGATCTCGGGAGTGATGCCGATCACGCCGAGCTTGTTGCGATCGAGAGCGGCTTTGATCTGGGTGTTGGAGAACTCGCCACCGAAAAAGGGCCAGTTCAGATCGACCACCGAGAGGTCGCGGACCTTGCCGGCAAGATCGATGGCGTCGAGGATCGTGCGGGGCGCGCCGTAACCGTCCGTCGCATAGCGATCGACATAGGTTGCGAAATGCCAGATGCCCGCGCCAAATCTCGGATTGCCCATTTCTCTGCTCTCCCTGTTGCCTGGTTGTTGTTCCGTTCAATGCGCCTGGATGAGGGCCTGCCGAATGGCGGCGTGCCATTGGTCGCGAAGCTGCTCGGTCCCGCCGCGCGGCGCGAACGATGTGCCATTGCGCGTGATCGAAAAAGGTCTACCGAGTCCGGTGGCGGCCATTTCCGCCGCACCCAGTGCGCTGAGCTCGGGTTGATCGCTGCGCCAGACCTGGCGGCCGATGAGGTCGGCCTGGATCTGCATCAGTGCATCGTTGCGACTCGCGGCGCCGTCAGCGGAAAGGCGGTCGATGGGCGCGCCGAGATAGGCCTCCATTGCGTCAAAGACATCGGCGATCTGCAGCGCGATGGCCTCGATGGCCGCGCGGGCGAGATGGGCTCGCCTGGTGCCGAGCGACAGGCCCGCGACGATGCCGCGTGCCGCGGGCGACCAGTGCGGCGCCCCGAGGCCCACCAGGGCCGGTACGAACGTCACGCCGTTGCTACCATCGACCGTGCCGGCGAGTGAGGCGAGCTCGGCCACGTTCGACAGCCCGAGCATTTCGGTCATGAACGCCGCGGCCTGTCCCGAGACGGAGATGTTGCCTTCAAGGGCGAACACCGGACCCTGTTCTGTCGTGCTCCAGGCAATCGTCGAGGAGAGGCCGTGCGCGCTCACCGGGCGGGTGCCGGTGAGGGTCATCAGTGACGAGCCGGTGCCATAGGTCGCCTTGATGGCGCCAGGCGACCGGATGCCGTGACCAAAGAGCGCCGCGTGCGAATCGCCGAGCATCGCGTGGATCGGCGTTCCAGCGGCCAAGGCTGCGACGCCGGCGGCGACCTCGCCGAAGTGGCTGTCGGAGGGGAGCGCCCTGGGGAGAATGCCGAGCGGGACGTCGAAGATGTGTGCAAGCTGCGCGTCCCATGCACAGGCGGCAGTATCGAAGAGCTGGGTGCGCGAAGCGTTGGAGTGGTCGGTCGCGTGACTCCTGCCGCCCGTCAGGGCCCACAGGAGCCAGCTGTCGACGGTTCCTGCCCGCAGGCGCGCGGCGGCGGCCGCGTCGCGCGCTCCGGGAACGGCATCGAGAAGCCAGGCGATCTTGGCGGCCGGAAAGAGCGGATCGAGGCCGAGACCGGTGCGCTCGCCGATCAGAGGCGCGTGTCCAGCGGCGGCAATCGCCGAACAGCGCGCCTCGGAGCGGCGGCACTGCCAGGTGATGGCAGGTGCAATCGGCTGGCCGGTGACTGCGTCCCAGACGACGATCGTTTCGCGCTGGTTGGAGATGGCGACGGCGTCCATGTCGGGGCCGGTCGTTTCGACGACGAACGCGATCGCGGCAATGACGCTTGCCGCTATATCGATCGCGGATTGCTCGGCCCAGCCGGGCCGGGGGTAGTCGACGGTCATCGGTACCGATACGCGGGCGACGACGACCCCGGACGCATCGACGGCCAGGGCCTTGGTATTGGTGGTTCCCTGGTCGATCGCGAGAATGAGGCCGTTGCTCATGGCCTAGTTGGAGCGAACGAGTTTGCGGGCGGCCCGTACAATGCCGCCGGCGGTGAGGCCATAGTGCTCGAACAGCCACGCTGCCGAGCCGGTGGGGAGGAATCCCGGAAAGCCCATGCGATGCACGCGGACCGGATCGTGCGAGGTGACGATCTCGGCGACGGCGCTGCCGAGGCCCCCGCGGACCGAATGCTCCTCGACGGTCAGGATCGCCCCGGTCCCCGCCGCGGCGATGATTTCGGTTTCGTCGAGCGGGCTGATCGTCGACATGTTGACGACGCGCGCCCCGATTCCCTCGGCACGCAACGCGGTCGCGGCGGCGAGGGCGCGATGCACCATCACGCCGTTGCAGATGATGGCAAGGTCGCTCCCCTCGCTCAGCACTTCCGCGTGCCCGATCTCGAAGCGCTGGGTGTGCCGCGGGACGGCTGGCACCGGCATGCGGCTCATCCGGATAAAGACGGGCCCATCAAGGGCGGCGGCAGCACGGATCGCCTGCTCGGTTTCCCAGGGGTCGGATGGGACGATCACTGTGAGATTGGACAGAACGCGCAGCCAGGCGAGGTCCTCGATCGAGTGGTGCGTCGGCCCGAGCTCGCCATAGGCCACGCCGCTCGACTGGCCGACCAGCTTCACGTTGACATTCGAATAAGCAATGTCGGCCTTGATCTGCTCGAGCGCGCGGGAGGTAAGGAAGGACGACGCTGCGGACACGAATGGGATCTTGCCACCATTGGCGAGGCCTGCGCCCACCGCCACGAGGGTCTGCTCGGCGATGCCGACATTGACCATGCGCTCGGGCCAGCGTCTGCCGAAGTTGACGAGCTTGGAAGAGCCGACGCTGTCGCTGACGACGGTGACCACACGCGGATCGCTTTCGGCCAACGACTCGACCGTGCGCGAGAATGCATCGCGGCAATCGAAAAGGCCGGCCCCGGCAGCGGTGTCGACACTCACGGCACCAGTTCCCGCATCGCCTGCTCGAACTGCTCTTTGTTCGGCACCCCGTGATGCCAGGCGACGTTGTCGCGCATGAAAGACACGCCATTGCCCTTGACGGTATTGGCGATCACGCAAAGCGGTTTGCCCCGTCCTTGGCGTGGGAGGGAGAGGGTCTCGAGGAGGGCCGCGGGGTCGTGCCCGTCGAGCATCACGACCTCCCAGCCGAAGGCGCGGAACTTGTCGTCGAGCGGATCGAGCCCGGCGGTGTCCTCCGTCCGCGCTCCCTGCTGCAGGCGATTGCGATCGATGATCAGCACGAGATTGTCGAGTTTGCGGTGGCCGGCAGTGAGCGCCGATTCCCAATTGCTGCCTTCCTGCAGCTCGCCGTCGCCTGTGAGCACGAAGACCCTGTAGCCGGCGTGGTCGATCTGTCCGGCGATCGCGATGCCGATGGCGACGGGCAGGCCATGACCCAGCGGGCCGGTATTGGTTTCGATGCCGGGCAGATAAGTGCGGTTGGGGTGGCCGTTGAGCCGGGAGAGAGGCTTCATGTAGGTGGCCAATTCGGCTTCGGGGAAATAGCCCGCGGCCGCGAGGGTCGCGTAGAACGCACCGGTGCAGTGCCCCTTGCTCATGACGAAGCGGTCGCGAGCCGGATCGGCAGGCAGGCGCGGGTCGAAGCGCAGGACGCCGAAATAGATCGTGGCGAGGATATCGGCGGCGCTGAAGTCGCCGCCCGGGTGGCCGAGCTGCGCCTCGTAGACCATGCGAAAGCTACGCCGGCGTATCCACAGGGACTTCTCGCGGATCGCGTCCACGAGGTCGTTGGCGAGTGGCGAGGGCATGGGCGATGACACGTTAGAGTCCTGTATTGATCCGCCGGAGCGCTCGGAGCACACGTGCGTCGGCCGGACGAAGCGCCGGCCCCCGAAATCGGGCAATCGCGGGCGACGCTAGCGTCGCATCGACCTTCGCGCAATACTGAAAACTATCGATTTCTGCGGATTACTGTTGATTTATAGAAGCCGCTGCGGCAGTGGGCTGGCGACGGTTGTGGCTTGTAACCCATCGGTGTTTGACATTGATCTTGATGGGTCGGGGGGGCGTCGATGGCGGCGGGGGCTAGGCGTACGGCGGACGATGCGAGTGCGGCCGGCGCGGCGGACGCCGCCGGGCGCCAGAAGCTGCTCGCCGAACCGCGGCGCATGAAGATCCTCGAATGGCTGCAGGAAGAGGGCAGCGCCAGGGTCCGCGACCTCTCTGCGGCATTTGCCGTGTCCGAGGCGACCATCCGGCAGGACCTCGAGCGGCTCGACGGCGACGGCTTTATCACGCGTGAGCATGGCGGGGCCTATCTCAATTCGGTGCCGCAGCAGGTCGCGTCGCTTTCGCTGCACCACGTCCAGAACATGGACAGCAAGCGTAAGATCGGCCAGGCGGCGGCCGCGCTGGTTTCGGACAACGAGACCATCATCATCGATTCGGGCACGACCACCACACAGTTTGCCGAAAATCTCAGGGGTCGGCACGATCTCAACATCATCACCAACGCGCTCAATATTGCGCTGATGCTGGGCGCGATCCCGACCAACACCGTCCACATGCCGGCGGGCCAGTTTAAGGCGCCGACGCTGTCGCTGAGCGGGGAGAAATCGGTCGATTTCTTCGTCGGCATCTATGCCGAAAAGCTGTTTTTGGCGACCGCCGGAATTTCGTTTGAAGCCGGCCTCACCTACCCGGCGATCGGCGACATTTATGTGAAACGGGCAATGATCAAGGCAGCCTCACACGTCTACCTGCTCGCCGATTCGGCCAAGATCGGCCGCACCTCGTTTTCAGCGCTGGGCGGCGTGGAGCTGATCCACACGCTGATCACCGATGGGGGCATTCGCCCTGAAGACCGGGCCGGATTCGAAACCCGCGGCATCGAAGTCCTCATCGCCTGATCAGGCGATACCGGTTGGCGTCCGCATCGAGATTGTTGTCATTTCACTGCCCGCATCCCGTCCGGCCTTGACAGCTAGCGTAACGATCTGCCAACAAATGTGATTATTCGATAGCAATCGAAAGGGGAGGACAATCAAAATGAAGAGATTTCTAATTGGCGCTGTGCTGGTGACGGCGTCAATCGCAGCCCTGAGCTCCGCAGCGCAGGCCCAGGATCTGCAGCTCTGGGCCCTAACCCTCGCCGACAGCACGAGCAGCGCCGCCTGGCAAAAGGTGATCAGCGATTTCGAGGCCGCCAATCCCGGTGTCACCGTGACCTACACGGGGCGCGGCACCGACGAACACAAGGCGGCGTTGCGTGTGGCCGCTAACTCCGACCAGGCTCCCGACATCTTCTTTTCCTGGGGTGGACTCGGCCTCGGCGGCGAATTCATCAAGTCTGGCCTCGCGGTCGACATGACCAAGTACTACGACCAGTACAAGTGGAAGGACAGGTTCCTGCCGGCAGCGCTAACGTTCGCGACGCAATATCCGGGCGGCACCTTCGGCGTCCCCAGCAGCTTCCGCGGCGAGGCGCTCTACTACAACAAGGCGGCCTTCGAGAAGGCTGGGATCACCGCACCGCCGACGACTTGGGCCGAGCTCGATGCCGACGCGGACAAGCTCGTCGCCAGCGGGATTGCCCCGATTGCTTTCGGTGGCACCGTCAATTGGCACGTCATGCGGATGCTCGATGCGGCGCTCGAGGCCGAGTGTGGTGCTGCAAAGCACGACGCGCTGACCGCCACGAAAGCCAAATGGACTGACGAGCCCTGCGCCACCGCGGCCTTCGTCGAGTTCCACAAATGGACCTCGAAGTATTTCCTGAAGCCGTTCATGGGAATCGACGACAGCCAGGCGTTCAACCTCTATACCGCCGGCAAGGCCGCTATGCTGCTCGAAGGCGACTGGCTGGTCAACCGACTGAGCGATGCCGGGAAGTTGGACTCGACCGGTGTTTTCCCAATTCCGACCGGAACGGGTCGCCTGTATGGCTTCGGCGACTACTACTACATCTCTTCCAAAAGCAAGTATCCCGACCTCGCGGCCAAGTTCCTCGACTTCCTGACCTCGACCGACGAGCAGGTGGCCAATCCTGGTCTCTATGGCGCCATCTCGGTCAACAAGGCCGTCAAGTCGACAGCAACCACGCCGCTTGCGCTCGCCTGGAACAAGATTTTCGCTGACGCGGCCGGTCTCTACGTGAACGGCGACCAGGCATTCCCGCTCGACATCACCACGGAGTACTGGCGCATCCAGAACGAAGTGGCGAGCGACACTCTAGACCCCACAGCGGCCGCCGGCGAGCTGCAGAAGTTCATTGACGCCCATCCTGTGAACTAAGTCATAGTCCTCCATCAATCCAGGCCCCGACGGTTCGCCGCCGGGGCTGCTGTTTGAGCTTTGCAGGCCATGACGACGACCGACAGTCCAGTGAGCGCCGAGCGATCGAGGCGGCAGCTTCCCAGCCGGCGCGAGGTTTGGTCCGGCCGGTCCCCCTTCGTGCAGGGGCTGGTGATGCTCGCTCCGGCGGTGCTCATCTACGCCGTCTTCGCCTTCTACCCGATGCTCGACGTGATCCATCTGAGCTTTCTCAAGTGGAACGGGCTTACAGACAATCGGCCCTTTGTCGGGTTCAATAACTATGTGCAGATCTTCACAGCGGATCCAGTGTTCTGGGTCGCGTTCCGCAACGTCGTCATCTGGACCTCGTTGTCGATCGTGATCCCGCCGATGATCGGTTTCAGCCTCGCGCTCGGCCTCAACCAGCCGCTCCCCGGCCGCAATCCGCTGCGCGCGGTCTACTACCTGCCTGTTATCATCGCGCCGATCGCCGTCGCGACGATGTGGCGATGGATGTACGATCCGTTCTCTGGACTGTTCAACCAGATTCTGACCGGCATCGGTATGCCTGGATTGATCCTCGACTGGCTCGGCGATCGCAACGTCGCGCTCTATTCGATGTTCGCCGCCTCCGTCTGGCAGAGCGTCGGCTTCTCGATGGTGCTGTTCCTGGCCGGGCTCCAAGGCGTCTCGCAGACGCTGCTGGAAGCGGCGCGGATCGACGGCGCCGGCCGGTTTGGCAGCTTCCGCTACGTGACCCTCCCCGCGCTACGCTCGACCGTTACCATCGTCCTCATCCTGTCGCTGATCAATTCGCTTAAGGCATTCGACCTGGTCTATGGCATGACTGGCGGCGGCCCGGCCCAATCGACGCAGATGCTCGCCATGTGGTCCTATACGCAGGCCATGCAGCTGGGCAATTTCGGCAATGGCAGCGCCATCTCAGTCGTCCTTCTCCTCGTCACACTCGTTATCGTAGTACCCTATCTGCGCTGGACCCTCAGGCGGGAGGACGCAAGCGCATGAACGCGTTGGCCGCGCCGTTCCGGCTCGCCGGCTCGAGCCGTATTGATCCTCCCCTTGTGATTCTGTGGGCGTGCCTGATTTTGCTCGCGCTGGTCTGGGTCGTGCCGTTCGTCTTCATCCTGTTTACGGCATTGAAATCGCAGTCCGACATCATGGGCGGCAATCCGTTCGGTCTGCCGGTTTCACCGCAGTGGCAGAACTTCGCTCACGCCTGGGTGCGAGGGAATTTCTCGACGACCACCTTCAACAGTGTCTTCATCACCGTCATCAAGGTGCCACTCGGGATCTTGATCTCCGCAATGGCTGCCTACTCGCTGGCGCGCATTCCGTGGCGCGGGCAACGCCTTCTGTTTCTTCTGATCGTCTTCGGCACGATGATCCCATTCCAGGTGATGCTCGCGCCGATCTTCGGGGTAGTGAACGGCTTCCACCTCATCAACACCTATGTCGGGGTGATCCTGCCCTACCTCGCTTTCGGCGTGCCCTATCAGGTCTTCATTCTCTACGGCTTCTTTAAGGACGTACCGCGCGAGCTCAGCGAGGCGGCACAGATCGACGGCGCGTCGCATTTCACAATCTTCTGGCGCATCTTCCTACCGGTCTCGCTGCCGGTGCTGGCGGCGCTCCTCATCCTCGACTTTGTCGCCACGTGGAACGAGTTTGCGATGGCGCTGGTGATCCTGCAGGCCAAGGGCATGTGGACCCTGCCGCTCGGGCTGATGAGCTTTCAGAGCCAGTTCTCGAGCAATTACGGCGAGCTCAACTCGGCGATCGTGATGACGGTGCTGCCAGCCATCATCGTCTACCTCATTTTCCAGCGCTATTTCGTCTCGGGCCTCACCACCGGAGCCATCAAGGAATGATCTCCCGCGTGGCCAAATGGGACATCTTCGAGCTGGACCTCGCCGGCCCATCTGCGGGCAACCCGTATCTCGAGGTGACGCTCGAAGTGTTCTTCACGAAGGGTGCACGCACAATCCGCGTCCCCGGATTCTACGACGGCGCGGAGGTCTACCGCGCGCGCTTCATGCCCGACGAAGAGGGCGAGTGGACGTATCGGACGGTGTCATCGGCAACAACGCTCGACGGCAACACCGGAACGCTCACCTGCATCGCCCCCGTAGAGGTGGCGCACGGTCCGGTTCGGGTTCACCACCAATTCCATTTCGCCCATGCCGATGGCACGCCGTACTTTCCGTTTGGAACGACATGTTACGCGTGGACTCACCAGCCTCTTACGCTGCAGGAGGAGACGCTCGCGACCCTCGCCGCCACGCGCTTCAACAAGATCCGGATGGCGGTGTTTCCCAAGCACTACCCGTTCAACGAGAACGAGCCGCTGTTCTGGGTGTTCGAGCCTGGCGCCGACGGCAAGGCGGATTTCGATCGCCCAAACACTGCGGCGTTCCGCCATTTCGAAGCGCAGATCGGGCGCCTCCGCGACCTCGGCATCGAGGCCGACGTCATCATCTTTCATCCCTATGACCGCTGGGGCTATAGCGAGATGTCAGCCGAGCAGGACTATCGCTACGTCGCCTATCTGGCGGCGCGACTGGCGGCCTATCGCAATGTCTGGTGGTCGCTCGCCAACGAGTACGACTTCCTGCTCGACACCAAGCCTATGGCGCAGTGGGACCGCTATTTCGAGATCCTTGAGGAGCACGACCCCTATGGCCACCTCAAGTCGATCCACAATGGCGACGTCACCAAGAACTTCGACCACTCGAAACGGTTCGTAAGTCACGTCAGTATCCAGAACTGGGACGTAAAGCGAACGCCCGACTGGCGCGACGAGTACGGCAAACCCGTCATCGACGATGAGCCGGAGTACGAAGGCAATATCTGGCCGGCCTGGGGCAACATTTCCGCACCGGAGCTGGTCCATCGCTTCTGGATTGCCGTCGTGCGCGGCGGTTACGCCGGCCACGGCGAAACCTACGCCCATCTCGAGGACATCATCTGGTGGGCCAAAGGTGGTCGGCTCTACGGCGAGGCGTGGCGGCGCATCGGCTTTCTCCGCGATCTGCTCGAGGCCGACGTCAAAACTGGGCTGACGCCAATGGGCGGCACCGCGTCTTGGCCCTGGAGCCGCATTTCCGGAGCTGCTGACGGCGACGTGTCCTTCATTTATTTTGGCGAACACCAGCCGGGTCAATGGACCACTGGGCTGCCCCAAGATGAGGGGCGCTATGAGGTGGACGTTATCGACACCTGGGCCATGACGATCACCGCAGCCGAGCGGATTGCACCCTTGGTGCCGCATCCAACGCGGCATGCGGGAGTCGTGCGCGGTGGAAAGCCCGATGCTGCTTTCGGCGTCGCGTTACCAGGCAAGCCATACCTCGCACTGCGAGTGCGCCGGGTGGCGTGAACTGCAGCTCCTCGCACACGGCAAAATGTGAAATCGAGCATAAGGGATCGACGCATCGGCCAGTTGATTGCCTCGCCGCAGCCCATCTCGTAAGCCTATCGTTCTTCGGTCCCTTGGTTCTCCGAAGCCCTCAAGCAGTGGCCGAGGGGCGGCGCAAAAAGGGGCAGTCCCGCTCCCCGCGGGGCTGCTCTCATTTCGTCCGGTAAGGCGCTATCAGATCGGCTGGCGATCGATGATGTCTCCCGAGCACCGGTCCACGGTCAGCTCATAAGAGTGACCACCGCGTCTCGCGTCGACGGTGAGCTCGTGATGCCCCCAGTCGACCACGTGGATATGATAGTAGCCATCGTCACCGAGGTCGCTCAGGATCTGGTCGGTGCTCTCGCAATCATTGAAGAACGGATGCGGGTGGGGACCAAAGGGTCCGAACCCAAAGCCGAAGCCGAAGCCGAACGGCGGGGGCGGCGGCGGTGGCGGTCCAGCGAATGCGCCGGTGGATGTGCCGAGGATTGCGGCCAGCGCGACTGCGCCCAGCAAAAGCTTCGTCATGATGATGCTCCATTTGGCCGGATAGGCCCTTAGCGTCCATTTACGTCATGCTGTTGCTGAACCTGGTGTGAACGGTCAAGCACCGTGGTCAATGCCGCCGGCTGACCCGATTGCCCCCGTCACCGCGGCGCGTTGGTGAGGCTAGGGACTGGGGCCGAAAGGGAGCCGGTACTTGAGGGCTAGGCACCGCGAGGGAGAAGAAATCTTAGCGCCTCGTTAACAATTCGCGCTCACGCTTCCGCGCATTTTCGTCAAGGAGGCAGCGATGGTGAGTGCGGTATCGAGCGCGGGTTCGTCATCGGTAGCGTCGGCGGTGTCGTCGACGAGCTCCAACCAGGAAACGCTGCTCGAGGCGCAGATCGCGGCCAAGCAGGCGCAGCTACTGCAGGCCAAGGGCGACGCCGCCAAAGCGCTGCAGGCGCAGCTAACCTCGCTCAACGCCCAGCTGAGCGCCATGCAAAGCTCAAATACCTCATCCTCAAGTTCGACGTCGTCCTCCACACCATCTGGCGGGGGCGGAGTACCTCCGAGCGCCGGGGCCAGCAAGGGCGGCGGCGGCAAGTTCGCCTGATCCCGTCGTCGCGGGCCAGCAGCTGCGGCCTTTGTCACCGCGCAAAGCCAGCTCACAACGCTCGACCAGTTCAAGGCGATCATTCTCAAGTCCGATCCGACCGGCTCGACCACACGGGCAACTAGGTCGCGATGCACAACGATGCCAGCAACAAGCTGGCGCAACTCGCCAGTCAAAGGACCAGGTCACCAACGTTCGCGGCAACGCGGGGTACGGCGCAGAGACAGCTGCAAGTCGACATCGACCCGCGTCCCCCGCGACAGAGATCGTCACCGCCGCCAATAGAACAACGTAGTATTCCGGTTGACAGCCGCCGTTTTGTGACATGAGACGACGAGCTCAAAACTAGCGGGTTAAACCTGGCTCGTACCTTCCACCTAAAGTGCTCACGGCGTGGCAGGATGAGAACGCGCTAGCCCGATCACTGACATTTTAGAACCTGTGGGATGCGCTGCGCGCCTCGCATACGGCCAATAGTGATGACCACTCCGGCCTTCACAGCTGCCGAATGGCCACGCGCCGTGCGCGTTTAGACAGACCGAGGCTGAACTGTGCAGGCCATCCAACCCGACACGGTCCATGACTGGGTGGCGATGGCCAGGGTTGAAGTAGAAGCCGTTGAGAAAGAGGCGATCGCCGCTGAGTAGCCTGACTGGAGGTGACGGATAGAACACGGTTCTCAATCGGTGGTCCTCCGGCGGCGAGGAACAAAGCGGGTCTGCAAGCGCGGAGATGAGAGAGCAGCTAGC
>Ga0265313_10003243_pt1 | contig 13367 bp, 11 predicted proteins | sample 4123metaG_FD_203122 | JGI IMG/M metagenome (GOLD analysis project Ga0265313, IMG submission 203122) | Rhizosphere microbial communities from Carex aquatilis grown in University of Washington, Seatle, WA, United States - 4-1-23 metaG | ecosystem: Host-associated > Plants > Roots > Rhizosphere >...
GTGATCTCGCTGGCCCCGCCCTCGTTCATCGCCCAGGCCCATTTGAGAGTCAGCCCCTTCACATTGGCGGGAGTGATCTCCTTGAGGGGGCTGAAGCTCCAGCCGGCATAATTGCGCCGGAACATCAGCCAGTCGCCGTCGGCGGGATGGTTCAGCATCGCATCGGTCACCGGGCGGTAGTTGGCGACCGTGCCGGCGACCGTGACCCCCATGCGTGCCAGTTGCTCAGCCTCGCGCCAGCCGCGAGTGGCGCCGCTGGCGATGTCGGGCGGCACCACGCCATTGGCCATTGCGCCGATCTTCATGTCGGTGGCGGCGGTCAGGTTGGTGCCGCCGGCGGTGGCTCCATTGGCGGTCAGGATGAAGGCGACGATGTTGGCATAGGTAGCATCCGAAAGACTGCCGCCCTTGCCCAGCGGCATCGCCGAATGGATATAGGCATAAAGCTCCCTGGTGGACTTGCCGCCCCAGCTTTTCATGAAATTGCCCGCCGCCAGCGACGGCGCCTCGCCGCCGCCCGACAGGTTGGCCTGGTGGCAGGCGGCGCAGTTGGCGGCATAGTCGGCGCGCCCGGCGCCCGCCTGCTGGGCGGTGAACGGGCCCATGGCCTGCTGCGCCAGCGCGCCGCCCCACAGCGCCAATGCCGCAGCAAGCCCCGCCGCGCTCGCCGCTAGAATGATCCGCGTCCGCATCGTCATCTTTCCTGTCTGCTCAAAGCGTTCACTCGGCGGGCGCCCACAGCCAGCCCCACAGATCGCCGTCCGGCGCGTCGGCGCTGTCGATTTCGACATAGACGCCGCCCTTGGCAAAGGCAGCGCGCTGTTTGCTGTTCAGCGTCGCCGAGCCGCTCACATTGCCGCTCGTTGCGGGTGAGACAGTGAGGTCGGCAACCTTTGGCCCGCGCACACCGGGCGCCGAGCCTGCGAACAGATGCGCGCCCGTCGGCGTCCCCAGCAGCCCTTCATAGGTCCCGCTGATCGTCAGCTTGCCACCGTCCAGTGTGGCCGTCACCTTGCCCACCCCGGAGCGATCGGCGCGGGTGCCGACCAGCCGCGGCCCGGGCGACAGGCGCACCGTCAGGCTCTCGGCAGCCAGGACCGGCGTGGCCAAAACAGCCAGACCCAGCAAGGCGCCGGCGCCCCGCGACAGCAATCTCATGTGTTTGCCTCGAAATTCTTCCTGCCCGGCCGTCACTCTAATACAGGCGGCCGATGCTGGAATATGACAGACGCCGCAACCTCTCATCTGTTGAGAGGCCGCGGCCTTGCATCGGGTCATCGGCTGCCCGCTTCGCGGGCGTTCGCCGGACAAAAGGTCCACTGGACCTTTTGTCTTCCCGGCTCACGGCAGCGCGAACGCCACCAGCTGGTCGGACAGGCGGGGCGTCAGGATGCCGTTGCCGCCGACCGCGAACACCACATACTGCTTGCCCTTGTAGGTATAGACGGCGGGCTGGGCCACCGCCGGGGCATCGACGCGGTACTTCCACAGCACGTCGCCGGACCTTAGGTCCACCGCCCGCACCCGGCTGTCCATCGAGGCGCCGATGAAGATGAGGCCGGTCTTGGTGATCACCGGCGCGCCGATGGTCACCGAACCCCAGCTTTCGGGCAGATAGAAGCCGTGCCACTGCACCTCGCCGAACGGCTTTTTCCACAGCAGCTTTCCCGTGTTCATGTCATAGGAAGACAGGATGCCGTATGGCGGCTGCCAGCATGGCATGCCCCAGCGGTTGAGGAAGTTCTGCAGCTCGAAGGCGTAGGCCGAGCCTTGCTGCGCCCAATAGCCGTTATTGTGGGTCTTGCCGTCGAGGAATTTGGCGGCTTCGGCCTGCTTCACCAGGGTATAGACCTGCACCACGCTGTCGCTGTTCACAACATAGGTGTTGGTGGTGGGATCGACCGCGCCGCCGCCCCATTCCACTCCGCCCACCGTGGCGGGATAGGCAATGGAGCCGCGGAGGGAGGGTGGCGTATAGCGGCCCTCATCGCGCAATTGCGCCTTCCACCGGCTGCACTCGCCGAAACTGGCGATGTCGGCCAGGGTCGAGACCGGCGGCGTCGTGTCCGGCACCGTCGGCTCAGGCAGCGCCGCATAAGGCTGGGTCTTGGCCGCAACCTCGCCCGGCACGTCGGAGGCGGGATAGGGCCGCTCCTCGATGGGATAGACCGGCTCGCCGGTCTTGCGGTTGAGCACGAACAGGAAGCCCATCTTGGTCGCCTGCACCAGGGCGGGAATGGTCTGCCCGTCCTTCTTGATGTCCAGCAGGGTGGGCGCGGAGTTGATGTCCAGGTCCCAGATGTCGTGATGGATGAGCTGGCGGCTCCACACCACTTCGCCGGTCTCGGCATTGAGGGCGGTGGTTGACGTGACCAGCGGCATCTCCGTCAGCCGGTCGCCACCGTAATAGTTGGGACTGGGCGATGACACTGGCATATAGACCATGCCCAGTTCTGGATCGACCGAGATGCCCGCCCACACATTGGCGGTGCCGGTGGTGTTCATCAGCTCCTTCGGGATGGAGTTGAAGGTCCATTTCAGCTTGCCCGTGCGCGCGTCGATCCCGAACACGGTGCCGGGATTTTCCACCTTGTAGTCCCAGTCCAGGCCCGCCCAGCCCAGGATCAGCGTGTCCTTGTAGACGGCGGGCGGCTGTATGAGGCCGACCTTCCACTTGTTGTTGACGGTATTCCACTGGTTGACGTCCAGCACGCCGTTGTTGCCAAAACCGGTGCACAGCTTGCCGGTGTCGGCATCGACCGCATGCAGGGTGCCGATCACGGTGCCGATATAGACGATCTTCTGGCAGGGCTTGCCCGCCTGGGGATAGGTGTCTGCCCAATAGGCGACGCCGCGATTCTTGAAGCCCTGATTGTCCAGCTTGGCGTCATGGCCGGCGTCATAGACCCATTTCTGCTTGCCGGTGTCCGGCTCAACCGCGAAGATCTTGTACTTCGGGGTGCCGACATAGACGGTGTTGTTGACGAACAGCGGGGTAGCGCCCCAGCTGGTCTCGTCCTTGCCGTGCGCAACGTCGCCGGTATGGATTTCCCAGGCCTTTTTCAGGTTCTTGACATTGTCGGGCGTGATCTGGCTGGCGGTGGAATATTTCTGCGCCTGCTGGTTGCCGCCGAAAGCGTCCCAAACCTGGTCGCCGGCCTGCTCCGCCATCTGGGCAATGCCGCCGCCCGAAAGCATCAGGACGCCGGCTGCGCCAACCGCGAGAAGTGCAAATATCTTTTTCATCACGCCACCTCCACGCTGGAGTCGGCAGCATGGCCGAGGGCCCGCATCACCCAGCCGAGCGCGGCGAGCGCCATGGCGCCGAGAATGATGGGCGTTTCCAGGAAATAGGCGCACACCGCGGTGCCGATGATGCCGAGCAGGAGGAGGAACACCAGCACAGCGGCCAGCGCGCCGGTCACCCGTCCCGCCAGTATCGCGCCCGCGCCCGCTATCAGCAGCGAGGAAATGATGACAAGCAGGACCCCGTTTTCACCATCCAGATTCATGCCCGGCACGAAATAGTAGTATGCCGCAACGACAGCCCCGATAAGGCCGCCCACAGCGATCAGCCATGCGCCCTTCACTCCAGCCTCCCGTGATTTTTCCTGATCCTAACCGGCTTCCGCCTGCCCCGAAAGGCCCGGTTGTTCCGCACTGCGGAATGAGGGTTTGCGGTGCGGTCAGGGCTGCGGTTGTGCAGCGCGGCGTGGCCGCCATTTGTAGATGCGGGCGGAGTTCTTCCAGAAATATTTCTCGGCCTGTTCGCGGGGCTTGTCGGCGAAATATTCTTTCACCAGCGATACGGCTTCGGGAATGGTGGCGGTGCCGACGCTGTTGGGCCAGTCGCTGCCGAACATCACCCGGTCCTCGCCGAACACGGCGATCAGGCGGTCCAGCCGGGCGTTGTGGGCGGCGAGATGGACATCGTTATTGCCATCCGCATCCTTGTGGATGACTTGCGATAGTTTCATGAAGAAATTGGGGCGCTGCGCCAGCTCGCCGGTCAACTCGTCGTAAAGCGCCTGGTTCGCCGGGGTCGGATCGAGCGAAGGCATGTGGTCCATCACCAGCCGCAGGTTCGGCACCGCATCGCACACCATCAGGGCGGCGCGCAGCAGGTCGAAGGAAGGGTTGGCCATGTCCAGCACCTGGTCGGCATCGGCCAGCCGCTTGAGGCCGTCCACCATGCCCTGCTTGAACACCATCTTGTCGCCATCCATCGTCCACACCCGCGCATAGCGGATGCCGCGCCACAGCGGATTCTTGGAGAAGCGGCCGAGATATTCCGCGAAGTCCGGCTTGTCAGGCTGCAGGCTGCCGATCACCCCGACAAACAGCGGATCGCTGTCGGCGCGTTCCAGGATCCACAGATTGTCTTCGACCCAGCCGCTCGCCTCCACCACGATGGAGCCGACAATGCCGGTCGGCGCCGCCAGCTTGTGATAAATCTCCGGCAGCGCCAGTTGCGGCGGCTGGCCCCTGGGCCCGCTATAGGGCACGCCCTGGGGACGGCGCGGATCGAACAGATGGACATGGGTGTCGATGATGGGAATTGCCGCGGGTTTCGCGCCGGCGCGCGCGGCGACCGCCGTGGCGGCGGCGCCGGCCAGAAAACCGCGCCGCGCGAGGGTGTGAGCGGTCATCGAAACCTCCCCGATGTTTTGCCGCGATCATACGGCAAATCGCCGGGAAGAAAACGCTGCTAGGGCGGCAGCCTCTCATCTTCTGCAACCTTGAGCCCAAGCGCTACATGGCTGTGGCGATAGCCATAGGCGAAATAGCAGACCAGGCCGATGGCCATCCAGGCCGGCAGCACCAGCTTGGCCTGGATCGGCAGGAACAGGAACAGCCCGACGCAGCCGAAGATCGTCAGCGGCGCCAGCAGCCACAGCATCGGCGTGCGGAACGGGCGATTGCGCGCGGGCTGGCGCAGGCGCAGCATCATCACCGCCACCGCGATGATGCAGAAGGCGTAAAGCGTGCCGGAGTTGCAATAGTCCGCCAGCTGGCCGATCGGCAGGAACGCAGCCGCCAGCGCCACGAATAGGCCGGTGACAATCGTCATGCGGTGCGGCGTGTGGAAGCGCGGATGCACCGCACTGAGACCGGGCGGCAGCAGGCCGTCCCGCGACATCGCGAAGAACACCCGCGTCTGGGCATACATCGAGGCCAGGATGACCGACGGAAGCGAGATGCCCGCCGCCACGCCCAAGAGATTGCCGACCCCCGGAAAATTCAGCTGCCGCAGCACATGGGCCAGCGCCTCGCTGGAGCACACCATGGGAAGCGGTCCCAGAAGTCCGGCGCAGCGGTCGGTAAGCGCCGTCGTGCCCGGCGCCAGCACTTCGCCGTGCGGCCCGAACACCGGCTGGGCGCCATAGGAGCCGATGGCGGATGCCGCGACGATGACATAGACCAGGGTGCAGGTGGCGAGCCCCGCGATCAGCGCGATAGGCACGTTGCGCTGGGGGTTGCGGGTTTCCTCCGAGGCGGTGGAGACGGTGTCGAACCCGACATAGGCGAAGAAGATCGAGGCCGCGGCGGTGACGACGCCGCCGCCGCCCATCGGCGCGAAGGGATGGAAATTGTGCAGCCGCGCCATCGGCAAGGCCAGCGCCACGAACCCGGCCAGCGCGATCAGCTTGATGATCACCAGCGCGGCGTTGACCTTGGCGCTCTTGCCGGTGCCGACCACCAGCAGGCCGGTGATGAGGAGCGCGATGAACACGGCGGGCAGATTGGCGACGCCGCCTTCGAGGGGGCCGTTGGCCAGCGCGGGCGGGATGGCGATGGCCGGAAAAGGCGGCGGCAGATGGGCGAGCAGCCCGACCATGTAGCCGGACCATCCCACCGAGACGGCCGAGGCGGCGACGGCATTTTCCAGGATCAGCGCCCAGCCGACCGTCCAGGCCACGCCCTCGCCCATGGTGGCGTAAGAATAAGTGTAGGCCGAGCCCGCCACCGGCACCATCGCCGACAATTCGGCATAGCACAGGCCGGCAACCACGCAGACGGCGGCGGCGATGATGAAGGACAGGATCATGGACGGTCCGGCGCGCTGCGCCGCCTCCGCGCTCAGCACGAAGATGCCGGTGCCGATCACGCTGCCGATGCCCAGCAGGGTCAGCTGCAGCGGACCCAGGGAACGCTTCAGCGGCTTCTTCTCCGCCGTTGCCAGGATACCATCCAGCGATTTGACTCGGAACATTTCTGACCCCCCTCCGGTCTTCGCTCGCCCGAGGGCGAGCTACGACCACCTCCCCCGCCAGGAGGCTTCGCCTCCGCGGGGGAGGCTGGCCTGTGCGCGCTGAAAGAGTATGACGCGCGCCGCGTCGGTGCACAAATCGGGTTACGCCGCAAAAGCAGGCAGACTGTGATTAATCCTGCATCTCATGCAGCAGGATGGCCGGATCGGCCTTGCCGGCTTCGACATCCTTGAGCGGGATCTTGTGCTGATAGCCGATCAGGGAATCGTCGCTGGCGCGCCAGGCATCGCTCACCAGGTCGCGCAGCATCGCGGCCGCCTCGGCGATGCGCTGGGTGACGAATGCCTTGGATTGCGGCGTCGGCTTGTCATAGGCGCCGTCCTTCTCGAACTGGTAGGTCTGGTTCACCAAGGAAAGCGTGTTCACCAGATAATCCTGGGTGCGCTGCTGGATGGTGCAGGCGCAATCACGATAGGGCCGCATCGCCGCCGCGATATCGGCCTGCGTGATATTGGCCTCGACGAAAGCGGTTTCGAACTTGGCGTGCAGGCCGGTCGCGGTTTCGAAACCCTGCGGGTTGGGATAGTCGCCCCAACCATTGTAATGCACCGTCACATGCAGCGGCTGGCTGGCATCGCCGACGAAATGCGCCCAATAGCCGAGATCGCGCAAGGTCAAGGTTTCGCGCACCCTGCGATCCAGCGTGTACCATTGCCGGTCCGCCTTGGTGGCGCCGAATTTCATGCCGGCGACATCGGCGCGCCAGGTGGCGAAATCCTTCACCAATTGCTCCCAGCCATCCATCAGATTGTAGGGCAGGTAACCGGCGGCATATTCATTGCTGCCGGCGGCGCGCAGTGCGGTGTCGAAATCCCGGCGGCTGGCCGGCAGCGCATCCAGGCGCGGGCCACCCAGCACCGTGCCGTCGTCCATGCCATCGACCTGGTGGCCGGGATCGAGATCGAAATCATGCGGCTGGCCGGTGTTGCGCGATCGGTCAGGCTCGCGCGCCATCTCGCCGATTTCGCGGATCGCTTCGGGGGTGCGCAGGAAGGCGGGAATGGCGACGGGGAAATTCTTCGCGGCCACCAAGCCGATATAGCGATGGCCGGTATTGCCCCAGGCCAGCGCCGGCAGCGGCGCCGCGACAGGCAGCGCGAACAGCAGCGCGGTCATAAACCGGAAGGACATTCGCATCATTGTTACCTCGGATCGTGACACGGCGATGTCACGGAATGCGCGGGTCTTCGCCGGAATGGGCCCGGCGGATCGCTTCCCGCAGCTTGGGATCAATCCTGGCCGAATTCAGGATCACCTTTTCGGAATGGGCATCGATCACCGCCGACAGCGGCACCTCGAAATCGCCGGCATTCTCGACATAGACCACGATCTCGCCCTTGCGCACCTGGCGCACCGCGCCGAACGCCTTCTCGCCATCATGGAGAAACACATCGAAGCCCTCCTGGATTTTTTCGGCGGTCGTCATCTTCGTCTCCTTCAATAGTAGCGGGGGATAGGTCCGTTGTGCGGCGTCATGCGATCCGACAGGTCGAACATTACTTCGTCCACATAACACCAGCCCCAGCCTTCGGGCGGATCATAGCCTTCGATGATCGGGTGCTTGGAGCGGTGGAAATGCTTGGTGGCGTGTTTGCCCTTGGACTGGTCGCAGCAGCCGACATGGCCGCAGGTGCGGCAGATGCGCAAGTGAAACCATTCATCGCCGCGCTTGAGGCATTCCTCGCAGCCAAGCGCGCTGGGTGTCACCTCGCGGATGGTGTTCAGATGGGTGCAGCTGTCGGCCATCCCTACTCCGCCGCTTTGACGATTCGCTCGCGGGCAAGGAAGGCGTGCAGCGCCGCCACGACCTGGGCACCCTCGCCCACCGCGGCCGCCACCCGCTTCACCGAGCCGGCGCGCACATCGCCGATGGCGAACACGCCCTCGCGGCTGGTGGCCAGCGCGTGCCGCCCGCCGGAGCCGGTGAGGACAAAGCCCTTGTCGTCCAGCGCCACCCCCGATCCCGCCAGCCAGCCGGTGTTGGGATCGGCGCCAATGAACAGGAAAACATGCCCCAGCTCGTGCGCCGCCTCGGCGCCGCTGTCGCGATGGCGCCAGCGCACCGTTTTGAGAATGTTGTCCGCCCCGTCCAAACCGCAGATTTCGGTGCGGGTGAGGACTTCGACATTGGACAGGGCGCGGATGCGTTCCACCAGATATTGCGACATGGTGGATTCCAGGTCCTTGCCGCGCACCAGCATCCAGACTTTCTTCGCCTGGCCCGCCAGATAGACCGCGCCCTGGCCCGCCGAATTGCCGGCGCCGACCAGCACCACTTCCTGCCCCATGCACAGCCGGCTCTCGATCGGCGAGGCCCAGTAATGCACGCAGGTGCCTTCGAAGTCGGACAGGCTGGCGATCTCCGGCCGCCGGTAGCGCGCGCCGCCGGCGATCACCACGCTGCGGCTGCGCACCCGCTCGCCATTGCCCAGGCTCAGGCAGAAGCGAACGCCATCGCCCTGGTCGGGGTCCAGCCGCACCGCCTCGTCGGGGATCGCGATCTCGGCGCCGAATTTCTGCGCCTGGTTATAGGCCCGCGCCATCAGCGCAATGCCGGTGATGCCGGTGGGAAAGCCCAGGTAATTCTCGATCCGCGCCGAGGCGCCTGCCTGGCCGCCAAAGCTGCGGCAATCCACCACCAGGGTGGCGAGGCCTTCCGACGCGGCATAGACCGCCGCCGCCAGTCCTGCCGGTCCGGAGCCCACGATCACCGTGTCATAGGTGGTATCGGGATCGATCGCCCGCACCAGTCCGATGCAGCGCGCCAGTTCGCTTTCGCCGGGATTGTGCAGCAACTGGCCGCCCGGACACAGCACGATGGGCAACTGCTCGGGCGCGATGTCGAAGCGCCGCTGCAGGGTGAGGGCGCAACCGTCGCTGGCCGCATCAAGTGTCTTGTAGGGATGGCCGTTGCGCCGCAGGAATCCTTCCAGCCGCAACACATCGCTGCTGCCGACGACGCCAATGATGACCGGCCCGCTCTCGCCCGCCTGCAGCAGGCCGACGCGGCGCAGGATAAGGGCGCGCATGATGCGCTCGCCCAATTCGGCTTCTTGGACAAGCACGTCGCGCAGACGGCGCGGCGGCACCACGATCGCCTCCACCGCCTCGCGCGCCACGGCATCGACCAGCGCCGGCCGGTCGGACAATTGCGCCAGCTCGCCGGAGAAGCTGCCGGGGCCATGCTCGACAATCGCCAGGCGCTGGCCGAATTCCCCGCCCTGGGTGACGGCGACAAGGCCCTTGAGCACGAAGATGAGGCCGGGCGAAATCTCGCCCGCCTTCACGATGACGCTGCCGGCGGGATAGTGCCGCACTTCGCCGAAGCGGCGCAGTCTCTCGATGTCATGGGTTTCCAGCACCGGAAACATCTGGTGCCGGCGGCTTTCCATCATCGAGGGCGTCTGGTCGGCCATGGGTTCTCAATTGGGGGCGAGGGAACCTTAGCGCAATCCCTTCCGTCAACAAGCGTGCCGCGGGGCAAATATTAAGATTGGCGCAACCAAGCACCCTCCCAGCCGTTTTCGGTGGACAGGATTGCCTTCGGAACGCCTGGCATGAGCCAAGCATCCGGAATCATAAAGGAGTTCCCGATGAAACGCACTCTGCTTGGCGCCGCTTCGGCGTTTTCTCTTCTTCTGGCCGGGGCGGTCTATGCCGCGCCCGCCGATCAGCCCGGCCATCAGAGTCCCGCGCCGGGAACCAATTCCGAACCGGTGAGCGCGGTGGAAGATGCCGCCGCCGGCATGGTCGGCGTCGTGTCTGCCGAGATGACCACCACCACCAAGGGCTTTGTCCAGGCGGCGGCCACCAGCGACATGTATGAAGTGGAAGCCGGCCGCATCGCCGAGCGCCGTGCCCAGTCTGCCCAGGTCAAGGACTTCGCCCACCACATGGTCGAGGCCCATACCGGCACCACCGCTAAGCTCAAATCGGTGCTGGCCGACAACAGCATCCATATCACCCCGCCCGCCCATCTCGACGACCGCCGCCAGGGCATGATCGACAATCTGCGTGGCGCCACGGCGGCGGATTTCGACCACCGCTATCTGGTGCAGCAGGAAGCCGCCCATCGCGAAGCCGAAATCCTGATGCGCGGCTATGCCAAGGACGGCGACAGCGCAGCGGTGAAACAGTTCGCTGCCGAGACCCTGCCGGCGGTGCAGGAGCATCTGCAGATGGTCAAGAGCCTGGAAGGCCAGCGCAAGGCCGCATCCCGCGACTTCCCCGGCTCATATAAAGTTGGCCAGAACCAGTATTAACGCGATGCCCATGACCGAGATGATGGTCTCCAGGAACGACCAGGTCTTGAACATGTCCGGCAGGGAAATGCCCAGATAGCCTTTCACCAGCCAGAACCCGGCATCATTGACGTTCGAGAAAAACAGTGAACCCGCTCCGATGGCCAGCGCCAGCAGGGACGGGTTCACGCCGGGATTGGCCGCCACGGTGGCCGACAACAGGCCCGCGGCGGTGACGGTCGCGACCGTGGCCGATCCGGTGGCGATGCGGATCAGCACCGCCGTGCCCCAGGCCAGGATCAGCGGCGTCACATGCACCAGCGCCACGGCGCGTGCCATGGTGACGCCCAGGCCCAGATCGACCAGGGTCTGCTTCAGGGCGCCGCCGGCCCCGATCACCAGCATGATGGCGGCGATCGGCGGCAGCGCATCGCCCATCATCTTGGTGACCTCGTCACGGGTGCGTCCCAGGGCGAAGCCGAAGGTGAACATCGCGAGCAGGGTGCCCAGCAGCAGGGCGACGATCGGCGCGCCGATGAACTCCATCGCCGCGCGCACCGGATTGCCAGCCGGCAACAGCAGATCGGCGCCCGCCTTGGCCATCATCAGCACGATGGGAAACAGGGTGGTGAAGATGGTGGTGGCGGTTCCCGGCTGGCGCTGGGCGGCATCGAATTTGGAGAATTCCTCGACCAGTTGCGCTGGCGGCCGGGCATCGGCATGGCGCGCCGCCCACATTGTGAACAGCGGGCCTGAGACGATCACGGTGGGGACTGCGATGAGCAGGCCCAGCAGCAGCGTGGTGCCGATATCGGCATGCAGCGCCGCGATCGCCACCAGCGGCCCGGGATGGGGCGGCACCAGGCCATGCAGCACCGACAGGCCGGCGATGGTGGGCAACCCGATGATGAGATAGGGCGCCCCCTTGGGCACCGGCTTGCCGGCGGCGGCGGCGGCCTCGAACTGGGCGCCCACCGCGACGATGATCGGCATCATCATCACCAGTCCGGTCTCGAAGAACACCGGAAGGCCCAGGATCATTGCCAGGCCCGCCATCGCCCAGGGCGCGAAGTTCAGGCCCCGCGCGGTGATGAGCGACGAGGCGATGCGGTCCGCGCCACGCGACTTGGCCAGCAGACCGCCGAACATCGCCCCCAGCGCCAGCACGATGCCGACATTGGCGACGATATCGCCGAAGCCGCCGATGACGGATTTGAGCACCGCGGCGACGCCCTCGCCCGCCGCCAGCCCCAGCGCCAGGGCGCAGATCATCAGGGCGGGAAAGGGATGCAGCTTGAAGCGGGCGATCAGCACAATGACGGCGCCGATTGCCCCGGCGGCAAGCAGCAGCAGCGTGATGTCATGCGGTGAAAGCATCTGGTCCCCCCGGAAGCGCTGCCGGTGACAGTTTCACGACAGGCCGACAAAGGTCAATAAAACTGCCGTCCTGGGTGCGCTGCACAAAGATTCGCGGACCGCATCGCGAAACCGCGTTATCCGGACCGGATCAGTCCGGCAGGGCGAAGATCGCCATCACATCGCCGAAGATCGGACGGCCGTCACCGTGCATGAGGATTTCTCCGCCATGGCAGCCGCTGGCGCCAACCGCCACATACTGCACGCCCTTGACGCGATAGGTGATCGGCGGCGTGCAGACGCCTGCGCCCATGGGATATTGCCACAGCATTTTTCCCGTCTTGGCATCGAAGGCGTCGAAATTGCCATTCATCTCGCCGGCGAACACCAGGTTGCTCGCCGTCGCCAGGGCGCCACCATACATCGGACGGTCGCTCTTGTACTGCCAGGCGATGGCGCCGGTGGTGGTGTCGATGGCCGAGAAGGTTCCGTTGGGCGAGAAGGTCTTAAGATCGGTCGCCATGTTGCCGCCGGAGTACTGGCCGATGATCGGCGTGCCGGGGACATATTTGTCGGGCAGCGGCTTCAGGGTGAAGATGTGCGCCTCGTTCACCCCCATCGTATAAAAATGCCTGGTGATCGGCGAATAGGCCGGCGGCGACCACATCGCCCCGCCCTTGTTGCCCGGCACATAGACCGCCGGCGTGGCGTCGGGCACGCGGAACTGGTTGGGATAGATGGTGACAAAGGGCTGCGACTTGCGGATGAGCTTGCCGGTCAGCCGGTTTACGACATAGAGATAGCCGACCTTGCCGGCCTCCGCGGCGGCGGGCACGATCTTGCCCTTCTCGTCCAACGTGTCGAACAGCACCACCGGGGCGCAGGCGTCATAGTCCCACAGATCGTGCGGCACCTGTTGGTACCACCAGGCGAGCTTGCCGGTCTTGCCATGGATGGCGACGATGGAGACGGTATAGGCGTTGTCGCCCAAGCGGCCATGACCGTCCAGATCGGGATTGGGATTGCCGGTGGCGAAGATGACAAGATCGTTCTTGGCATCGACCGCCGGGGTGTTCCACACCGAGCCGCCGCCGAACTTCCAGCTGTCGCCCGACCAGGTTTTGCCGCCCGGCTCGTTCGGCGCGGCGGTGGTGGAGAAGCGCCAGATCAGCTTGCCGGTGTTGACGTCCAAGGCTTCCAGAAAGCCGCGCGTCGGCCATTCGGCGCCCGCGTTTCCGACCAGCACCATGCCGTTATAGACCAGCGGCGCCATGGTGAAGGTGTAGAACTGCGCCGGTTCGGGCAGCGCCTCCTTGCTGTCGGTGATCCAGAGCTGCTTGCCGGTACGGGCGTCCAGCGCCACCACATGACCGGAAAGCTGGGCGGCGAACACCTTGCCATCCGATACCGCCACGCCGCGGGATTGCTCGCCGCAGCACAGATTGTTGTAGCCGGCCGGCGGATTGTAGGACCACAATTCCTGGCCGTTCACCGCGTC
>Ga0265313_10003244_pt1 | contig 13366 bp, 10 predicted proteins | sample 4123metaG_FD_203122 | JGI IMG/M metagenome (GOLD analysis project Ga0265313, IMG submission 203122) | Rhizosphere microbial communities from Carex aquatilis grown in University of Washington, Seatle, WA, United States - 4-1-23 metaG | ecosystem: Host-associated > Plants > Roots > Rhizosphere >...
CCGCCAGCTGCTCGATCTGCCCCTTGTTCGCCAGGGCCCGCAGGTGCCCGATCACGGTCGACTGGCTGGCGAGGCGGAACCTGCGCTGGATCTCCCGCGAGGACGGCGGCACGCCCTTCTCCCGCTGGAACTGCCGGATGAAGTCGAGGATCTGCTCCTGGCGCTCGGTCATCATGGCGGTCAGGGGTCCGAGCAGACCGACAGCTCGTTGCCGCTCGGCTCCGTGAAATGGAACCGGCGGCCGCCCGGGTAGGAGAAGATTTCCTGGGTGATCTTGCCGCCGTGCTCGACGACCCGCTTGAGGGTCTCCTCAAGGCGCGGATGGAAGACGACGACCAGGCCGCTGCCTGTGGAGTACAGCGAGCGCTTGTCGGAGCGGAAGAAGCCCCCGCCCAGCTGGCCGTCGGTGAACGACGTGTAGTCGGGGCCGTAGTCGGTGAAGGTCCATCCGAACACCTTTTCGAAGAAGGCCTTTGATTTCTCGAGCTCCGAGGCGTGAAACTCGACGTAGATGATCCTGTTGGTCTGGTCCATTGTCGTGCGGGCTTAGGGTGATGTCAGTAAGCGTTCAATCGATCGGCGTTCATTTGAACGGTATACGCGCCGAAGGCAAGCCTTCAAATCGGAGGAAAGGCGTCAGGGGTCCCTCATCGAGGGTTCGGGTACCTCCCCGCCGGCCGCCTTTGTCGCCGGGCAGCCAGGCTCGTCCCGTGGCGGGACACCCCTCCCCTCAGCCCAGCGTTTCGTTGGTGTTCTCGACGTGCACGCGCTCGAGCATCCTGAGGAGCGTCGCCCGGGTCTGCTTGGGCGACTTCGGCGTCGCGAGGGCCGTGATGTGGATGTCCACCCAGGTGTTGTCCTGGATCCAATGGGCCCGGATGTTCGAGTGGACCGCGTCGGCAATCTTCAGGTTGTACAGGACCGCGTCCCAGCCGCCGATCTTCTTGAACTCCACCGCGTCGGGCTCCGGCAGGCCGTTGATCTGCCATTGGATCGTGTCATCCTGCCAGATCTTCCTTGTCGACGTGAAGCGTTCGGCCTTCTCGATCCATCCGCTGACCGAGATGTCGGGGCGCCGCTCGTGCTGAAACAGGAAGTAGCGGGGATTCATCTTCGACCCCTTTACGACGTTGTTCTTGAGCTCCTTCTTGGGGATGGTCACCGCGAGCGCGGAGATGGGGACGTTGAGGACGAACCCGTCGGGCAGCTCGAAGACCTGGAGCGTCTCGCCCTCCGTGGCGTTGCCGAGCCCCTGGGAGAAGGCGACGAACGTGAACGAGGAGCCGAAATCGACGGGTTTCATCGTGACGTGTCTATGTGCGTTGAGGGCACGTAGACAAGGAATTCATCTCCTGCCCCGGGGGTGGAACGGAGGGCACGCGAGTCAGGGAAGCCAACGCGATAAGAGGCGTGCGGGTCCGCACGCCCACCCCTGAAGCGGGAAAACAGCGCTCGCCGCTTGCAGGCGGCCATGTCGGCGGCCATTTTCCTGTACCCCAAAACCGTGAACGAATACAGCACCCAGGACGAACAGCAGCCGGTCATGTGGCTGCGCGGATACCCCGTGTATGCGGCGTACTTCCTGGCGCTTGTCTTTGCCCTGTCGATGGTCGCGACCTCGGTGTTCATGGCCCTCGACGCCACGCGCTTTCTCACGTGGCTGCCGTTCCACAGCGGAAACGTCCTCAAGGGCGAGGTGTGGCGCGTCGCCACCTACGGGCTTTTGAACCCGCCGAGCTTCTGGTTTGTCATCGACATCGCCATGATCGCCTCGTTCGGCCGGGAGGTGGAGAAGTTCTTCGGGCGCAGGAAGTTCCTCGGCTTCTACGCCTGCATCTACCTTCTGCCCCCGCTGCTCTTCACCCTTCTCGGCGTCTGGTTCCCGACCCAGCTCTCGGGCGAGGTCGGGGCGTTCGCCCTCTTCGTCGCCTTCGCGACGCTCTATCCCGGCGCCATGATGTTCTTCGGGTTGATGGCGAAGTGGGTGGCGGCGGTCCTGGTCGGCATCTACTCGCTGATGGAGCTTGCCGGCCGCGACTGGCTCGGACTCCTCTCGCTCTGGGCCACGGTCGCCTTTGCCTACGGATTTGTGCGCTACCATCGGGGAATGCTCGACCTTCCGCAGTTCGGGCAGTTTGCGCTCCCCAAGGGGTCCGACGAGGAGCCCATGCCCAAGGCCAGCCGAAACCCGTTCGCAAGCCCCGCGAAGGGCAGGTCCATGGCCGAGATTGACGCGCTCCTCGACAAGATCGCGCAGTCGGGGATGGCCAGCCTGACGCCCAAGGAGCGCGCCAAGCTCGACTCTGCCCGGGACTACCTGGCCCGCAGGGCCTCGGGGCGCTAGCCGAAATCGAGCTCCGGCTCGGCGGGCGCCTCCTTCGGCGGCGCAAGGCACTCCGGACCCTCGTTTCGGCTGTTGCTCACGAACCGGCTCACCGGCCGGCACGCCATCCGCGCGGCCTCGATCGGCCGCACGAGGCGCGCGAGCTCGTCCTCCTCGAGCGGCCGGTCCCCGAGCCACCGCGGCATCGCATCGCCCGTCATGATGACGGGCATCCGGGTGTGGACCTGGGCGACAAGCTCGTTGGGCGCGGTGGTCAGGATGCAGTAGGTCTCCGGCAGGCCTTCGCCCGCCGGGTCCCAGATCCCGGCGAACGCGAAGGGCTCCTCGCCCGCAAGCGTGAAGAGGTGCGGCCATTTGACGCCCCCCTTCTCCTTCCACTCGTAGAACCCGTTCGCGGGAACGAGGCACCGCCTGCCGGCGATGCCCTTGCGAAACGCCGGCATCTTGGCCGCCGTCTCGGCCCTCGCGTTGGCCAGCAGGCGCGGATTCGGGCTCGCCCGCTCACCGAAGGGCACGAGCCCCCAGCGCATGGGCCGGACGGCGGCCGCGCCCCCGGCCAGCGCGACCACCGGCATCGTGTTCGTGAGCGCCACGTTGAAGCGCGGGGCCACCCAGTCCGGCACCCCCAGGAGGACGCCGAGCGCCTTCGAGATCGCGCCGAGGGCCGCGTCGGTCTTGTGGAGGGTGTAGCGGACGCACATGGGGCCTGCCTCCGCCCTCCCGTCAGCGCGCCTCGAAGGCGCCCCGCAGGTCGCCGCAGAGCCGGTCGTGGAAGTGCTGGCGCTTGCGGTAGAGCGCCGCCCGCTTGCGGTCCGGCGCGCACCGGGTCGACTCGTCGACCGAGACGCTCCGCGCGCAGAGCGCGGCGAGCGCCGGCCCGGAGCCGCGCCCGGGCGAGTCGCACCAGGCGGCCTGAAGGGCGCCCCCGAGCGCGGCGCTCTCGTCCTGCGCCATCGCGACCACCGGGACCCCGAAGATGTCCGCGGCGACCTGGCGCCAGAGCGGCGACCGCGCGCCGCCGCCGGTGAGCCGGATCTCCCTCGGCCTAATGCCGAGGGCCGAAAGCCGGCGCAGGCCGTAGTTCATCCCGAGCGTCGTGCCCTCGATCGCGGCGCGCGCGAGGTGGCCCTGCGCGAGCGTCCTGCGGTCGAGCCCGAAGTAGACGCCGGTGCCCCTCGGCAGGTTCGGCGTGCGCTCGCCGTCGAGGTAGGGAAGCAGCGTGAGCCCGTCCGAGCCGGCGGGCACCCCCGCCGCGGCGCGCTCCAGGTCCGCGAGGCTCCAGCCGAAAAGGGCCCGGACCTGCTCGGTGACGCCGGTCACGTTCATCGTGCACAGGAGCGGCAGCCAGCCCCCGGTCGACGAGCAGAACGCCGCGATCTCCCCGGACGGGTCGACGACCGGTTTGCGCGAGAAGGCGTAGATCGTCCCGCTCGTGCCAAAGCTCGCGGTCACGGCGCCCGGGACGACGTTGCCCGTGCCGATCGCCCCCATCATGTTGTCACCGCCCCCCGCGCTGACGATCGTCGCCTTGGGGAACCCGTAGCGCCCGGCGATCTCCGGGCGCAGGACGCCGCACGGCTCGTGCGACGGCGAGAGCGCGGGCAGGCACCCGGCCACCCTCGCGTCGACGGCGTCCATCGCGGCCTGCGACCACGCGCGCCTCCTCACGTCCAGGAATCCCGTCCCGGAGGCGTCCCCGAACTCCATGAAGTAGTTCCCGGTGAGGTGGAGGTTGAGGTAGTCGTGCGGAAGGAGGATGTGCCGCAGCCTCTTGAAGTTCCCGGGCTCGCGCCGCTTGAGCCAGAGCACCTTGGGCGCCGTGTAGCCCGGCAGGAACGGGAGCCCGGTCCTGCGGATGACGGCCGCCAGGCCGCCCAGCTTGCGGGTCAGGACCGCGCACTCGGCGTGCGTGCTCGTGTCGCACCAGAGCTTCGCGGGGCGGATGACCCGGCCCTTCTCGTCCAGGGGCACGAACCCGTGCTGCTGGCCCGAGACGCCGATGCCGCGCACCCGCGAGCGGTCGATCCTCGACGCCACCTCGCTGATCGCCGCGTCCATCGCCGCCGCCCACTCCTCGGGGTGCTGCTCCATGTGGCCGGCGGGAAGGCCCGCGATCAGGCGGTGCTGCGCGCGCGCCTCCGCGACGACCCGCCCGGTTTCCATGTCGAGCGCCACGGCCTTGACGCTCTGCGTGCCGCTGTCGACGCCGACGTAGAGGCTCATCGCGGTCTAGCCCCCGGTCACGTACCGGTTGAGCATGTTCTCGAGGTACTCCTGCCTTCCGCTCCTCGGCGACGGCTCGCCGAGCTTCGCCAGGACCAGCTTCTCCAGCTCGCGGAAACCGACGGCTCCCTTCTCGATATCCCTTCCGAAGCCCGAGTCGTAGCTCGAATAGCGCTCGGCGAGGAAGTCCTCGAACGCGCCGTCCCTGAGGATCCTGCGGGCGGTCTTGAAGGCGAGGGCGAAGGTGTCCATGCCCCCGATGTGCGCGTAGAAGAGGTCCTCCGGGTCGATGGACGGGCGGCGCAGCTTGGCGTCGAAGTTGAACCCGCCCTTGCCGAGGCCGCCGGCGCGCAGGATCGAGACCATGGCGAGCGTGATCTCCTTCACGTCGGTGTTGAACTGGTCCGTGTCCCAGCCGAGGAGCGTGTCGCCCGCGTTCGCGTCGACCGACCCCAGGAGCCCCTGGGACGCCGCGACCTCGATCTCGTGCTGGAACGTGTGGCCGGCGAGGGTCGCGTGGTTCGTCTCGATGTTGAACTTGAGGTGCTTCTCGAGGCCGAAGGTGCGCAGGAAGGCGATGCCGCTCGCGACGTCGAAGTCGTACTGGTGCTTCGTCGGCTCCTTGGGCTTCGGCTCGATGTAGAACTGCCCCTTGAAGCCAATCTGCCCGGCGTAGTCGACCGCCATGTGGAGGAAGCGGGCCAGGTGCTCCTGCTCCCGCTTGAGGTTCGTGTTGAGCAGCGTCTCGTAGCCCTCCCGCCCGCCCCAGAACGTGTAGCCGTCGCCGCCGAGCTCGTGGGTGACCTCGAGCGCCTTCTTCACCTGGGCCGCGGCGTAGGCGAACACGTGGGCGTCGGGGTTGGTCGCCGCGCCGCACATGTACCTGGGGTTCGAGAACAGGTTGGCCGTGCCCCAGAGCAGCCGCATCCCCGTCGCCTTCTGGAGCGCCTTCGCGTGGGCGACCAGCTTGTCCAGGTTGCGGTTTGACTCGGCGAGCGTCGCGCCCTCCGGGGCGATGTCCCTGTCGTGGAAGCACCAGAAGGGCGCCTCGATCTTCGTGAAGAACTCGAAGGCGGCGTCCATCCGGCGCTTCGCCACCGAGATCGCGTCCTTCCCCTCCTCCCAGGGCCGCCGTATCGTTCCCGGGCCGAACGGGTCGCCGCCGACGCCCCGGAAGGAGTGCCAGTAGGCGATCGAGAAGCGCATGTGGTCCTTCAGGGTGGCGCCGTCAATCACCTCGGACGGGTCGTAGTGCCTGAAGGCCAGGGGATTCGTGGACTTCGCGCCCTCGAACCGGATGCGGGGTACGTTGAAAAACTGGGGGGTGTTATTTTTCGGCATCGCGGCCGAGACTTACCACGAAGCCCCCTCCACCGTCGAGTGTTCGTTCGGGGCTAACGCGGGACCGGGGCCTTGAACGCCGTGGCGAAGTACACGGCGAGCATCATGAACAGGAAGCTGACCGCGTAGTTCCACGTGAGGCGCTCCTTCAGGACGAGCCAGGCGAACACGATGAACACGAGCAGCGTGATCACCTCCTGGATGATCTTCAGCTGGTAGCCGCTGAACTCGCCGGAGAAGTAGCCCAGGCGGTTCGCGGGGACCTGCAGGCAGTACTCGAAGAAGGCGACCCCCCATGCGATCAGGATGGCGACGATCAGGGGGCGGCCCTCGAGCCACTTCAGCTTCAGGTGGCCGTACCAGGCGATCGTCATGAACACGTTCGATCCGATGAGCAGCAGGACGACTTTGGTCATGGTGGGGCAAGTGAACGGGCGCCGGCGCCGACCGCAAGCGCCCCGACGCGCCTTCGCCGCGCGCCCACACGGCCCAAAAAAACGCAAGACGATGCTTGATCGCTGCAAATCGAGCCCTATACCTTGCCGCTAGCTCTGTCCGAGCCTATACTTCCAGAATGACAATCAAAGCCTATCTCAAGCCGTCCTGCGGGTGGTCCAACGGCGTCCGCGCCACCCTCCGCAAGTACGGGCTCGCCTACGATGACATCGACATCATCGGGGACCGGGCGAGCTATGCGGAGATGGTCCGCAAGTCGGGGCAGCCCCTGTCCCCCTGCGTTGAGATCGACGGGGTGATGCTTGCCGACGTGTCCGGCGAGGAGGTCGAGAACTACCTCCTGAGCAACGACCTGGTCAAACCCACCGACGTCCCGGCGGGCGTGCCGACCAACTCGGGCTGCTCCGACGACGAGCACGCCAAGATGGCGACCAAAACGATCCGCTTCTTCTGATGAGAGTCCTGGCTTGACCAAGCATCGTTCGCTCAAGGCCGGCTCTCACGAAGAAGGACCGGCTTTTTTTTGCGCACATGCCGACGACCGCAGCCCCCTGAAACTCAATCTGGCCCGACGAATGCTCCGCGATTGAACCTCCCGCCCCCAAGCAATGCCCAACAGACCTGACCGCGCCCGCACGACCGGGCGCAGAACGCCCGGCGCCCCCCCGAAGCAGGGGCTCTACGACCCGTGGTTCGAGCATGACTCGTGCGGCGTAGGCTTCGTCGTCGACGTGAAGGGCCGCAAGTCGAACCAGATCCTGCGGCAGGCGATCCAGATCCTGAAGAACCTCGACCACCGCGGCGCGGCCGGCTCGGAGGCCAACACCGGCGACGGCGCGGGCGTCCTGATCCAGATGCCGCACGCGTTCCTGAAGGAGGCCTGCAAGAAGGTCCGCATCGCCCTTCCCGAGCCCGGCGAATACGGGTGCGGGCACGTCTTCCTGCCGCGCGACCGGATCAAGCGCCGCCGCCTGGAGGAGCGCTTCGAGCAGATCATCCAGGCCGAGGGGCAGACCGTCCTCGGCTGGAGGACCGTCCCGGTTGACAACGCGTCCCTTGGCGAGACGGCGAGGTCCTGCGAGCCCACGATCCGCCAGATCTTCGTCGGCCGCGGCCCGGGGATGGCGGACCCGGTGGCGTTCGAGCGGAAGCTCTTTGTCATCCGCAAGCAGGCCTACAACGAGATCCGCGCGTCGACCATGGACGGCGCGGAGTACTGGTACGTGGCGAGCCTCTCCTTCAAGACCCTTGTCTACAAGGGCATGCTGCTCACGGAGCAGCTCGACAACTACTTCACCGACCTGAAGAACCCCGCGATGGCGACGGCGCTCGCGCTCGTCCACTCGCGCTTCAGCACGAACACCTTCCCGAGCTGGGACCGCGCGCACCCGTACCGCTACATCGCCCACAACGGCGAGATCAACACCCTGCGGGGCAACATCAACTGGATGCACGCGCGCGAGGCGCTGTTCGAGTCCGAGCTGTTCGGCGACGACACCAAGAAGATCCTGCCGATCGTCAACCCGAACGGCAGCGACTCGTCGATGTTCGACAACACGCTCGAGCTGCTGATCCTCGCGGGCCGCTCGCCGGCGCACGCGATGATGATGATGATCCCGGAGCCGTGGTCCAACAACGAGGACATGGACGACGACCGCCGGGCGTTCTACCAGTACCACTCCTGCCTGATGGAGCCCTGGGACGGGCCCGCCTCCATCGCCTTCACGGACGGCGTCCAGATCGGCGCGGTCCTCGACCGCAACGGGCTGCGGCCGTCCCGGTACTACGTGACCAAGGACGACCTGGTCATCATGGCGTCCGAGGCCGGCGTGCTCGAAATTCCGCCGGAGAACATCCAGCAGAAGGGCCGCCTGCAGCCCGGCCGCATGTTCCTCGTCGACACCGAGCAGGGGCGGATCATCGAGGACGAGGAGATCAAGAGGAAGATCTGCTCGGAGCGCCCCTACCGCCAGTGGCTGAACGAGCACCTGGTCCACCTGACCGACATTGCCGACGTGCCGGAGCTGCCTCTGCCCGACCACAAGACGCTCCTGGAGCGCCAGATCGCGTTCGGCTACACGAACGAGGACGAGCGCATCATCCTGACGCCCATGGCCCGCGACGGCGTCGAGGCCGTGGGCTCCATGGGCAACGACGCCGCGCTCGCGGTGCTCTCCAAGCGGCCCCGGCTGCTCTACGACTATTTCAAGCAGCTCTTCGCCCAGGTCACCAACCCGCCGATCGACTGCATTCGCGAGGAGATCATCATCGGCGCCGAGACCCGCCTTGGCTCCGAGGGCAACCTGCTCAACCCGCAGCCGTCGGCCTGCCGCCGCGTGGAGCTCAAGTGGCCGATCATCACCAACGAGGAATTCGCCAAGATCCGGCGCCAGAACCTGCCCGGCCTGAAGGTCGGGGTGCTGCCGATCCTCTTCCGGGTGACCCGCGGGGAGAGGGGCCTCGCCAAGTCGCTCGAGGAACTCTCCGTCATGGCCCGCCGCATGATCGAGGAGGAGGAGATCAACCTCATCATCCTGAGCGACCGGGGCGTGAACAAGGACTTCGCGCCGGTGCCCGCCCTCCTGGCGGTCGCCGGGCTGCACCACTACCTGATCCGCGAGGGGCTGCGCACCCGGGTCAGCCTCGCCCTTGAGACCGGGGAGGCGCGCGAGGTGCACCATTTCTCGCTGCTCATCGGCTACGGATGCAGCGTGATCAACCCCTACGTCGCCTTCGAGACCATCGACGACATGATCCGGGAGGGGCTGCTCGCCAAGATCGACCACAAGGCCGCCTGCAAGAACTTCGTCAAGGCGGCGACGAAGGGCGTCATCAAGGTCATGTCGAAGATGGGCATCTCGGCCATCCAGAGCTACCGCGGGGCGCAGGTCTTCGAGGCGCTCGGCCTGAGGCAGGACGTGATCGACCATTACTTCACCTGGACGCCGTCGCGGGTGGGCGGCATCGGGCTCGATGTGATCGCCCAGGAGGTGCTCATGCGCCACCACGCGGCGTTCCCGTCGCGGCCGGTCAACGGCCACGTGCTGCCGTCCGGCGGCCAGTACCAGTGGCGCAGCGACGGCGAGCAGCACCTGTTCACGCCCGAGTCGATCCACCGCCTCCAGAAGGCGGTGCGCACCGGCAGCTTCAAGGTGTTCCAGGAGTACGCGAACCTGGTCAACGACCAGTCCGTCAACGCCTGCACGCTCCGGGGCCTGCTGGACTTCAAGCCCTCCACGCCGGTGCCGATCGAGGAGGTCGAGCCGGTCGAGAGCATCGTCAAGCGGTTCAAGACCGGTGCGATGTCCTACGGCTCCATCAGCAAGGAGGCGCACGAGACGCTCGCGATCGCCATGAACCGCCTCGGGGGCAAGAGCAACACCGGCGAGGGCGGCGAGGACCCGGCCCGCTACAAGCTCGAGCCGAACGGGGACTCCAAGAATTCCGCGATCAAGCAGGTCGCCTCGGGCCGCTTCGGGGTGACGAGCGAGTACCTCGTCAACGCCCGCGAGCTCCAGATCAAGATGGCCCAGGGCGCGAAGCCCGGAGAGGGCGGACAGCTGCCGGGCACCAAGGTCTATCCCCCGATCGCCAAGACCCGGCTGACGACCGCTGGCGTCGGCCTGATCTCCCCCCCGCCGCACCACGACATCTACTCGATCGAGGACCTGGCCGAGCTGATCCACGACCTGAAGAACGGCAACCGCGACGCGCGCATCAGCGTGAAGCTGGTCGCCGAGGTCGGCGTCGGCACCATCGCGGCCGGCGTCGCCAAGGCGCACGCCGACGTCGTCCTCATCAGCGGCTACGACGGCGGCACCGGCGCCTCGCCCCAGACCTCCATCACCCACGCCGGCCTCCCCTGGGAGCTCGGCCTGGCGGAGACCCACCAGACCCTGGTCCTCAACAACCTGCGCAGCCGCATCGCGGTCGAGACGGACGGGCAGCTGAAGACCGGGCGCGACGTCGTCATCGCGGCGCTCCTCGGCGCCGAGGAGTTCGGCTTCGCCACGGCCCCCCTCGTCGCCACGGGCTGCATCATGATGCGCGTCTGCCACCTGAACACCTGCCCGACGGGCGTCGCGACCCAGAACCCTGAGCTCCGCACGAAGTACACGGGCAAGCCGGAGCACGTCGTGAACTTCATGCGCTTCATTGCCGAGGATGCCCGCCAGATCATGGCCCAGCTCGGCTTCCGCACGATCGAGGAGATGGTCGGCCACGTGGAGCGCCTCGAGGCGAGGAAGGCCGTCGTCCACTGGAAGGCGAAGGGGCTCGATTTCAGCAAGATCCTCTACCAGCCCGACATGGACGACGACGTCGGGCGCTTCTGCCAGATCCCGCAGGACCACTCCCTCGACAAGTCGCTCGACGTGACGACGCTGCTCGAGATCTGCCGGCCGGCCATCGAGCGGGGCGAGAAGGTGGTGGCGGAGCTGCCGATCAACAACATCCACCGCGTCGTCGGGACCATAACCGGCGGCGAGCTGACCAAGAAGTGGGGGGCCGCGGGGCTCCCGGACGACACGATCCGGATCCTGTTCAGGGGCTCGGCCGGCCAGAGCTTCGGGGCCTTCATGCCGAAGGGCATGACGTTCCTGATCGAGGGCGACGCCAACGACTACGTGGGCAAGGGGCTGTCCGGCGGCAAGATCGCCGTCTACCCGTCCGCGAAGGCGACGTTTGTCCCGGAGCACAACATCATCGTGGGCAATGTGGCGCTCTACGGCGCCACGAGCGGCGAGGCCTACATCCGCGGCGTCGCGGGCGAGCGCTTCTGCGTCCGCAACAGCGGCGTGAACGCCGTCGTCGAGGCTGTGGGCGACCACGGCTGCGAGTACATGACGGGCGGGCGCGTCGTCGTCCTGGGCCCGACGGGCCGCAACTTTGCCGCCGGCATGTCCGGCGGCATCGCCTACGTCCTTGACGAGCGCGGCGAGTTCCCGCCCCGCGTCAACCGGCAGATGGTGGGGACCGGCAAGCTCGAGTCCCCGCAGGAGATCGCCGAGGTGCGCGCACTGATCGAGAGGCACGCGGCCTACACGCACAGCACGCGCGCCCGGCACGTCCTCGACAACTGGGAGAAGATGGTCCCGCTCTTCGTCCGGGTGATGCCGAACGACTACCAGCGCATGCTGGCGTGCATCCAGCGCGCCCACGGGCAGGGCCTGACCGGCGACGAGGCGGTCATGGCCGCCTTCGAGGAGAACGCGCGCGACCTCTCGCGGGTCGGCGGCAACTGATTTCATCCCGCTCAACACCCCCGACCAAGCACGATGGGCAAACCAACCGGATTTCTTGAATATCTGCGGGAGCTGCCCGCGGACAGGCCGCCGCTCACGCGCGTGCGCGACTGGACGGAGTTCCACCATCACATGGGCGAGGACAAGCTCCGCCAGCAGGGCGCCCGCTGCATGGACTGCGGCGTCCCCTTCTGCCACACCGGCAAGCTGGTGAGCGGCATGGCGTCGGGCTGCCCGGTCAACAACCTGATCCCGGAATGGAACGACCTGGTCTTCCGCGGCCTCTGGCACGAGGCGCTCGGGCGCCTGCACAAGACGAACAACTTCCCCGAGTTCACGGGCAGGGTCTGCCCGGCCCCGTGCGAGGGCTCGTGCGTCCTCGGCATCAACAGCACCCCGGTCACGATCAAGAACATCGAGTGTGCGATCACCGACCGCGGATGGAGCGAGGGCTGGGTCGTTCCCGAGGCCCCGCCGGTGCGCACCGGCAAGAGGGTCGCGATCATCGGGTCCGGGCCCGCCGGGCTCGCCGCGGCGGCGCAGCTCAACCACGTCGGCCACACCGTGACCGTGTTCGAGCGCGCCGACCTTCCGGGCGGGCTCCTCATGTACGGCATCCCGAACATGAAGCTCGACAAGAAGGAGGTCGTGCTGCGCCGGATCCGCCTCATGGAGCAGGAGGGGGTGAAGTTCATCTGCAAGGCGAACGTCGGGGACAACGTCGAGCCCCAGATCTTCCTGAAGGAGTTCGACGCGACCGTGATCTGCACGGGGGCGACCCAGCCGCGCGACCTGCCGGTCGAGGGCCGCGGTCTCGCCGGGGTCCACTTCGCGATGGAGTTCCTCTCCGCGAACACGGCGGCCGTGCTCGCCGGCGACGCGGGCGGCACGCCCCTCCACGCCCGCGGCAGGGATGTCGTCGTCATCGGGGGCGGCGACACCGGGACCGACTGCGTCGGGACCGCCATGCGCCACGGCTGCCGGAGCCTGGTCCAGATCGAGATCCTGCCCAAGCCGCCGCTGGAGCGCGCCGGCGACAACCCGTGGCCCGAGTGGCCCAAGGTCTACAAGATGGACTACGGCCAGGAGGAGGCGGCCGCGAGGTTCGGCGCCGACCCCCGGGTCTACCTCACCACCGTCAAGAAGTTCGGGGCCGACGCCGAGGGCCGCGTGAAGGACATCGTCACCGTCCAGGTGAAGTGGGACCGCAACGACAGGGGGCAGTTCATCCCGGTCGAGCAGGCCGGCACCGAAAAGGTGATCCCGGCGCAGCTGGTGCTCCTCGCGATGGGGTTCCTTGGGCCCGAGCAGGCGCTGCTCAAGGAGATCGGCGTCGCGTGCGATGCGCGCAGCAACGTCAGGGCCGAGTACGGGGAGTATTCGACAAGCATTCCCGGGGTGTTCGCGGCAGGCGACTGCCGCCGCGGCCAGAGCCTCGTCGTCTGGGCCATCAATGAGGGCCGCGGCGCCGCGCGCGAGTGCGACCGCTACCTGATGGGCCAGACCGACCTGCCCTAGGCGGCGGGTGGATCGCGCCGTGGGTCCGGCGCGAGGTTTTCGATGAACTCCGGGTGGTCGATCCTCATCGCTCGCCACGCGTTCCGCTCCGCACGGGACTCGGGCCGCGCGCCACGGGCCTCATTCCACCGACACGACGCGCTGGAGAACCGGCCCGAGGCGGTCCGCGATCTGGACCAAGTCCCCCACCCGCCGGCCCACGAGCTGCCGTCCGAGGGGCGACGCCCCGGTCACCACCGTG
>Ga0265313_10003246_pt1 | contig 13360 bp, 8 predicted proteins | sample 4123metaG_FD_203122 | JGI IMG/M metagenome (GOLD analysis project Ga0265313, IMG submission 203122) | Rhizosphere microbial communities from Carex aquatilis grown in University of Washington, Seatle, WA, United States - 4-1-23 metaG | ecosystem: Host-associated > Plants > Roots > Rhizosphere >...
GGACGATGCGATATCCAGGGAGCGTTAGTTGTAGATCCACAGGGGACATGGTGGCCTATCCAGCCCCATGTCCCCAATCTTTGATCAAGAGCCGAACCAGGGAAGTTCGACAAGACGAACTGGTTCGACGGAGCGAGCGCAAGCGAGCGAAGAAGGGATCGCGCGAAGCGCGAGTCCGAAGGACCGGCCGCGAGGCCGTCCAATCCAGGTCCTACCACCATCCCTTCACGCAGTGAAGGGCGCTCATGACGACCTGGATGAGAACCAGGGAAGTTCGACAAGACGAACTGGTTCGACGGAGCGAGCGCAAGCGAGCCCCTCAATCCTTCCCGGGCGCCGAGAATTTGAACACGAGCGAGCCTCGGTAAACGCCTGCCGCCTTCGCCGGCTGGCTTGCCGGCCCGCTTCTCTCCGGCGGGATGAATTTCGAGCCGATCGCCGGAATTGCCCGGAGAAAGGAAAGATCGCCCGCCGGGAACTCGACCGAGGTGTTCTGGTGGCTGATCCTTGGCGTGCCAATCCGCAGGTACGTGTTGGGCGAGTCGCTCCGAATCAGGAGCTTGCCTGCGGCTGTGTCGAACTGGGCCCAGCGCAACCCCGCGAAGCAGCCCTGGAATTCCGGGTAGGTCCACGACTCGCCCGGCTGGATGTCGTTGCGCTCGATTCGGTGTACGCCAAGTTCGGTCCCCCTCAGGCGGTTTTGCCAGACGCGGTATGGACCCTCGCCGAGCCAGCGGACGGCATTCATCCTGTCCTCGGGATGGTCGAACGTTATGCCGTGATACAGAAACTCCCCGTTGAGCGTGTAAGCAAAGTCCAGCGCGAGCGTGCCGTCGCCGCGCAGGGTCCACCGGAACCCGTCGAGGCCGGCCCCTCCGCGACTGTCAACCCAGGCGATGCTCTCTCCAGTCCGGCTGTCCCGGCCTTCTCCGGTGGTGACAACTCCGGGCGCCGCGGGAGCGGCGGGAAACCGGCCGGCGGCAAACCCAAGACGAACGGATTTGACCGCTATCGGTTGTCCGTCCGAGCGCCGGATCCTGGAAAGCCGGACCGCAACGACCGGCTGGGGCGGGAAGTTGTAACCTTTGCCGTCGCCGGCGCGCCTGGCCCCGTCGTAAAGGGTCTTCCACGACTCACCGTCGGCGGAAATCTCCAGCTTGAAGGCGGCGTACGCGACCGTACGCGTGTAGTCCAGGTCGATCTCGAGCGTGTTCGCCTGGTGCGGCGCGGCGAGCCGGCGCGTTTGCGTCGACGCGTCCTCGCTTGCGAATGGCAGCCATTCCACGCCTCCCGCAGACTGCGGACGGCCGTAGGCGAGCCTCGGCCCGTTCGTCAGGGCGGCGGCCCGCTCGCCGTTGCGAAGGTTCAGAAGCAATCCGCTCGAGGAGTCAAAACTCGCCGTCACCGGTCCGGCCGTGAGACGGATCTCGGTCCCGGCGAGCGAGGACGCGGGAGCGGCCCCGCCCGAGGCCGATGTCCGTTCCGCCCCGGACATGCGGCTTGCCAGGGCCGGTGTCGGCCACGTCCAGGTCCAGAGCTTGCGTCCGTCCGGATCCGACGCCGTGAAAAGGAGCGCGTCGGCCCCGAGTTCGCGCCATCCGGCGGGAAGCCGCAGTTCGATCCGGCCGTCGGCGTGCGGCGGTATGGCCGGGGCCGCCGTGTTGCCTTCCGCAAGGATGGCCGGCTCGTTCTTCAAGTCCGCCGGGTCGGAAAAACGCACCAGCTTCCAGGAGAACGAGCACCGGTCGAGCGGGGTGAAGTCAAAGCGGTTGGTCGCCTGGAGAGCGCCGTCGAACCCCGCGTCGAGCACAGGGGGCGCAATCTGCACTGGCGAGTAGAGGTCCCGGATCGTGAAGAAGCTGCCCTCCTTCTCGTGGTGCGGTCCGACAATTCCGTCGGGGTCGTAGGTCCCGAACACGTCGATCCGGCCGTTCTGGTCTGTGCGCACGACTCCTTCGTCTGAGAACATCCAGATGAAACCGCCGCCGGCGTACGGGGAGCTTGAAATCGCCCGCCAGTAGTCCTCGAGCCCGGCGCCGGCGCCGCCGTCAAAGATGGCGTGGATGAACTCCGTCGGCATGAAGACGTTCGGCCCGCGCAGGCGCCTGGTGAGGTCGCCGAAGTCCGGGTAATGCTTGGTGTCGACGCCGTCGTGCAATTCCCACGGGTGCAGGACCCGCCGGTTTTGGGGATCGTAGAGGGCAAAGTCGCCGTCGAGGTCCCGGTTGAACCCGCCCTCGTTGCCATTGTCCCAGAATAGTATGCTCGGATGGTTCACGTCGCGCTCGACCATCGCGCGCACGAGCACGCGCCCATTGGGCGTGTCGTGCGCGTGGTGCCATCCGCTGAGTTCGTCGAGCACGTAGAGGCCGAGTTCGTCGCAAGCCTCGAGGAAGGCCTCATCCGGCGGATAGTGCGACATGCGCGCGGCGTTCATGTTCATCTCCTTGATGAGCCGCACATCGTCGTAACAGTCCTCCGGAGACAAGGCCCTGCCCGTCTCGGGCCGGAAGCTGTGCCGGTCGACGCCCTTGAGCAGGATTCGGCGGCCGTTGAGGTAAAGGCCGTCGCCTGCGCGCACCTCGAACGTGCGGAAGCCGAATCGCGTTGTCACGGCATGGAGAGCCTCCTCGCCCCTCCGCAGCGTGAGTTTGAGCGAATACAGGCCCGGAGTCTCGGAGGTCCAAAGGGCCGGCGAATCGACACGCGTGGCGAGACGCACGCGCCCCGTCCCCCCCGCGGGCAGTTCGGCGGAGAATGGCGCGCCCACGGCACGTCCGTCCGCGCCGATGATCTGGGCGTCCAGCCGCGTGGCGTCGCGCGCGGAATCGAGGGTGACTTCCGCGGCGAAGCCGCCGTCAGCGCGAGCGTCGACCGCCACTTGCCCGATCGACTGCGCCGGAGTCGCCTCCAACCACACGGGGCGGAAGATGCCGCCGAACACCCAGTAGTCGCCCGAGCGCTCCGCCCCCTCCGTGTCGGGATTCGCCGACACCTTCGCCACGTCGACCTCAAGCAGGTTGTCGGCGCCGGCGCCGAGCGTGACGAGCGCGGTGACGTCGTAACTGAAGCGGTAAAAGGCCCCCTGGTGCGTGGGGCCGGCGGAACGCCCGTTCAATTTCACTGTGGCGTCGGTCATCACTCCTTCGAACACGAGGCGGATGCGACGGCCCCTCCAGGCATCGGGCACCGAGAAGCGCACGCGGTACAGGCCGTGCTCGTCCGCCTTCGGCGTGGGCCCCTGCCCGTAGTTGTAGGTTCCAAAACCCTGCAGTTCCCAGTTTGAGGGCACGGGGATCGAGGCGCGCTCGCCGGCGCGGCGGCCGCCCGTGACCGAGAATTCCCACGGGACGGCGTCCCGGGGTCCGTGGCCGGAAAGGTACCTGCGCTCAGTCAGTGGGGCGAGGTCAGGGGCGGGCCCGGCGGGGCGCGCAGGGGTCGCAAGGGAAAGCAGGGCACAGGCGGTGGCGAATGACTTCAAGGGGGAGGGCATGCGTTCCAATCTTGGGTTCCGGACAGCCTCTGGGCGCCTGGTGCCGGATGGCAAGCGCCCTGAGTCGGGTCGGCTGCCGGCGCACGGACAGTTGCGACAGCCCCTCATCTCGCGATTGACTGCTGGACGGGATTCGACGATTTGACTTGGCTCGACGAATTCGGATGCCCGGTTCGTTGCGCCGCGGAACCAAGAAAATACCCCCAGCCCACATGCGACCGCCGTCCCAAAAGTCCGGATATTTTGTATTGCCCGACGGTTCGAAAGGGAATAATCCTTCGCGTCATGCTCGCGAGGCATCTTCTTCCGGCAACGAAGCTTGGAGCATGGTTCGGGTGGCTGGAAAGCCCGGCGATGCCAGCGGGGCCGGCTGCGGGCATTAATCGGTTTGATGTAACCCCGCCGAGGTCATTTCTTTAGCATCGTTTTTCATAACCCAAGATGCCAACGCAAAAACAAGAACGAAGTCTCGACCTTCTGGCGTATGCCCCGTCGCAGTCCGTGAGCGCGGACGGTGTCTGCAGCCCGGAGGCGGAGCCGGGAGAGAACGGCGGGGCGCTGGCCCACGGCGGGCCTCTGGCGCTTTTCGACAAGGCCAGGAACTTCAAGGAGGCCGACAGGATTCGCGCTTCCGGTCTGTACCCCTATTTCCGGACGATTTCCTCGGCCCAGGACAGCGAGGTCGTCATCAATGGCAAGAAGGTGCTGATGCTGGGTTCGAACAGCTACCTTGGACTGACCAATCATCCGAAGATCAAGGAAGCCGCCATCGCCGCGATCGAGAAATACGGCACAGGCTGCGCCGGTTCGCGCTTCCTGAACGGGACGCTGGACATCCACCTGGAGCTGGAACAGGCGCTGGCGAGGCTGGTGAAAAAGGAGGCGGCGCTGCTCTACAGCACCGGTTTCCAGGTCAATCTCGGCGTCATCAGCACGCTGGTCGGCAAGGGCGATTTCGTTCTGGCCGACAAGTGCGATCACGCGAGCATCGTCGAGGGCTGCCGGCTTTCGCTCGGCCAGATCCTGCGTTTCCCGCACAAGGACATGGAGGCGCTGGAACGCCGCCTCCAGCAGATCGACCCGAGGGCGGGGAAGCTCATCGTGGTGGACGGCGTTTTCAGCATGGAGGGCGACATCATCCAGCTGCCGGAATTGTGCCGCCTGGCGGCCCGATACGGGGCCGCGGTCATGGTGGACGACGCCCACGCGATTGGCGTCCTCGGCGAGAAGGGTGCCGGCACCGCCAGCCATTTCGGCCTGACCGACCAGGTGCACCTGATCATGGGCACCTTCAGCAAGTCGCTGGCGAGCCTGGGCGGCTTCATTGCGTCGGATGCCGGGACGATCGATTACCTGAAGCATACTTCAAGGCCGCTGATATTCAGCGCCAGCATGAGCCCCGCCAATGCGGCCGCAGTCATCGCCGCGCTGGAGATCATGGAATCCGAGCCTGAGCGGATTGATAAGCTCTGGCATAATGCCGAGCGTCTGAAGCAGGGCCTGGTTTCGCTGGGCTTTGACCTTGGCGCCTCGGCGACGCCGATCCTGCCGGTTTACTGCAGGGACACGGTGCTGGCGTTCAAATTCTGCAGGCGCCTCGGGGAAGAAGGCGTGTTCGTCAACCCGGTCGTGTCGCCGGGAGTGCCTCCCGGCGAGGAGCTTCTGCGGGTCAGCCTCATGGCCACGCACACCGACAGCCAGATCGACTTCGCGCTGGACAAGTTTGGCAAGGTGGGCAGGGAGCTCGGCGCCCGGTGAACCGGGCCGGGCCGCTTCCCGCAATCCAAACCGGGCCCCTGGCAGCGGATTCCCGTCCGTCCGGCCGATGAAGGTTCTGATCACAGGAGCGACCGGTTTTGTCGGAAGCCACGTCCTGGACATCCTTCAAGCCCGCGGGATCGCGGCGGCCGTTCTGCTCCGGCCGACAAGCGACAAGCGCTTCATCGCAAGCCACCTTTCCAACCTCGACCTGAGGATCGGCTCCGTCGGCGATCCGGAAAGCCTCGACGCAGCCCTGGACGGCGCGACCCACGTGGTGCACTGCGCCGGCTGCACCAATGCGGTTCGCGCCGCCGAGTTCTACAAGGTCAATCAGCAGGGAACGCGCAATGTCGTCGAGGCGGTCAACCGGCGGCAGGGGCGGATCCAGCGGCTTGTCCATATCTCCAGCCAGGCGGCGGCTGGGCCGGCGCCCGCGGACAAGCCCGCGCGAGAGGACGACCCGCCCCATCCGGTCTCCGACTACGGCCGGAGCAAGCTGGCCGGCGAGAAGGAGGTCAGGGACGCCTGCAAACCGGACTTTGTGATCCTGCGACCGCCGGCCGTGTACGGACCGCGCGACAGGGCGTTCCTGCCGCTGTTCAAGGCGGTCAGGGCGCATTTCGTGCCCCGGATCGGAGGCGGCCGGATGCCGCTGAGCCTTGTTTTTGTGAAGGACCTGGCCGGGGCCGTGGCGGCCTGCCTGGGCGCACCGTCCGCTCCCGGAAAGACCTTCTTTGTCGCCTCGCCCCAGGTTGCTTCGCCGGGACGGCTGGCCGAAGAGATCGCCTCGCAGATGAAGGCGTGGACCCTGCCGCTGCCGCTGCCGACCGCCGCGCTTTGGCCCATTTGCGTCGCGCAGGAAGGCCTATCGCGGCTGACCGGCAGGCCGAGCGTCCTGAGCCGGCAAAGGTATGCAGAATTCAGTGCCGCGGGCTGGGTGTGCGACCCGGACCGCCTGGGGAGGGAAGTGGGTTTCGCCTGCACGACCGGCCTCGGGGACGGGGTCGCCGAAACCCTGGCGTGGTACCGCGGGCAGGGATGGCTATGAGGGGCGGCGGGAAGTGCAGTTTTGTGGACTACGCCACCCAGGCCTACCTGGCGCTGGTGGGCCTCATCGTGCTCTTCTGGCATGGCCGCGCCGTTCCGAATTGGCCGCTCCTCGTGGCGGCCCACGCGGCCGGCATCGGTTTGATCCTCGGGCTGATCCGGCTGCACGGGACCCGCCCGGACAACCGCGTTCTAGACTTCCTCCGCCATTTCTATCCGGTGCTGCTTTTTACGCCCTTTTACTGCGAGACCGGCTGGTTGAACCATCTCTTTTTCCCGGGGTTTCTCGATCCATCGCTCATTCGCCTCGAGGCCCGCATCTTCGGCCTGCAGCCGAGCCTCGCCCTCATGGACCGGCTGCCATACCCGGCGGTGAGCGAGGTCCTCTACGCGGCCTATTTTTCCTACTACCTGATGATCGCGGGTGTCGGACTGGCCCTTTTCTTCCGCAATCGCGGGCAGTTCTCCCATTACCTGTCGGTCCTCTCGTTCGTTTTCTACATCTGCTATTTCATCTTCATCTGCGCCCCGGTCATCGGGCCGCGGATCTTCTTCCAGAAATTTGGGGCCCATGATCTGCCCGCCGACGTCCAGCCGGCGCAGGCGCCGGATTTTCCGACCGCCGTGCGGGCCGGACCTTTCTTCCGCCTCATGGCCTGGATCTATCTGCGGTTCGAGGAGCCGGGGGCGGCGTTTCCCAGCAGCCATGTCGCGATCGCCATCACAACGGTCTTCTTCTCCTTCCTGTACCTGCGGCGGATCCGATGGCTGCATTTTGCGGTCGTGGTTCTTCTCTGCATAGCAACAGTCTACTGCCGCTATCACTACGCCGTGGATGTCCTCGCAGGAATCCTCACGGCGGCGATCCTGGTCCCTCTCGGCAACCGCCTCTACCTGCGGTTTCAGACCTCGCGCTCGTAGAGCCGGTAGGTCTTGTAGACGTGAGCGCCGAACGTTTCGAGCAGCCGGCGCATCATGACGTTGTTCTCGAGGATCCAAGACCCTTCCGCGTGCTTGAACCCGGCCTTCGACGCCGCACGGAAGCTTTCCGCCAGCATCACGGCCTCGATCCCGCGGTTTCGCCACTTCTCCTTGACGCCGAGCGTGACGCAGCGGCACCACGGCGGCTGCTTCCATCCCAGCACGTAGGGCAGGAAACCGAAGAGCTTGGGCGTCAGCAAGCGTCCGCGCAGGGGCTTGAGCGCCGCGTTGAAATCCGGCAGCGCCAGGAGGAATCCCACGGGCTCGGCCGGCGTTTCCGCCACCCACAGCAGCCCCTCGAGAAGAAGCGGCTTCAGCCTTCCCGCCATGAAGTCGATCTCCGCGTCCGTCATTGGGACGAATCCCCAGTTGTCCTGCCACGCGGCGTTGTACACTTCCTTCACCTTGCCCAGGTCGCCCTTTAGCGTGCTCCGGCGGACGGGCTTGAATGTCACCTCCGGGATCCGACGGCGGGTCATCTCCGCTATCCGTGCGAGCCGGTCGACCGGGCACCTGGCAATCTCCATGGAATAGGCCAGCAAGTCCTTGGCCTTGCGAAAACCTTCCGCGTTCACAAGGTCGACGTAGTAGCGCGGATTGTACGTCATCATGAAGACGGGCGGGGAATCGAAGCCGTCGACCAAAAGGCCGCACTCGTCGTTCGTCGTCGGGTTCATCGGCCCCAGAATGCGCGTCATCCCCCTGGCCTTGGCCCAGTCCCTCACCGCCTGAAAGAGGCGCCGGCTCACCTCCGGATCGTTGACGCACTCGAAGAACCCCCAGAACGCCGCGCTGTCCTTCTGGGTGCGGTTGTGCGCCTGGTCGATGATCCCCGCGATGCGCCCGACATCGCTCCCGTCGCGGGTCGCCACCCAAAGCGCAACCTCCGCGTGCTCAAACAGGGGATTCTCGTCCGTGAAGACCTTCTTCAAATCCATCAGCAGCGGCGCGACCCAGTTCGGGTCGTCGCGGTATATGCCGTAGCTTACCTTGAGGAAACGGAGCACGCTGCGCGGGTCGCGCGGCAGGGAAACAAGTTCGATGGTATTGGCTGTCATGAATGCCGTTGGTGGATCGGTTTGAAGCAAAACGCCATGGGAGCGGGGTGGGCAATCTGAATGGGATGCGGGTTTCTCCTCAACTTTTTTGTGGTTTTGCTCGTCCCAATGCGCTGGCAACCTCACCGTCGGGTCGAGCGGCCGTGCTCCGCGCGGAGCCTGAAAACGTGAAAATCCATTTCATCCTCAATCCCCGATCAGGACCCCGCCGCCGGAATTCGGGTGCGCTTTCGCTCCTGCGCGAATTCATCGCCGCCAATGGTCCGGACGCGGAACTTTTTGTCACCGACGGGCCCGGCCATGCCACCGAGCTGGCCCGCCGGGCCGTGGCGGCCGGCTGCGGGCGGGTGGCGGCCGTGGGCGGAGACGGCACCATGAACGAGGTTGCCCAGGCGCTGGTCCACAGCCCCGTCGCGCTGGCGCTCGTGCCCTGCGGCTCGGGCAACGGCCTTGCCCGCCACCTGGGCATTCCGGCCGCCACTTCATGCGCGCTGAGGCTGGCGGCGGATTCCAGCGCCCGCATCGCGGCGATCGACACGGGCACGGCCAACCGCCGGCCGTTCTTCAACGCCATGGGCCTCGGCTTTGATGCAGAGATCAGCCGGCTCTTCTGCCGGGCCTCGGGCCGCGGGCTGCCCGGCTATGTCGGCGCATTTCTCCGCGCCTTCGCCGGTCGGCGGACCGAGCGGTGCACTGTAGACGCGGGCATTTGCCACGAGACGATCGAAACCCTGCTGCTGGCGGTCGCCAATTCCGATCAATACGGACACGGCGCGTTCATCGCCCCGGGCGCAAGGGTCGACGACGGCCTGCTCGATCTCGTAGCCGTGGCGCCGGTCGGGCTTTGCCGAGCGTCGGCGCTGGCGGCACGGCTGTTCCTCGGAAGCATCGATCGCAGCCCCCTCATCCACCGCCTGCGCGGCACCGGATTCATCATCGGGCGCCGGGCGCCCGGCCTGATACACACCGACGGGGAATGCCATGCTGAGGAAGCCAGGGTCGAGGTCGCCGTGCAGCCGCGCAGCCTGCGGGTCGTGGTGCCCGCGGGCGCACCCGTGCGCGACGCCGTCGCCCCGCAGACCTGAGAACCGGATCGGCCATGGCATTTTCGCCTCAATCAGGCTGGAATCGGTGGGGCCGCATCCCGACCGTCTTCACTCTGGGCGGCCTCCTTCTCGCCGGGCTCGGCGCGCCAGCCTCGCCGCTTCGCGCCGAAGGCGACCTGGAGGCTCGCCTCCGGCTCAGTGCCGCCCGCCTGTCCCAGCCGGACTACGGCATCGGGACCATCCTGGCCGACAAGGTGGAGCCGAACTGGCCCGGCGATGTCCAGGGCCGGTTGATTCTGGCCTGGACTTCCCTGGCAGAGGCGACCGGCCGCGAACCGCCGCAGCTGGCAAAGCTGGTGGCCGGCCTGCCGGCGACGTTCAATGAGCGGGGCTATCTCGGTCCGCTCCTGGACCCAAAGGCGATCGATGAGCAGCAGCTGTCCGGCCACGGCTGGCTGATCGCCGGCCTCTGCCGCTACGCCGAATACAGCGGCGATCCGCGCCCGCTGGCCTGGGCGCGGCGGATGATCCAGGAACTTGCCCTGCCGCTGAGGGGCAGCTACAGCCGCTACCCGCGGACCCCCGACGAGCGGAACCGGGCCGGCGGGGCTGTCGGGCAGCTGACCGGCCGGATCAACAACGGTTGGAAGCTTTCGACCGACATCGGCTGCGCCTACATCTTCCTCGAGGGCCTGGTGACCGCCTATCGTGCGATGCCCTCCCCGGAATTGGCCGGGCTGATCGACGAGGCGGGAGACGCGTTTCTTGCGACGGACGTCGTCGCAGTCCAGGCGCAGGCCCACGCCTCGCTCTGCGCCGCGCGCAACCTCCTGCTCTACGACCGGCTGACCGGCCTTCGCCACGGCTGGCTCCCGAAGATCGAGGCGTTCTACCGCCTGTACCGCGGGAGGGCCATGACCGAGAACGAGGCCAACTGGAACTGGTTCGGGCGGCCAAGCTGGACCGAGCCCTGCGCGATCGTCGATTCGTTCCTGCTCACGCTGGAACTGTGGCGGATCACGGGCCGGCCTGCCTACCTGGAGGACGCGCACCGGATCTTCTACAATGCGCTCGGCTACGGACAGAAGCCGGGCGGCGGCTTTGGCTGCGACGCGTTCAATCGCGACGGCGGACTGGCGCTTTCGAACCGCCACTGGAACGTGCCCTGGTGCTGCAACATGCGGGGAGCCTGCGGGCTGGCCGGCGCCGCCGCGGCGCGCGCGGAGTGGCGGGCGGGCGAGGGAGCGCTGTTTTTGCCGTTCTATTCCAACGGAAGCATTCGCCAGGCGGGCTGGGAGCTTGAGGAGCGGACCGGCTGGCCGATCGACGAGACTGTGGAGATCCTGGGCCGGCGGGCGGCCGGCGGCCAGCCGGGGCTTCGCAAGATCGCCTTCTTTGTGCCGGCGGAAATTCCGATGCAGGGCATCCGGGTCGAACTCGACGGCCGGCCTGTCCACGCCGAATTGGAAAACGGGTTTGCAGCCGTGGAGCTGGCCGGCGGCACGGAGAGGTTCACGCTGCGCCTGAGCCTGGACCCGCCGCTGAGGACCGAGGCTCCCCACAATCAGGCGACGCGGCCGGGCGTGGTCACGGTGCGCTACGGCTTCCTCGTCCTGGGCACGCCCGACGGGCAGACGCTTCAGAGCCTGCGCGTCCAGGATTTGCAGCCCCTCGGCGCGGGACGGTTCCGCGTTGGCCCGGATGGCATGGTGCTGTCGCCGCTTTGCGGGATGCCGTTCTCTGCCGCGACTGAGGCCGCCCCCTGGAGGACGCAGATCCTCTTTCCCGCTGCCGCCGAATGACGCGGGCGGGGGCGGAGTGGCAGCCGCTGACAGATAGAAGTTCTTCTTTGCGGCCCTAATCAAGTTTGTGAAGTCGGAGGAGACCCGGGGCCGCCTATTGACTGGCCGCGCCGGAAATCCGACGCTGCCGTCGTTGGGGAATGCGCATCGAAGCGCGTTTCCGTTCGTCCAGCTGCAGCAACAGAACCCAAGGTCCAGCCATGAAAATCAGTTGCCCAACGTCTCGCAGAGACTTCCTGAAGAATTCACTGATCTGCGGCTCGGCCGCACTGGTCGCATGGAAGGCGGCCTCGGCTCAAGCCGCCGCCGCCGCCGCCGAACCCGCGGAGCCCGCCGCGCCCGCGCCGGGAGGCGCCGCGAGCCGCGTTTCGCTCACCACGGGCGACGACCGCGCCAACCTGGCGTTCAAGTCGCTGGAGCCGTTCAAGGACGAGATCGCCGCCGCGATCGGAAACAAGCGCGTCGTCATCAAGCCCAATAATGTCATCATCACGAAGCCGCTTTGCGCCAGCCATGCCGACAACCTCGAGGGCATCCTTGAATTCCTGAAATCGATCGGCAAGACCAACATCGTCATCGCCGAGTCTCCCGCCATGGGGTCGGCGTTCGAGGGTTTTTCGAACTACGGTTACAACAAGTTAGCCGACAAGTACGGCGTCAAGCTGATGGACATCGACAAGGAGGGTTACGAGGTGACGCACTGCATCGATGAAACGGACTTCCGCCCCCACGCAGTCCGGGTTTCGAAGCTGATGGAAGGGCCGGATAATTTCGTCATCTCCGCTTGCAAGCTGAAAACCCACGATCTCGTCGGGATCACGCTCTCCCTGAAGAACGTCGTCGTCGGCTCGGCGATCAAGGATCCCGGCGCAGGGCTGCGCGGCGGCGGACCCCGCGGAGGCAGGTCCGACAAGCGCCTCACGCACGGTGGCGGCACATACGGCATCAACTACAATCTCTACGCCCTGGCTCCGCGGCTCCATCCCCACCTGGCCGTGATCGACGGCTTTGAGGGAATGGAGGGAACCGGACCGGTGAATGGCACGCCGGTCGATCACAAGGTGTGCATCGCAAGCCTCGACTGGCTCGCCGCGGACCGCGTCGGAGCCGAACTGATGGGCGTCGATGTCGGCAAGATCGGGTACCTGACCTACTGCATCCAGTCGGGCGATCTCGGCCAGGGTGACCTGGCCAAGATCGAGATCGTCGGCCCGGCCCTCAAGGATCACGTGCGCACCTACCAGCTGCCGAAGACCTGGGAAAAGATCACGAGCTGGCAAAAGTCGCCCGTGAAGGTCTGAGGCGGGGCAAACCGACCCATCACCTAAACCCGCCTCAGTCCCCCAGCGGACGCTGGTTGTTGTAGAGGGGGCTGGGCGGCAAGGGGAAGGTGTCGGGCGAGTCCGGGTGTTTCGGATCGAAGCCCGGGAAATCGTCCTTGATGTGCTCCGCAAGCGGCAGCTTGTCGTCCCGGATCCCCTGGATGATGATCTTCGCCAGCTCGTAGCTCCCGTAATTGTCGTGGTGCGTCGCGTCGCGCTTGAGGCCGGTGCCGGCGAAGGCGAGGTAGGCCTTGTCGGCGCCCAGGGCCTGGTAGAAAAGGATGCTCTGCGCATTCAGGTCGATGAAGGCGACGTTGAGTTCCCGCGCGGCCTGGCGTGACGCCTCGGCGTAGTCGGCCAGCGTGGGCTTGAGCGTGCCGTCCGGGTTGAAATTGCGGCGCTCCATGGGCGACACGATGACGGGGGTGCCGCCGTGCGCGCGCACGGCGTCGACGTGCTTCCTGATTTCCGCCTTGTAGGTTGTGAAGGGCCCCCCTGTGCCGGCGGCGATCTGCTTCTGGTCGTTGTGGCCGAACTGCATGAAAAGGTAGTCGCCCGGCTTCATCAGGCTCAGCATCTTGTCCAGCCGCCTGCGGCCGATCGAGTCGCGGTAGGTCTCGCCCGACTCGCCGTGGTTGGCGACCGCGATATCAGGCTTGAAGAAGTTTGGGAGCATCTGGCCCCAGCTGTTGAACGGTTCGCGCGATTGGTCGCAAACGGTGGAGTCGCCGATGACAAACACCGTCGGAACATCGGCCTTCGTGATTTCGACCGCGCAGACGGCAGGATGGGTGCCGTTGAATTCGAGCGTCAGCAAGTCGTCCCAATCCCAGGCCTCCTGCACGCTCTC
>Ga0265313_10003249_pt1 | contig 13356 bp, 13 predicted proteins | sample 4123metaG_FD_203122 | JGI IMG/M metagenome (GOLD analysis project Ga0265313, IMG submission 203122) | Rhizosphere microbial communities from Carex aquatilis grown in University of Washington, Seatle, WA, United States - 4-1-23 metaG | ecosystem: Host-associated > Plants > Roots > Rhizosphere >...
GCCCAACCGCGCCGGGATGGTGACGCTGCCCGCGCCGCCGGCCGCGGCACCGGCGCCAGGGGGCGGCCCCGCCGGCCCCAGCCCGGCCGACCTGGACAAACTCACTGTCGGCGCCGCCATTGATCCCACCAACTTCAAGCCCTCGATTCCACGCCCGGCCGATTTCGACGCCTTCTGGGCCGGCAAGTTGGCCGACCTGGCAAAGGTGCCGGTCAATCCGCAACTGACGCCGCTCACCCCGCCCAAGCCCAATATTGATTTCTACAAGGTGCAGCTCGACAGCGCCGGCAGCCATGTCCAAGGCTATCTCGCCGCGCCGAAAAGCGGCGGCAAGCATCCGGCGATCCTGCTCTATCAGTATGCCGGAGTTTACGCGCTGGATCCCCGCACCGCTGCCGACCGCGCCGCCGAAGGCTGGCTGGCCTTCAATGTCGATTCCCATGACCAGGACCCGGCCTCGCCGGATGGCGCGCCGCGCAACTATGCCATGGTGAGTGCGGACAATCGCGACACCTCCTATTTCCTGGGCATGTATCTGCGCGATACGCGGGCGATTGATTACATCCGCTCCCGCTCCGACTGGGACGGCAAGACCATCGTGGTGATGGGCACCTCCATGGGCGGGCAGCAGAGCTTCGCCACCGCCGGCCTCAATCCGCAATATGTCACCGCCATGGTGGTGAATGTCCCGGCCGGCTTTGACGTCAATGGCGAGAAGGCCGGCCGCCGCACCGGCTATCCCGGCTGGCCGTCGGACAACGCCGCCATCATGCAGGCGGGGCAGTATTTCGATCCGGTCAATTTCGCCTCGCGCATCCGGGCGAAGTCGGTGGTGGCGTTCGGGCTGATCGACACCACCTCGCCGCCGGCAGGCGTCTTCACCGCTTTCAACCAGATTCCGGCGGCGAAGGAAGCGATCCCGATGGTGGAATCCGACCACAACCACATCACGCCGCAGAAGCAGGAAGCCTATCTGCAGCGGCAGCAGGAGGTGCTGGCGACGATCCTCAAGACCGGAAGCTTCATGCCGAACGCGGACTGGATGAAATAGTCAGGCGATCTCGTAAGCTGGCTTGTCCCGCCCCGTGGGCGAAAGGGTGAAGATTTCCACGCCCGTTTCCGTCACGCCCACCGAATGCTCGAACTGCGCCGAAAGCGAACGGTCGCGCGTCACCGCCGTCCAGCCATCGCCCAGCACCTTGACCCCGAAGCCGCCCAGATTGATCATAGGCTCGATGGTGAAGAACATGCCGGGGCGCAAGGCTATGCCGCCGCCTGGCTTGCCATAATGGACGATGTTGGGCAGGGAATGGAAAATCTTCCCCAGCCCATGGCCGCAGAAATCGCGCACCACCGAGCATTTCTCCTGGCCCTCGGCATAGGCCTGGATGGCGTGGCCGATGTCGCCGGTGGTGGCGCCGGGCTTCACCACCGCGATGCCGCGCAGCATGGATTCATAGGTGATGTCGATCAGCCGCGCCGATTTGCGCTTGATCGGGCCCACCGCATACATGCGGCTGGTATCGCCATGCCAGCCGTCCAGGATCACTGTGACGTCGATATTGACGATGTCGCCTTCGCGCAGGGGTTTGTCGGCGGGAATGCCATGGCAGACGACATGGTTGATCGAGGTGCAGACGGTATGGCGGTAGCCGCGATAGCCCAGGCAGGCGGGCAGGCCGCCATGATCCGTCACATAGTCGAAGGCCACCTTGTCTAGGGCGGCGGTGGTGACGCCGGGCTGGACCATGGGCACCAGCAGGTCCAGCACCTCGGCGGCCAGCCGCCCGGCCCGGCGCATGCCTTCGAAATCCTCCTGGCCATGCAGGGTGATGGCGAAATGGGCCTGGCGCGCGGCCTCGAAGACGGCATTGTCGGTCATGACGGTCATGGCGAACCCATATAGGCTCAGGCGGTCAATTTACACCCCCAAAGCCTGATCCACCATGGAAAAGCCGCCTTCTTCCGAGGTTAAGACCGCCGCGGTGCTGGTGATCGGCGACGAAATCCTCTCCGGCCGCACCCAGGACACCAACACCAATTATATCGCCCGCTTTCTCGGCCTGAAGGGCATCGACCTGAAGGAGGCGCGGGTGGTGGGCGATGTCCAAGGCGAGATCGTCGCCGCCTTGAACGCCTTGCGCGCGGCTTACGACTTCGTTTTCACCACTGGCGGCATCGGTCCCACCCATGACGACATCACCGCCGACGCGGTGGCCGCGGCCTTTGGCGCCGGCATCGGCTTCCACCCCGAGGCCTATGCTCTGCTGGAGGCGCGTTATGGCAAAGCGGGGTTCAATCCGATGCGCCAGCGCATGGCGCGCATTCCCCATGGCGCGGCGCTGATCGAGAACCGGGTCTCGGCCGCGCCCGGGTTTCAGATCGGCAATGTTTTCGTGCTGGCCGGGGTTCCCGCCATTGCCCGCGCCATGCTGGAGACGCTGGTGCTGCCGCAAGGCCCCAAAGTGCACGCCGTCACCATCACCGCGCCGATTGCGGAAGGCCGCGTCGCCGAGCGCCTGGCCGCGATCCAGAAAGACCAGCCGGAAACCGCCATCGGTTCCTATCCATTCTACACGGCGGACGGCGCTTTCGGCGTGCAACTGGTGGTGCGGGGCCGCGATGATGGCGCGGTGCAAGCCGCCGCCGCGGCGATCGAGGCGCATTTGCGCGGGTTTGGTGTTGCAGCGCAGCGCGTTATTTGAGGCTGTTCAGGCCCGCCGGGCAGTGGCAAGCTTACTCAAAATAACTTCACCAAGGGGGAAGGCCATGGCCGACGAAAACAACGAGACCAAGACGGAAATCAAGCGCATCAAGAAGCGCGATTTTCTCAAGGGTTTCGGCATGGCCAGCGCCGGTGTCGTCGCCGCCACCGGAGCCTTGGCGCAGGGCCGCGGTGGACGTGGCGGGGCAGGCGGCCCGCCGTCCGATCCGTACGGGAGCGGCTATCCCGCCGGCGTGCCGCATGCCACCGGCCGCTCCATGCTGGACAGCCCGCATTATATCGGCACCGCCAGCAAGGGCTACGGTTTCCGCGCCAACTGGGAACGCACCCTGCCCTGGGTTCCCACCGTCGATCCCAACTACAAGCCGCGCCGCATCAACAAGGCGATCGAGCTGTGGGAAGACAACCAGGTCGTCGCCTATGCCGAATTCGGCGCCTCCGGCGCGCCGGACACCTATGAAGAAGGCAAGCGTCTGTCCAAGACCTTCTGCGACGCCATCAATTACGAGATGGAAAACGACTCCCTCAGCTTTGACGGCTTGCGCAATTTCATGCAGGGCCTGGTCGATGGCGGCCCGACGCCTTCGGGCCACCGCACTCCGTTCGTGTTCGTCACCATGCCGAACTGGGGCTTTGACGGTCCCTCGATGCGCGCCAATGTCTGGATGATTCACCAGGCGCTGGCGGCGGGCGCCCATGGTGTCCTGATCTGCGAAATGGAATCGCCCGAAGCGGCGGAAATCGCCATCGCCGGCGGGCGCTACAAATGGACCTGGCCCGGGGTTGAGGAACTTCCCATCGAAGGTGTGCGCGGCGCCGGCAGCCAGGCCTTTGCCGCCCATATCTGGGGCGTCAGCAGCAACGAATATTCCCGCCTCGCCGACACCTGGCCGCACAACCCCAAGGGCGAGATCTGCATGGGCTTCAAGCTGGAGAACCGCCGCTCGGCGCAATCCGCCGAACAGCTCATGGCGGTGAAGGGCCTGGCCTTTGCCGAGCCCGGACCCAGCGACAATGGCCTGTCGCATCTGGGCTATGACGCGATTCGTGAAGACCTCACCCCGGCTCAGCGCGCCGCCCTGCCGGCCAGCAAGCGCCTGGCGGATGACCTGGAACGCATCCGTCTGGCGGCCAAGGCGAACAACATCAAATGGCTGGGCGGCGGGCCTCCCGGCTCGACGCCGGAGCAGGAAATCGACCAGGGCCGCCGCATGGGTCCGGCAGGTCCCGAAGCGCGGGTGCAGGCTGATCGCCTCTACACCAAGCGCAAGATGCCCTACTGATCAGCTGGTGACATGGGCGAGGCAAAACGCAGGCGCGCCGAAATTGAGCGCCTAAAGAAGCTGTCGCCGCAGGAAGCCGCTGCTTGGCATCGGGAAAAGGAAGACGAACTCTCCCTTCACGGAGGGATCGATCCCAAGGCCGCAACCACCGATCCGTCGGCTGTGATCGCGATGGCCCGGCGCCTGCACGACCGATTCGAGCAGGCGAAGGCGTCACAAAATGTCGATGACGCCGTCCGGTATCTTTATGAGAAGATTGACGCCACGATTCACAGGCTGAGGGATATTCCCATTGCCTGCGGCAAAGGCTGCTCGCACTGCTGCGTTATCAGCGTGACCGTGTCTGCACCGGAAGCAATCTATGTGGGCAAGCTGGTCGCAGCCATGGGTACTGACGCCATCGCAAGGGTGCGGGCGGCCAATGAAGTGACCAGGCAATTTGGCCTTGCTGAGCGGGACCAGCACCCGAATGATTGCCCGATGCTGCAAGACAACAATTGCACCATTTATGAAAGCCGCCCGAAGGCCTGCCGGCAGGCCGCTTCAACCGATGCCAATGCCTGCGCCAGAGTCCATCGCAGCCTCGCAAATGAGCAGATACCATCGCCTCCGGGGTACAATGGCAGCCGCACCGCTTACGCAACGGCATTGTATGCCGCGCTTTCACAGGCAGCCCTGGACACCATGGCCTATGAATTCAATGCAGCGCTGGTGCGTGTGTTCGATACGCCCGATGCTGAGCAGCGTTGGCTGGCAGGCGAAGATATTTTTGCCGGGGTGCCGCGGGAACCGGCCCCACCGCGTGTGTATGCCGAGCGGATCGATTTCGTCAGACGCGAAGCTTTTGATAGCTGAGCATTGCGAGGGCCGGAACCCCCCGGCTTCGCTGGCGGTGTAAAGTTCCGCCATGATTTCATCACACTTCTAAACGCGAATTAAAGTTGGCCCGCGGCACGCGCCGTGCAAGGGTTGGTCCCATGCAGGCCCTGCGCATCTGTTTCGGACTTCTGGCGTTCGCCGCCCTAGCGGCGATGGGCGTCGCCGTGGCCGCCAATCTCACCTCCAGCCGCCACAGCGATTTCTATTCCCCGGGCAGGCACCAGTTCTATGTCTGGTGCGCCGGAAGCGGGAGCCACACCATCTATCAGAATGGACTTTCCGCCGACGACGCCCAGGACAAGCTCTATGCCGCCGAGAAGGCCGCAGGACATAATGCCTGCTGGCCGGTGTGGCAGGGGCGCGTTTCTTCCTGATCGTTATTGCAGCTTGAGTTCGGTGGCTTCGCTGTCCAGCGCGGCTTTCACCGAGGCATCCGCGCCGACGCTTTTACGCGCGGTGGCGAGTGCCTCCTTCGCCTTGTCGGTTTCGCCCAGCACGGAATAGGCGCGGATCAGGCGCAGCCAGCCTTGGGGATCGTTGGGATTGGATTTCAGCCGTGCTGCCAGCCCCGACACCATCGCGCTGATGTCGGGCGCGCCGCCCGCTCCCGCCACCGCCGGCGGGGCCGCGCCGATCGAAGCCAGGCGGTCCACCAGTTCTGAATGCAGCGGCGAATTGGCCGGCACTTCGTCCAGCAGGCTCTGCCAATAACGCTGGGCGCCGGCGCGGTCGCCTTTCTGCGCCGCCGCCATGCCGAGATAATAGCGCGCCGGCGCATTCGTCGGATCGGCGGCCAGCGCGGCGGTGAAGGCGGCGATGGCGCCGTCCGGCACCTGGCCGCCTGCCGCGCGCACCATCAACTCGCCATAGGCGGTGTCGAGGTCGGGTGTTTCCTTGCCCTGCTTGCGCGCCGCCAGCACGGCGCGGCCCAGTGCGCCCGCCGCCTGGTCGGCATCGCCGGCGGTGATGTAGATGCGGGCGAGAAAGATCCAGGCCTGCGCGTCGTCGGGATTGGCCCGCACCCGCTTGATCAGCATGGGCGCCAGGCCGTTGGGGTCGCGATCCTCGACGCCGCGCGCCTCGCGCAGCGCCAGCCGCGGCTGGCCGACGATGAGATAGATCCCAGCCCCGATGCCCAGCACGAACAGCGCCACCGCGCCCATGGTGATGAGGCGCGCGGTCCTGCTCTCCGCCGCGCGCCACACCGGCCAGGCGGCGAACGCGATGGCGGCCAGCGCCACAAGCGCAAAGCCGATGTAAGGAATGAAGCTCACGCCTTGCCCCGATATTTGTTGCGCACCAGGGCAACGATCATGCCCCGGATGGTGCGAGCCTGCTGGTCGGTCAGGCCAGACCGCAATATCATGGCCCGCAGGTTGCGCACCATGGCCTCGCGCTTGATGGCGGGGAAGAAGAAGCCGCCGGCATCCAGCTCCTTTTCCAGATGCTCGAACAGGCCGATCAGTTCCTCGCGGGTGGCCGGCATGGCCGGGGTGGGGCGGGTGCGGCTGGGCGGCGTGGTGTCGGCCGATTTCAGCCACTCATAGCCCAGGAGCAGCACCGCCTGGCCCAGGTTGAGCGATCCCGCCTTCAGTTCCGTCGCCTTGACCTGCGGCAGCGGCGCGGTGGGGATGGTGATCAGGGCGTCGCACAGCGAAATCTCGTCATTGTCCAGGCCGGCGCGCTCGCCCCCGAACAGGATGGCGGTCTTCTGCCCGGCCGCTGCCGCTGCCCTTAAGCGCCGCGCCGCTTCCTCGGGCGTCAGGATATCGCGCAGCACGTCGCGGCCCCGCGCCGTGGTGGCCAGGATCAGGTTGAAGCCGGCCAGCCCGGCGGCGGCGTCGGGATAAAGCGTGGTGGCGGCAAGAATGTCGCCCGCGCCGGAGGCCAGCATCTGCGCCCGGTCGCTGGGCCATTCGAATTTGGGCGCGATCAGGCGAAGCTCCGACAGGCCGAAATTCTTCATTGCCCGGGCGGCGGCGCCGACATTTTCCCCCATCTGGGGCTGGGACAGGATGATGGCGGGAGGAGCGGTCATGGGTCGCTTTGACGGGGAATGGCGGGCGGGGTAATTGGGGCCTCGCTATATCCCTTTTCCCGCCAAAAACCGAGCCCACTTCAAAAGAGAGAAGCCCCATGGACAAGATCAAGGTCGCCAACCCGGTGGTCGAGCTGGACGGCGACGAAATGACCCGCATCATCTGGGACCTAATCAAGAAAAAGCTGATCCTGCCCTATCTCGACATCGACCTGCATTATTACGACCTCTCGGTCGAGCATCGCGACGCCACCGACGACAAGGTCACGGTGGACAGCGCCGAGGCGATCCTCAAATACGGCGTCGGCGTCAAATGCGCCACCATCACCCCGGACGAGGCGCGGGTGAAGGAATTCAACCTCAAGAAGATGTGGAAGTCGCCCAACGGCACCATTCGCAACATCCTGGGCGGGGTGATCTTCCGCGAGCCGATCATCTGCAAGAATGTCCCGCGCCTGGTGCCGGGCTGGACCCAGCCCATCGTGGTGGGCCGCCACGCCTTTGGCGACCAGTACCGCGCCACCGATTTCCGCTTCCCCGGCAAGGGTACGCTGACCATCAAATTCGTCGGCGATGACGGCAAGGTGATCGAGCATGAAGTCTTCAAGTCGCCCGGTTCGGGCGTCGCCATGGCGATGTACAATCTGGACGACTCGATCCGCGATTTCGCCCGCGCCTCGATGAATTACGGCATCATGCGCAAATGGCCGGTCTATCTCTCGACCAAGAACACCATCCTCAAGGCCTATGACGGCCGCTTCAAGGATCTGTTCCAGGAAGTCTTCGAGGCGGAGTTCGCGGCGAAATTCAAGGAACTCGGCATCGTCTATGAGCACCGCCTGATTGACGACATGGTGGCATCCGCCCTGAAATGGAGCGGCGGCTATGTCTGGGCCTGCAAGAATTACGACGGCGACGTCCAGTCCGACACGGTGGCGCAGGGCTTCGGCTCGCTGGGCCTGATGACGTCGGTGCTGCTGACGCCGGACGGCAAGACGGTGGAAGCCGAAGCCGCGCACGGCACCGTCACGCGCCATTATCGTGAGCATCAGAAGGGCAAGGCGACTTCGACCAACTCCATCGCCTCGATCTTCGCCTGGACGCGGGGTCTTGCCCATCGCGCCAAGCTGGATGACAACGACAAGCTGGCCAAGTTCGCCCACAAGCTGGAAGAGATCACGGTCGCGACCGTCGAAAGCGGCTTCATGACCAAGGACCTGGCGCTGCTGGTCGGTCCCGACCAGAAGTGGCTCACCACCGAGGGTTTTCTCGACAAGGTTGACGAAAATCTACAAAAAGCCATGTCCTGAAGGGCGCTTGTCTTTTGCGTCGTGGTTGGTGCGGCGCGCATCGCCTACGCTGTCGCTAGGCGACCCTGCCCACGCCGCAAAATACTGCGCGCGATGATTTGAAAGAAAAGGCCGGACGAAAATCCGGCCTTTCTTATTTTCGCCCGATCCCCACCGCATAGGGATAGCGCCGGTCATTCGCCGTCTCGGCACTGAGCGTACCGATGGGTGGGCGCTGGGCCGGCATCGCGGCGCAGGCACCGGGCCGGATGAACAGGCAGACCTCGTCGTTGCAATGGTCGAGCCGGTAGGCATCAAAAGCGTGGAAGGATTCGAAAAAGGGCATGTCGTCCTTACGCGTGACGAAGGCGTTGTAGGCCGGCTGCAGGCGGATGAAGTCCTGCTGCTCGGCGCCGAGGCTGTAATAGATCGGAACAGGCCGGTGCAGAAACGTGTAGCCGCCCTGGCCATAGGCGACGAGGTTGCCGAAGCCGATGCCGCAGACCGCGGGCAGCCGCGACAGGTCCAGCGCCATCTCCAGGAACGAGGAGGGATTGTGCCAGACTTCACCCAATGCCGCCGCGTTGGCGATGGTCAGGCCCGTCCAGCCAAGCCCGGCCAGCGCCATGGCGGCGACGCCGGCGGCGCGGCCCCGGCGCCGCGCCAGGGCATTGCCCAGCCATTGTGCCGTCTCGACCGCGCCCAGGCCGCAAAGGATGGCCGCCATCATCACGGCGGGCAGCAGGAAACGGTATTCCTTGTGCGGGATGACAAGATGCACCGCCAGGATCACGCCGGTCATCGCCAGCAGGAGCGGCTGGCGGCGCCCGCCCAGCAGCGTCAGCGCCACGAACGGCACGGCGGTGAAGCCCCACTGGTTCCAGAATTCGCCGAAATAATACCACCAAGGCGCCGCCGCGAAGGCGCTGGCCGCGCCGTCGAGAAGCACATTGAAGCGGAAATTGACCCAGAGCGGCTGGAAGGGATAGGCCACCGTCAAGGCGTCGAAAGCACCATCCAGCAACAGCGCCGCCAAGGCGCCCGCACTCAACAGCAGGATGCGGCGGCCATCACGCCAGCTCCACAACCACAGCAGCAGGGCCGCCGGTCCCAGCTGCATGCGCAGGAAGACGGCCAAGGCGGCAAGAAAGCCCGCCAGCATCAGCCGGTTCCGGCTTTCGACGCGGTATCCCGGTTCGGCCAGATAGACCGCGATGATCAGCAGATGCGCGCTCACGGTTTCGCTGAGCACACGCCCGCCAAAGGCGAGATTGTCGATCCAGCTTGCGGCGATCAGCGCCGTCGCCAGCCCGCCCGCCCGCCCAAAAGCCCGCGCGCCCCACAGGCCGGCGCAAAGCACGGCGCCGGCGGCGGGCAGCGAAAACAGCGCCCAGGCCAGCGGCAGATAAACGCCCGGGCCGCCGCCAAAAAGACCCGCCAGCGCCAGGGGCAGGGACGCGGCATAGCCAAGCGCCCAGGAACGCGCGCCATAATCGAATTCCCAGGGCACCATGCCATAGCCGAAGGCGAGACGATGACCGGCTTCCAGGAACTGGAAGAGTTCGTCCACCGCCGGCAGGTGCGGCGGGAAAAGGGCCAGCGGCAGCCAGGCCAGCAGGAAACCGAGCGCGAAGACCGCGCCGCGGAAACCGGCGTCATTCTTGAGCATTCTCGCGACCGGCATCGCCACCCCGAAGGAAGCTGAATATCACGGGTAGGGAAAGGATGCCTACTCGGCCGCGGAGCGGCCGGCGCGCTTGTGCACGTACATCGCCTCGTCGGCACGGGCGATGGCGATATCGGCATTGTCGCCGGCCTTGAGCTCGAAGGCGCCATAGGCGAAGGAGACCTCGATCGCCTGTCCGTTCCATTGCACCGGCTGGCCGCGCAGCGCCTGGGCCAGGACGTCGGCCTTCTTCAGCGCCTGGTCCTGGTCGGCATGGGAGAGCAGCACGCCGAATTCGTCGCCGCCCAGCCGCCCGACACTGTCGCTGTCGCGCACGTGCGCCATCAGCACCTCGGAGAAATGCTGCAGCACGGCGTCGCCCGCGGCATGGCCATGGGCGTCATTGACCTGCTTCATGTGGTTGAGGTCGAAATAGATCAGGCTGGCCGGAGTGTTGTAGCGGCCGGTAAAGGCGATATAGCGCGTCAGCTCGCGCACAAAGGCGCGGCGGTTGAGCAGCGGCAGCAGGGCGTCCTGGTCGGCGGTCTTCTCGACCTCGTCCAGGCGCTTGCGGGTGTCGCCCAGCTCGCGGCGCAAGCTGTCCACTTCGCTCATCAGGCCCATGATGGCGTCTCGCACCCTGGGCGTGAATTCGGCTTCGGGGATGCCCAGCACGCTGGCGGGGACCGGTTCCAGGGCGGCAATCGAATCCGTCGCCTCGACCGCCCGGCGGTAGGCTGCCGTCACCTGGCGTGGGGCGCGGGGGCTGTTGCTGCGTTCGACTTTCATGGCCGGACCTTAAAATTGCCTGGAGAGGCTTAAGACTGCGTTCATGATCCCCAATGAATGGTTAACGGCCGCTAAATTGCCCCTTTCCCGAGGGGTTTTGCCCCCTATACTCCGCGCCCTCTCCCTCCTCCCACATTCCGGGCGATTCGCGTATGGCCTCCAAAGCCCCCCTCCCCAATGGAAGAATGGGCGCTAAAGCGCCCTTGGTTGGAATCATCATGGGCTCCCAATCCGACTGGGCGACCCTGAAAGCCGCCGCCGACATGCTGGCGGCGCTGAAAGTTCCCCATGAAACCCGGATCGTTTCCGCCCATCGCACACCTGACCGCATGGCCGGCTACGCGAAGGACGCCGGCGCGCGCGGCCTGAAGGTGATCATTGCCGGTGCGGGCGGGGCGGCGCATCTGCCCGGCATGGTGGCGTCGATGACGACGCTGCCGGTGCTGGGCGTGCCGGTGATGAGCCGCAGCCTCAAGGGCCTGGACAGTCTGCTCTCCATCGCCCAGATGCCGGGCGGGGTTCCGGTGGCGACTTTTGCGATTGGCGAAGCGGGGGCGAAGAACGCCGCACTGCACGCCGCCGCCATCCTGGCGCTGCAAGACGCCGCGCTGAAAAAGCGGCTGGACGCCTGGCGCGCGAAACAGACAAAATCGGTCGCCAAGAAGCCGAAATGAAGATTCTCGAAAAGCCTGTTCCCCCCGGCGGCACCATCGGCATCATCGGCGGCGGCCAGCTTGGCCGCATGATGGCGCTGGCGGCTTCGCGGCTTGGCCTGAAGGCGCTGATCTACAGCGATCTGCCCGATGTGCCCGCTTTCCAGGTGACGCCGCTGCAACTGGTCGCGCCGTATGACGACCGCGCCACGCTCTCGGCCCTGGCCAATGTCTGTGATGCCGTGACCTTCGAGTTCGAGAATATTCCCGCCGAAGCGATGGGTTTTCTGGCGGACCGGGTGCCGGTGCGGCCCAATCCGGCGGCGCTGGCAACGACCCAGGACCGTTTTGTCGAAAAAAGCTTCGTCGCAGGGCTGGGCCTGAAGACCGCGCCTTTCTTCGAAGTCTCATCGGCGGAGCAGGCGCGCGAAGCTTTCGGCCGGTTGAAGGGCGAAGGCATCCTCAAGACAAGACGCCTGGGCTATGACGGCAAGGGCCAGATGCGCGCCGTCAGCGCCGAAGACGCCGGCCTGGCCTTCACGGCGCTGGGCGGCGCACCGTGCATTCTGGAAGGCTTTGTCGAGTTTTCCTTCGAGGCCTCGGTGATCGCGGCGCGTGGCGCGGACGGCAGCTTCGCTGCCTATGATCCGCCGGAGAATGTGCATGAGCATCACATCCTGCGCCGCTCCACCGTGCCGGGGCGATTGATGGGACGCCAGGTGGACGAGGCCAAAGCCATCGCCAAAACTATCGCCGACGCGCTGAAGTATGTCGGCGTACTGGCGGTGGAATTGTTCGTGGACAAGGATGGCGGCATGATCGTCAACGAGATCGCGCCGCGCGTCCACAACAGCGGCCACTGGACCCTGGAAGCCTGCGCCTGCTCCCAGTTCGAGCAGCATATCCGCGCCGTGGCGGGCTGGCCGCTGGGCGACCCCACCCGCCATGCCGATGCGGTGATGGAGAACATCATCGGCGATGAGGTCCGCGCCTGGGAAAGCCTGGCCCGGTCCGGCGCCCTGCATCTTTATGGCAAGAAGGAAGCCAAGCCCGGCCGCAAGATGGGGCATGTCACCAGGCTTGCTCCTCGCAGCCGCTAGCAGGTGAGGATCGCCTGTGGCAGGCTGACGCCGGATTTCGGGAGATGCCCATGAAGGCCCATTTTTTCGCGCTTGCCCTGACCCTGCTGACCACGCCCGCGCTGGCCCAGACTCCGGCGCCCGCGCCCGCCGGCCCCGTCTATTCGGTCGCCACCACCACCATCGGCGATCTGCTGGACCATCCCGCCCTGAAGGCGATTTTCGTCAAATACCTGCCGGACATCGCCAACAATGAGCGGATCAACGAAGGCCGCGGCTTGACCCTGCAGGATTTGGTGCAGTATGTCCCCGACCAGGTGACGCCGGACAAGCTGGCGGCCATCGACATGGAACTGAAGGCCCTGCCGCCGCAATGAAGAACGCGCGCAAAACCACGACCACCAAGACCAAGCCCGTCGGGGCTGGGATTGTCGCGCGCGCTTAAAAAGAAGCGAACCGAAAGACCCAAGCCCCGCTCCAAACTGGACGGGGCTTTTTTATTGTCAAAAGGAATTGACGCCGTGAAAAACAAGACTGTTGCCATCGTTGGCGCCACCGGCGCCGTCGGCCGCGAATTCGTCGGCTGCATCGAACAGCGCGGCATTCCCCTAAAGTCGCTTGAGCTGCTGGCGTCCGCCCGCTCCGCCGGGCAGAAGCAGAGCTTCCGCGGCCAGGAATTGACCATCGAGGAACTGACCGCAAACAGCTTCGACGGCGTGGATATCGCGCTGTTCTCGGCGGGGTCGGGCATATCCAAACAGTATGCGCCCATAGCCGTGAAGGCCGGCGCCGTGGTGGTGGACAACAGCTCCGCCTTCCGCATGGATCCATCCGTGCCGCTGGTGGTGCCGGAGATCAACGCCCGCCGCATCGCCGATCACAAGGGCATCATCGCCAATCCCAACTGCTCGGCCATCACCGCCCTGGTGCCGCTCTGGCCCATCCATCAGAGAAA
>Ga0265313_10003251_pt1 | contig 13351 bp, 10 predicted proteins | sample 4123metaG_FD_203122 | JGI IMG/M metagenome (GOLD analysis project Ga0265313, IMG submission 203122) | Rhizosphere microbial communities from Carex aquatilis grown in University of Washington, Seatle, WA, United States - 4-1-23 metaG | ecosystem: Host-associated > Plants > Roots > Rhizosphere >...
CGACAATAGGAATCTGCATCAGCGATCGCTTCAAAAATGCGGAAGTGCGGCCAGGGATTAGCGAAATCAGAGCCGGCGGATCAAGATTCGAAACATGATTCGACATGAATATGCAGGCGCGATCACACGGAATGCGTTCGCGGCCAACCACGCGGAACCGCACACCGGCCAGCCTGCAACTGCTCGCCAGCATAAAGCGCGTGCCCTTGTACAACGGCATCACGTTTCCCGTCAGCCAACACCACGGAATAAACAACGCCGCCGTCGGAATACCGGTGACGATCATGGTGGTCATGAAGATGAGAGAAGCGAGCATACCGTCTTTCGCGCGTTCAGGGATGGAGCTGTTTCAGCCGATCCGGAAGTTTCTCGTAGATGCCGTCAAAGCCGCCATTCGAAAGAATGGCTACAACATCGCCCTTCGCAAGCCGCGGCGCAATCCCGTTCACAATGGCATCGGCATCAGGCAATAGTTCTGCAGGCGTGCCTTCGTCGTTGAGCCTCTTCACTACGTCTTCCGGATGCAGCCGCTCCGCATCGGGAATGCGCTGCTGCTGATAAACACCGGCCAGCACAACGTGATCAGCCAGTCGCAAACTCGCCACCAGTTCCTGCTCCAGCACTTTTCTACGCAGCGTGTTCGATCGCGGCTCAAGCACCGCCCACAACCGCGCCTGCGGATAAACCGAGCGCAGCGCGCGCAGTGTCTCGCGAATCGCCGTCGGATGGTGCGCAAAGTCTTCAATTACGTCAATGCCCGCAACCTGCGCGCGCAACTCCAGCCGCCGCTTCACGCTCTTGAATGTGGCGAGCGCGTCTTTGATTGCTTGTTTGCTCACGCCCTGGCCAAACGCAAGCGCAGCCGCAGCGGTAGCATTGAGCGCGTTGTGCTCGCCGGGCATCCGCATTTTCAAATCAACCCAAAGAGCACCCCGGTGCCACACTTCCCAATGCGTCGCACCGTCAGCATGGCGCAGATTCTTCAATTTCCAATCCGCGCCTTCTGAGAATCCGTATCGCTCCACCCGGCAAAGTGCATTCTGTATGCACTCGGTCACGTTGTCGCTGGCGTCGTACGCAACAATCAGTCCACGCCTTGGAATCAGATTTACAAGCCGCTTGAATGCGACTTTCACAGCAGCGAGATCTGCATAAATGTCGGCATGATCGAATTCAACATGCGTCAGGATAAGCGCGTCAGGAAAATAGTGCAGAAACTTCGGGCCCTTGTCGAAGAAGGCGGTATCATATTCATCGCCTTCAAGAATGAACGTGCGCGTAGGCCGTAATTGAAAACTCGATCCGAAATTCTCGGCAACCCCGCCAATCAAAAACGATGGCTCCAGCGCAGGCATTTCGCGCGAAGCCACCTGGTAAATCCACGCCAGCATACTCGTTGTAGTAGTTTTGCCATGCGTTCCTGCTATCACCAGCGACTCGCGGCCTTTTAGAAACTCCTCGTGCAGCAGCGCAGCCATCGACGTGAACGGAATGCGCTCATCGAGCACGCGCTCCACTTCAGGATTGCCGCGCGAAAGTGCATTGCCGATCACGACCAGGTCAGGTACCGGATCAAGATTTCTTTCAGCATACGGCTCGGCCACAGGAATTCCGAGCGAGTGCAGCAGATCGCTCATCGGCGGGTACGCCGCCTTATCAGAACCCGTAACGCGATGTCCTTCCAGTTGCAACAGCCCTGCCAGCGACGCCATCGCTGTTCCACAAATCCCGCTCAAATGAATGTGTCGTGCTTTGCTTGTCATCCCGTTGCCCATCATCCTTCGACCGCCGCCTCAAGCAAATGCAGTTCAGTTTCTTCCCCCACTGTGAGATGTGCCTGCACGCCGAAAGTCAACGTAACGTTCTGCCTTGAAACGTGACCGCTGCGCAGTCCAATTGCGATTGGCCCTTCAAATCCATCCAGCGCGCTAAGGATCGCCCTGTCCAGCAGGTCCGGCTTCGCGCCCGGAGAAGTGCACTCCAGCATTTCGCCAAAAATAATTCCGCGCACACCTTCGAGTTTTCCTGCTTTACGCAATTGCCACAACATGCGGTCAACTTGATAGGGCTTTGTACCCACGTCTTCAACAAAAAGCAGCTTGCCTTCTGTGCGCGGTTCCCAAGGCGTGCCCAGCAGCGAAACAAGAATGCTCAGGCAGCCGCCGTACAATGTGCCGCTCGCTGCGCCGGCCTTCAGCGCGCGCAGTCCTTCACTGGCGCCAACCTTGTACGCTGAACCGCTAATGGCAGCGCGAAAACTCTCCATGTGAACGCCATCGTCAAGATAGAAATCCGCAGCAGCCATCGGTCCATGAAACGCCGGAATGCCCAACTCATCCAGCAGTCGCAGTTGCATGCCTGTCAGATCGCTGTATGCAAAGAACACTTTTGGATGATTGCGAAACACATCCAGATCCAAACCGTCGAGAATGTAATTGGAGCCGTAGCCGCCGCGAATGCACATGACCGCGGCCGTATTTTCGTCAGCAAACGCGGCATGCAAATCTGCGAGTCGCTGTTCCGGGGTGCCCGCAAAGTATAGCGGTCCACGATGAAGCGTATTCGGTCCGAGCGCAGGTGCAAAGCCCAGCCCCCGCAAAGCCGCCACGCCTTTTTCCACGCGTTCAAGTTGTGCGGACGAAGCCGGCGCAACAATGCTGATGCCCGCTCCCACGCCAAAGGCGGGTGGCTTCAGCAGGTTTGCACGTTCAGCCGCCATGGCTACCAGGCCTCTCCGCGCGCAATCAGCGATGCCGGACCGGTAAGATGAAGTTCGCTGCCCGGGCCGTCCCAAGTCACCGTCTGCGCACCCCCGGGAGCAACCACATTCACCGGCGATACGCAGCGCCTTAGCGCCATCACCGCGGTTGCCGAAGCTGAACTGCCCGTGCCCGATGAAGTCGTAGGTCCAACGCCGCGCTCGAAAATGCGAATCTGAATCTCGCTTTCACTTATGATGCGGACAAACTCAACGTTAGTCTGATTCGGAAAATCCTTGTGCGTGCATATTTCGCTGCCAATCGAAGTCCATGTCCTGTTGGCGACCCTGAAATCCTCGTTCTCGACCAGGATAACGAAATGAGGATTGCCTGTCGAAACTTCCACGCCCACAACCTCGGCGCCATCTATCAGCTTGAGCGTGTGCGGCTTGAACTGTGGCACGCCCATACCAGTCGTCACTTCAACAGAGCTGCCGTTGCGTGCGTTCACATGGCACACGCGTACGCCGGCATCGGTTTCAATGGCAAGATCGTCGCCGGCCTTTGAATCCAAATGATCCGCCATCCATGCGGCCACGCAGCGTGTACCGTTGCCGCTGATTTCCGCAATCGAGCCATCGGCGTTGTACAGGCGAATTCGACCCGCGCCGCGTTTGGACGGATCGGCAATCTTCCACGCAAAATATTCAACGCCATCGGCGCCTACGCCGGTATTGCGCGCGCAGAGTCGACGCGTCAGTTCCGCCAGGTCCCGGCCCGCCGCGGCTTCCTCGGTCACGATCAGGAAATCGTTGCCGCAAGCGTGCGCTTTGGTAAATGAAATCACTCATCCTCCGCATTACAAAATGATTCAACGCACCGGGCCGCCTTGCCCGATGCTATCACCGTCTCGTGCCTGTTGTTGGAGTGGAATGTGGCTGCGGTATTTGCCACGTAAAGAGTTCCCGGTGGTTGCCCCTGCGCGGCGAAGTGCTCAACCACCATCAGTCCTTCCGGATGCGCCTTTACCGCCGCGTCAACCGCATCGCCATCAAACGCCAGCACAATCTCTGCGTGCTGAGCCGGTGCGCTCAGAGCCTCATCCCAAACGGCCTGGTCGGCCTCATTGATCGTCTGCCGCAGCGGAATGCCAGTCAAAGCCAAAATCTCTGGATCAACTGAAGTTTCCATCAGAACAATTGCGTTCGGCTGCTTCACCAGCAGCCCGCGCAGCACCGGCGGAATGGCAAGCTGATAAGGCCGGTGTGCCGCAATATTCTTCGTCCCTTCCACATACACCAACGGTCTTTCGCGCACAAGCTGCCAGGCATTCAGCGCCACCAGAGCGAACAGGGGCACGATAGCAAACTTCGCCCATCCTGCCTTGAACTCACGAACACCAGCCAGCAAAAACGCTGCTGCAAAACCAACGCCCAATGCCAGTGCAGGTAGCAATTCCATGCCATAGCGCGTGTTGTACCAGGAGTGAGGCCACCACGGCGGCAGAAATATCGGCACTGAACTGTAGGCAACCGAGTAGGCATAAAACGGAACAGGCAGCCACAGCAACAGCGCCCAATCGAATGCGCGCCGATGCGACGTTAGCCACGCCCACACAGTGCCCAGCGCACTCACAATCAACAGCTTGTTGCCCCACGCCGCAGCCACTGCGTCCATCTCTGACACTTTGATATAAAACAGCAACCCCACCCATGGATTGTGCCAACCCGGATGCGGCGGTCCCGCTCCGTGGCTGGCCGTGCGCAGCTCAATTGCTTTAGCGGAATAAGGCCCGCGTGCAAACTCCAGCCAGTCGCCGAATGCCACAGCGTTGTAGACGAACCATGCTATCGGTGCGGCAACAATTACCGCGCTCGCAACCCAGTACACGCGCGATCGCAATTGCCCGCGCCGCAACAGCCACACGCCAATTGCAGTCCACGAAATCAGTGCAAGAATCCACCCGTCGTAGCGCGTAAAAATCGCGGCAACCAGCACCAGCGCAATCCATTTGAGCTTGTGCTCGCCCAGGCGCGGGTCTACATCAAGGCAGGTGCGCCACTCCACCAGCAGCACCACCATCCAGATCATCTCGCACACAAACAAGGGCTCAGTCATCGCCGTTGTTTGCAGGTACAACATGTTTGGATTGGCAGCAAAGAATGTCAGCGCCAGCGCCGATGCAGCAGGGGCCATCCAATGCCGCGCCAGCCGATAGAGCCCCGCGCACGCGGCTATATACGAGAGCGCAGAAGGAACAATGCCCGCGATGCCGTTAGCCCACCAGCTGTACACCTGCACAAACGGCAGCAGTAGAATGTGCGGCAGCGGCAGCCATACTGATCCCAGTTGCGAAAGTCGCGGCTGATGGCAGTCGAACACGCGCCGCGCAATATGCAAGTGCGCTACGGCATCGCCATAATTCAACAGCGCGCCATTGCGCCAGCTCCATGCAATCGCGGCCGCAGATGCAGCAAACGTGCCTATTAACACCGCCACCCATTCGGCGCGTGTTATTGACGCGCGCCCGCTGGATGGCCGTGAAGTATCAATTTCAGTCAAGGTGCGTCAACTCGCGGAAGGCCCCGAAGCGAGCATCGATTTCGTCTCTCGAAAGCATCTGGAGCCGCTCGGTTCCAAACCGCTCCACCGCAAACGAGCCCATCACGCTGCCATAAAACATTGCGTTGCGGTATGCCGCCGGAGTGACCTCGGGCTGCGAAGCAAGATATCCAAAGAAGCCGCCCGCAAAACTGTCGCCAGCGCCGGTTGGATCAACCACCTCTTCAAGCGGCAATGCCGGAGCGCGAAATGTACGTTCCGTGCCTTCGGCGTTCGCGGGCGCTTTGTGGAACAGCGTTGCGCCATATTCTCCGTGCTTCACAATCAGCGAGCTCGGCCCCATCGCCATGACCGCGCGTGCAGCCTGCACAAGATTGTTGTTCGCTGCCAGCATGCGCGCTTCAGTGTCGTTGATCAGCAGAATGTCCAGGCCCTTCAGCACTTCAAGCAGCGCGGGCCTGTGGTCCTTGATCCAATAATTCATCGTGTCGCCGGCTACAAGCTTTACGCCCGGCATTGCTTCGCGCACCCGCCGCTGCAGCACAGGATCGATGTTTGCCAAGAACAAAAATTCTGAGTCGCGATACGCATCAGGAATTTTAGGCTCAAACGACGCGAACACATTCAAATCGGTTTTGTGGGTCTTGGCCTCGTTCAGGTTTTCCAGATACGAGCCTTCCCAGAAAAAGCTTTTGCCGGCAGCGCGCTCAATGCCACGCGTATCAATCTTGCGTTTGTCGAAAACCGACTGCTGCCGGGGTCCAAAATCCTCGCCCACCACGGCGATTACGCGCACGTCGGTAAAAAAGCTTGCCGCCAGAGAAAAGTAAGTCGCTGCGCCGCCCAGGCAACGGTCCCTGCGCCCCGCGGGAGTTTCAATCGAATCGTATGCAACGCTGCCCACTACAGTAATCGCCATTCAATATCCTCTTGTCTGTTGGCTAGCTAATCTGCAAACCAACTTCGCTAACTCGCTAACCTGCTAACTCGCTAACTTGCGAACAAGCTACCAACCCATGTACTTGCCAAAAAGCAGCTTCAACCGTTCCTTTGCCGTGTCTGGAATCGCATCCGGCTGCGTGAGCACTGCGAACCTGGCCGCTGTTGCGCAGGCACATTTCCGTTCGCGAGGCATGGCCGCTACTGCGCCTTTAACCACTTTGCAGGCATTCTCCGCATTCTGGTGCAGCACCGCCACAATCTCGTCCACGGTGACCGCGTCATGTCCTTCGCGCCAGCAATCGTAGTCCGTCACCATGGCCACGGTCGCGTAGCAAATCTCAGCTTCGCGCGCCAGTTTGGCTTCCTGCAGATTGGTCATTCCGATTACATCCGCGCCCCAACTGCGGTAAAGGTTCGACTCCGCCTTGGTTGAAAACTGCGGGCCCTCCATGCACACGTAGGTTCCGCCCAGCTTGCCAGAGACGTTTGCGCTTGCGCAGGCTTCAGCGGCGGCCTTTGATACCGTGGCGCATACCGGGTCGCCAAACGCAACATGGCCCACAATGCCTTCGCCGAAAAACGTCGACACGCGATGAAAGGTACGATCGATAAACTGGTCCGGCATCACAAAATCGGTGGGCTTGTGTTCTTCCTTCAACGACCCTACGGCCGACACTGAAAGAATGCGCTCCACGCCTAGTTTCTTGAAGGCATAAATGTTGGCGCGAAAGTTCAGCTCCGACGGCAGAATGCGATGGCCGCGTCCATGGCGCGCCAGGAACGCAACTTTGCGGCCCTCAAGTTCGCCAAGCACAAATGGGTCTGACGGATCGCCAAATGGTGTCTCAATCTTCTTTTCGTGAACGTTCGTAAATCCGGGCATGGAATAAAGCCCACTGCCGCCAATAATGCCGATTTCCGCTTGCGCCAACGTTCTTTCCTCTTCCTTGAGCCGGCTGCGGCCCATTCAATAATTTGGCTGATGACTCTCCAGTATATAAGCGAGCCTATTAGGAAATTAGCGTGAGAATCTTGCTATCTAGTAGCGCGCGGACATCAGCGCAAATCAACCAGCCTGATCATCTCAATGAACACATCGCCCACAATCGTCAAACTGCGCGCGCTCACTTTGTCCATCGTGTCCTGAGCGGTGTGGTGATAGCTGTTGCCCGGCCCGTAATCCAGATCAATTACATCGATGGAAGGAACTCCACGGTCAAGAAAGGCCAGGTGATCGTCTTCCACCGGCATGTCGCGCTGGAAAAAATAACGTTCATAGCCAAACTTTTTCGCGGCTTGCTCTGCCAGCGCCAGCAGCCATCCGGTTGAGCTGGTCTCGCGCTGAATGTCAAGATCCTTATCGCCAATCATGTCGGCAAGAATGAATGCCTTGATCTGCCCCAGCGTTCCATCGCGGCCCCATTTTGCAGCCAGATGGCGGCTACCGTATGTCGAGTCAGAACGCGACCAGGTATTGATCGCTTCTTCGCCATCGAAAAACACCAGCCACACTGAGTAGCCATCAAGTTTTTTACCGCCGGTAGTGGCCGCATGGAGCCGATCGCCAATCGTCATCAGCAATCCCGTGGTCGCCGCTCCATCGTTAGCGCCGACAAAGTTGATATTGCGCAGCGGATAGTTAGTCTCGTAATGGCTGGCAAGAACGATCACGCCATTTTTCTTGCCCGGATAGCGAACGATGAAGTTGCGCATCGGCACCGGACCAATCGGCGTATTGGCGGTAAAGGTGTCTTCCTCAAGTTGATCATGCGCGCGCTGAAAATGATCGCGCAAAAACGCTTCAGCCTTCGGATGTCCCGGCCCTGTTGGCCAGCGCGGGCCGATCGCCGCAAACTGGCGCGCATACTCATAGGCTTTAGCACCGTCAAAGTGCGGCTGCGCCGCGCATACTGCGGGAGCAAGCAACGAGATCAAGATTGGAGCGACTGCGGCGATCTTCTTCCACTGCGAGAAGAAGGTCATTAAGCCGGCTCCTTCGCTTCCTTCGCCTTTCGCCGCGACGGATGCACCCACCACGCCACGCCGATTCCAAGCACATAAAGCAAAAGCATGGGAACGGCATAGATGCACATCGTGCCCGGATCGGGGCTGGGGCAGATGATAGCCGCCACCAGGAACACGGCGAGTATCGCGTAGCGAATGTTCTTCCACAAAAAACGCGGGCTCACAATGCCGAACAGCGCCAGGAAGAAGATCAGAATCGGCAACTCAAAGCTGACGCCCAGGCCAAGAATAATCGACAGAAAGAAGCCGGTATATTCCTCGATTGTGACAATGGGATTGAACTTGTTGCCGAAACCAAGAATGAGAATCTTCAACGCACCCGGCAGTACAAAGAAGTAGCCAAAGGCCGCGCCAGTAAAAAAAAGACCCACGGTGGCGGCCATGAAGGGAATGACAAACCGCTTTTCTTTTTGATACAGTCCCGGTGCAATGAACAGCCACACCTGGTAAAGAATGAAGGGCGCAGCCAGAATCGCTCCTCCAATCAGCGCCACCTGAAGGTAAAGATTCAGCGGGTCCATGGGGTGCGTGTAGTTGAGCGAGATGTGCAGTTTGTCCAGCGGGGCCTGCACAAACCCGTAAAGCCTTTCATGGAATGCGTAGGCAATAAAAAAACCCACCGCAAGATAAATCGCAGAGTGAACAATGCGCTTGCGCAGCTCCTCCAGGTGCTCCATCAGGCTCATGCCGGGGAGTTCTACGCGATCGGTCACTGCTTTTCGTGCTTTGCTGACTGCGTCTGACGGGTCAACCATTGTGTGTCGCCGATTCTATCGTCTTGTCTGCATCCTCAACGGCGGTGTTCTTCGTGTCGGTTGCGATCTCTGCGGTGCCTTGATCTGGAGTGCCTTGATCTGGACTGCCTTGTTCCTGGGCGGTTTGTTCCTGCACGGCTTCTTCTTGCGCCAGCTGCTCCATTGCGGCCGTTCCCGCTGTTGGGTGATTGGCAGGCACCGGCTCGCCGGTCGAAGGCGGCTGAATCGTTGGGTACGTCGGCTGCACGCGAAGCTCTTCTTCGGTCAGCTCACCGTAGGTGTACGCATACGGATCTCTCGGATCTAAAGGCGGATCGATCGCCGGGACAGCAGCCACTTCGGAAGTCGCCGCAGCAGTTTCCATCGTTCCCGACGTACTCGCCTCAATCTGCGCCGGCGGATTGGCGGCAAGCTGGCGTTGGCGCTCCTCTTCTTCCTTCTTGCGCCGGTCCGCTTCTTCAGCGTTGCGCAATTCCTCTTCCATCTGAAACTTGAAGTCGTTCGACGCCTTGCGGAACTCGTACATCAGCTTGCCAATCTGACGGCCAATCTGAGGCAACCGCCGCGGCCCAAAGACCACCAGCGCCATCACCATCAAAATCAGCGAGTCAGCCATCCCAAGATTGGCGACCTGAATTGTTGGAGCAATTACCATGAAGCACTATGATACCCGCCCGCGCACGGCGCTAACAAACTGCCGGGCTCCTGTGAAGGAATGTGGCGGGATTTACCCACATTTCATTGTCGAACTTCTCCAGAAGTTTTCGTCTAGGAAGACGCCTATGGCTTCGCGGCGAAGTAGCCGCGGCGCGCCTGTATATTCAGGTTCTCGCTGGCGTTCACTTTCACCTTCAGTGCATGAAAACTCCCGTCCAGCTTCGCCGTTTCAGGCTTGAACCCGAGCAGATAAGTACACGCTGGTGGCGTTGATAACTGCTTGAACCCGTCAATGAGATCGTTGGTGTTGTGGACAAAGTCACCACCCGTCCCCGCCGCCATCTCCTCCATTACATTCGACGCGACCATGGCCTCATCCCGCAAAAGGTCGAATTTCATTCTGGTGGCCGTGGGATTGCCCACACCACCCGCCGTCTCGCCGCCGGCGTTTATGGTGTACAGACCGCGTGCATCGAGTGCGCTAATGGTCACCTCGGCGCGGATAGCTTCATCCACCACATTGGCTGCCTCAATCTGCAAGCTGCTGCTCATATAAAAGCCGGGCGATATCAGAATGATCCGTCTCTTGCCCGGCATCTGAGAAAGCCAGCGAATGGCATTCTTCATTGTCATCAAGCCGCCGCGGCTCTCGTGCTCGCCTTCAATCACAACCTCCCTTGCCGCCATCATGGCCCGCCGCATTGCTTGCTTTCCGTCTGCCAGGAACATGCACTGCTCTGAGTCGGCGGCCGCCACCTGTAGAGCCGGATCCCATCCATTCAGCATCAGGTCGGCCATGTAATAGCTCACCTGGGGGCATTGGACTGCCTTGGACCCGCCAAGCGGCTGCAAGCGCACCTTCTTCAAGGCCTCGCGCAGTTGTTCGCGATCTGCGGTAAAACCAGCAACCTCCACTCCGGACGTCGTCAGAATCGCCACGCGGTCGGTGGGCTGCAACCTGTCGAGCTGCCGCGAGGCTGCTTCCTTCACCTGCGCCAGTTCTCCCGCTTTCAGGTTCATGTCGTCGAACAGATAAACGGCGAAATCTGGCATTGCGGAGATCATTGCATTCGTTTCCCCAGCAACTCGCGCCGCACCCTCCCCAGGCTTGTCCTCAGCTTTATTTCCATGCTGCAATTCGATTGCGAAGCTGACAATTTCCCTCCGTTTGCCTTTGTCAAAGAGCTCGAAATTGTCCCTGGTCAAATTCCCGATAGCTTGCCCGTGGGCATCGCGGACCACCACCGGAACCAGCACCAGGTCAGCACTCAGATGAAGTCTGAATGACCTTTCTGCAGAATCTGTCGGGCCAGAAGGTGCTTCAGGCCTGACCTGCGCGGCAGGAGGCGATTGCCGATGAGCGGCACTAAGGGCCGCTGCCTCATGCGGGGGTTCCTGCAGCTGCACACTCTGCTCGGATTTTTCGCTGCTCTTTGTCTGGTCCTTCGTATCTGGCGGTGGCTCGGCAAACACGGCGGCTGTATCCGGTTCGGGCTGGGCAGCGCGGACCTCTGCTATCGGTTCGTTCGCTGTCTGCTTAGCCGCGTCTGAATCCGTCGGAGGAGCTTGCACGTCCGCCAAAGCCATCGTCGGACGATCCGCAAGATCGCCGGTCAAAATCGTCGATTCCGTACCGAACTTGTGGTAGTCCTTGAAATCGATCTTGTTGGTGTAGTCGTTTAAATCGTCTTGTATTTGAACTTCAGCGTGCGACGGCAGGGAATAGCTAGTGCCTGCAATTGAGACAGCAGCGTAATCCACCATCTGCCGGATCAGACGGATCGGAAAACCGAATGGAAGATGGACGCTGACCGTGATCCGCGAAATCACTCTGCTCCCGGCTTCGACATAGATCAGGCCATCAGATCGCGCAACGATCTCCTCGTTAGTCAGAGCTGCCTTTACGTGGGTTCCAGCTTCGGCGGGAACCTTATATGCAAACACGTACACGGGCCGCCCCTGCAAAGTAGACATCTGCTTCCAGGTAAATGTCGTTTTGGTGGTTGGTAGGAACAGGTGGCGCATCAAACTGCCAAACTCACCGGCCGAAACCGCCCCCGCCAAATCCGAATGCTTGGCTCCATTAGGTGGGCTGCCATTGATGGCCTTTACTTCGTAGCTCTCTCGCTGTCCCACGTAGCTGAGTCGCTCTTCGATGACGTCTCTTGACCGCGCACCCTTCATGGCAGGATTTACCTGTCTATCCATGGTTGATGGTACTGAAGGCAAGCTCGAAGTCGTGCGGCGCGTGATTTGCGTACAGATGTAGTCCGGCAGCTTATTCGAGTACTGCAGGGCATACTCGCGCACATTGGCCAGAACTCTGGCCTGCTCGTCAGAAAGCTCGGAGGAAGCTGCTGCCGTTCTGTGGCCGGCGAGCCATACGAGCAAAACTACTACTGGCACCTGAAAACAGGTCAAAAGTCTCCTGCGCCCGGGCTCGCCGGCAAGCTTTCGATGTTTGCGCTGATTGCTGATGCGAAACATGATAGCGCCGACAACGCTTGCACACGGTGTTGACCGGCACTTTCGGCAGATTCGCAGCCAGTTTCGTCCCAAATTGGACCGCTGTGAAGCAGTCTTCAGAAGTACCGATTGAGAACGGACTGTTTCACCGCTTGTCCGGTCGTTCGTTTCCCCTGCGTTAAAATAGAACCAGCAAGGACGTGGTCCAGCCGGTAACTTTCTGCACTTTTCCGGCACTCGGCCACATCCATTACTTAAGCAAGTAGAAGGACGGCAACATCCCCGCGGATCGGGATTCCAGCGAGCCATCAGCTCCAAGCTCAACGGAATCAGAGGATTCGCTGCCGGCCAGTTGGCTTTCAACATCCCCGCTCGCGACAGGACAGGATGCCGTCGCAGGGCTGAAGGCGGAATCGAGTGAACCCGGTTTTATTTGAAGAATCAGCGGCCACGCCGCAGGCTGGCGAAATCTGCAGCCTTGAAAACTACCTGGCGCTTCCCGACCACTCCATGGACGACCGGATCAGGGCAGCCCGCGCCCAGCTTGGCGCCACCATTGTGATCCTGGGCCACCACTACCAGCGCGACGAGGTTGTGCGCTTTGCCGATTACACCGGAGACAGCTACAAGCTCTCTCGCATTGCCTCCGATACACCGGCAAAATACATCGTCTTCTGCGGCGTGCACTTTATGGCTGAAAGCGCCGATGTTCTCGGCCGTCCCGATCAGCAGGTGATTCTGCCCGACCTCAACGCGGGTTGCTCTATGGCCGACATGGCCGAAATTTCGCAAGTCGAGAATTGCTGGGACGCACTCGCGCGCCTCAACCTGGCTGCCGACACCATCCCCATCACCTACATCAATTCCACCGCCGCCATCAAAGCGTTCTGCGGCGAAAACGGTGGCCTCGTGTGCACCTCATCCAACTGCCGCGCTGCTATGGAGTGGGCCTTTGCCCGCGGCAAGCGCGTCCTCTTCATGCCAGATCAGCACCTGGGCCGCAACACCGCCTACGCCATGGGCATTCCGCTTGAAGAGATGGCCGTATGGGACCCCTGGGGCCTGCAAGGTGGCCAAACCAGCCAGAACCTTGCCGCCAGCAAACTCGTCCTATGGAAGGGCCACTGCGCCGTCCACCAGCGCTTCCTGCCGGGCCACGTCGACCATGTTCGTGCCAAGTACCCCGGCATCCAGGTCATCGTTCACCCCGAGTGCCGTTGGGAGGTCTGTCAGCAAGCCGACGCC
>Ga0265313_10003252_pt1 | contig 13350 bp, 11 predicted proteins | sample 4123metaG_FD_203122 | JGI IMG/M metagenome (GOLD analysis project Ga0265313, IMG submission 203122) | Rhizosphere microbial communities from Carex aquatilis grown in University of Washington, Seatle, WA, United States - 4-1-23 metaG | ecosystem: Host-associated > Plants > Roots > Rhizosphere >...
TCCGTCAAGGAAATGAGAACCCGGATCGGAAGCGTGAAGTCCACGCAGAAGATCACCAAGGCGCTGCAGATGGTGGCAGCGGCCAAGCTGCGCCGCGCCCAGCATGCGGCCGAGGCGGCGCGGCCCTATGCGCGCGGGATGCAGAACGTCATCGCCAATTTGGCGGCGGGCGTTTCCGGTCCTTCCGCTCCGTTGTTGCTGGCCGGTACCGGCAGCGACAAGCGCCAGCTTGTGATCGTAGCGACCTCGGATCGCGGCCTGGCCGGCGGCTTCAACGGCTCTATCATCCGCGCCGCGCGCGAGAAGATCGCCGCCCTGATTGCGGAAGGTAAAGAGGTCAAGATCATCACCATTGGCCGCAAGGCCCGCGATGGCTTGCGCCGCGCCTATGCCAACCGCTTTGTCGAGAATTACGAAGTCGGCATCAAGGCGCCGAACCTGGCGCTGGTGAAGCCGATCGCCCAGAAGCTACTCGATGCCTACATGGCCGGCCAGTACGATGTGGTGACGCTGGTCCATTCCGCATTCAAGTCTGTGGTGACGCAGACCCCGCGCATCGTGCAGCTGATCCCCGCCCAGGTGGAAGCCGGCGGCCCTGCCCCGTTTTACGAATATGAGCCGGACGAGGACACCATCCTGCAGGCGCTGCTGCCGCAGAATATCCGCGTCCAGCTTCTCACCGCCCTGCTGGAAAACCAGGCCGGTTTCTTCGCCTCCCAGATGACGGCGATGGACAACGCCACCCGCAACGCGGGCGACATGATCAAAGCCCTTACCATCCAGATGAACCGTACCCGCCAAGCGCAGATCACCAAGGAGCTGATTGAAATCATCTCCGGTGCCGCCGCTGTATAGGGCGTTAGGCGAGAGCCGGACCGCCCAAACAAAAGAGAAAGAGAGTCGCACCATGAGCAACGCAAAAGGCCGTCTCAGCCAGATCATCGGCGCCGTCGTCGACGTGGAATTCCCGGAAGGCCAGCTTCCAGCAATCCTGAACGCGCTCGAGACCAAGAACATCGACGCCAAGACCGGCAAGGAGTTCCGTCTGGTGTTCGAAGTGGCGCAGCATCTGGGCGAGAACACCGTCCGCGCTATCGCCATGGACGCCACCGAGGGCCTGACGCGCGGCCAGGACGTGATCGATACCGGTGGCCCGATCCGCGTGCCCGTCGGTCCGGCCTGCCTCGGCCGCATCATGAACGTGATCGGCGAGCCGATCGACGAAGCCGGCCCGATCAGCCATGCCAACATGTCTTCGATCCATCGCGAAGCGCCCAGCTTTTCCGAACAGGCCGGCAGCGCCGAGATCCTGGTCACCGGCATCAAGGTCGTCGACCTGCTCTGCCCCTACACCAAGGGCGGCAAGATCGGCCTGTTCGGCGGCGCCGGCGTCGGCAAGACCGTCACCATGCAGGAACTGATCAACAACATCGCCAAGGCTTATGGCGGCTATTCGGTGCTGGCCGGCGTCGGCGAGCGCACCCGTGAGGGCAACGACCTCTATCACGAGATGATCGAGTCCAACGTCAATGTCGATCCGAAGAAGAACGGCTCGACCGAAGGCAGCAAATGCGCCCTAGTCTATGGCCAGATGAATGAGCCGCCGGGCGCCCGCGCCCGCGTGGCGCTGACGGGATTGTCGGTCGCCGAATATTTCCGCGACGTCGAAGGCAAGGACTGCCTGCTCTTCATCGACAACATCTTCCGCTTCACCCAGGCGGGTTCGGAAGTCTCGGCGCTGCTGGGCCGCATTCCCAGCGCCGTCGGCTACCAGCCGACCCTGGCCACCGAGATGGGCAATCTGCAGGAGCGCATCACTTCCACCACCAAGGGTTCGATCACTTCGGTGCAGGCGATCTACGTTCCCGCCGACGACCTGACCGACCCGGCCCCCGCCACCTCCTTCGCGCATCTGGATGCCACCACGGTGCTGTCGCGCGACATCGCCTCGCTGGGCATCTTCCCGGCGGTCGATCCGCTCGACTCCACCTCGCGCATTCTCGATCCCCAGGTGATCGGCGAGGAGCATTATCTTGTCGCCCGCCGCGTCCAGGAAGTGCTGCAGCAGTACAAGGCGCTGAAGGACATCATCGCCATTCTGGGCATGGACGAGCTGTCGGAAGAGGACAAGCTCACCGTCGCCCGCGCCCGCAAGATCCAGCGCTTCCTGTCGCAGCCCTTCTTCGTCGCCGAACAGTTCACCAACTCGCCCGGCAAGTTCGTCGAGCTGGCCGACACCATCCGCTCCTTCAAGGCGATCGTGGACGGCGAGTGCGACCAGTATCCGGAGCAGGCCTTCTACATGGTCGGCGCCATCGAGGAAGTCGCCGCCAAGGCCCAGAAGATGGCCGCCGACACAGCCAAGGCCGCGTAAGCATGGCCGCCGCGAAGATCGCCTTCGACCTGGTCTCGCCGGAGAAGCTGCTGCTCTCGGCCCAGGCCGACATGGTCACCGTGCCCGGCAGCGAAGGCTATATGGGCGTGATGGCGGGCCATGCCCCGGTCGTCACCACCCTGCGCGCCGGCATGATCGACGTGAATGTGGACGGCAAGGACGACCGATATTTCATCCGCGGCGGCTTTGCCGAGATCGGCCCCGCCAAGCTCACGGTGCTGGCCGAGGAAGCCATCCCCATGACCGAACTGGACATCGCCGTGCTCGACCAGCGCATTGCGGATGCGCAGGAAGATGAGCTGGCCGCCGACAACGACGCCGACAGGCTGCGGGCGGCACAACTGGTGGACGACCTCAAGCTCGTACGGGCGGCCTTCTAGCGGCTGTGGCTGGCGTCTCCCTGACCGGCAGATGACCATCCTTTAACCAGGAATCCGGGCGGCCGTGTCATTTGTGACAGTTTCGCCCGCCCCCCGAACCTTGCTATAAGGCGTTGAAAAGGCTGGAGCCAAGACCATGACGGCTGCGACCGTCTATCGCCAGGGCTGGACCCTGGACGAAGTCCATTGGGACTGGTTCGACCCCTCGCGGGTCGAGCCGGGGCTGCTTGCGGCCATCAAGGCCGCCGCCCTGGTCGAATACAATGCTCCCGATTATGTCACCTATCTGAAGCGGATCTTTCACGATGCGGGGCCGGAAATGCTGGCTGCCATCGAGCAATGGGGCGCGGAAGAAAGCCAGCACGGCAGGGCGCTGGGCCGTTATGCCGAGATGGCCGATCCGGCTTTCAGGCTGGAGGAAACCTTCGCCCGCTTCCGCAAGGGCTACACACCCGCGCACTTTCGCAAACCGGAAGGCCGCTCGGTGCGCGGCTCCCGCCGGGGCGAGATGATCGCCCGCTGCGTGGTGGAGTCGGGCACCAGTTCCTGGTACTCGGCCATCCGCGACGCCAGCGAGGAACCGCTGCTGCGCGAGATCGCCGGCCGCATCGCCGCCGACGAATACCGCCACTACAAGCTGTTCTATGACACGCTGGGCGCGCCACAGAAGGAGCCGGAACTGTCCTTCTGGCGCAAGCTGATGATCGCGATCGGCCGGGTGCGGGAAAGCGATGATGACGAACTCGCCTTCGCCTTCTACTGTGCTAACGTCAAGCCTGAGGAAGAGGCAGCAAAGCCTTATAACCGCAAGCTTTATTCCAGGCTCCATACCGCCAATGGCGGCTCCATATACAGGCGTAAACATATCCAGAAGCTGGTGCAGATGGTGATGAAGGCGATCGGCGCCGACCCGCATGGCTGGATGGCGGGCGTCGGGGAAGCGCTGGTCTGGCGCCGCCTCCAGAAAAACGTCGACGCCGCAGCGTAGGGCGCGGTCCTCGCGCCGGGCTGTAGCAGTCCCTAACCAACCGGATGAAAGGCGCCGGTCACCGGATCGCGCACCAGCAGCTTGCCGACGGCGACGCCGAAATAGGCGCCGTGCAGTTCCAGTTCGCCCTTCTCCACCGCCGCTTTCACAAAGGGGAAGGTCATCAGGTTCTTCAGGCTCAGCTCCACCGAAGCGAATTCCAGCTGATGCAGATAGGAGTCCCAGTCCCCTTCCGGCTCGGCGATGGTTTCGGCGGCGGGAGCGATCTGGCTCATCCAGCGGCCGATGAAGTCGGAGGTGGAAAGTGGCGCACCGTCGCCGGCGAAGACCTTGATGCCGCCGCAAAAGGCATGGCCTAGCACCACGATATGCCGCACCTTGAGGGCGCGGACGGCGAATTCCAGCGCGGCGCTGGTGCCATGCTGGTGGCTGGGGTCTTCCTCGCTCGGCGACTCATAGCGCGGCACGAGGTTGGCGACATTGCGCGCCACCAGCAATTCGCCCGGCGCGGCGTCGAAGATCACTTCCGGCGAGACCCGGCTGTCAACGCAGCCGATCACCATGATGGAAGGCGCCTGTCCGGTTTCGGCCAGGGCGGCATAACGCCCGCGTTCCTCCTTGAACCGCCCGCCTAGGAACGCGCGATAGCCTTTGGTCAGTCTTTCGGGAAACAAGCCTTACGCCTTCCTCTTCACCATCATCTGCTTGATCTCACCGATCGCCTGGGCCGGATTGAGGCCCTTGGGGCAGGTGTTGGTGCAGTTCATGATGGTGTGGCAGCGATAGAGCCGGAACGGGTCTTCCAGTTTGTCCAGCCGCTCGCCGGTGGCCTCGTCGCGGCTGTCCGCCAGCCAGCGATAGGATTGCAGCAGCGCCGCCGGGCCGAGATAGCGCTCGGAATTCCACCAGTAGCTGGGACACGAAGTCGAGCAGCAGGCGCAGAGGATGCATTCATAAAGCCCGTCCAACTTCACCCGCTCTTCCGGCGACTGTTTCCATTCGGTCTCCGGCTCGGCCGACTTGGTCTGCAGATAGGGCTGGATCGAGGCATACTGGGCGTAGAAATTGGTCAGGTCGGGCACTAGGTCCCGCACCACCGGCATGTGCGGCAGCGGATAGACCGCCACCGCGCCGGAAATGTCGGTGATCGCCTTGGTGCAGGCCAGCGTGTTGCCGCCGCCGATATTCATGGCGCAGGAGCCGCAAACGCCTTCACGGCAGGAGCGGCGGAAGGACAGCGTGGGATCGATCTCGTTCTTGATCTTGATCAGCGCGTCCAGGACCATCGGACCGCAGCTGTCGAGGTCCAGGGTGTAGACGTCCATGCTCGGGTTCTCGCCGCTCGCAGGATCGTAGCGATAGACCTTGAAATCCTTAGAGCGCTTCGGCTTCTTGCCCCCGTTCGGCGACCAGGTCTTGCCCTTCTTGATCTTGCTGTTTTTGGGCAGGGTGAACTCGGCCATGGGACTCTCCGGGGTGATTTGGCCAGTCTGCCACGCCTACCAGCGCCAAAAAACCCTTAAGCGACAATCTGTTCAAAGACCCATGCAACCTCGGTCTGCGCCTCGCGCAGGGCGCCGGTGATCGCCAGTTGCTGGGTCCGGCGCACCGTCTCGCCCCCCAGATAGACGCTTTCCTCCACCTCCAGCACGCCGCCGCCGCAGCGGAAACGCCAGCCCTCGCCGTTCGGCAGCTTGAGCAGGATGCCGCCGCCTTCCAGGCGCGAAACCCGCACATCGGGATGGATGTGGAAACGCACGGCGAAACCTTGCGCAGGCTGCCCGCGTCCGCCCTGCAGCAGCCGGTCGCGGCCGGTCAGCATCAGGCCTTGCGGCGACAGCGTCACCTGGCGTTCATGGATCAGGCCGAAGGTTTCGAGATAGCCGTCATGGCTGGCTTCCACCGTCCAGCCCTGCCCGGTTTCCAACCGCCGCGACAGCGCCTCCTTCGGTCCGCCCATCAGGCGCGGTCCCAGCAGATCGCGCGCCGGTCCAGCCGGCAGGACGGCGGCGCTGGAAGCGTCGTCCACCGTGACGGTGGAATGGGCGGCGCTGGCCCGCAGCGCCGCGTTCCAGGCGCGGTGCTGGCGGCCGCCCGCACCGCAATTGACCACCACCCGGCTTTCGCCGGAACTGAACTCGAAGGCCAGGAACCCGGCATGGGCATCCACGGCGTAAGCGCCCGGCGGCGCCTTGCCCACATCCATCAGCACCAGGCTGCGGCCCGCCGTCAGGCGCTGGTAGCCGGAATGTCGGGCATGGTGGAAAGGATTGCCATGCACCTCGTCGCGCGCCAGCAGCGCCGCCACCGCTCGCGGATCGTTTTCCAACCCACCCTGGAACAGAGCCAGCGCCCCGTCGCCATGGCGGAAGAAGCGCACCATGGTGGCGATGCGGTCGGCGGCGTTGCGCAAGGTGTGCGGCGGCTCCAGGTTCAGCGTCGCCAGCGTTTCCAGCACCATCGCCAGATGCCGCCAGGCCGAGAGCAGCGCTTCGGGCGAGCGGCTGAGATGGCCGCCGTCCGGCAGAATCTGCGCTTCCAGTTCTCCTTCCAGCGCCGCAAGGCCCGTCTCCAGCCGATGCGAGGCATCCTGCATGCAGACGCCCGACAGCGTCAGCGCGGCAGCAGCTTCCAGCCTTGGCAGGCCTTCGGGCGCCTCGCGCCAAGTACGCTCCAGCATCCGGGCCTGCTCGCGCAGCGAGACAAAAAGCTTGGAACGCCACATCATCTCCGAATTGGGCACCACCAGACGGCCATGGCAGAACAGATGCACCAGCCGCCGTCCCATCACAGACGGCGACCAGACCGGCTCGGAATAGGCGGCGTGGCGCCGGATCCATTGCGCGATCAGGTTGGTGGCGAGTTTGCGCGCAGCCTCGCCTCCGGCGGTGGAAAGCGAAGGCAGCCAGTCGAAACCATGCAACGCCGCCCGCCATTGTTCGCTGGGCGGCTTGAGATCGAAGATCGAGAGGCCGTCCTTCGCTTCCACCGTCTCGCCATGAAAGCGGAAGCGCCCGCGCAACATGCCGTCGGCGTCCTCCAGCCGGCGCGGCAGCATGTCCAGCGGATAATGGGCGAAATGATCGGTAAGCTGGCCCTTGAGCAGGCGGCGGTAGAACCAGTTGCGCCGCCAGACGACGCGCAGCGGTATCAGCGCGCGGGCCAAGCCTGCCCGCGCCATTTCCGGCAGCAGCGGCAGTAGCGTGGCCGGTTTCACGGCCTAACCTCGAAGCGCGGCGATGTTGGCGGCATAGCGGGAAGGCCCGCCCTGGAAAACCGCAGTGCCCGCCACCAGCACGGTGGCGCCGGCGGCGATGGCGCGCTTCGCCGTTTCCGGATTGATGCCGCCATCCACCTCAAGCGCGATGGCGCGGCCGGTTTCGTCGATGCGCTTGCGCGCCGCTTCAACTTTTTCCAATTGGTTGTCGATGAAGGACTGGCCGCCAAAGCCGGGATTGACGCTCATGATGAGGATGAGGTCGACCAGATCCATCAGGTTGTCGAGGGCGTCGACCGGCGTGCCAGGATTGAGCACGACGCCGGCCTTCTTGCCCAGGCTGCGGATCAGTTGCAGCGTGCGATGGACGTGGGGCCCGGCTTCGGGATGGACGGTGATGTGGTCGGCCCCCGCTTCGGCGAATGCCGTGATATAGGGATCGACCGGCGAAATCATCAGATGAACGTCCAGCGGCTTTTTCGCATGGGGCTTGAGCGCCTTCACCACCGCCGGGCCGATGGTGATGTTGGGGACGAAATGACCGTCCATGACATCGACATGAATCCAGTCGGCCCCCGCCGCCTCTATGGCGGCGACTTCGTCGCCGAGCTTGGAGAAGTCGGCGGATAGGATGGAAGGGGCGATCAGGATAGTCATGGCTGTTAAGTGCCGGATTCCGGCACTGGTTGCAACGCTTTAGGGTCCCGGGCGCGCGCCAAAAGCAGCACCAGCACCGGCATCCACATCAGCCGGGACTGGTAGCGGTCATGCGGGTTGGAGAAGGTGCCGCAGATGATGGCGTTGCCCAGCAGCGCCAGCAGCACCGTGGCGGGCAACGCCGCCTGATCCCAGCGGCGGCGCACCGATGCGTGGTGCAGCAGCAGGAGCAGGCCCAGCAGCGCGATCACCGCCACCGGAACATGGACCAGATTGATATCCTTGAAGCGAATAAGCTGGGTCTGCTGACGGGCGGCGAGATAGGCGGGAAGCTGGCCGGGCAGGATATGGCGGAAGCCGGGCTCCAGGATGGAACGCTGCGACTCGATGCCGTCGCCGGTCTTGAATTGCACGAACTGGAGCAGTGAATCCGTCGCCGCCGCCTTCAGATGCATCCCGGGATAGCGCGCCAGGCTGTCGCGCGCGATGCGGCCATATTCATCGTCATTGCGCCGGAAGCCCCCCAGGGCGTGAAACGAACTATGCTCGCCCCATATCCAGGCATTCGCGTTGCGCGGCAATGTCGCGCCATAAGGACAGAGCGAGTAAGGCGGCTTTGCGTTGCTGCCCACGGGCGGGCAGGTATCAGCGAGCAGGCGCTGGACGATGCCGTCCTGCATCAGCCGCGCCAGCAGGAAAACCGAACCGGCGCGGGACACGAAGATGGTGCGGGTGAAGAAATAGTTCGCCGTCACCGTCAGCACCAGCGACAGCAGCAGCGCCGAGAGACAGGGCCAGAGGCGCGGTTTCAGCAGGCCCGGCATTCTGCGATGAAAGCCCCAGAGCACCGCCGCGCAGATCAGCAGGCCGCCAATCAACCCGATATGCGAAGGATGCGACGCTACCGCCAAAGCGGTGATGGCGATCACTGTCCAGCGACGCCATTTCGTCATCGCGTCGAAGCGAAAGAGCAAAAGATAACTGCCCAGCACCACCAGCGGCGTGAAACAGTCCGGCTCGATCTGGCCGACATACCAGGCGATACCGGTCAGCCCCGTCAAGGTGGTGCCGATCAAAAGCAGGCGGCCAAGCCCCAGTCGCGGCGCCTCGACCCGCGCCAGTTCCAGGATGATAAAGGCGGTCATCAGCGACTGCACCGCCGCCACAAGCCACAGGCTGGCAAAGGCGCCGGTCAGCGGCAGGAAAAGCGAATAGACCGGCGAGCGCTCAAAAAAGAAGGCGCCGGAGAGGCCCTCGGCCATGTAGGCGCCGGTGTCGTAGAAGACCAGCGGGAAGCCGTTCCAGGCGGCGATGCCCAGAAACAGCAGGCTCAGCCCCGCCAAGGCGGCGAGCTGCCCGGCCGCACCTAGGCCGGGTTCCCGCACTGCTACTGATTCGCGATCAATCCCCACGCCGGCGAAGATGCCGCAAGCGCTGCGGCAAAGCGATACCGGGCCTGTCCAAGGGTGCGGTTGACTGGCAGAGCCCCGGTTCTAAACTCCCACTACCTGTTCGTTTTCCGGAAGGCATGAATGGCGGAAAATCCGCAAAAGTCGGACGCCCGTCCGCTCTCTCCCCATCTGACCGTCTATCACTGGGCCCCGACCATGATCGTTTCGATCACCCATCGGTTGACCGGCGTCGGTCTTTCGGTGGGGATGCTGGCGCTGGCGCTATGGCTGGTCGCCATTTCCAACGGCCCCTCCGGCTATCTGGCTTTCTACAGCTATGCGCTGACGCCGTTTGGGCTGCTGGTGATGTTCGGTTTCGCTTGGGCGCTGGCCTTCCATCTGCTGCAAGGCATCCGCCACCTGGCCTGGGACCTTGGATACGGCTTTGCGAAGGAAACGGCGCGGCTGACGGCGCTGCTGGTCGTCGGCCTGTCCTTCCTGATCGCGCTGGGCATCCTCGCCCTGATCTGGACCGGACATGCGGGGTACTTGTCGTGAAGGGAAGTGGGCAATGAAATCCCTGCAGACGCCGCTGCACAAGGTCGAGGGGCTGGGCTCCAGCCATTCCGGCACCGAGCATTTCTGGTATGAGCGCCTGACCTCGATCGCGCTGATCCCGCTGACGCTATGGTTCGGCTATGTCATGCTGGGGCTAGCCGGAACCAATGAAGTCGCCTGCATCAGCTATCTCGCTCATTGGTGGAACGCCCTGCTGATGGGGGCCTTTGTGGGAATCGCGCTCTACCATATCAGGCTCGGCCTGCAGGTGATCATCGACGACTATGTCCACACGGCGGGCGGCAAGATGGCGTTGCTGCTGCTGGTCCGCTTCTTCGTCCTCGCCACCGGCTCCGCCGCCGGGTTCGCCCTGCTGCAGATTTCAAGGCTCTGACAGATGCCCGCCTACACTATCGTCGATCACACTTTCGATGTCGTCGTTGTCGGCGCAGGCGGCGCGGGGCTGCGCGCCACACTGGAATGCGCCCTCAAGGGCCTCAAGACCGCCTGCATCACCAAGGTCTTCCCCACCCGCAGCCACACCGTGGCGGCGCAGGGCGGCGTCGCCGCCTCACTCGGCAACATGGGCGAGGACAATTGGCGCTGGCACATGTACGACACCGTCAAGGGCTCAGACTGGCTGGGCGACCAGGACGCCATCGAATATCTCTGCCGCCATGCGCCCGACGCCGTGTACGAGCTGGAGCATTTCGGCATGCCCTTCAGCCGCACGCCGGAAGGGAAGATCTACCAGCGCGCCTTTGGCGGCATGACCAGCAATTACGGCGAAGGCATCGTGCAGCGCACCTGCGCCGCCGCCGACCGCACCGGCCACGCCATGCTGCACACGCTGTACGGCCAGTGTGTCAAGCATGAGGTCAATTTCTTCATTGAGTATTTCGCCCTTGACCTGATCATGGAGGATGGCGCCTGCCGCGGCCTGCTGGCCTGGTGCCTGGACGACGGCACGATCCACCGCTTCCGCGCCCACAAGGTCATTCTCGCCACTGGCGGCTATGGCCGCGCCTATCAGAGCTGCACCGGCGCCCACACCCAGACCGGCGACGGCAACGCCATGGTGCTGCGCGCCGGGCTGCCGCTGCAGGACATGGAGTTCGTGCAGTTCCATCCCACCGGCATCTTCGGCGCTGGCGTGCTGATCACCGAAGGCGTGCGCGGCGAAGGCGGCTATCTCACCAACTCGGAGGGCGAGCGCTTCATGGAGCGTTACGCCCCACACGCCAAGGACCTGGCCAGCCGCGACGTGGTTTCGCGCGCCATGACGATTGAAATTCGCGAAGGCCGCGGCGTCGGTCCCAACAAGGACCATATCCACCTGCACCTCTCGCATCTCGATCCCAATATCATCCATGAGCGATTGCCGGGCATTTCGGAAAGCTCCCGCATTTTCGCCGGGGTGGACGTCACCAAGGAGCCGATCCCGGTGCTGCCGACGGTGCATTACAATATGGGCGGCATACCCTGCGCCTATACCGGCGACGCCTATACGCTGTCCGGCGGCAATCCCGACACCGTGGTGCCCGGCCTGATGGCCGTTGGAGAAGCCGCCTGCGTCTCGGTGCATGGTGCCAATCGCCTGGGTTCAAATTCGCTGATCGACCTGGTGGTGTTCGGCAAGGCGGCGGGCATGCAGGCCGCCAAGGAATTGCAGGGCGTTGACGGCCACCATGAATTGAAAAAAGGCGCGGGCGACGAGGCCCTCGCCCGCCTCGACCGTTTCCGCAACGCCAGCGGCGGCACGTCCGTCGCCGTGCTGCGCGCCGCGATGCAGAAAGCGATGCAGGAGGATGCCGCCGTCTTCCGCACCGGCGACACTCTGGCCCAGGGCGCCGGGCGCATCGCCGACATCTATGCCCAGCGCAGCAACCTTGACGTCAAGGATCGCTCCCTGGTCTGGAACACCGATCTGGTCGAGGCGCTGGAGTTCGACAATCTGATCCAGCAGGCGGTGGTGACGGTGGCGGGCGCGGTCAACCGGCTGGAAAGTCGCGGCGCCCATGCCCGCGAGGATCATCCCAACCGCGACGACGATTTCTGGATGAAGCACACTTTGGCCTGGCTCAACCCGGAAACCGGCGAGACCACCATCGGCTATCGTCCGGTGCACACCTACACCCTCACCGACGAGATCGAGTACATCAAGCCCAAGGCGCGGACTTACTGATCCGTTCGTGGCTGATCAGTTCACCCGCCCGATGCGGTCCAGCGACAGCGGCATATAGGGGCTGTGGGCGCCGAGATAATCGGCCACCGCTTCCATCTGGTCCTTGCCGATCTGCCGGTTGACGCCCTGGGTCAGCAGGGTGAGGCCGTCGCCGCCACCGCCGAGAAAATCGGACACCACCACCCGATACTGCCGCTCCGCCGCCAAGGGCACACCGTTCAGTGTCAGGCTGTCCGCCAGCACCCGGTCGCCAACCGGGCGGCTTGCGTCCCAGCGGTAGGAGAAGCCCCGCGACACTTGCAGCACGCGCGGGATGCTGCCGCTCCATTGCTGCTCCAGCACCGCCTTGATCTGGGCGCCGCTGAGGTCCATCGCCATCAGCCGGTTGCCGAAAGGCAGCACGGCGAAAAGATCGCCATAGGACACCGGCCCGGCCGCGGGAAGCGGCGCGCGAATGCCGCCGCTGTTGGTGAAAGCGATCTCGCCGCCCGGCATGGCGGCCAGCATGCCGTCGGCGACCAGATCGCCCATGGCGGATTCTGCGTTCGGCCCCACCGTGACGGAAGGCAGTGCGGTCAGGGTCCCGACAATGCGATGGGCCAACGGCGCGACCTGTTTCTCGGCGCGCGCCACGATCCGCGCGACAGCGGGGTCGGCGGACAGTTCCGGACGCACCAGCAGATTGTCGGCCCTGGCTGAAATCACGTCATGGCTTTTGCGATCGAGCGTCAGGTCGATTTCGGTCACCATGGTGCCATAGCGATGGGCGCTGGTGAGCAGGCGTCCATCCACCACGCAGTTATAAGCCTGGTGGGTGTGGCCGCTCACCACCACGTCGACGGCCTTGTCCAGCCGCCGAACGATATCGAGAATGGGACCGTTGACATCGCATTCATTGCGCCCGCCCTTGTTGTCGGCGCCCTGATGGATCAGCACCACAATGGTTTCGATGCCACGCGCCCGCAGCCCGGGCACCAGGGCGTTGACGCTGTCGGCCTCGTCGCGGAAGGACAGACCCGCCACGCCTGTGGGCGCGACGATCTCCGCCGCGCCGCGCAGCACCACGCCGATAAAGGCCACTTTCACGCCGCCAAAGGACCGGACGTAATAGGACGGCAGCAGTGTCGTGCCGTCGGCCTTCACCACATTGGCGGCGAGATAGTGGAACGGCACGCTCTTCTGCTTGCGCAGCAGTTCGGCGGCGCCCTGGTCGAATTCGTGATTGCCGACGGCGCTGGCCGCCAGCCCCATTCGCGACAGCGCCGCCAGTGTCGGTTCGTCATGCAGCAGGCCGGACAACATCGGGCTGGCGCCGACCAGGTCACCTGCCGCAACCAGGACGGAATTGGGATGCCGCGCCCGCACCTGCTTTATCAATGTCGCCATGCGGGCGATGCCGCCGGCCGCGACATTGATGCTTTGTCCGGGACGGGCGGGGTCGGCGACCGTCACCCCGTCGGGCGGCGGCAGCAGATTGCCGTGCAGATCGTTGATGGCCAGGATGGTGACGGCGACGGTGCCGGGGACCGGAGCAGACGCCGCCTGCGCCCCCAGAGCGAGCAGCGTCAGCAGCCCAAAC
>Ga0265313_10003253_pt1 | contig 13349 bp, 13 predicted proteins | sample 4123metaG_FD_203122 | JGI IMG/M metagenome (GOLD analysis project Ga0265313, IMG submission 203122) | Rhizosphere microbial communities from Carex aquatilis grown in University of Washington, Seatle, WA, United States - 4-1-23 metaG | ecosystem: Host-associated > Plants > Roots > Rhizosphere >...
ATCCCTCGATCAAGGGCGAGACCGACCGCTTCGCCTATCGGTTCGTGAAGCCCTGACAGCTCCCGGCGCCGACTTCATGTCGACCTCCCCGATGGGTGCAGACAAGCCCATCGAAGACATCGAGGCAACCCTGCTTGCCGCCACGAAGTCGGCTTTGGATGAGCTCGCCTGGTGGGCCCATGCGACTGAGACATGACGGCTTTGCGTCAACGAAGGGCATAAAACCGCGAGTTTCGTCCTAAATTCCGCGCGCCACCCTGGGGTTCAATGTGCGGCAGCGTACAGAGAGATGAGACATATGCAAGTAGAGTGCGCACATGCTATACGAATTCCTCACCGCCAATAAAGCCGAGCTGATCGCCCGCTGCAAGCTCCGCACCGACCAACGTGCCAAACCGGAGGGCTCCGACGGCGAATTGGATCGGGGCGTCCCGCTGTTCTTCGACCAGCTCATCCAGACGCTGCAGGCGGAACAGGCGTCCGAGAAGGCGCTCAGCATCAAGGTCTCCGGCGCCTCCGGCGGCAAGGTACCGGAGCGTTCCGAGATCGGCGCCACGGCGGCGCGGCACGGCCGCGAACTGTCCCGCCAGGGATTCAGCTTCGACCAGGTGATCCGCTCCTACGGCGACATCTGCCAGGTCATCACCGAACTCGCGGACGAGCGCAAAGCCATCATCGATGTAGCTGAGTTCCAGACCCTCAACCGCTGCCAGGACAACGCCACCGCCGACGCCATCACCGAATACGCTTTCCAGCAAGGGGCCCTGGCTACGGAGCGGGACAGCCGCATATCGGATGAGCGGCTGCACGTGCTGCTACAGGACCTGCGCAAGCACCTGCAGTCAGCCACCCTCGCCATCGCCGCCATCAAGGCCGGCAACGTCGGCTTGAGCGGCGTGACCGGCACCATACTCGACTTGAGCCTGGTCTCGATGAAGAACCTCCTGGAACGACCGCTGGCCGCGGTGAAAGCCACAGCACGCTCGGCGGAACATCGTCAGTCCATCCCGTTGGCCGGCTTCATCAACGAGATCAAGACCTTCAGCGCACCCGAAGCGCGGGCACGCAAATGCAAGTTCACGGTGACGGAAGTGGACGCGGGACTCGAGATCTTCGCGGACCGGGACATGCTGTTCTCGGTGGTGGGATCGCTGCTGGAGAACGCCTTCAAGTTCACCCGTCCGTTGAGCGAAGTGATTTTGAACGCCTACACCGCCGGTGACCGCATCCTGATAGATGTCGCGGACAACTGCGGGGGCATGGCGCCGGGCCTGGCGGACAAGATGTTCCTGGCACCGAAGCAGAACGGCGATGACCGGCCGGCCTTCCGCCACCGGCTGGCGACCTGCCACCACAGCATCGAGAAGAACGGCGGGCTACTCAGCGTGCGCGACGTCGCCGACACGGGCTGCGTCTTCACCATCAGCCTGCCACGCAGAGAGCTGCGCCAGCCCGGCGCTGCCGAGAGCCGCCGCTACGCATCGTAGACCCATGGACGACGCGGGCACGCTCCGGCGATGTCCGGTGGCCCGGCTATCGCGCCCGCTCGCCTTGTCGACACCGCAGTCTCAAGAATAGAGAGCAATGATCACCGGGCTTTGCCCGGATGCGAGGACAGCCATAATGATATGGGCATGGACCTGGTCGGGGCGCTGCTTCGGCTACTGGATCAAGGATGATCTCTGGACCTACCGCGGCAAACACATCGGGCGCCGCTTCGGGGCCGATATCTACGCGCCGGACGGGCACTACATCGGTGAGTTGATGAGCGATGGCTGCCTCATCACGGACAAGGCTAAAGCCGACCTGACGGGACCGCTCTTCATCCCCACCCTGGAGCGGGGTCATCATCCGCGCCTGCCCGACAATCAGGGGCATATCCCATATAAGGGTTATGCCGATTTCCCTCACCCCGACGGGCTTTGAGCACCCCGCAGGCCTCGGCCCGGGTAAAGGGTCGTGTGTGCGGCAGCGTACAGAAGGATTAGACATATGCTCCTAGAGTGCGCATATGCTTCATGAGTTTCTGGCCACTAACAAGGCGACGCTCATCGACCGCTGCAGGCAGCGGGTCGCGCAACGCGAGCAGCCGCTGGGCTCCGCCCGTGAGGTTGAGCACGGCATCCCGCTGTTCCTCGATCAGCTCATCAGGACGCTCGCCGCGGAAGAAGCCTCCGGGCACGGTCTTGGCGTCAAGGTCTCCGGCGCTTCCGGCGGCAAGGTCCCGGAACGTTCCGATGTCGGCGCCAGCGCGGCGCGCCATGGGCGCGCCCTATCCACGCAGGGTTTCAGCTTCGACCAGGTGGTGTGCTCCTATGGCGACATGTGCCAGGCCATCACCGAACTGGCCGCGGAGACCGAGCTGCCGATGCGCATGGCCGAGTTCAGGGCGTTGAACCGCTGCCTCGACACTGCCATCGCCGACGCGGTCGCCGAGTTCGCCCACCAGCAGCAGTCGCTCTCGGCCGACAAGGATTCCCAGAGGCTGGACCAACGCCTCGCGGCGTTCATGGGCGAGATGCGCGGATACCTGCAGTCGGCGAGCCTGGCCCTGGTGGCCATCAAGGCCGGCCGGGTCGGTTTGAACAGCGCGACCGGCAACATACTCCAACTCAGCCTGACGGCGATGGGCAGGCTCATGGAGAAGCCGCTGCCAGGCCTGAAGGGTGCCGCGCACTACGCGGCACGGCATCAGCCGATCCCGCTGGCCGCCTTCATCATGGAAGTGAAGGTGTTCTGCGCCCAGGAGGCCCGCGCACACCGCTGCCGTTTCACGGTACCCGAGGTGGACGCCGGGCTCGAAGTGGACGCGGACCGGGACATGCTGTTCGCGGTGCTGGGTTCGCTGCTGGAGAACGCCTTCCGCTTCACGCAGCCACACAGCGAAGTGACCCTGACGGCTTATCCGGCGGGCGATCACATCCTGATAGACGTGGAGGACAACTGCGGCGGCCTCCTGCCCGGCAGCAGCGACAAGCTGCTCGCGTCCACGCAGCACAGACGGCCGGACCGGTCCACGTTCCGTTACGGGCTGCCGGCCTGCCGCCGGATCATCGAGGAGAACGGCGGCACCCTCAAGGTACGTGACATGCCCGGCAGGGGTTGCGTGTTCACCATCACCCTGCCGCGCATCCATCCGCATCCGCTCGATGCCGAACACCACGCGACCTGACCCGGCGCCCCGGCACCTCCCGATCCTGCATGCGCGCCAGCCCGCGCATCGCCGCAGACTCCCCGCTCCCGCAGATGAAGATAGGATCACCCTGGAGGTCGCGCGCTGGTGAAAACAGACACCGTGAGATGGGCATGGACCTGGTCAGGGCTCTGCTTCGGCTACTGGATAGATGACGATCTCTGGACTTACGGCGGCAAGCACGTCGGGCGCCGCATCGGGACCGATATCTACGCACCGAACGGACGCTACGTGGGCGAGTTGATGGGCGATGGCCGCCTCACCACCAATAAGGCCAAGGCCGGCAACCTGGGGACGCTCTTCGTCCCCACGCTGGCGCGCGGCCATGAGCGGCGGCTACCCGACGGTGTAGGGGGCGCGCACTACCTGGGCTACGACGACTTCCCCCATCCCGACATGTTCTGATGCGCCATGCAGATCCGCTCCAGAAGCAGGGCTCTTTCTCCGGGAGAGATGGCGAACAACGAAGACTGACAACAAAAACCCCGCTGCTGCGGGGTTCTTCATGGCTGCTTGGCCTTGGAGGCCGCTGTCGGTGCAGGCTGGACCTGCTTGGTCTGGTACTTCTGGCGCAGCTGCGCCTTCTTCTCAGGCGGCAGCTCCTGATATTTCTTGTACATGGCGCGGATGTGCTGCTGCTCGTCCGGCGGCAGCTGCTGGAAAGCCTCGTAACGCTGGCGCATGCGCTGGCGCTGCTCCGGCGTGAGCTTCTGCCAGCGCTGCACGCGATCACGGAACTGCTCGCGCTCCTGCGGCGTCATCTTGGCCCAGCGGTCCGCCGAGTTCAGCAGCTTGTGCTGGCGCGCCGGCGCCAGGCTGGACCACTTGTCTTTCTGGTAGTGGAGCAACTGCTGCTCGCTGGGCGTGAGGGAGTTCCAGTCCACTGCGGCGGCGGGCGCGACCACAGGCGCGCTGGCCGGCACCGGCGCCACGGCGGTAGCCGCGCCGCCAGCAGCGGCATATAGGCCGGCCACAAGACAGAACAAGAGGGTAGCGAAGCGCTTCATCGGGCAGCGTGTGCCATGCCGGTGCCGGCAGCCGGGACCTCGGTAGCGCCGGCGGGCGGCGCCGAGAGCGGCTTGCCGTGGCGCTTGGCCGCATCGGCCTTCACCTTGGCGGGATCGATGCGGGCGAAGGTCATGGGATCGGTCCACTCACCATCGTCGCCCTGCCAATCGGCCATGAAGTCCAGGATCTGGGCGTCAGTGGCCGGCACAGCCGGAGAGCTGTTCTTGGCAAGCACAGGCAGGGAGATCAGGCAGAGGGGCAACAGGAGCAGTCCCGCCGCCAGGCGGAGGGGACGCGGCATGGAACGGATCATCCGCCTACGCCGGTGTCGTCATCGTCGTCGCTGTCATCCACCGAGGTGTCGGCGGCAGGGGCCTGGGCCGGCTGGTCCTGGGCGGCCAGCCACTGGTAGAAATCCATGTCCGCGTACATGTCCAGGTTGTCGCTGGCCATCATCATGGGAGCGTCGGTGTTGGCCGCAGTGAAGGAGCTGCCGGGAGCCGGGGCACTGCCCTCACTCCACAGGGCGCCGCCGATGACCCCCACGAAGGCCAGGGCCAGGGCGCTGGCGGGGATGCGCCAGGTCAGGCTGAAACCGGTCCTGGAACCCTCCACCGCGTCCACGGCCTGACGCCGCGCCTCGCTGAGGCGCGCCAGTACCTTGGGGTCCAGGGACCCCGCGCTGGCCAGGAATACGTCCCTGGCATGTTTGGCGAAGATGTCGTCCATTTCCTGCTCGTTCATTGCCAATGCTCCCCAAGGCTCTCTCGGAGGCTATGCATAGCCCTGGAGAGGTGGGTTTTGACGCTCCCTTCGGAGCATCCCATGGCCTGGGCGGTCTGTTCCACGTCCAGTCCTTCCAATATACGCAGCATGAAGGCTTCCCGTTGACGTCCGGGAAGGCGACTTAGTGCAACTTCTAAAGCCTCCATGGCGTCGGCCTGGGCTACCTGCTCGGAAGGGTCGCGCCCGGCGGTATCTATCGCCGAGACGATGGGGTCGGGCATGGAGTCCTCTTCCCCGTCGTCCTTCTGGCCGCCGAAGAAGGACAGCACCTTGTTGCGCACCATGCGGCGGCGCTGGGTGTCACGGATGCGGCTCTGCAGGATCTTATAGAAGAGCGGCCGCCATTCCGCCGGAGGGCGCTCGGAGTAGCGCTTGGCCAGCTGGAACATGGCTTCCTGGACCGCGTCCTGGGCGTCCTCGACGCTGCGCAGGGCTACCTGGGCGATGCGGAAGGCGCGCTTCTCCACCTCGGCCAGGAAGCGGTTCATTTCTTGGGCAGTATCCAGAAGGGCCCCGGGATCGTCATGGTGGGCTTGGGTGCCCGTACGGGCCGAAAGGGTATCATGCCGGTGCCCGCCCCATGGCCGCGCCGCCGATGCGACACCTGCAGGAGCAAATTTTCATCAAAGCGACATACGCGCACTGTGTGCGCTGCATCACAGCCCGTCGCCTGCATTCATCCACACGGTTATCCACAAGAACTGTGGATAACACCTGACATGACACGCGCGCCCCTCATCCTCAAGGTCGCTGTGCCCTCGCCCCTGTACCGTGACTTCGACTACCTGCCGCCACCGGATACGGATGCGGCCAAGCTGGTCCCCGGCGTGCGCCTCAAGGTCCCCTTCGGCCGCCAGGAACTCATGGGCGTGCTGCTGGAGACGGCGGACAAGAGCGAACTGCCCCGCGCCAAGCTGAAAGCCGCGCGCCGGCTCCTGGATGACAGCCCTTTGATCCCGGCGGACATGCTGGCGCTAGCCCGCTGGGCCGCCGACTACTACCGCCATCCCATCGGCGAGGTGGTGCAGACGCTCCTGCCGGTGGCCTTGCGCCAGGGCAAGGCGGCGGCGCTGGCCGTGACACCCCTGTGGCGCCTGAACGCCCTGGGCCGCGAGGCAGATGCCACGGTGCTGGGACGCGCGCCGCGCCAACGGGCGCTGCACGCCCTGCTGCTGCGCCATGCGGCGGGCCTGGAGCCCGCGGCCATCGCCGAGGAACTGCCGGAACCGGCTGCGGCCCTGCGCGCACTGCAGAAGCGCGGCTGGCTGGAGGACGCGGTGCAGGTGGATGGACCGGCCCACATGGAGATCCCCCTGCCGGCCATGGCGGCCAAGACCGCACTCAACCCTGCCCAGCAGACCGCCGCCGCAGAGATCATCGGTGCGCTCGCCGGGTACAAGGCTTTCCTGCTGGACGGCGTCACCGGTAGCGGCAAGACCGAGGTGTACCTGGAGGCCATCGCCGCCGCAGTGGCCAGCGGGCGCCAAGCCCTGGTGCTCCTGCCGGAGATCAACCTCACACCCCAGACCCTGGCCCGTTTCCGCGCCCGCTTCGGCAGCGTGGCGGCGTTCCATTCAGGCTTGAGCGATGGCGAGCGCCTCGCCACCTGGCTCGCCGCGCGGGACGGCACGGCGCCGGTGATCGTGGGCACCCGCTCCGCTGCCTGGCTGCCGCTCAAGGCGCCGGGCCTCATCGTGGTGGACGAAGAACATGACGCCTCCTTCAAGCAGCACGAGGGCTTCCGCTACTCGGCCCGCGACCTGGCGGTGGTGCGCGCCCAGCGCGCCAAGGTGCCGGTGGTGTTGGGCTCAGCGACGCCTTCGCTGGAGTCGCTGCACAACGCGGCCCAGGATCGTTACGCCCATCTGCGCCTGCCGGAGCGCGCCGGCACCGCGCGCCATCCCAGCATGAAGCTCCTGGATATCCGCAGCCGGCGGCTGGTGGAAGGTCTCTCGGACCTGCTGTTGGACGCGGTGAAGCGCCACCTCACGGCGGGCGGCCAGGTGCTGCTGTTCCTGAACCGGCGCGGCTACGCGCCCACGCTCATGTGCCACGACTGCGGCACGCCGGAAGCCTGCAAGCGCTGCGACGCGCGCATGACCCTGCACGGCGACCGGCGCCTGGTGTGCCATCACTGCGGCGCGGAACGTCCGGTACCGAAGCAGTGCTCCCACTGCGGCAGCCAGTCCTTCGGCGCCGTGGGCCAGGGCACGGAGCGCATCGAGCAAGCGCTCACGGAACTCTTCCCGGACGCCGGCGTGGCGCGGGTGGACCGGGACAGCACCCGGCGCAAGGGCAGCATGGAGAAGCTCCTGGGGGAAGTGCAGAGCGGCGAGCGCCGCCTCCTGGTGGGCACCCAGATGCTGGCCAAGGGCCACGACTTCCCCAACGTGACGCTGGTGGGCGTGCTGGATGCGGACCAGGGCCTGTTCAGCTCCGACTTCCGCGCCAGTGAGCGCATGGCCCAGCTCATCATCCAGGTGGCGGGCCGTGCCGGCCGCGCCGACAAACCCGGCGAGGTGCTGATCCAGACCCACCAGCCGGACCATCCGCTGCTGAACAACCTGGTGCGGGAGGGCTATGGCAGTTTCGCTGCCGCCGCGCTCGCGGAACGCCGTATCGCCGGCCTGCCACCTTACGCCGCACTGGCACTACTGCGCGCCGAAGCACCCGCCTCCGCTGCGCCCACAGCCTTCCTGGAAGCGGCCCGGGAGCTCCTGGCGGCGCGCCGCATCCAAGGTGTGCAACTCCTGGGACCCGCCCCGGCGCCCATGGAGCGGCGCGCCGGCCGCTACCGGGCCCACCTCCTGCTGCAAGCAGGCCAGCGGGCACCGCTGCAGAACCTGCTGGCGGCAGCGCTGCCGGAACTGGACGGACTCAAGCAGGCGCGGAAAGTCCGCTGGTCCATAGATGTGGATCCCGTCAGCCTCGATTGAGCGGGCTTTCCTGAGCGCGGCCCGGTAAAATCGGCGCCGCATGAAACACGCGCTCGACCAACTCCTCCGCGACACCTTGAAGGCCATGGGCCATACGGCTCCTGAAGGCCCACTCGTCGAGCGCACCCGTGACCGCAAACACGGCGACTTCGCCACCAACGTGGCGCTGGCGCTCTCCAAGGCTGCCGGCAAGAAGCCCCGCGACTTCGCCGAGGAAGTGATCCAGGCTCTCCCCAAGAACGACCTCGTATCCAAGACCGAGATAGCAGGGCCCGGTTTCATCAACTTCTTCCTGGCAGCCACCGCGTATCACGCGGAGCTCAAGACCATCCTTAATGAAGGTGGGAAGTACGGCACCAACGACTCCGGCCAGGGCGCCAAGGCCATGATCGAGTTCGTCTCGGCCAACCCGACCGGCCCCCTGCACGTGGGCCACGGACGCGGCGCCGCCCTGGGCGACAGCCTGGCGCGCCTGCTGGAAGCCACCGGCTGGTCCGTGAGCCGTGAGTTCTACTACAACGACGCCGGTGCGCAGATAGACAACCTGGCGAAGTCGGTGCAGGCGCGCTGCCTTGGGCTGGAGCCCGAACAGGACGGCTGGCCCACCGACGGCTACCGGGGCGAATACATCAAGGACGTGGCCAAGGCCTATCTCGCCAAAGAGACCGCCCACGCCGACGACCGCGAGGTGGTGGCCAAGGGCGATCCCCAGGACCTGGCTGCGATCCGCGAGTTCGCGGTGGCCTACCTGCGCCACGAGCAGGACCTGGACCTGAAGGCCTTCGCCGTGAAGTTCGACGTGTACTTCCTGGAGTCCTCCCTCTACAGCGGGGGCCGGGTGGAACAGACCGTGAAGACCCTCGTGGAGCACGGCCACACCTACGAGAAGGACGGCGCCCTGTGGTTGAAGACCACGGACTTCGGCGACGACAAGGACCGGGTGATGCGCAAGTCCGACGGGACCTACACCTACTTCCTGCCGGACGTGGCCTATCACCTCAGCAAGTGGCAGCGCGGCTTCCATCGCGTCATCGACGTGCAGGGCTCGGACCACCACTCCACCGCCATGCGCGTACGCATCGGCCTGCAGGCCCTGGATACGGGCATCCCCAAGGGCTGGCCCGAGTACGCGCTGCACCAGATGGTGACGGTGATGAAAGGCGGCGAGGAAGTGAAGCTCTCCAAGCGCGCCGGCAGCTACGTGACGCTGCGCGACCTGATCGACATGGCCGGGAAAGACGCCACGCGCTACTTCCTGGTGGCGCGCAAGGCCGATTCCCAGTTCAGCTTCGACGTGGACCTGGCCACCTCCAAGAGCAACGACAACCCGGTGTTCTATATCCAGTACGCCCACGCCCGCATCATGAGCGTGGAGCGCCAGCGCGCCGAGAAGAAGATCGGTTTCGACCAGGCCAATGGTCTCGCCAAGGCCGCACGCCTGGACGGGGTGCACGAGCAGGCGCTCATGACCGAGCTCTCGCGTTATCCGGAATTGCTGGAATCCGCCGCGCGTACGCTGGAACCCCACTTGATGGCCCAGTACCTCAGGGAACTGGCTGCCGCCTTCCACGGTTTCTACGATAACTGCCCCTTCCTGGTGGACGACGCGGACCTCAAGGACGCGCGCCTCACCCTGGCCCTCGCCACGCGGCAGGTGCTGCGTAACGGCCTTACACTGTTAGGCGTCAGCGCCCCGGAGTCCATGTAAGTGGCTAAGGATTACAAGAACAGCCCTAAACCTAAGGACAAGCCGAAGAAGAAGTCCGGTGGCTTCCCGGGTTGGGGCTGGTTCGTGCTGGGCATCGTCGCCGCGGTGCTGGTGATCAAGCTGGGCCCCGTGCTGTACCAGGCCGAGATGCACGCCGGCAAGAAAGGCGCGCCCGCCCCTGTTGCCGCCACGGCTCCCACCACCCATACGACGACGCCCGCAGCGTCTACCGCCACCCACTACGACTTCTACAAGATGCTGCCGTCCTTCCAGGTGGTGATCCCGGGGCAGGACAAGGAAGTGAAGTCCGGCAACGATGCGACGCCGGTGAACCAGCCCGGCAACTACATCCTGCAGGTGGGTTCGTTCCCGACTTACGCCGATGCCGACAAGATGAAGGCCACGCTGGCCCTGCAGGGCATCGAGTCCAGCATCCAGTCGGTGCAGGTGAACAACGGATCCACCTGGAACCGGGTGCGCATCGGACCTATCAAAGATCTCAAAGAACTCAATTCGATCCGGGCCAAATTGTCACAGGATCACATCGATCCTTTGGTCATCAAGCAGTAAACACAGCGCCCGCTCAGGACACCATCCGTCCGCCGTCTACATACAGCACTTGTCCCGTGATGAACGCTGCCTGCGGCGACGCCAGGTAGGCGATCGCATCGGCGATCTCCTCCGGTTTGCCCAGACGTTTCAGAGGCAGTCCGCCGCCGATGGCCTGCTTGCGTTCCTCGCTGCCGGCGAAGCGCGCCAGCAGGTCAGTATCCACCGGGCCCGGCGCCACTGCATTCACGCGCACGCCGAAGGGCGCACCTTCCAGCGCCGCGGTCTTGGTGAGGCTCTCTACCGCGGCCTTGGTGGCGGAGTAAACACTGGTGCCGGCGCGGGGGCGCTGGCCCAGGGCGGAAGACAGGTTGATGATGGCTCCTGCTCCCTGCGCCTGCATCACGCGCAGCTCATGCTTGAGGCTCAGCACCACTCCCAGCACGTTGGTCTCGAACACCGAGGCGAAACTCTCGGGTGTGTGCCCCGTGATCGGCGCCGAGATGCCCTCGACACCGGCGTTGTTCACCGCCACGTCCAGGCGGCCGAAGCGCCGGACCGCACCGTCCACCAGGGCGCTCACGTCCTGCTCATGCCGCACGTCGGCCTGGATGAACTCCGCTTCCGCGCCCAGGCGCCGCAGTTCTTCGACCAGGGCCTTGCCCTCGGCTTCACGGCGACCCGACACCACCAGACGCGCGCCTTGGGCGGCGAAAGCCAGTGCGGTGGCGCGACCGATGCCGGCGAGGGCACCGGTGATCATGACGACAGGCTTCTGCATGGAAGATTCCTCGAATATGTGGGGGTTCAGTGTCCGGCGTCGGCCACGGCCGCACCACCAGATGCTTTTGCCGGCCTGCGTCCCAGCCATACCAGGACGATCAAGGCCGCGAAGATCCAGCCTGAGATCCAGGCGAAGTCATCCGTCGCCTGCATGAAGGACTGGCGCATCACCGCGCCCGCCACCTCGGCGGTGCGCTGCGTGGCATCCAAGCCGGGCGCCGTCACATGCGCCAGGTTGGCGGCGGAGACGGTCTCGCTGATGCGCGCGTCATGGAAGGCCTGCCGGGTGTCCCAGAGCGAGATGCCGAGGGACGCGCCGAAGCCTGCGCCCAGCATGCGCAGGAAGTTGAACAGACCCGAAGCGCTCGCGATCTTCTGCGGTGCCACGCCGGACAGGGCCATGCTCATGAGCGGCACGAAGAACAGCGGCATGGCGGCGCCGTAGATGAAGCGCGGCCAGGCCAACTGGGCCAGCGTCACGTCGGTATCGAAGTGCACGGTCCAGAACGAGATCGCAGCGAAAGTCACGAAAGACAGGGTCACCAGCCAGCGCGGATCGAAGCGCTGCATGAGCTTGCCCATGAAGGGCGCCACCACCACCGCCAGGATGCCGATGGGTGCCGCGGCGATGCCCGCATCGGTCGCGGTGTAACCCATCTGGGTCTGCAGCCACAGCGGGAACACCACCACGTTGGCGAAATAGGTGAGATAGCCGAAGGTCAGGGCCAGCACCGGCAGCGTGTAATTGGGGTTCTTGAGCAGGCTCAGGTCCACCACCGGGTGGCTGTCGGTGAGTTCCCACACCACCAGCGCGCTCAAGCCCACCAGCGCCACCAGCCCCAAGGCCCAGACGGTGCCGGAGGAGAACCAGTTCAGCTCGTTGCCCTTGTCCAGCATGATCTGCAGCGCCGCCACGCCCACCACCAGCAGCCCCAGGCCCACCCGGTCGATGGGCGTCTTTACCTTGTCGGTCTCGCGGCCACGCAGGGTGCTCCAGGTGAGCCACACCGCCAGCGCACCGAAGGGCACGTTGATGTAGAACACCCAGGGCCAGCTGTAGTTGTCGGTGATCCAGCCGCCGAGCAGAGGCCCGATCACCGGCGCCACCACCGCGGTCATGCTCCAGATGGAGAGCGCGGTGCCGTGCTTCTCCTTCGGGTAGTTGCTCATGAGCAGGCTCTGGGAGAGCGGGATCATGGGGCCCGCCACCAGGCCCTGCAGCACCCGCAGGATCACCAGCGAACTCAGGTTGGGTGCCAGGCCGCACAGGAGCGAGAAGATCGAGAACAGCGTCGTGGCCCAGAGGAAGAGGCGCACCTCACCGAAGGTGCGCGCCAGCCAGCCGGTCAGGGGCACCGCGATGGCCAGCGTCACCGTGAAGGAGGTGATGACCCAGGTGCCCTGGTTGGGGCTGATGGCGAGATCACCGGCGATGGTGGGGATCGCCACGTTGGCGATGGAGGTGTCCAGGATGTTCATGAACACCGCCAGGGACACGCCTAGCGTGAGCAGCGCCAGCTTGAAGCCGGTGATGGGCGGGTACTTACCGGTCACGGCCCACCACCGTCGCGACACCCGCCAGCATGGGATGGGCAGCGCCGCCGTTGGCGCGGATGACCTCGGCGATCAGCTGCTCGGCACCGGCCATGCGCTGCTCATATACAGGCGTCGAGTACTGCAGCGCCGGTACCGGGGTCAGCGGCTTGCCGTCGCTGCCGGCATGGGTGTCCACGCTCACATCCATGGAGAGGCCGATGCGCAAGGGATGCTGCACCAGTTCGCCAGCGTCGATCTGCACCCGCACCGGCACCCGCTGCACCACCTTGATCCAGTTGCCGGTGGCGTTCTGCGCCGGCAGCAGCGCGAAGGCGCTGCCGGTGCCGGCATCCACGCCCACCACGGTGCCGTGGAAGTCCACGTGGCCGCCGTACACGTCGGCGCGCAGGCTCACGGGCTGGCCCGGACGGATGTGGTCGAGCTGGGATTCCTTGAAGTTGGCGTCCACCCAGATCTCGGACAGGGGCACCACGGTGATGAGCGAGGCGCCGGGCGCAATGCGCTGGCCGATCTCCACGTCACGCTTGGCGATGTAGCCCGAGACCGGCGCCACGATGGTCATGCGCTGCAACGTGAGGTAGGCGGCGCGCACTTCGGCGGCAGCCAGCTTCACGTCCGGGTTATCGGACACGCCGCCATCGCCGAGCTCGGCGTGCAGCGCGGAGATGGCGTGCTGGTCCTCGGCCAGCTCGTGCTGGTCCACCTGCACCTGGGTGCCGCTCTGCTCCAGGGCGCTGTCGGAGTAGTAACCGCGCTTGTTCAGGGCCTGGTGGCGCTGGTAATCCGAGCGATGCTGCGCGAGCGTCGCCTGCTGGGCCGCGGCCTTGGA
>Ga0265313_10003254_pt1 | contig 13347 bp, 12 predicted proteins | sample 4123metaG_FD_203122 | JGI IMG/M metagenome (GOLD analysis project Ga0265313, IMG submission 203122) | Rhizosphere microbial communities from Carex aquatilis grown in University of Washington, Seatle, WA, United States - 4-1-23 metaG | ecosystem: Host-associated > Plants > Roots > Rhizosphere >...
GGACCGATACGCTGGCGCAACCCGCCGCCGTTAACGCCTATGTCAGCGAAGCGCTGCGCTGGCTGCCAGCCGAGAACGTTTTGTCCACCGATATCGCCGATCCCGACGTGTGGCGCGGCCCTGACGGCGGTGCAAGTGCCCGTTCCACGGTGCTTGTGGCGGACGACAACAGCGACATGCGCGACTATCTCAGCCGCCTTCTCAGCGCACAATACGATGTTCAGGTCGTGGGGGACGGCCAAGCTGCGCTGGAAGCGATCCGCCGGCGAAGGCCGGACCTGGTGCTCAGCGATGTGATGATGCCGCACTTGGACGGCTTCGAGCTGCTGCGGGAGATCCGGGCCGATGAGCAGCTCAGGGACATTCCGCTGATCCTACTGTCGGCCCGGGCCGGTGAAGAAGCCAGCGTGGAGGGCCTCAATGCCGGGGCCGACGACTATTTGGTCAAACCGTTCAGCGCCCGCGAATTGCTGGCGCGAGTGGGCGCGAATATCGACCTCTCCAGGTTGCGGCGTGAATCGCTGAAGCTGGAACAGGAGCTGCGCGCCGAAGCGCAGCAGGCGCGGGAGCGTTCCGATGCCATCCTGGCTAGCATTAATGACGGCTTCTTCGCGCTGGATCGCAACTGGCGCTTTACCTATGTCAATCCTGCCGCCGAACGCATTTTGAATCAGCCGGCCGAGGAGCTGATCGGGCGTTCGCACTGGGAGATGTACCCCTCCGTCAAGGATTCGCCATTGGAAGCGAAGTATCGCGCCGTCATGGAAAGCCGCGTCGGCAACGCTTTCGAGAATTATTATGAACCCTGGGGCCGTTGGTTCGACATACGTCTCTATCCGTCGCGCGATGGCGGTGTCTCGGTTTGTTTCCAGGATATCACGGACAAGAAGGCGACCGAGGCATCGCTCCAGCAGCTCAACGAAAACTTGGAACAGCGGGTCCAGGTGGAGCTGACCCATCGCCGTCAGGCGGAGGAGGCGTTGCTACAAGCGCAGAAGATGGAAGCCGTGGGCCAGCTTACGGGCGGCATCGCACATGACTTCAACAACTTACTGGCCGGCATTCTCGGCAGCTTAGAACTGGCGAAATCCAAGCTGCCGCACGAACACGCTGCCATGGTAATGCGCTACCTGGATGCGGCGGCGGGTGCAGCCAACCGGGCGGCTGCTCTGACTCAACGCCTGCTGGCATTTTCACGCCGCCAGACGCTGGACCCCAAACCTGTTTATCTGGACGAATTGGTGGCGGGTATGACTGAACTTATCCATCGCTCTATTGGACCCAATATCGAAATGCGGGTCGCAAGTGGTAAAGTCTCACCGATCCTGGCGGATTCCGGGCAGATGGAAAATGCGCTGCTCAATCTCTGCATAAACGCGCGCGATGCCATGCCGGATGGCGGCACCCTGACGATTGAAACCGCCGAAGAATGCCTGGACGCCCTCAGTGCCGCGCCGCGCGGTCTAGCGCCCGGTGATTACATCCGCCTTAGCGTTACCGATACCGGCACAGGAATGCCACCCGAAGTGCTGGCGCGCGCCTTCGATCCTTTTTTCACCACCAAACCGTTGGGACAAGGGACGGGATTGGGCCTCTCGATGGTTTATGGTTTTGCGCAGCAATCGGGCGGACATGTCGCCATCCAGTCCCAGACGGGGGAGGGTACTACCGTTCAAATCCACATGCCGCGCTATCTCGGCGTGAGTCCGGCAGAGCAGGACCAGCCTGCGGATGCACAGGTTTCCGGTCGAGGACGGGGACAGAAGATCCTAGTGGTCGATGACGAACCGCTCATACGCATGCTGGTAATGGATGCACTAGAAGAAGCGCGCTACTCTGGCATCGAAGCCAACGAAGGCCCGGCGGCGCTTAAAATCCTGCAATCTGAACCTGGTGTCCAAATGCTGATCACCGATGTTGGGCTGCCAGGCGGGTTGAATGGCCGCCAGTTGGCTGATGCCGCGCGGGTGGCGCGCCCGGGACTGAAAGTCCTGTTCATCACTGGTTATGCCGAGAAGTCTGTGATCGGCGATGGCGGTCTTGATGCCGGCATGCAGATCCTGGCGAAGCCCTTTCAGATGGAGACTCTGACCCGGAAAATCCGCGAGATGGTCGAGGGCTGATCCGAGCACGGCAGCGGCACCCCTCTAATGCGTCTAGGCATAGCCGCCAAACTTTCCGAACTAACGTCCGCTTTGGGTCAGATGCGGACATTCATTCCAAGGATGGACGAGAGCCAGAAAAGCCCGCATCCGCGCGCTCACAATGTGGGATATGCAGTTCAGGTTGCAATTGTCGTCGCACTGGAATCAGGGCCTGCTCACCCGTTCGCCACTTGAACTTCCCGCTCTCACGAACGTTTCCGATCTGTCGCCCAAATATTTTCGATGCCTATTCGAATGCGTCTCTTTCTGGCATTACTCCTTACTGCTTGCCTCCTTCTGCCCGCACATGCCGAAGAGGCCGTCGCGCGGGGCCGTAATCTTGCTATTCTGGGCGATTGCGCCGGTTGCCATACCCAGGCCCACGGCCCGGCTTTTGCGGGCGGATTGTCCTTCAATACGCCGTTCGGCACCATTTACTCCACCAACATCACGCCCGACCGCGATACAGGCATCGGCAAATGGAGCGAGGCGGATTTCTACCGCGCCTTGCACGAGGGCATTGCACCTGGCGGAGAACAGCTTTATCCGGCTTTTCCCTACATCTATTTCCGCCGTATCACCCGGCAGGACACTGACGAGCTGTTCGCCTATCTGCGCACCTTGAAGCCAGTGCAGCGCAAACCGACGCCCAACAGGCTGATGTTCCCCATGAACATGCGCTTCGGGCTGCTGTTCTGGAATTGGCTCTATTTCGACAAGAATCCGCCGAAGATTCCGGCCGGCGCTTCGGCAGATTGGAAGCGCGGAGAATATATCGTCAACGGCGTGGGTCACTGCGCCGCCTGTCACACGCCCAAGTCCGTGCTGTTTGGCGATGAATCGGGCAAGCCACTGGCGGGCGGGGTGGTGGATCATTGGTTCGCCAACAATCTCGCCGGGGGGCAGATCGATGGCCTGGGCCAATGGAGCCATGCCGAATTGGTGCAATTTCTCGCCACCGGGATCAACCCATACGCCACCGCCGCAGGCCCGATGCTGGAGAAAGTGACTGCTTCCACCGGCCGCATGACGGCGCAAGACCGCGCTGCGATTGCCACCTATCTGAAAAGCCTGCCGCCACAGAAGCGGGCAGCGTTCGAGCCGCCACGCCCCGAACAGATGGAGCGTGGCCGCGGCCTCTATCTGGCGCATTGCCAAGCCTGCCATGCGGCCAATGGGCGACCACGCGGCAGTGGTGCGATGTCGGGTTATCCCAACCTAGCGGGCGACACACTGATGATGGAGCATGATCCCACTACGGTCCTGCGCCTCATCCTTGCCGGCGGGACCGCGCCGCCCACGCCCGGCAGACCCCCGCTCAAGCCGATGCCCGCCTTCGCCAAGCTGGATGACGGCATGATCGCCGACTTGGCGACATATATCCGCAATGCCTGGGGCAACAGCGCGCCGTTGGTGGATGCGACCCAGGTTCACACCTTGCGGCGGGCGCTGAAGAGTTAGAAGGGACACGGCTTCACCGCACCGATCCAGCGCGCGAACAAGAAAGTGGCGATCCCGAAAAAGACCAAATTGGCCGGCACCCACATCAGCAGGCCCCCGATCTGCTGATCCTGCAGGGGTGACAGGCCAAAGTGGGCGGCGTCTTCGCGCGGCATCACGCAGATCGCGCGCGGCGCGAACAACATCACCACGCCTGGCAGGTCGGTAAGGACGGCTGCCGTCATCACCATCAGGGCGCGCGCGCCGTCATTCAGCCGGACGTCTCCCAGGAGGACGCCGGACCAAAATGCGGTTGCAGCGGCGAGGATGGATCCAAGCTCCATCAATTCCGTCAGGGGCCGGCGCGCAGCCCACTGGAAGGCGGCGGGCCAGTGCCAGAACAGGAAGACGGCGACGAACAATGTCCATCCGGCCGGCGGCGAGATTCGCAAGTCCACTCCGCCCAGCACCAGAAGCGGCGCGGCGACGGCGATCAGCAGCAGATGCTGTGCCATGTGCGCGCTGAACAGTATCTCGCCCAGTTGAGACAGCAAGGCCACGCCCGCGAGCGCCGCGCCGGCCGCGACCAGCGCGCTCAGCCGGCGCATGGTGGCACCATCGCCGAGGCGACGACGTTGAACAGGATCGCCACGAAGAACCACAGGCTGGACATCAAGCCCCACAGCGCCAGGAAGCGGTTGCTCGGCTGGTGCACCTGACCCCGGATCCGCCATGACACCCACGCCCCCGCGCTGCAGCCTGCCAGAGCGATCAGGTCAAACAGGATCAGCACCGCGAACAAGGGACCAGTGGATGCCAGGGCGACGGGATGATCGCCGGGATAGCATACAGTGGCCGTAACGCCGTAACCCAGCATCATCTGACCCAGCCAGCACAGCGGCGCGGCACTGCAACCAAACAGCAGCCAGAGAAAATGCGGCTGGCGGGCTTCGGGCGCCGGACCGGTGGGATCAAGGGCGGTCACGCCTTCAGCCCCAGCAAAGGCGTGATGTAAAAAGTGAAGAACACCGCGAGCCATACCGCATCCACGAAGTGCCAATACAGGGCGCCGATATGGATATGGGCGAAGCGGCAGCTGTTGAAATAGCCTTGGCCCGACCAGAAGGTCAGGGCCAACAGCATCAGCACGCCGACTACGACGTGCGCCATATGGAAGCCGGTGATGACATAATAAAGCGACGAATAAGGCGTGGAGGACAGGCCGAAGGACTGGCCGCTCCATTCAAAGCACTGAATCGCCAGAAAAATGACGCCCAGCACCGCGCCGGCACCCAGTCCGGCCACCAGCCGCCATTTCTTGTTGTGCTCAATGCCCAGTTGCGCCCAGCCCACGGCCACCGATGAAGTCAGCAGGATCGCGGTGTTCACCGCCGCGATGAGGAGTGGCGGCGGACCGCCTTCGGGAAAGGTTCCGGGCGCGTGCGACTGCACCGCCAGATAGTAATAGGAGAACAGCAGATAGGCGAACAGCGACGCCTCGGTGAAGACGGTGAAGATCATCGCCCACCAACCGCTGGCCCGGGTGTCCATCGCGCCGACCGGAAGTTCTTGCGGCAGGTCGCTCATGGGTCCTCCACGGTTTCGCCCAGACCCGCCCTCGGCCACAGCCAGATCATGATAGCGGCGGCGACCAGCGCCACGCCCAATGCCGCGACCAGCCAGTTGACCAGCGCCAGCCCGATGGTGAGCAATGTCATCGCCAGCGCCAGGCCCAGCGGCACCAGGGTGTCGCCGGGCATTTTCAGAATGATGTTGGCTACTGCATCCAGTGGCGTGGTGCCCAGTGCCTCGCGACCCTGTTCCAGCACCGGGCCGCTGGAGATCACGCTGCGTTCGCCCTCGCCCAGCCGGTCTTCCCACAAGGGGTGGCGGCTGGCGACCGCGGGGATCACCGCGAAATTGTAGGGGGGCGGCGGCGAGGAGGTGGCCCATTCCAGGGTCGGTGCGTCCCAGGGATTGTTGCCGGCGGGTGCGCCCCGTTTAAGGCTGACGAACACGTTGTATAAGAAGATCAGAACGCCGGCGGCAAACAGGAACGATCCTGCCGTGGTGACCAGATTTACCCAGTCCCAGCCCATGCCCTCATTGTAAGTGTAGATGCGGCGCGGCATGCCTAGCAGGCCGGAAATGTGCATCGGAAAGAAGCCAAGATTGAAGCCGAGGAACATAGTCCAGAAATTCCAGCGGCCCAACCGTTCGTTCATCATGCGGCCGAAGAATTTTGGAAACCAGAAATAGACCGCGCCAACCACCGGGAAGACGTTTATGCCGATCAGCACATAATGCAGGTGCGCCACCACGAAATAAGTGTCGGTCAGCTGCCAGTCCACCGGCACCGACCCGGTCATGTAACCACTAACGCCCCCGATGGTGAACAGGATGATGAAGCTGGCGAAGAACAGGAAGGGCGTGGTGAAAACCGGCCGCCCAGTCCAGATCGTCGCCAGCCAGGCGAACACGCCCACAGCGCTGGGCAGCGCGATCACGATGGAGGCGGCGCTAAAGAAGGAAAGCGAAATCCCCGGTAGGCCGGTGGCGAACATGTGATGCACCCACACGCCGAAGCCCAGCACCATGGTCGCGACCGTGGCCAGCGCCACCACCGAATAGCCGACCAGCGGGCGGCGGCAGAACACCGGCAAGCCGTCGGACACCATGCCCATCGCGGGCAGCACGATGGCATAGACCCAGGGATGGCCGAACATCCAGAACAGGTGCTGCCACAATAGCGCCGAGCCTCCGGCGCCCACATCGAAGAAATGGGTGCCCAGATTGCGGTCCATCCACAGCAGCAGAAAGGCCAGCGACACCGCCGGAATGGCGAAGATGTTGGCGGCGCTGGCGGTGAGCGTGCCCCACACCAGGATCGGTACCCGGTTGACCGACATGCCGGGACAGCGCATGCGCAGGAAGGTGACGATGAAATTGATCGCGCCCACCGTCGTGGAGATGCCCAGCAGAATCATGCCGAGTGCATAGAGGTCGATGTTAGGGCCGTCATTGTAGGCGCGCGCCGCCAGCGGCACATAGTTGAACCAGCCCGCATCGGGACCGAAACCGACGACGAAGCCGGAATAGAGCACGACACCCGCGAACAGGTAGATCCAGTATGACAGCGCGTTCAGCCGCGGCAGCGCCATGTCGCGTGACCCCAGCAGTAGCGGCCAGAGATAGTTGCTGAAGCCCGACAGAACCGGCCCGGCATACAGAAAGATCATGGTCATGCCGTGCATGGTGAAGAGCTGGTCATATTGCTCCGGCGTCAACAGATGCAGGTTCGACCAGGTCAGTTGCAGGCGGAAGACCAGTGCCTCGATGCCACCCGTGATCAGAAAGACGAAGGCGGTGACGATGTAGCGGATGCCGATTTTCTTGTGATCCACCGTCGCCAGCCAGCCATAAAAACCCGGCGCGGTTTCCCATAGACGGCGCAGGCGCTCGGTCAGCGCCGGTGTCTCGGCGGCAACGGTTGGGTGGCGCTGATATTCCGTGCCGGTCATGTCAGCGTCCGTAGCCAGGCGACGATCCGCGCACGGTCGTCCGGCGACAGCGCTACCACGGGCATCCGGTTGCCGGGCTTCAGCGCCTGCGGGTCGGCGATCCAGCTTGCCAGGATAGCGGCATCATTCGGAAACGCGCCGGAGGCCAAAGTTCTACGCTGCATCAGGTGGCTGAGATCTGGGCCGAGGGTACCGTTGGCTTCCGTGCCGCGCACCGTATGGCAACCACTGCAATGTTGGATGAATTTGCGATCCGCCGCGAAACCGGGCGCAGCCAGTTGATGCGCCCACCACGTGCGAAAATCGCCGGGCGATTGCGCCACCACACGCAATTGCATCCGTGAATGTTCCACGCCGCAATATTCGGTGCATTGGCCAGTGTAAGTGCCAGGCGCGGCGGCCTCGATCCAGGTCTCGTTGATCTGGCCGGGAATGGCATCCATCTTGCCCGCAAGCTGCGGCACCCAGAAGGAATGGATCACGTCGCCGCCCACCAGCCTCAATCGCACCGGCCTTCCGACGGGGACGTGGATTTCGTTGGCGGTGGCGAAGCCTTGCGCCGAACCGTCACCGATATACCGCACCTGCCACCACCATTGACGGCCGGTGACTTCGATGGTGACGGCGGGCCTGTCCGACGGCGCCTGGATATCGGCCAGCACCTTCACCGTCCATACAACCGTGACCAGCAATGCAAGCGCTGAAAGACTGGCGCCGATCCACAGCCAGTTCTGGCCGCCCTCTTCCTTTTCCAGCGCGGTGCTCTCGACGGCGGCCGGCCGCCGCCGCCAGATCGCTGCCACCAGCAACAAACCGATCAGAAAGATGACGACAACGGAAACCAGCAGGACGCCCCAGGTCAGGGCTACCACTGGGGCAGCCTTGTCGCTCGCACCACTCAGATATTGGAGGGGCGCGGCCCCTGCGGTAATGACAGACAGTCCCAGCAGGACGGCGGTCAGGTTCGCGCGCACTTTCATAATGTCCATAGAACCCCTCGGATATCACAACGCCAGCGGGTTAGTTCCGATCCGACATGACAGGTCAATAATGCGCCAAAATTCAGGGCTGCGCGTCATCTCGCGAGGAACTCCGCGTGATGGGGGTCGTTCCTATCCAGCCTTTATCCCGGAATATTCTAATGGCCCATGGCACTTCCCGCACTACCGTCCGGATTGTCGGAAACCCGCTTCATCCCCTGCTGGCGGCCATTCCCTTTGCCTGCTTTACGGGTGCGCTGCTGACCGACATCGCCTATTGGCGAAGCGCCGACATGCAATGGGCCAATTTTTCGGCATGGCTACTGGCGGCCGGTCTGCTCGTGGCCGTGTTCGCGGTGATTGTGGGTTTGATCGATTTTCTATTCGACCGGCGCGTCCGCGCGCTGGGGGTGGCTTGGATGTATGCCGGCGGCAACGCGCTGGCGCTGGTGCTGGCGATCCTCAATTCCTTCATCCACAGTCGCGACGCCTATACATCTGTCGTGCCCATGGGCCTGATCCTGTCGGCGCTGACGGTGCTGATCATGCTGGTTACAGGCTGGATGGGTTGGGAGCTTGTCTACCACAACCGGATCATCGCCGTGGAGGACCGGACATGAACGTGAAGCTTCTTTTCTGCGCCGCCGCTGCCGCCGCGCTGGCGTCCTGCGGTCCCGCCCCGATCGATCCCAAACGCCAGATCGGCGCGCACCCATATCTGCCGGATATCCACCAGTACCTGGTGCCGCCAATGCATGTGGCGACCAATATCGGCTGGAACGGCGCCACGCCCAAGGCCGCGCTGGGACTGGCCGTGAAAGCGTTCGCCAGCGGATTGAAGAATCCGCGCTCCCTCTATGTCTTGCCTAATGGCGATGTGCTGGCGGTGGAAACCGACGGCCCGCCCGCCCCGATAAACCGGCCCAAGGAAATCGTCATGGCTTGGGTCATGAACCAGGCCCACTCCAGCGTCAAGGCGGCCCAGCGCATCATTTTGCTGCGCGATACCAATGGCGATGGCGTGGCCGACATGCAGACTGTATTCCTGGATAATCTGCACTCGCCTTTCGGCATCGCGCTGGTCGGGAACGATCTTTACATCGCGAACACAGATGGGGTGATGCACTACCATTATCAGGACGGCCAGACGCAGATCATGACCCCAGGCAACTTGCTGACACCACTGCCCGGCGGCCCGATTGACCATCACTGGACCAAGAGCCTGGCCGCCAGCCCCGACGGCACCAAGCTCTATGCCGGCGTCGGCTCCAACAGCAACATCACCGAGAACGGCATTGGCGCCGAACTGGACCGCGCCGCGGTTTGGGAAATAGACCGCATGACCGGCGCGCACCGTCTGTTCGCCACCGGCATGCGCAATCCCAACGGCCTGTCGTTCGAGCCGCAGACCCATGCGCTTTGGGTTGTCGTCAACGAGCGCGACGAACTGGGTCCCGACCTGGTGCCGGATTACATGACCAGTGTGAAGGACGGCGCATTCTATGGCTGGCCCTACAGCTATTACGGTCAGCATGTGGATCCGCGAGTCATGCCGCAGCGCCCTGACCTGGTGGCGAAGGCGATCCCCCCAGACTATGCGCTGTCCAGCCATGTCGCGCCGCTGGGCCTGACGTTCTACACCGGGGACGCCCTGGGCGCGCATTATAGCGGTGGCGCGTTTGTCGGCGAGCACGGCAGTTGGGACCGCGGCGAATTCAATGGCTACAAGGTGGTGTTCGTGCCCTTCGCTGATGGCAAGCCTAGCGGCGTGCCCGAGGATGTACTTACAGGCTTTGTTGACGGCGATAAGGATCATGGCCGCCCCGTGGGTCTGGCGGTGGACAATAGCGGCGCGCTTCTAGTGGCCGACGATGTCGGTGGCACGGTATGGCGAGTGACGCGATAGCGCGCGGGCGATTGAAGTGATGGTGCCAAGAATTTCATCGCACTGAATGGCTAAGCCCAGGTCGATTCTGTACGATAGTCCCTAGTTATCGCTAGGGAGCGCTGCCGGCACTCGTGTAAATGCGCATTATGGGAATTTGCCGCCAAGTCCGTTGCTTAGGCAGTAAGCGTGACCAGCGCGGCGCTATGGGGCGTAACTGACATGGAGGCCGGCTTTGACCTCGAACAATGTCGCAGCGCGATGATTCAGGTTCGATAAGGGGCTGATGAATATCGCGTCGCACACATGGCCAGTACTGGCAAGTTCGCTGCCCAGAATCGCCAAAATCGCTCAGCGCCGTCTAGCTCCACAAACTCACCACTTATAGAATTTTAAGGGTCTTATTGTCGTGATCGTAGCTGGGGCCGATGGCGTACGCGGGAATGTTCAGTTCGGGCGCAATCGTGGATGTCGTGAATATGATCTGATGCTCGAATACAGCGGCCTCGGACCGAGCGACGATTAATTTCTGGAAATTATGGCTGCGCTCATCTTCCATTCCCTTATCTTCAACATTGTCCATCAGCAGGAAGCGAGGATGAAAGAATTTCTCGTCCAATGTCGCGGCGGAGAACAATGCCAGAATCGCCGCATTTTTCAAAATAACGTTGCTGCTTTCCGCAAAATTAGCTTCCCCATCCACCATGACCACGTCATCACCAAATATAAGCGCAACATTTTTCGCTTCGCGAAATTCTTTCTGACGCGGCAGATCAGACTTCAAAAGCTCTACCGAAATATCGGAAATCGCCGTCATCGCGACTTGCGTGCGGTTCAGGGAAAGTCTGGAAAGGGCCTCTTGGCGGCTCTTCAGCAAATCCATGGCCTTTTGGATTTTTGCTTTTTCCTCCGATAGTATCTCAATGTCCTGCGCTACCTGGAGGAAGCGGGAATATCTATCCGAGGTCCCTGAACGGAGAGCAGGGGCCTGCTTCTGCCAAACAAGCAATACCGGTCACACCGAAGGCGCAGAAGGCACTAGAGACCCGCATTGAACGGATGAAGCGGGGGCTGGAATCGCCTATCCTACTCAAGGAGATGAATCCGAATCAGGCCGGGGAGGTTTACTCACTTTGCCTTAACATGGTCCCAGATCCGCCGAAACTTCGTGACCGAAAACGTAAGGGGAAGCAAGAAGCCAGTGAGATATTCAATCGGGTCATCAATGATCCGGTTTCGCTCTCTGAAGGAACCGGAAAATTTACCGGCCCCCGCATGATGGCCACTATCAAACGCCTCCTTGCCAAGAGCGTAAAAGGCGACTTGAACAGCGCCGATACGTTGGTCGAGATATATAACCACTCGTTGCGGTACGGCGATTTCTACGTAAAGCTTGAACTGATCTAGAAGCGGCCATCACCGGCTACGTCCTGGCAGGCCGCTGTGATGTAGGGTGGCTTTGGCAAAGTTATTCTCAGCCCCGGAGTAATGTGGAGAGAGCGCGAACTTACTGCTTAGTTGAGTGGTGGGCGCGACAGGGATCGAACCTGTGACCCCTTCCATGTCAAGGAAGTGCTCTCCCGCTGAGCTACGCGCCCCACCTAGGGAAGAGGCGCCCGTATAGCCGGATCGCGGAGGCGTGGGCAAGCGGATTTCGGCGGTTTTTCCCAGCCTGGGGCTACGTTTAAGCCAATAAACCCCATATTTTTCAGCAATTCCTGAGCCTAGGGCGATCCAGGACTGGACATCCGTCCCGAATGGAGCGGTTGTTGCTGAGCGCGGATGTGCCCCTCGCGATGACGATCTCCTGCCCTGCCCCTTCGGCCACGTGCCGACCCGGGGCCCTGGCCAGTGGGGCGATCCTGCCCCGCAACGGAGATCCAGATGGTCAAAAATTCTCAGGCACGGTTGCGCGCGCCAACGTCAATACGGACCAAGAAGGTCCGCCTGCCGGTCTTAGAGTCGAAACCCGCCAAGCCACCACGCTTGGGGTCGAAGCTCGCCAAGCTTTTGGCCCTAATGCGCCGGCCGACCGGCGCCAGCTTGGGCGAGCTTGTCCAGGTTACTGGCTGGCATGAGCATTCGGTCAGGTCGGCGATTTCGGCATACATCAGGATCCGCATGGGGCTGCAGGTCACATCTGTAAAAGCCTGGGGCCAGCAGCGCCGTTACTACGTGACGTCGGCCAACGGTCCCATCAGCCACCTCGTGCCCGTGGAGGGCAGCCGTGGAGCATGAGCGGTACGAATTACAAATGCAGCTCCTCCACGAAACCGTCCTCCAGCTGCTCTCGCGAGGGGTTGAGCGGACAATACAGTTTCCCCAGAACGGCTATCGGCGCCGAATCTACTTCGAGGGAATGGCGCGGTTGGCCGACGACCTGAGCCTGGTCTCAGCGGCGGCGGCAGCGCTGGTGCGGGTGGCAGGGCGGGATATTGAGGCGGCCGGGCGGTGAGCCGTAACCTTCACGCCCGGCTGACCGATGAACTGATCCACGCCACCCCAGCCCCGGCAAAGGGCGAGGTCCGCCTCTGGGACGTGGACTTCAAAGCCTTCCTGGTCAGGATCTGGCCAAGCGGCCGCAGATCCTTCTGTGTTCGCTATCGCCGGAGCCGGGCACCGGAGATTTACACCATTGGCACCTTCGGCAGCCCCTGGACGACCGAGGCGGCCCGCAAGAAGGCCACCGAGGTCTTTTTCCAGTATGCCGACAGCGAAATGCCCGCCCGTGAACGAAAGTCAGGGCAAACCATGACCGTCACTGAACTCTGTGAGCGGTACTTCGCTGAAGGCCCGCTCACCAAGATCGGCAAGCGCCAGTCTTCCTGGAGGCTGGACATTGCCAATCTCACCCGACACGTCCAGCCGCTCCTGGGAAAGCGTGTGGCCGCAGATCTGAAGCGGATGGAGGTCGCTGCCATGCTGAGGGATATCACCAACGGCGCCACAGCCGGCGATATCAGGACCATAAAGCAGGGCGTAGCCCGGGTACGGGGTGGCGCCGCGGCTGCCGAGAGGGTGCTGACTTCATTCCGGGCCATGCTGAACTGGGCAGTCGCCCAAGACTACCTGGCGGATAACCCCGCAAGGGGGCTGCGCCTGCCCAAGCCGCCCATGAAAGAGCGCTTCCTCACGGATGAGGAAGCCAGGCGCCTTCTGACCCTGCTGGACGCCGGTGTCCGAAGCTGGACCCTTAACCCCCAGCACGCATGTCTGATCCGGCTGCTGCTGCTCACAGGTGCCCGGAAAGCCGAGCTGATGAACCTGCGCTGGGAGGAAATAGACCTGCAGAGGCGGCGGCTGGTCCTTCCGCCGGAGCGGTCCAAAGCCGGGCGCCATAGCGGCTATCGCAGAATCCCCCTCAGCGGAGTGGCCAT
>Ga0265313_10003255_pt1 | contig 13347 bp, 11 predicted proteins | sample 4123metaG_FD_203122 | JGI IMG/M metagenome (GOLD analysis project Ga0265313, IMG submission 203122) | Rhizosphere microbial communities from Carex aquatilis grown in University of Washington, Seatle, WA, United States - 4-1-23 metaG | ecosystem: Host-associated > Plants > Roots > Rhizosphere >...
CACCTTTTCGCCGATGCCATATCCATAATTTTCATTGATGGCACCAAAGTTGTCGATATCCAGCATGAGCATGTACAAGACGCCCGCCCTTTCATTTTCAGTCAAACGTTTTGCAGTGTTCATGAATTCCGCATGTGTGAGAGCACCCGTCAATCCGTCTCGACCAATCATGTCCTTAAGGGTTTGATAGCGTTCCAACCGGCCGGCAATTGTTGCAACAAGAAGCTGTGGGGGCGCTGGTTTGATCAAATAGTCGTCGCCATGTTTTGCGCCTTCGACGTGAAACTGCAATTGGTTTTCCGTGGTCAGAAAAATAATTGGCGTGGTATTGTATTTTTCTTGCTGGCGCACCAGCTTAGCCAGTTCAAAACCAGTCACGTCCCCAAGATTGACGTCCAAGATCAAGATGTCCGGCTGAGATTCAAGCAGTGCTTCCTCGAATTGCGAGGCGTCGGTAATAGCGTAAGGAAGAAAACCGCCGGCCTGGAGAAAGGAATACAGCCCGGAAGCCTGTATAGGATCGTCTTCGACAATCAGCACGCGGTAGCTCTTCGGTTTGCTTTTTTCCAGAAGCAGCTTCAATCGTTTGACAATTAAGGCAGCGTCTTCACTGGAATTGAAAACGCCATCGCCGCCTCCTCGAATCGCTTGCACCTTATCTTTGAAGGTGCCGCCGGCACTTATAAGAATAATCGGCACAGTGGCCATGCTGGAGCGTTGCGAACGAATGTTTCTCGCCAATTCATAAGCGGCTTGAGGAGGGTCCGGACAAACGATGACAAAAGCGTCGTACTTGATTTTGAGCAGGTTTTGCGGCGTTACGTCCCGCCCATCCATTTCATCGACAAGAAAGTCCGCCTTATCGAGGGCCTCAAACAGCGGTTTTGCAAAGGCTCGCGTGTCCTTGCGACTCAACCCGACAACCAGAACACGGCTTTGCAGAGGCGGTGACGGCGTACGCTGTTCTTCTTCTTCCTCCGTCGGCGCATCAGGGCCCATGGAAGTGAGCATGGCTGCATTGTCTATTGTCGCCGAAAGTTTGAGGACGAGCATTTTCAGCTTGTTGATTTCTTCTGCATATCCTGGTGTTGTTTTCTTTTTGGCCAGCGCCATGGAAATTTCTTCAGCATGAAGAGCGTGCTCGCAAAAATCTTTCAGACGGAAAAGCCCGCCGGCACCGGCCATTTGATGAAAATGTTTGATCAGTTTATTGACCTGATCCATCGCGGGCGTAGCGTTATTGAGCGTTTCAATTATCTGAGTGGCTTCATTGAGGCGTTCTTGAGTAAGCTCGATGAATTTGGACTTCTTACCGTCCACCATCGTTTGCTGCCAACTCTGCATTCTTGACTCCTCGAGGGTCACACCGGTCTTCGCGCCATTCTTTGGTAGATACAGTGGCTAGCTGCTAGGAAGAAGCTTTTGCAGTAGCGCCGCCAGTGAGCCGGGCCACTACCGCCAGAAGCTGGTCGATTTCAAAGGGTTTGGACAGGAAAAAGTCAGCACCCAACTCCATTGCCGCCTCTTCGTTTTTCTTTGCCCCGGTCAGAAAGAGGATTTTGGCACTTCCCTTCTCTTCTCGATAGTCCTTCAAAATGTCCAGTCCATTCATGTCCGGCAGCATTGAATCCAGCAAAATCAGGTCATAGCTGTTCGCCCGCATCATCGCACAGGCTTCCGTCCCCGTGCCGATGCTTTCAGCTGTGTGTCCGGTAAAAATCAAACAATCTGCAATGGTTTCTGCAAGGAATTCATCATCCTCGACCACCAATATCTTACTCATTAAACCAACGCCATAGATATATAAGGGTACTTAGACTCAATACCCGCTGCTTTTGGAGATAAAACAAGGCGCCCGTGGCGTTTTGCTAATTCCTAAAGGGCCTTCGCGAGATCGGCTCCGGAATCAGGCAAAAGGCATGATCACGCCCATCACGTGAATAAAGCTGTTCAAAACAGCTATTTGATCTCTTTTCCCATTTCGAAAACTTTCTTTTCTGAATGCTCAATGAGAAACCTGACCAGAGGTTGAATGCTCCCTGGTGCGTGCTCGTAAGACCAGTTGAACTTGCGCTTTTGGCCTGCCCTTTCAATCTCCAGAGTGTAGAAAGGACCGCCTTCCGTAATTGAATATTCGCTGTCCTTGCTGGAGAGGATATTGCTTGAATTGACCAGTTTGGTGAGATTGGCGGCTTCGTCAGCCTTCATAGTGCCGGTATTGATGCGGCAATCAAATCTTTCAAAATGTCTGGGATTGACGCCGGAGCCATGCGAAAACTCTATCTTGATCGACTGTTCGTCGGCGGCTCCTGCCCCTGCTGCGTCGAAAGAAATGAAGCTCAAGAGGGCGCCCAGAAAGATGGCGGCACCGACAAGCCAATGCAAGGTTTCTTTTCTGTGGATTTGTCTAGCCATGATTTAATCTTCCCAGTTCGTGTGTCCATTGTGCCTGTGAGGGATAACTGGCGCCGGGCGGCAATTAGGCAGCCAACCAGCCTGATATTCTCCCCTGTCCTCCCCGAACCTCATTCAGGGTGAACCCCAGTGCAGACTGGAGTGTTCCGCAGTATTCTCTTGGCATCGGGCTTGCCGCCTCACTTGCCGGTCGGCACCAGCCCAAAGAGTGGATTCAGCGCTCGCTTGAGCCGGGTCTGCGCGTGCTTACTATCTCGCCTTAGAAGGAAGCCACATGTTTGAAGATGATGTCGATGCTAAGGATCGTCAGCTTGCAGTTGCCGTAACAGATCTTGTGAAAACGTATCCCGGCAGCGACGTCTGCGCCCTGTCGGGCATCTCGTTGTCGGTTGAAAAAGGCGAGATTTTTGGATTGATTGGGCCCAATGGAGCGGGAAAGACGACATTGATTGGTTGCCTGCTTGGTCTTTTGCGTCCGGATTCCGGTTCTATAAAAATCTTCGGCAAGCCGGCAGACAGTCTTTCTGTGCGCCAGATTACGGGCTATGTGCCGGAGCGTTCCGACTTTGAATACTGGATGACTGCCCGGCAATTTTTGCAATATCATCACGGCTTGGCCAGGCGCGAGCCAAAAGACAGAGAAAGAGAAATAACAGAAGCGCTCGATGCCGTAGAGCTTTCCAAGTCGGTTTGGAATCGGCGGCTGAAGACCTATTCACGCGGTATGCTGCAGCGCTTGAATATCGCTCAGATGCTGATTGGAAAACCGCGCCTGGCCCTTCTGGACGAACCTACTCTTGGTTTGGATCCGATTGGTGTCACCCTGGTGCGCAATCTTGTCAAAAAAATGCAGGAGGATGGCATGACGGCAATCGTCAACTCGCATCAACTTGATGAAGTCGAGCGCGTTTGCGATCGGGTCGCCTTTATCAAACAAGGAAGGATAGCTTCGGTGGAAAACCTGCATTCCGGAGCAGTCAGCGACTATTTCTTGCTGGTGCGCTGGCCTGAGTGCCAATTGAATGGCAGCCTCAATTCGGTTGTCGCCCAGGCGGCTGGTGAAGCCAAAGCCTCTGTTGATGAATGCCACCACCAGTGGGGACGTTTTTCTGTGCAAAGCAATCAGATGGCCGTGCAGTTGATTCGCCGCCTGGTTGAGCATGGGCTGCCCGTGGAAGAGGCAGTGCCGGAGCGCGCCAAGCTGGAAGAACTTTTCGCGAGTGAAAGCAAAGCAGGAGGCCGACAATGAACAGCACAATAATACGCTTTACTGCCATGTCGGCTTGCCTCGATCCGATGAAACTGCTCTATGTCATTCTTCTGGGATTTGTCATGCCAATCGGTATGAAGGTAGCCTCCATGCTTCATGGCGCCTCCGATTCGCAAACATTCGAAATGCTCACAGGCAAGGTCGGCGTGGCCTTTGTGCTCATGGTCTTGTGTCTTGGATTGGCCGGAAACACGGCCACTCAATCGGGCCGCGGCGGCGAATATCTTCCGCTCATTTTCACTCGCCCGTTGACCCGGTGTGAATACGTGCTCAGCAAATGGATGACAATTACACTAATAGGTGGAGGATTTGCCGCCCTGCAAAACCTGATCATTGCCGCAATTGGACTGCATTTTGGCGAGTCGATTACGGCTCAGGCTCTGTTTAGCATGTTGATTGAACGATTTATGGACGCTGCCTTGATTTCGGCAGCCATGATCTTGACGATGTTGAATCGCAATCCGGCCTTCCAGATCTTTGCCGTGTTGTCGTTCTACATCTGGCTGGCAGGGCAGACTATACCGCCTGTAAGCGTGTCCACAGGCGGCAAAGCGCTTGAAGATCTCTCGATTGAGACGACCAAATTCATGCTCGGCATGTCTCAGTATATTGCCGACTTCATTTTGCCGACCGTCAATGTGTATGACCTGGTAAGCAATCCGGCCTCCGCTGCCGGAGCCTTGATTGCCTATTTGGCTGCACTGGCTGTTTATCTGGTCTTTGCTATCGAAGTAACCAACAAAAGAGAGTTCTTTTACGGTACTAACTAATTGAGGAAAGCTCGATGGATTCCAAGGCAGAAAGATCGGTTTCTTACATGCCCAAATGGCTGGTGCTTGCAGCTGCACTGCTTGTCGTTCTGAGGGTGTCAGATGTGGTTTTGACAAAGGTGCTCAGTCACAATCAGATATTTAGGCGAGACAATGGAATTTCCTGGGCACAGATTCCCACAAGAGATCAACTGGTGGCGGAGGCAAAACGCGTCGCTTCCACTCCCCAGAAGCCGGTTCAGGAACTGAGCCCGCAAAGCCAGGCGCAGTTGCAAGAATTGCTTGCTTACTCTAAAGCCGAAGGCAAGCTCTTGCTTTTGGAATTCTATGCCGACTGGTCTGATCCGTGCAAGAAAATGGAATCAACTTCCCTGAGCAATACACAAGTAGCTGGACTTGTCAGTGAACATTTTATGCCAGTAAGAGTCAATGACACGCAAAAACAATTTGGCGTCAACGCTCGCCTGGTGGCTGATTTGCAAAAGCGCTACCGGGTTTTTGCCTTTCCTACTCTGATTATCATAGGTAATGACGAAAGCCCCGTGGCCAGTCTGATCGGCAACTGCTCGTCTTTAACGACCTATCGCTTTCTCAGTCGGGCGCTGGCGACGGTGGCAACTTTGCGTCCGAACTTAGCACCGATCTCAATGAGAAAAGAACGTTTTGACGCGCAGTTATGATCCGATTTCTTCAGGACTATTTGGGTTCGTCAAGGGATATTCTCTTCAAGCCGTCCTGACAGTTCTTGATCCAGACAGAGTTTTCTGCTGGTGATTTTTCCAAAACAGATAAGGCAGACTGAAAGTTCTTCTTTGCCTCTGCATACTCTTCGGCGTCGAGCTGGCAGGTAGCCAGGAAATAAGTGCTTCTGGCGGCATCATTTAAGTCTTTTGCTTTAATGAAAAAGTCTCTCGATCGCTCGAAAAAATAACGGGAGCTGACCGAACAACCGTCGTGCAGTTTGAGTGTTGTTCCTACAAATTGAAGATTGTGACCAACTTGCCAATCGCTGGATGTGTATGTTTTTCTCAAATAGGACTCGGCTTCTTGGTACTTGCCCTGCCTGGCCAGCGCCCGAGCTAACGGCCAGGCGGTCAGTCTGCGGAATCGATTCGAATCAGGATTGGCTTCGATTATGCCCTTGAGGACATTTTCGGCTTGTTGATAATGACCCTGCTTATAGTCACGCATGGCAATCTTCACCGCATGCAGTGCCTCACGGGTTTCGTCATCGGGCAGGATGAACCACTCAACAATTTCCGGAACGTGATATTGCATGAATACAGTTGATATGAATTCCGGTTGATCCTTGACCGCGTCTCTCAGACAAAAGAAGGCCGAGATAGGGATTGTCGCCAGGCAGGTGACGATGGCAATTTTCCAGAAGCGTCTCTTTTGTTTGACGCGGACAAACTGACCTCTTTTGAAGTTCAACAATTCTTTTTTCAACGCGGCCATTGATTGATAGCGATCGGCCGGTGACTTTTCCAGGGCGCAAAAGACAATGCGCTTGATGGCGCTTGGAATATTCAATGCGGCAGCAAACGGCTTGGGTGCTTCCTTGGTATGTTTGATTACGGTTTCGCCGAAATTCTTGCCTTTAAAAGGAGGCTCGCCGCACAGTGCCTCATACATGACGCATCCAAGTGAATAGATATCCGAACGTTTGTCGAGCCCGGAGGCCAGGCATTGTTCGGGGCTCATGTAGAGCGGGCTGCCAAATACTTCGCCTGTTTTCGTCAATTTGAGATCGTCTAGGTTTTCACCTTGAAGTTTGGCGATGCCAAAATCTACGACGCTGGCAGACGGCGCTTTTCCCACCTCTGAGGAAACAAGAATGTTGCTGGGTTTTAGATCTCTGTGCACGATGCCCTTTTCGTGAGCATGCTGAAGAGCATCGGCAACCTGGATCATGATATCGGCGACAAATTGCGGATCAAGCGGGCCTTTGCGGGCAATCAGCGAATTGAGCGGCTCGCCGTTGATCATGTCCATGACCAGATAAGGACCATGGGTGTCGCAAACATGGAAGTCGTGGATGCGCACTATATTGGGGTGGTCCAACTGGCTTGTAGCATGTGCTTCTTGTTGAAACCGCTTCCAGCTCTCGTCGGAAATTTCTCGGTCTTGATTGAGCAACTTGATGGCCACGACGCGTTTCATCATCGCGTCATAGGCCTGATAGACGGAGCCCATTCCGCCTTCGCCAAGCTTTTCTTCAATGGCGTATTTGCCCGCGATTACCGATCCCCTGAGGTCGGTCGGCGATTTTGGCACCAGGGGTACGGCCGCCCGCTGTTGAACAATCACCGGTGATTGTCCACTGGCCACCTGGGTTTCGTCCTGATTGGGATTGGTATCAATAGTCTCAGATTCTCGAATCTGAGGAACTGCCCCATCAGCTAATAGAGGTGATGGGTTGGCGCTGGCTCTTTTTTCGGGATGCCCTTTTTTCTCAGTCATAGACCGTGCCCGGTTGCTTTTCGAAGCCCCCATATTCTATCAGCTTTCGTAGATAATCACGCGTGAGGAATCTACAATGTGAAATGGGTATGGGTGGGACTTTCCGGGGGCTTTGTAACAAGTTATTCTTGCTTACTTGTGGACTGAAGCGGAATTCATATACTTAATTGAGACCGGGTCGCACTTGTGCGGCTTTCTTTGCCATTTTTTTCCTCTGTGTATCGTGTTTTACAGGCGCTATGAAGGCGCCGGCTGCGATGAGTCGAAATCATGTTGTCTAAACCACTGACAGTTGGAATAATCGGCGGAATTGGACCGGAAGCTGCCAACCGGCTGGCGCAGCTGATCGTCGAATTGGCCGATGGGCAATCCGACAGAGAGCATATTCCGGTCATTTGCTTCAACAATCCAAATATCCCCAGCCGCGTCGATTCAATTAGCGGCAAGGGAGAAAGTTGCCTGCCTGCCCTGGTTGAGACAGCCAGAAGTCTGGTGCGGGCCGGTGCGAATTTCTTGATTATGCCTTGCAATTGCGCACACTATTATTTGCGGGATTTGAGAGATGAAGTATCGGTGCCGGTGCTCGATATGATTCACGAGACGGTCGATTACCTGGTCGAGGATTACTCGGGGGCGCGGGCGGTCGGATTGCTGGCCTCGTCGCCGACTCTGGATGCCGGTCTTTATGGGCGCCCTCTTTCGGAATGGGGCATAGAAGGTCTCACGCCCACAGCCATTGAGCAAGAGCTGGTAATGTCGGCAATCTATGGTCCAGAAGGCATTAAGGCCGGCAAAAAAGAAAGGCCGAAAGAGACCTTAATCGCGGTTGGAAATTCGCTGGCGCAAAGAGGTGCCGATGTGATTGTGGCGGCCTGCACGGAAATCTCTCTGGTGTTAGATTCGCACTGCCTGAATATACCTGTTGTTGATCCGATGCGCGTTATCGCTCGGTCGGCAATCAATTGTGCTCGTCATGGTTTGAGTCACTCGCAGTCGGGACGTTTTGTGCATTCGCTGAGACGATCGACTGCAGCTGGAGTGTAGGAGTTTCAAATTGGCTAATGTTTTGCTGACTCTTGCAGAAGAAGTTGGTGCCACCACTGAAAGTTATTTTGCGGTGCGTTTTCCGGTCGACGAAAACGATTGTTTTGAATTTGCGGCCGGATTGAATGCAATTGGGCACCAGGTGTACTTTGTGAATTGGAAAGATCTGGAGGGTGACCGGTTCAATCGGATGTTCCATTTCCAGTCGTCGCGATTTGTACAGCCCCTGGCTCTTTCAGATTTTGAGCTGGTGTTTGTGTACAAAATGGAAGGTTTCTATTTTGATATGCCGCGTTTTTTCGAGATGGTGGCAATTTTTGAAAGAGAGATTCCCCTTGTTGTTAATCATCCCTCCACCATCCGGCACAACATCGACAAGAGTTATCTCTTTCATCTAAAGGAGCATGGTGTTAACGTCGGACTTCCATACACCATTGCAGATGCGATCGAAGAGAGGCTCCAGGACAATCTGCCATGCGTAATCAAACCGCTGTTTGGCGAAAGAGGAGAGGGTGTCTTGCTGGCAAAATCCGTTGCCGATTTAATAGAGATTGAAGGAAGAGAGCATCAATTCATAGCCCAGGAATTCATTGCGGAAATTAGAGAAGGGGAAAAGAGTCTGGCGTTTTTGGGATTTGATTTTCAGCACGCCGTCATTAAGCGACCCAACAAATTCAATGTCGACGAGTTTCGCTGCAACATGTCTCTGGGCGGCACGGTCGATCCTTACGAGCCTACAAAAGAAGAGATCAAATATTCTGTCGATCTTCTCAAGGTTTACCAAACGTTTGGTTGTCCGATTCATTTCAGCAGAATAGATTTTGCCACCACCTGCGACGGACCAAAGTTGATTGAAGCTGAGCTGCTCAATCCTTCAATTTATGCCAACTATTCTAAGAAAGGTCCACAGTTCGGCAAGGCGATTGCTGCTTATTTTCATGGTCTTATCCAGGGCGAGCAGGCGACTGAAAGCTTTTATTCGAGCACTGTGGACGCCAGATAATCGACCAGTGGTTTTCTCGCATCGACAATCTTTGTCATCACATCGTACTGAGTGAAGGTTGTTCCCGCACCATTGATTTCGTTGATTTGCGAGCCGATGAAATCTATTGAGCCTATTGTCAGTCCGGATTTAAGGCACAACTTGTCAGCTTTTGCAAGGTCTTCCTTGAATTCTTTCGATGGCTTATCGCCGTACTCAATGATGCGAAATTCGTCTGTATGATCAGACCAGGGTGTATTCCTGCCAAAGACTTTGCGGCCGCCGACGCAGGTACCATTTACATACCACAATCGTTTTTCCGGTCCCGCCACCAGCGGTTGAAAACAATAGTCTTCTTTAAGTGAATGATCGCCTTTGATCATAAACTCGCGAAAGCTCTTGAGCTGGCTGTCACCTTCAATTTTGTGAATGCCGCCACCGCCGCCGCCCCAGTTCGGTTTGGCCACAATCTTTTTTTCTCGTTTGACAAAATCATGGACATCAGCCCATTTAACGAAACGATAAGTGGGAACAACTCCCCACTTGCCGGCATCAAGTTCTGAAAACCATGATTTCAGGGTGTGTCTTTCCGCTTGCGCGCTATTGATCAGCTGTTTGACTTGCCCGCTCTCGACTTGCCCTTCATGAAATTGCAATTGCGCTTCCAGGAAATCTCGTCTTCTCTTGAATCCCATTTCCCGGCATTCGATCCAATAACCATCGGTATAGACAATCCAGACATCGGCCTCCGGTTTTATCCAACCGTGATGTTCGAATTTGCCTTGCGCAGCTCGTTTGTAGGCGTTGAGACGTTTGCGTTTAAAATCATATCCTGAAATCGGAACGACGAAGAGATCGCAGACTGCATGCAGTCCAGTCACGATAGAACGCACTGTCTGGAAGCGTTTTCCCTCAACCAACCCGGGATTGACAGTGAGCAGGACTCTTTTTCTTGTTCTCATGTTTTCGAGGTGGGAACTGGCTCTAGTTGGTAATTGAGCATGCTTGACGCGGTGTCGAAATCACGCTCCAGCTCAAGCTCGGAATTGGCTCCCATATTGATCAAACCGTAGCGGAAGCTGTGAGAATCTTGCAATTGATCGGACAATTTTTTACCTGGTGTGGCGATTACCTGAACCAGCGCTCCCGGAAATTTATGCTCGACTGCTTTGATGTTTACTGGGTCCGGAATTTTTCTGACCAGCTTGTCGTCGAAGGTTCTGAGAACACAACTGGCGGCAATTTTATACCGGCCTTGCCGGCGCACGAAACCGGGCGGCATTCCCAGCGCAATGCGCATCATCACTTCATAGGAATTGCTGCCGTCCACCTTTTCGAATAGATCCGGGAACTGCGATGCGATCTTGGGGTTGATCTCGATGATGTGGACGCTATTCTTCTCAGGACTATAAATCATCTCGATATTGAACATGGCATTGTCATAGCCGATGCCTTTGAGGAAATCCGAAGCCATTTGCTCCATTCGGCGCAAGACGTGGGCGGGCAACTTGGACGGATATTGAAAACGTTTGAATGAGAATGTGCCGGGAAACATAATCGCGTCGATGATGCCCATGACCGTAACCTGTCCTTGAAAGACAAAACCTTCCATGGACACTTGATTGCCTTCCAGCAATTCTTCATACAACAAATAATTTGCATTCAGCGGCCAATCAGTGTAATTGCGCACCAGATCGTTGAAAGGCAAAATGAAGAATTCTGGCAAGAGGGCACCTTGCGCGCGCTTTCTAAGCTCGGCGCGATTCTCTATCTGGAATGCGTTTTTCGACATGCAGGACTTCACTGGTTTTAAAAAACCGGGAAACATCGAAATATTTTCTACTGTGCGCAAGTCTTCAGGATCAATCAAATGAAACTTGGCGGTGGCGGAAGGAACAAGCCTGCTTTGCTCTACGCGACTGTAATATTTGTGTTCGCACAGTAAAATTGGCGCGGGCTTGGGACCAGGCAGTCCAAGCCTGTCAGTGAGAACCGCAGTCGCTGACATGCCCGGGTATCCTACACCGGATGTGATACCAGCCAGACGTTCATCATGGTGACTTCTGACTGTGTCATCCATCAATTTGATGATATCCAGCGGCTGTCCGTCTAATTTTGGTTTCTCGCCAAGCAAGTCATCAAAATAGTCGCCTCCGAATTCGTCGAAGCGCAAGTTGACTCCGATTTTCTCCGCCAAATTCGGTAGGTTTCGGCGCTCACGCGGTGTCGGGCAAAGTATCAGTAAGTCTTTCACTGAAAGAGTTAGCTAGTCTACTGAGGATGACAATCAAGTAATTCTAGCCTGATCGTGAGTCAGTCCAGCCTTAGCGCCTCAGACTCGCAAAGAATCTATAGCTAGTTGCCGAGATAAAGGTTCTTAAAGGCCAATTTGCTGAGCTGCTGCGCGTTGAATGGCACGTCCTTCAATTGACCGACATTCGTATCCCTGAGCTTCATTGTTGGTTGAGGACCCCGGAAATCGACAACTACTTCCGGCTGTTGCAGAGCATTATATTTTGCCGCCGAAAGCATTTTGCCTTCTTTCGAATAGACATATTCTGTCTTGCCGGCGAAAACATCGGCTACCTGACCTTGTTGCTCCTTCGGTCTGAACAGTGGCTGGTTTTGATTGACGAATTGACTGATAGTCGTTCTTTGCAGTCCTTGTCGCTCGTTTATTTCGTTGTTGAAAATCCATTGCTGCAGAAATTTCGGGCCGTCTTTGCCTTGAGTATATTCAAGCAGGTTGACCGGATCGCCCTGGGCGTCCGAGAGGACCGCATAGAAATCACCCGGTCTCTTGCGTCCGTCCGGGTGCAGCATGCGTCCGCCCATGGTGGGCTGCATCAGTTCGCTATCCCCGACCAGGTCCATAGTCTTTACTCTGCCCTTCACCCCTTCGTGCATCTCGGCGACCATCAGCGAATTGGGGACTTTATTTTCTCCGCTTCTGTCTGTATAAGTTTTCAAATAAAGGTCATATAGCCCTGCCGCCGCTGGACTTACCCGGCGCAGAACCGGGCGAATGATTTGCGCATCTTGATCGTGCGGAACTTTGTCATATGCAGGCGGCCGCGCTCCCGGGTTCTGGTCATTAACAGACAACCCGCCCTGCCTGATTTGCTCCTGCTGCTGCTGCTTTGTCTGTGGCTGGTCGAAAAGGCCCGCCCGTTGCCAGATTTGTGCCGATAATCCTGCAGCATCAGCGTTGGCAGCTCGGTCCCAGACCGCCGACGTGTCGGCGACTACGACTGGCTTGAATACATGAGCAGCTTGAAAAGGTTCACCCACGGGAGTCTCCTCCGGGAATTTGGCTCGATTTAATTGGGAAGTCAACTCAATTTATTCCAGTTAATCTAATAGGTATATGGTGGTTGTACGACTCAGTCTGGAAACATAAATCTGTAGTATTCTCACTGGTCTTGATCAAGGCAGGGGTGTCTAGATTGCAAATCCGAGGGCGGGCATTTAATCTTCCGGTATTTTTGCCGGTCGCTTTGCTGTCCTTTTGCGCCATCGTCTCCATTTCGCTTCCCGCGCCGGCAGCCGATCAGCCAAAGGCAGAACCGTTGACGGAAATTAAGAGCTGGAAGGATCTGAAAATAACCGAGAGTTTGAGCAGCGACGGCTCAGTCAATTACTATTCGTTTCCGCTCAAAAACGGCAGCAAAGCGCATCTTTGCGTTCTTGATTGCAATAGCAAGAAATACAGTCTGCGCCCCTGGGTCAACAGCCCGACCAGCCCTACATCTCAAGCCGGTGCGCAGGCTAAGGCCGTAGCTGCCGTAAACGGCGGTTTTTTCAATCTCAGCAATGGCGAAAGCACCAGCTATGTGGTCGTAGACGGCAAGCTAGTCTGCGATCCGACCACCAACAAGGATCTGATCAGCAATCCCAAACTGATGCCGTTTTTGCAAACAATCTTCAATCGCAGCGAATTGCGGATTGGACATCCGAAGGGTAAGGAAAAGGCGTTGGAGATTGCTTTTCACAAAGACCTGCGCAAATCGGGACAGAGCGTGCCGTACGTCCTGGGCGGTGGTCCGCAGCTTTTGCCGAAGCTGACGGCAAAGGAAGAAGCCTTCATACGCACGCCAAGCGATGGTAAACAGGTTGATTCGATCGGCTGCAACAAGACCGCCGCTCGCACCGCCATTGGTATCACAGCAGACGAGCATATTTTGATTCTTTGTGTGGCTGGAAAAGGGCAAGATGAATTTTCCTCCGGCATTACGCTTGAGCAATTGGCTCAACTGCTCAGCAGCCTGGGATGCCAGCGTGCCCTCAATTTTGATGGCGGCACCTCCACCACTATGGCTATTGCCGATCGCTCCAGCCCGGGCGACGTTCTGAAAATGGTCTGTGGCAAGTCCCCCGAGACCAGGGTCAAGTCCGTTTTGATG
>Ga0265313_10003256_pt1 | contig 13345 bp, 10 predicted proteins | sample 4123metaG_FD_203122 | JGI IMG/M metagenome (GOLD analysis project Ga0265313, IMG submission 203122) | Rhizosphere microbial communities from Carex aquatilis grown in University of Washington, Seatle, WA, United States - 4-1-23 metaG | ecosystem: Host-associated > Plants > Roots > Rhizosphere >...
ATGGCCATGTCGTTCATGCTGGAATCGAAATAGCGATAGCGGCCCCGACCGCTTTCCTTGACCGCATACATGGCGGTATCGGCGTTCTTCATCAGGGCGCGGGCATCGCCGCCATCGGAGGGATACAGCGCGATGCCGATGGAAGCGCCGACGCGAATGTCGTGGCCGGCCAGCTGGAAGGGCTGGTCGATGAGGCCCAGCACTTTCTCCGCCAGTTGGGCGATCTCGGAAGGCTGATCCCACTCGGTCGCCAGTATGACAAATTCGTCGCCACCCAACCGGGCAACCGTGTCGGTCCGCCGCAGCCCCTCGCGAATGCGCAGGGCCACGACCTGCAATAGCTGATCGCCGACGTCGTGCCCCAGGGAATCATTGACGATCTTGAAGCGGTCGATATCGATGAACAGAACCGCCAGCTTGTGCCCGCCGCGTTCGGCCTGGGCCAGGGCATGCAGCAGCCGGTCGGTGAACAGGGAACGGTTGGCCAGACCGGTCAGGGCATCGTGGTAGGCCTGATGGCGGATGTGCTGATCCTTGGCGTACATCTCGGAGATATCGTCGAACACCGCCACGTAATGGCCGACAGTACCGTCGTCGTCGCGGATGGCATTGATGGCCAGCCATTCCAGATAGGCCTCGCCGTTCTTGCGCCGGTTCCAGATTTCCCCCTGCCAAGCGCCCTCGCGGGTCAGGGTCTGCCACAGATCGCGGTAGAAGTCCGGCGACTGGCGATCCGAGCGCAGGATCGCCGGCGTCTTGCCCACCGCCTCCTCCGCGCTATAGCCGGTAATGGCGGTAAAGGCCGGGTTCACCCGTTCGATGATGCCCTTGGGCGTGGTAACCACGATGCCCTCGGCGGTATTGGTGAACACCGCCGAGGCCAGTTGCAGCCCCTCCTCCGCCGCGCGCCGCGCGGTCACATCCTCGAAGATATCGACGATATCACCCGATGGCAGCCGGAAGATGGTCCGCTCGCGCCAGCCCGACAGGCGATCATCCTCGTAAAAGCTCTGCGGCATCAGCATGGGCTCGCCGCCACGCCAGACCTGACGGAAGGCATCGGCAAGACCGCCGGTCATAGCATAGGGAAACTGCTCGGACAGCAGTCCCCCGATCAACTGAGCCGGTGAGCGGCCGTCCAGACGCTCCACCGCCGGATTGGCGGCGACGACCCTGAAGTCGGCGCCGTCATCCACAGCGCGAAATACCAGCACCCCCGCCTTCATGTGTTCGAACAGCTCGCGGTAGCGGCTTTCGCTGGCTTCCAGCCGGCGCACCAGCGGCGCCCCGATGCCGAGGAACAGCAGCACGCCCCCCAGAACCACCAACCCGCCGACACCGACGGCCGCCGCCGCGGCCTGACGGAAGGGACGGTTCAGCACGTCCAGGTCGATCATGGCCACCAGCCCCATACCCAGGACCCGCACCGGTTCGCTGGCGACCAGCACCTCGCGGTCGCGATGGTCGGTTCCGACATAGACGTCGGAGATTCCTTCGATGGCGCGGCGCAACGGCAGCATCTTGCCCTGGTCCCACGGCACCTTCATGCCGGGCGGGTCGCCGCGGCCGTCGCGATGCCGCAGGAACAGGACGATGTTCTCGCCCTCGCGCGCGCCCAGCACCATCTCACCGCCTTCGCCGAAATCGGCGAAACCCGCCCCGGCGTCGATAACCTGATCCAGGGTATGCTGGCGCCAATCCTGGCCAGCGGGGGTGTCCTCCTGTTCATGGCGGGCGATGGCCTCGATCACCCGGGCATAGGCGCGGACCGACTCGCCCAGGCGCTCCGTCTGACCGTCCATGAATGCCTGATGGATCATGACGTACATGGTCACCGCAACGGCGACGCAGGCGGTGGTCATGATGGCAGCCAGCAGGACGAGACGATGACGCTGGCCGGAGCGGGGTCGGGGGTCAGGGAACATGGTCGATATCTACTCTATCCGAAGTCATGCGCCAAGGTGGGTGGCGATCCGGGCGGCGGCGGATTATATAATTCGCCCATGATCGACATCGACCACCTGACGCCGCTCGAGGCGGCCATCGAACTGGAAGGGCTGGCCCGCGACCTTGCCCGCTATGACCAAGCCTATCACCAGATGGACGCGCCGCTGATTTCGGACGCGGAATACGATGCCCTCAAGCGGCGAAACGACGCCATCGAGGCCCGTTTCCCCCAGCTGGTGCGGCCCGACAGCCCCAGCCGCCGGGTCGGCGCCGCCGTGGCCGAGGGGTTCGGCAAGGTCACCCATGCCGTGCCCATGCTGTCGCTGGACAATGCCTTCAGCGACGAGGACGTGGCCGAGTTCGACGCCAAGGTTCGGCGTTTCCTTGGCCTGGGAGAGGAGGCCGCGCTGTATTATGTGGCAGAGCCCAAGATCGACGGCCTGTCCGTCAGTCTGCGTTATCAGGGGGGCGTTTTTGTTCAGGCCGCCACCCGGGGCGACGGCGCCGAGGGAGAGGATGTCACCGCCAACCTTCGCACCCTGGCCGAGCGGGGCGAACTGCCCCTGACCCTGGGCGAGGGTGCCCCCGCCTCCATCGAGATCCGGGGTGAAGTCTACATGGCCAAGGCCGACTTCCTCGCCCTCAATGCCCGGCAGGAGGAAGCCGGGGCGGCTCCCTTCGCCAACCCCCGCAACGCCGCCGCCGGCAGTCTTCGCCAACTCGACCCCGGCGTTACCCGTGGACGGGCGCTGAGCCTGTTCGCCTATGCCATGGGCGAGTCTTCTGCGCCGGTGGCTTCCAACCATGGAGCCTATCTCGACCGCTTGCGGGCCTGGGGATTCAAGGTCAATCCCCTCATCCGGCGCTGCTCCGGCATTGGGGAACTGCTTGCCTTCTACCGCGAGATGGGTGACCGGCGGGCCGGCCTGGACTACGACATCGACGGCATCGTCTACAAGGTCGATGATTTGGAGCTTCAACGGCGGTTGGGCATGGTGTCGCGCTCGCCGCGCTGGGCCATCGCCCATAAATTCCCCGCCGAGCAGGCCACCACCGTGCTGGAGCGCATCGAAGTCCAGGTTGGCCGCACCGGCGCCCTGACCCCGGTGGCCCACCTGACCCCGGTCAACGTTGGCGGCGTGGTGGTCAGCCGCGCTACCCTGCACAACGAGGACGAGATCGCCCGCAAGGGCGTGCGCGAGGGCGATACGGTGACCGTTCAGCGGGCCGGCGACGTCATCCCCCAAGTGGTCGGGGTTGTCGACGGCAAGCCGAGGGGCTTGAAATCCTTTGTTTTCCCGGAGATTTGCCCGGTTTGCGGCGCCCATGCGGTAAGACCCGAGGGCGAGGTCATCCGCCGCTGCACCGGCGGCCTGACCTGCGAAGCCCAGGCCAAGGAGCGGCTGCGGCATTTCGTCTCGCGCAATGCCTTCGATATCGAGGGACTGGGCGAGAAAAATATCGAATTTCTCTGGGGATTGGGCTGGATCAAGGCCCCTTCCGACATCTTTATCCTGGAGCGGACAAACCGGGAAAGTCCCCTGCAAAAGCTGGAAAACTGCGACGGCTGGGGCAAGCGCTCGGTGGAGAAGCTGTTCGAGGCCATCCGCGCCCGCGCCACAATGGGCCTGGAGCGCTTCATTTTCGCTCTTGGCATCCGGCAGGTGGGCGAGGCCACCGCCAAGCGGTTGGCCCGGCATTATGGCACACTGGACCACTGGCAGGCGGAAATGGTTCGCGCCGTTGGCGAGGATGCCGAGGCGCTGGCAGAGCTGGTCTCTATCGAGGATATCGGCCCGGCGGTAGCGCGTGACATCATCGCCTTCTTCGCCGAGGAGCATAACCTCCGGGCGGTGGCCGATCTGGTCTCCGCCATGGCCGTCTTGGGCGGCGGCGTCCAGGCGGCGAGCAAACCCCAGGCCAGCTCCTCGCCGGTGGCCGGCAAGGCGGTGGTGTTCACCGGCACCTTGGTGACCATGACCCGCCCCGAAGCCAAGGCGCGGGCCGAAGCCCTCGGGGCCAAGGTGGTGGGCAGCGTGTCCAGGAAGACCGATTACGTGGTGATGGGCGCCGATGCCGGCTCCAAGGCCGCCGAGGCCGAACGCCTGGGCGTCGCCACGCTGACCGAGCAGGAGTGGCTGGCCCTGATCGGGGGATGAGGCCTGGAAAAAGCCCCTCTCCCGCCAGGGAAAGGGGCTTTGGATCACTCACCGAACCGGCGGCTATTCCTCGGCAGCTGCGCCGTCGAGGTCACCAGGGCCGGCGGCCAGGGCTTCGGAAATGACACCCGCACTTTGGCGGATGGCGCCCTCGATCTCGGCCGACATCTCGGGATGTTCCTTCAGATAGGTCTTGGCGTTCTCGCGGCCCTGCCCGATGCGGGTCGAGTTGTAGGAGAACCAGGCTCCCGACTTCTCGACCACATTGGCCTTGACCCCGAGATCGATCAGCTCGCCCATCTTGGAGATGCCCTCGCCATACATGATGTCGAAGTCCACCACCTTGAACGGCGGCGCCAGCTTGTTCTTGACCACCTTGACCCGGGTCTGGTTGCCCACCACCTCGTCGCGGTCCTTGATGGCGCCGACGCGGCGGATTTCCATGCGCACCGATGCGTAGAACTTCAAGGCGTTGCCGCCGGTGGTGGTTTCCGGATTACCGAACATGACGCCGATCTTCATGCGAATCTGGTTGATGAAGATGACGATGGTCTTGGACTTGGAGACCGAGCCGGTAAGCTTGCGCAGGGCCTGACTCATCAGCCGGGCGTGAAGGCCCATATGGTTGTCGCCCATTTCCCCTTCCAGCTCGGCGCGCGGCACCAGGGCGGCGACCGAGTCGACCACCAGCACATCGATGGCGCCGGAGCGAACCAGGGTGTCGGAGATTTCCAGGGCCTGTTCGCCGGCATCGGGCTGGCTGATCAGCAGCTCATCGAGATTGACGCCCAGCTTACGGGCATAGGAGGGATCGAGCGCGTGCTCGGCATCGACGAAGGCGCAGGTGCCGCCCTTCTTCTGGGCTTCGGCGATGATGTGCAGCGCCAGGGTGGTCTTGCCCGAGCTTTCCGGACCATAGACCTCGATGATACGGCCACGCGGCACGCCGCCGATGCCCAAAGCGATGTCGAGGCCGAGGGAGCCGGTGGAGACCACTTCGGTCTCGACCACCGAATCCTTCTGCCCCAGCTTCATGATGGAGCCCTTGCCGAACGCCCGTTCAATCTGGGTGACGGCGGCTTCCAGAGCCTTCTGTCTATCCATGGTATCCTTGTCCACGAGACGCAATGCAGCCTGAGAAGACATGGCCGTTCCCCTTCATCTATCCCGAACCGGGCAGTCGTGCAATGGCCATTAGAGTACACGACCCGTTCCGGAACACAAGCGGAATGTTCACTTATGTTCCGGTCGCGTTCGCCTCACGTGCCGGCAGGGAAGGAACGCCGACCGTCAGGCCTGACCGGCCTTGGCCAGGAAGTCGCGGACACGGCCATCCAGCCGGGCCATGTGCGTGCCGAGCCCGTGGGCGAGGCGCGCCATCTCTTCCCCCAGTTCCCCGGTCTTGCAGGCGGTGGCCGACACCCGTTCGATGCTGTCGGTGACCGAGACATTGCCGCTGGCCGCCTGGGTGACGTTGCGGGCGATTTCGCGGGTGGCTGCGCTTTGCTCCTCCACGGCGGCGGCGATGGAGGCCGCCACTTCGTTGACCTGGGCGATGGTCGAGGTAATGTCGGTGATGGTGGTCACCGCCTCCCGCGCCACGCTCTGAATGGCGCCGACCTGCTCGGTGATCTCGCTGGTGGCCTTGCCGGTCTGACCCGCCAGATTCTTGACTTCGCCCGCGACCACCGCGAAGCCCTTTCCGGCATCGCCCGCCCGCGCGGCCTCGATGGTGGCGTTCAGGGCCAGCAGATTGGTCTGCGCGGCGATGACGTCGATGAGCCCGATGATCTCGCCGATGCGCTGAGCGGTGTCGGACAGGGTGGCCATGGTGGCGCCGGCCTGATCGATACGGGTCACCGCCCGCCCGATGATGGCGGTGGCATCGGAAGCCCGGCGCGAGATTTCGTCCTCGGCACGGCCAAGCTGGTCGGCGGCGGCGGCTACGCTCTGGACATTGGCGGCCGAATTCTGGGCGGCGCTGACCACCGCCGTGGTCTCGCGCCCGGTGGCGGCGGACCCGTCGCGGAGCGCGTCGGCCATATCGGTCACCCGCGTCGCCACCTGGGAAACCTCGCCGAGGATGACCCGGATATCGGCGGCGAAGACCTCGGTGGCCTCGGCCAGGGTCTTGGCGCGGATGGCCTCGTGCTCGCGCAGGGAGCGTTGCTCCGCCTCCAGCTGATCCGCCCGCTGGCGATTGTCACGGAACACCGCGACGGCGCGGGCCATGGCGCCGATTTCGTCGCGATTGTCCAGCGAGGGAATGGTGATGGCGACGTCGCCATCGGCGAGGCGGCCCATGACCGAGGTGATGTGCCCGACCGGCCCGGCGATCAGGCGCGCCATGATCAGGCTGACCGCGGCGCCGACCACCAGGAAGGCGGCAAGCACGACGTAATAATTGGTGCGGGATTGGTTGGCGACAGCCCCTGCATCCCGGTAAACCCGTTCGGTATCGGCATCGGCCAGACGGGCGAACTCACCCAGCCGGACGACCATCTGGTCGAATTGCCGCTCGGTGGTCAGCATCATCACCAGCGCCGACATTTCGTCGATGCCGTACATATCGAGCACATCGCGCACGGCCTGGGCGAAACCATCGGTCGAAGCCTGCGTGGCATCGAGGGCCTTGCTTTCGACCTCGCCGGTAACCCGGTCGCGAATGGCGCCGAGATTGGCTTTCATATCGTCGAGATCGGCACGCACCCTACGGTCGAGTGCGGCGATCTTGTCGGCTTCGATCCCGCTGTTTTTCCAGCTCAGCAGACGGTAGAGATTGCCTTGCACGGCTCCGCTTTTCTGCTCCAACCGGGCGATCAGCTTGTCCTGGCGCATGGAGCCTTCGTAGAGCTGATTCAGGGCTCCATCCTGGCGCTTTATGCCCGAGGTGAAGATGATGGCGAGCAGGAGCATGCAGGCAACCAGAAGCAAGGGCGCGACCGCAACCTTGATCCCGATCGGCAGATTGGCGAGCCGATTGAACATGGCATATTTCCGTCAGCAGGGACTCGGAGGATTCGCCGGGGGGCTCGCCCCCGGCGAAAGCAGGTCAGTTCTTGGAAATGGCGCAACCGACCAGAACATCGTCCACCCGCTCCACATAGGCGGCGCGGGGCTCGATCTTCTTGGTATTGGCGTTGATGAACTTGTACTCGACCCAGCCGGAGCCCTTCTCCTTGGCGGTCTTGATCATCTCCTGCACCCACAACTTGCCGTCAGGGTCCTGCATCCCCTTGAGGTCCTTGCCAATGAAGCCGGGGTTCCACGGGTGGTGGATCATCACGCCGTCGAGCCCCTGGACATAGACGACCACATCCTTGTCCTTAAAGCCATTGGCGGGATCGGCCAGGGTGGCGATGGCCTTGTCGCGCCCGGCGCTCTTCCACAGGGCGGCGGCCTTGTTGCACTGGCCAACCGCCTTATCGGCAAGTTCATCCGCCATGGCGGGGAGAGAAAAGGCAAGGGCCATCAGGACGCAAAGGGCGCGAATCGAAAAGCGGTTCATGGGACGCTCCATGTCTGGAAATTTTTTCGGCGCTACAGCCTGCACCAATATAGCCGTAATTTAATTAAGGGTAAGCATCTAGCTTGCGGGGCTGGCACGTAATTTCTGCAAAAACGGCACCCCGGCGTCTCGCCAGTTAACTTTCTCTGCTCCCCGCCATCATTCCCGCTTCATGGTAGCGGGGTCCAATGTTCTTTACACGCACGGAATGAATATTATTATCCGGATTAGCGATGTAATAGGCGGTCGCCTGACCGGTACCCACACCGGTATGCCCCCGGCACAGGGCGGCAAAGACATTGCGATCCGCCGACATGGCCTCTGCATCGCCGACCATGGGATGGTTCCACCACGGCACCGCCCAGGCGCAGGCCAGTTGGTCGATCATCAAGGTGTTGGGATCGACGAAGCCACCGCCCCTCTCGGCGAACGCCCCTCGCCCCGGCCCCACCGATTCCCAAATGTCGACACAAATGGGCCTCCCCGACTCGGGGTGAACGAACCAGCGAAGCGAGAATGCCCATTCCGCCCCGACGCCATCCATGGCGTCGCGCAGAGTCCTGAGATGGTCTGGCGCCCACCAGTTGTCATCGTCGAGATAGGCGACATGGCGGCTGTTGGCCAGGGAGGTGAGCACCAGCCGCAAGGCACCTCCGTCACGTGGCGCATGCTGACCGCCGTGCCGCCGCGAAGTGGAATAGCCTGGATAAAGCACTTGGACGACGCGGTTGGGCGGGCGTCGGCGGCAGACCCGCGCCACCAGATCAAGCTCTCCCTCCTCCCGGTCGATACCGATCAGCACCTGGACAGTCCCGGGGATATCCTGGGCAAAGACCGAGAGCAAGGCCCGCTCCAGCGAGGGGCGCAACACCGAGGGCATCACCACGGTAACGGCGGCGGGAGATTGCAGATCCATTCCGGGATCGGCGAAGGTTTGGAAGAACGACGTCATTCGCCCTACCCTTCCATGACCTGCTTGACCGCACCGGCCAGTTGCTTGAGAGAGAACGGCTTGGGCAGGAAGTGGATGCCGGCGTCGGGATCGATGCCGTCGCGGGCCACGTCCTCGGAATAGCCGGAGATCAGGATCACCTTGATGGCGGGCCGCTCCATGCGCACGAAGCGGGCCAGGGTCACTCCGTCCATGCCCGGCATCACCACGTCGGAGATCAGCACGTCAATGGCGTCCTCGGCCTTGAGAACCTCCATGGCCTGCTCGCCCGAGCGGGCCTCGATGACGGTATAGCCCTTGTTGCGCAGGGCGCGGGAGCCGAACATGCGCACCGCGTCCTCGTCCTCCACCAGCAGGATGGTGCCGCTGCCGGTGAGATCGGCCGCGCCGGACGCTTCGGACAGGGCGGGGGGCCGCTTGGGCTCCTCGGCCGGAGCGGCGTCGATGCGCGGCAGGTAGATGGAGAAAGTGGCTCCCTGTCCCGGCTCGCTGTCCACCACCACGAAGCCGTCGGTCTGGCGCACGATGCCATAGACCGTGGACAGGCCCAATCCGGTGCCGGCTCCCACCTCCTTGGTGGAGAAGAACGGCTCGAAGATGCGGGCCAGGGTTTCCTTGGCCATGCCGGTGCCGGTATCGGCCACTTCGATCAGCACGTATTCCCCGGCCGGCATCAGTTCGGGGCCACGCTGAACCGGCTGATCGACCTTGACCGCGTTGGTGCGGATAGTCAGCGCCCCACCGCCGGGCATGGCGTCGCGGGCATTGACCGCCAGATTGATGATGACCTGATCGAACTGGCCGGGGTCGACCCGGACCAGACCGAGGGCGCGTCCATGGACCATGCGCAGCTCGATGGTTTCGCCCAGCAGGCGGCGCAGTAGATTGGACAGGTCGGCCAGGGCATCGGTGACGTTGAGCAGACGAGGCTGCAAGGCCTGCCTGCGCGAGAAGGCCAGCAACTGCCGGACCAGCGAGGCCGCACGGTTGGCGTTCTGCTTCACCTGCATGATATCGGCGAAGCTGGGGTCGCCGGCGCCGTGGCGCTGGAGCAGCAGATCGCAAAAGCCGATCATGGCGGTCAGCAGATTGTTGAAGTCGTGGGCGACACCGCCGGCCAGCTGGCCCATGGCCTGCATCTTCTGGCTCTGGGCGAACTGGACCTCCAGGTTGCGCTGTTCGGTGGCGTCGATGAAATGGATGACCAGACCGGAAATCTCGCCATCCTCGTGCGAAGGACTGACGAAAAGCTGGGCGATGAGGTCGCGACGGCCCTTGAGCTTGACTTCGAGATGGGTGCCCGGCTGCGATCCTTGCAGCACCTTGGCCAGTTGCTCCGCCGCTGCCGCGCGGAAATCGTCGGCGATGACCTCGGCAACCGGACGCCCCAACATGTCGTCGCGGTCGATACCCAGCATGGCCTGCAAGGCGAGATTGCTGGCGCCAATGGTCCCGTCGGGATCGACCAGGGCAATCCCCACGGGGGCATCGTCGAACAGCCAGCGGAAACGGCGTTCGGCAGCGCGCAGCGCCCGTTCCCACTGCTGCTCCGGCACCAGATCGCGGACCACCACCGAGCGGGTGAACATCTCCCCGCCCTCGTCAAACACCGAATGGGCCACCAGCCCCTGAAAGATATCGCCGTTGCGGCCCTTGAGCCGCAACTCCGCCCGTTCCTCCTCCGGATTGGGCACCATGCCGAAGATTTCGGCCAGATTGTGGCCGACGATTTCGTCGCCGGACTTGCCGAGCCACTCGGCCAGCCGCTGATTGACATAGCGCACCGTGCCATCGGCGTCGGCGGAATAGCACCCCACCGGCAGGAAATCCACGAAGTCGGACAGCAGCTCGTTCTCGCGGCGCAGGGTCTCTTCGATGGCACGGCGCGCGGAAACGTCCTCGGCCATCCAGGCCATGGCGGCCGGACCGGCCGGCGCCACCTCCAGGGTGAACCACTCCCGCCCGCCACCGGCCACCACCAGGACGATTTCGGTCCGCCGCACGGCCCCCACCACCGCAGCCGCCTCCAACCGCTCGATTTCGGCCAGGGTGCGATCATCGCCGGCTGCGCGACGCTTGAAGCCGGCCAGCGGCGCCGCGGCCTCGCCCAGCAACGCCCTGGCAGCCGGATTGCGGTGAACCTCTACCCCGCCCGAAGCCACGACCAGTACGGCGCGCCCCCCCGCCGCCAAGGTTCCCTTCAGGCCTGACAGCTCCGCCCGAAGCCGGCCGAAGCCGGCACGGCGCCACGACAGCACCAGCCCGACCGCCAGCAGGGCGGCCAGGAGCCAGGGCAGAACGGCGAGGATGAGTTCAGCGTGCAAGTTTGCCCTTCAGCTTCATGACGTAACCAATGACCTCGGCCACCGCCTTGTAATGCTCCGGCGGCACTTCCTGGTCCAATTCCACCGTGGCATAAAGGGCGCGGGCCAGCGGCGGATTCTCCACCACCGGCACCTCGTTCTCCTCGGCCAGTTCACGGATGCGCTTGGCGATCAGGTCGGCGCCCTTGGCCACCAGCACCGGCGCCCCCATGGCTTCCATGTCGTATTTGAGCGCACAGGCGAAGTGAGTCGGGTTGGTCACCACCACTGTGGCCTGGGGGATTGCCGACATCATGCGCTGACGGGCACGCTGCATGCGCAGGCCCCGAAGGCGGCCCTTCACCATGGGATCGCCCTCGGTCTGCTTGTGCTCGTCCTTCACTTCCTGCTTGGTCATGCGCATCTGCTGCATGAAGGTCCAACGCTGATAGGTGTAATCTGCCGCCGCCAGGGCCGTGACCATCAGGACCACCACCATGACCAGAAAGACCACCTGATGACGCAGATACTCCACCATGCCCATCAGATCCACCGCCGCCAGCCCGATATATTCGTCCATATGCGAACGCAGGGTCAGGAACAGCACGAAGCCGATGGCCCCCACCTTGAGCAGGGACTTGCCGAACTCCACCAGATTCCTGACCGAGAACATGCGCTTGACCCCGGACATGGGGTTGAGCTTGTTGAAATCGGGGGCCAGGCGCTTGGGCACGAACATCAGCCCGTTCTGAGCCACGTTGGAGCCCACGGCCAGAAACAGCAGCAGGCCGAGCGGCATGGCCATCACCTTGATGACCTCGATCACCTCGTTCGACAGCAAGGCCCCCAGCGATTCCCGGTCCATGGGCAGGTCATGGGGATGGGCGATGAAGGGCAGCATCAGGCGGCTGACATCCTCGGCCAGCCCCGGCCCCATCAGGGACAGCACCACCAGCGTACCGACCAGACCCGCCCAGATACGGATTTCCTGGGATTGCGGGACCTGACCCTCTTCGCGGGCCTGCCCCAGTTTTCGGCCTGTTGGTTCTTCGGATTTGTCTTCGGCGTCTTCAGCCATGGCGTCACCTCGGCACGAGGTAGGGGGTGAGCGCCGTCTCGAAAAAGCGCAGGAACAGGATGATCAGCATGGGAAGGGTGGCCATGAACATCCACATCCCGATTACCAGCTGAACCGGCACCGCGACGAAGAAGACCTGGAGCGAGGGGACCAGTCGCGAAATCAGGCCAAGGCCCGCATAGAACACCAGACCGAACACCACCAGCGGCGCCGCGAATTGCAGGCCGAGGCGGAAGGTGTCGGTGACCAGATGCGACAGGGTCTCGGCGATCTCGCCGAAGGCCGGAACCAGCCCCGGATGAAACAGGTCGTAGGATTCAACGATGGCAAGGAACATCTGGTGATGCAGGTCGGCGCCGAACACCGCCAGCAGGCCTATATTGCTGAGAAAGCCGGTCAGCAGCTGATTCTGCTGCTGGGCGATGGGATCGAAGGAGAAGGCGTTGGTCAGCCCAACCTGATAGCCGATCATGGTGCCGGCCAGACCCAGGGTCGACATGATCAGCGAGACCACCGTGCCCATGAAGGCCCCCACCACCACCTCGGCGAAGACCAGTTGCAGCAGGGCGGCGAGGTGAGGCGGCGTCGTGGGGAGATGCGGAGCCAGCACCGGCAGCATCAGATAGGACAGACATATCGCCAGCCACATGCGGATGCGCGCCGACACCAAAGTGCCGCCGATGCCGGGCAGCAGCATCATGGCGGTGCCCAGCCGGGAAAAGATCAGCATGAAGCGGAATATATCGAGCTGCAGGATGTCTGTCAGCACGGCGCCAACAGTCTCAGCCGCCGCCGGTGATGACGCGGTCCATCATCACCTTCCAGAAATCCATCAGCGTGTTCAGCATGAAGGGTAGAAATATGATCATCGAGGCGAAGACCAGGACCATCTTCGGCACGAAGGTCAGCGTCTGCTCCTGAATCTGGGTCAGGGTCTGGAAAATCGAAATGAGCAGGCCGATCACCAGCCCGGTGAGAAGCGTCGGCGCCGATACCTTGAGCATGACCAGAATGGTCTCGCGGGCGACGTCGATCAGCTCGGCCTCGGTCATCGTCCCGGCCTAGATCGGCATGCGCAGGATTTCGTTATAGGCGTTGATGACCTTGTCGCGGACATTAACCACGGTTTCCAGGGACATCTCGGCATTGGCCACGGCGGCCACCACTTCACGGATATCGGCCTTGCCCGCCACCGCCGACAGCGAGGCCTGCTCGGCGCCCTTGGCGGTGCCGATGGCGGTCTTGGCGGCATCCTTGAGCACGCTGGCGAAATCGGTGCCGTTGCCCTCGGCCTCGGAGGTCTTGCCCACCGATTCGAACGGATTGGCGGCGGTCTTGTAGGCGGAGATGGCGTTGGTGAGGCTGGAAGTCATGATGGCAAATCCTTAACGCAGCATC
>Ga0265313_10003257_pt1 | contig 13340 bp, 10 predicted proteins | sample 4123metaG_FD_203122 | JGI IMG/M metagenome (GOLD analysis project Ga0265313, IMG submission 203122) | Rhizosphere microbial communities from Carex aquatilis grown in University of Washington, Seatle, WA, United States - 4-1-23 metaG | ecosystem: Host-associated > Plants > Roots > Rhizosphere >...
ACCCGGCCGCTCTCCCCGTTGGGGAGCTCGGTAAGCCGCATTCGGGCGGGGATGGCAATGGTCTGGTTCGTGAGCATCGGAGGCTGAATTTTGGCGAGATTCTGTCTGACATTACTACTGAATGAGACTCAGTTTCATTTGTCAAGGTTACGGGCCGTCGAACCGCCAAAATCGCAAGTAACGCAGCAACAATGGCAAGAAACGACGATAGTGGGGACAGCCTCCTGCGAGGGCAGGCCTCCCATGGGGGGACAGGCACCCCTGCGGGGACAGGCACTCGATCAGGGCAAAGGCGATCTAACCTCTTCCCAAACGCCGGTTTTGGCTGATTTGAGGACGGCGTCGGTGACCAGGTCGGTGGCGAGGCCGTCGCGGAATGTCGGGGCGGCGGGCACCTTGTCCGCCAAGCCCTTCAGAAAATCGGCGATTTGATGGGTGAAGGTGTGCTCGTAGCCAATCTGGAGGCCCGGCACCCACCAGTTCTTCATGTACGGATGCTCTCCCGCGGTCACGTGGATCGAGGTCCAGCCGCGAAGGTTGCCGGGAACGCGGTGGTCGAACCATTGCAGACGGTGCAGGTCGTGGAGTTCCCAGAGGATGGACCCGAACTCGCCATTGATCTCGAGGGTGAACTGCGCCTTGTGGCCCCGCGCGTAGCGGGTCGCCTCAAAGGTGGCGAGGGATCCATTCCTGAAGCGCGCCAGAAACACGCTCGCATCGTCGATCTCGACCCTCTGCATCCTGCCAGTTTCCAAGCTCTTGCGCTCTTTTACGAAGGTTTCCGTCATCGCGGTCACCTTTTCGATCCCGCCGTTGAGCCAGAGCGCCGTGTCGATACAGTGGGTGAGCATGTCGCCGGTGACACCGCTGCCGGCGGCATTGACGTCGAGCCGCCAGGTGCTGGCTCCACCCACGGGGACGTCCCTGCTGATGGTCCAGTCCTGGAGAAACTTGGTCCGGTAGTGGAAGATCCGGCCGAGTTTTCCCTCGTCGATGAGCTGCTTTGCCAGCGTGACGGCGGGGACGCGGCGGTAATTGTACCAGACCATGTTCGGCACCTTTGCCGCCTCCACCGCCCGCACCATGCCCTCCGCCTCCGTGGCGTTCATCGCCAGGGGCTTTTCGCACAGGACCATCTTGCCGGCCTTTGCGGCCGCGATGGCGATTTCGGCGTGAAGGTTGTTCGGAGTCGCAATGTCTATGAGATCGATGTCGGAGCGCTCGATCAGCCTTTTCCAGTCGACCTCGACCGACTCATAGCCCCATGTGTCCGCAAAGGCCTTCACCTTGGCTGCGTCGCGGCCGCAGGCAGCCTTCAAAACAGGGCGATGCTGCAGAGGGAAGAAAGCGTTCACCTGGCGGAACGCGTTCGAGTGGGCCCGGCCCATGAAGCCGTAGCCTATGATTCCGATATTAAGGGGCTTCATGAAGATTTCGGTGGGCTCCGATTGCCGGCGCCTCGGGGTTCACTTCCGGACCGAAGTAACGCAGGACGACCAAAGGCTCGACCTCGCTTGTGTTTTCGAATGTGACGCCGTTGCGCGCTGCCGACTCCGTGCAGAACACCTCGTCCTCGGTGAGTTCGCCGAAGCGGATGAGCTTCGGGCAGTCAAGAGCCAGTTTGTTCATCCGCCCCTTGCCCTGCACGGTGATCAGGCCGTAGGCGCCATTGTCCTTCACGGTGCATGCGGCCCGCGGTTCGACGGTCAGTTCCTTGGCGCTGAAATACTGCCTGCCGTTGATTCGGCCGTACACGATCCAGCGGTCGACATAGCCCTCGCTGCGGGTGTCGGCTACCGGCACCGGCTCCAGGTAATGGTGGTCCTTGAAATGGGGGTCGAGATTCGCATCCCAATCGATCTGATCCACGATGAAGTCCAGGTCCCGGTGCTTTTTACCGGGCATGTCCTTCACAAGGAGACTCCACGGAACCTCGCGACCCTCCACCAGGGATTGGTACATGCCGAACACATCCGATCCCCATTGCGGCTCGTAGGTGCAGAGGGAGCCCGGCGCGTGCAGGATGCACGGCGGGATGAGCCAGCCGGTGCCCGGCTTCAGCCGATAGGCGCGCGACAGGTCGAGGATGCCGTTGTCACCGCGGTTCCAGTTCTCGAGACATTTGCGCACCTGCGCCCGGGTGGTGCCGGGCTCAAGTCCCATGAACGTGTACGGGAAATTGTTCCCGACAGCGTTGTGCTGCGGCGGAAAATAGTAGGATTCCGGCTTTCCCTCCTGGCCGACGAGCCGGGCCTGGGCCTGCGATTGGTGCAGGTGGTGCGGAATCGGGCCCATGTTGTCGAAGAATTTCGAGTAAACCGGCCACCGCCCATATTTCTTCCAGATCGATTTCCCGATGAGCATCTCGCCGCATTCGGCCACCGCCTGCTGGAGGGTGAGGCGCCTGCCGCCCGCAACGACATAGCTCAGGCCCTCGTCCGGCGTGCGATTTTCGTTCGCGGCCGGCGTTGTCGAGGCAAACCAGCGCTCGTCGATTCCGCCGCGGTCGAGGCCGAAGGCGTAGAGGTCGTCGGTGTGGAGCTTGAGCCTCCTGCCGGGATGGAGGAAGGAGCGTGGCACCCAGCAGGGAGCCAGGCGCAACAGGCCGCCGCCATCGGCGAGGGCGCCCTCGACCAGGGGCTTGACGTTGCGGCCGGCCGCCTTGAGGCCGCCGGCATGGGAGATCGTTTGCATGGATTGCTTGGGATTCGAAATTGGACGCGCGGCGGATCAGGCTAGTTTCAGTTCGCGCAGCGCAGTCCCGACGGCGCTCAGGTTTTCCGGCCTCATCGCCGCGTGGCTTGTGCAAATGATCATGCCGGTGCCGCCGCCCTTGAATATCGCGCCGACCGCCCCGGCCACGCTTTCCGGGGTGCTGTTCTTCTCGATCACATCGACGCCCAGTCCCGGCCAGATCTGCGTCCGGGAGCCGGCCGCCACCTCGACGGCCCTCCGGGTCTCCCGCAGGACATAGTCGCTGGAAAACCGGGCAAACCGGCGCTCCGGGGTGGGGGTGTCGTTCACGGGCAGCCTGCGCAACTGCGCCTCGTACGCGGACTCGGAGCCGCCGATGATCTCGTCGTAGGGTTTCTCCGCGAACCCCATCAGGCTGTACTCGAAGTCGAGCGCCTGCTGCCGGCCCAGGTCGCCATAGATGTTCTGGGTGACGCTGTAAATGTAGGACGCCATCCGCTCGGCGGCGGGGTTGTCGTAGACCACCGGCTTCAGGAAATCGGAATAGTCGAGGTAGCCCTTGTAGTCCTGCTCCGCCCGGTAGATCGGGTTGAAGGAGGCGTTCTGCCAGATGTGGAAGCCCACCGGAATGTCCGGCTTGATCGATTTCACCTTCGCGTAAATCTCCCTCTGCGTTTCCCGCATGCTGTCCGACCAGAAGGTCTGCCAGGCCAGAAGCTCGGGGTGGCGCAGCAGGATTCTCCAAAACTCCACGTAATACCCATCCGCCGGGCGCCGGCCCGCGCGCCCATTCCTGACATAGGGCTCGAGGGCGAGGAATCCCTGCCGGACGCGCTCGGTGTCAATGCCCTGTTTTTTCGCCTTGGCGATGCAGTAATCGCAGAAGCAGGAGACGCGCCCCGGATCGCTTGTCGAGCCGTGATGCCATGCGCCCAGCGCGTTGCTCAGGGGGCCCTGCCGCTCCGACCCGCGCTGCAGCCCGTCGACGTCGTAGGAACGCACATGGTCCTCGATCTCGCCGGCGAGAAGGTTGCGGAAATAGGGGTTGTTCAGGCACGGGCCGCCCGGATGGCCATCGGTCCTTCTTCCATGGAGGTCGACCTCATAAAGCCTGTCCATGCCCTCGATCGGCAGTTGCGCCCGGTTGTCCTCGATCACCCAGGAGAAGATCTTCATCCCCCGCCTCCTGCCGGCCGCGGTGATCGCGTGCATGGCCTTCGGAAAATCGAAATCGCCCGGGCCCAGGCCCTGGGGACTCATGGCGACGTCGCGGTAGTATTGCGGATTGGCCGCCGCAAACTTCCCGGTGGGATGGGACGCCTTGTCCAGGCCGTTCCAGGAGGCATTGTAGAGATCGCCGTGCAGGAACAGCGCGTTGACGGACGCCCTGGATTGGACGTCATCGAGAAATCGCTCGACGCCGAACTCCATCACATAGGGCACCTCCGCCTGAAAGCCGATCAGGGGCCGCGCCGGCGTCAAAATTCCCGCGGGTCCGGCCTGGGCGCCGGCCGGAGCCGCGCGAGCGCCCGCCGCACCCAGGCCGAGGCCGGACGTGACGGCCGCTCCCGCGAGCGAGGCCACCTTCACAAAATCCCTGCGCGAAAAAGAGTCCTGGGCTTTTGGGTACGCATTGTTCATGGCGGGGAGGGGAGCATCGCCGATGAGTTTTTCCATCCGGCGAAGCAGGGCAAGATACTAGACTGGTTGACGGCCCTTCGCTAGTGCCAATTGTCACACGCATCCCCCGCCGGACAAAATGACCCCCGGTCCCACAGAATCGCCCGCCGTCCTTGAGGTGCGCCATCTCTCCAAGGCTTTCCCAGGAGTGCAGGCGCTGGACAACGTCGGGCTGGATGTGCGCTCGGGCGAAATCCACGCGGTGACGGGCGAGAATGGCGCCGGCAAGTCCACACTCATGAGGATTCTCGCCGGACTGGAAACCCCGGACAGCGGAGAAATCAGGCTGAAGGACCGACCCTGCCGCCTGTGCAGCGCCCATGATGCCATGGCTGCGGGCATTGCGATGATCCACCAGGAGCTGATGCCGTTCCCCAACATGTCCGTCGCCGAAAACATCTTCATGGGCCGCGATCCTGGCGCGCGGGCGCTGGGATGGGTAAACCGCCGGAAGCAGTTGGACGATGCCGCAGGGCTTCTCGGGCTTCTAGGCATGGAGCTTTCGCCCGCGGCGCCCATGCGGAGCCTCTCGGTGTCCGAAATGCAGATGGTCGAGATCGCCCGGGCTGTCGCCTCCCGCGCGGAGATCATCATCATGGACGAGCCGACCTCGGCGATCTCGTCCCGCGAGGCGGATGCGCTCTTCGCACTGATGCGCGACCTGCAGAAGCGGGGCGTGGCGATCATCTACATCTCGCACAAGCTGGAGGAGATCTTCCGGATGGCCGGCCGGGTAACGGTCCTGAGGGACGGGCGGCACATCTGCACCGAGGAGACGGCGCGGCTTGACCGTCCGGCCCTGATCGCCCGCATGGTGGGGCGCGAGATGGATTCGCTCTGGGTAAAGCCCCCACTTTCCCTCGGAGGGGAGGCGATGGCCGTCCGGGGCCTGACCAAGGCCGGAAGATTCCGGGACGTGAGCTTCACGGCGCGCCGGGGCGAGATCCTCGGCCTCGCGGGCCTGATGGGCGCCGGCCGGACCGACGTCCTCAACGCAATCTACGGGCTGGCCCCGGCGGACTCCGGCGAGATCTCGATCTTTGGGCGGAAGGTCCGCGTGAATCGCCCGAGGGATGCGATCAGGCGAGGGATCGGACTTGTCAGCGAGGATCGCAAGGGCTTCGGCCTGGTGCCGGGAATGTCGGTGAAGGAGAACCTCACGCTCTCGAACCTGCAGCGCTGCTGCCGAGCGGGATTCATCCAGCCCCAGCTGGAAGGCCGGCTGGCGGACGAGCGGATCCGGGCCTTCGGCATCAGGCCGGCCGATCGGAACCAGGTGGTGAATCTTCTCAGCGGCGGGAACCAGCAGAAGGTCGTGATTGCCAAGGCGCTTTTCACAGATCCGCAGATCCTCCTCCTGGACGAGCCGACCCGCGGCATCGACATCGCTGCGAAGATGGAAGTCTATGCGATCATCTCCCGCCTCGCCGCGGAGGGTCGGACGATCATCCTGGCCTCATCGGAACTGCCCGAGTTGCTCGCCCTGAGCGACCGGATCCTGGTGATGCGGGAGGGTGCGCTGGCCGCCGAACTGGATCCGATGAAATCGTCCCAGGAGGAAATCCTGCGGTGCGCCATGCCTAACTAGACCAGGCTGACCGATGCCACCCCCGGCAGACAGTGTTTCTCCCATGCAGCGGTGCCGCCGGATCGCCGGCCCGTACATGCTGGTCATCGCCCTTGTCGCCATCGGCGCGATCCTGGCCGTCCTGAATCCCCGCTTCCTTGCGCCCGCCAACCTGGTCAACGTGATCCGGCAGATTTCGATCAACGGAATCCTGGCGATCGGCGTAACCTACGTGCTTCTGACCGGCGGGGTGGACCTTTCGTTGGGCTCTGTGGCGGCGCTCGCCGGCGTCTTTGCCGCAGGCCTCGCCCATCCGGGAGCCATGCCGCTCGCCGCAGCCGTGCTCGCCGGCGTCTTCGCAGGCTCGGGCTGCGGCCTTGTCAACGGGATCGTGGTCACCCGGGGGCGTGTGCCCTCGTTCATCGCCACCCTGGGCATGATGACGGCGGCCCGCGGACTTGCCCTGGTCGTCAGCGAGGGCCGGCCCGTGACCGACCTGAGCCCCGGATTTGCGCGGATCGCCGCAGGCGACTGCCTGGGGATTCCCTATCCCGTGCTTATCCTCGTCGCGGTCGCCGCCGTTTCCCACGTGTTCCTCCGCCACGTCTGGGCCGGCCGCCACATTTACGCCGTTGGCGGCAATGAGAACGCCGCCCGGGCCTCGGGAATCGATGTCGACCGGGTAAAGCTCCTCGCCTATGTCGCCTGCGGCGCGGCCGCGGGGCTTGGCGGGGTCGTCCTCGCCTCGCGGATCACCGCCGGCCAGCCCAACGCCGCCTTCGGCTATGAGCTCGACGCGATCGCCGCCGCCGTCATCGGCGGCACGAGCCTGTCCGGCGGCGTCGGCACCGTGTCGGGAACGCTTCTCGGAGCGCTCCTCATCGGCGAGATCAACAATGGCCTCGATCTGCTCAACGTGTCATCCTACTACCAGCAGATCGCCAAGGGACTCATCATCGTGGGGGCGGTCTGCGCGCAGCAGCGGGCGCGGAAATAGAAAAGGACAATTTCACAATGGCACCGATTGGAAACCGTAAGAATGTCGCCGGCCTGCTGGCCGGGGCGATTTTTGTTGCGATGTTCCTCGCCTGCTGCCGGCCGGCGCAAAAGCCCCCCGCGGGAGCGCCGCAGGGGCGGCAAATCGTGATCGGGGTGTCGCTCCTTAATCTCTCCTCCGAATTCATCGTGATGCTCGACCAGGCGATGGAGGCCAGGGCCGCCGAATTGGGGGTGAAGCTGATCGTCAACGACGCCCAGCGCGACGCGGCACGGCAGGTGCAGCAGGCCGAGAACTTCATCGCGCAAGGGGTCGACGTCATCATCCTCAACCCCTGCGAGGTCGACGGCAGTTCGCCCGCGGTGGAAAAGGCCCGGGCGGCCGGAATACCGGTCGTGAACGTCAATTCCGAGACGAGGGCCACACCAACCGCGTTTGTCGGATCCCATGACGAGGAGTCCGGCAGGATCGCCATGGATTACATCGCCCAGCGCCTGGGCGGGCGGGGAAACATCGTCATGATCCAGGGATTCCTGGGCCAGGCCGCGCAAATCGAGCGCGCCCAGGGCGCCCGGGAGGTCCTCGCCAAGAATCCCGGCCTGCATCTCATCGCCGACCAGACGGCCGACTGGGACCGCGCCAAGGCCATGTCGCTCATGGAAAACTGGATTCAATCCTACGGGGGCAGGATCAATGCGGTGTTCGCCCACAACGACGAGATGGCCATCGGCGCCCTTCACGCGCTCGAGCAGGCGCACCTGAAGGACAAGATCCCCGTCGTCGGCATCGACGCGATCGGCGAGGCCCTGCAGATGGTGAAGGCGGGAAGACTGGATGCCACCGTCTTTCAGGACGCCCGCGCCCAGGGCTCAACCGCCGTCGAGGTGGCCTGCCGCATCGTCCGGGGCCAGCCCTACGACAGGCAGGCGTTCATCCCGTTTCGCCTGGTGACAGCGGCCAATATCGGCGAGTTCAGCAAGTGAGTCAGCCGGCCGGCTGGCGATCCGAGGCGCCGGCGGCGATCCATTCCTGGATCAGCTTCACCTCGTCCGGAGTCAGGGGCTTCTTGCCGTCGTTTGGCATGAAATCGTCGTCGTCGGGCGGGAGCGTGATGCGCCGGCACAGCTCGCTCTTCAGGGGCTCCCACGGCTCGATCACAGGGCCATCCTCGCCCCCTTTCATGATCCCCGCGTAGGAGTCCAGGCGCAATGCGCCCTTCACCTTCTGGGGTCCGTGGCAGGAGACGCATTTCTGATCGAGGAGCGGGGCGATCCGCTTCGCGTAAAAGGTCGTTGAAACCGGCGATTGAAGGGCGGCAACCGGATTTGGCCTCGGCTTGGCCACGCCAAGGAAGGAACGCAGGGTGTCCGGCATGTGCTGCGTCAGGAAATTGTCCCCGTGCGAGAGCGCGCCGCCCTGGTGGCTTGTCCACACCAGGAGGGGAATGGTCGAGATGAGGAGCAGCCGGTAGCCCGCAAGGCGCGCCGGCCGGCCCGCGGAAATCCGGCGAACGGCCGCGGCCGCGAGGCAGACGATGGCAAGGATTGTCCCGCCCCACATGTGGCTGACGACCGTGTGCCCGCCGTAGCCGCCGCTGCGCGCAAGGATCCAGCCGTCGATCGCCGATGCGATCGCCGCCGCCGCGGCAAGGCCCAGGACAAATCCGGCCGCCGCGCGCAGGTGCCTCGTCCGTGGGAAAGCGCCCGCGATTTCGAGGATTGGAACGAGCAGGATGAGGGCGATCGGGCCGTGCACCAGAAGCGGGTGAAAACGGCCGATGAACTGCCCCAGCTCCGCGCGCTCGGTTCCGTCCGGCGGCCGCAGCCCTGCGACAACACAAAGGCCGGCGACGGCGGCAAAGCCGATCCAGATCAGCAGGGCGCCGGAAGACGATCTTTCCTTTGAGGGCGCCACTCGGCTCGGTCGTCCCGTCAATTCCGGACGGCGCCGGTCTTAGACCTCGTAGGGCGGCAGGACCTTGTCCACGGCCACCCTGTCCAGGCGCGCGTAATTCGGAACGCCGTTTTCGTGCGGCACGACGATCTCGCCCTGGATCAGCGGCTGGACGTAGCGCAGGAACTGGAAGTTCATGCTGACGTTGTCCTCGTTGATCCACTCGCGGGGCAGCTTCTTGACGCCGTTTGCGATGTCGCTGAGCGGGGCAAGCCCGGTCTCGCACGTGTAGTGGTCAGTCTCTCCCCTCACCAGGGTCACCATCTTGTCGGATTCGCCCGCGACCGCGGCCTTCACCGCGGCCTGGCCGGCCATGAAGGCCTCGTCGGAATCGGTCTTGGACGCGCAATGGGCGGCCGAGCGCTGGATGAGGCCCGGCCGGGCGACGCGCACTTTAACGCCGGGAATGTTGCTTTCGACGATTTCGCCGAGGACTTCCCCCGCTCCGCCGAGGCGTGCGTGCCCGAAGGCATCCGTGGCCGCATCCGCCGCGAGGTAGTTGCCATCCGCATCGACGAGCCCCTCGGCGACGACGATCAGGCAGAACTTCTCGCGCTTGAGGATCCGCTTGATCTCGTCGAGCACCTTCTGCTGGTTGAAGGGAACTTCGGGAAGGAGGATGATGTGCGGGGGATCGTGGGGATGGTCGCGACGCTTCGCCAGCGCCGTGCCGGCCGCTATCCAGCCCGCGCTGCGGCCCATGGCCTCGATGATGGAAACCAGGTCGCCCTGGCCCATGGCCTCGTTGTCGCAGGCCATCTCGCGCACGGAGGTCGCCAGGTACTTGACGACGCTTCCGTAGCCGGGGCAGTGGTCGGTCACGGCCAGGTCGTTGTCGATCGTCTTCGGGACGCCGATGACGCGCAGGTCATAGCCCTGCGTCACGGCGAGCTTGGCGATCTTGTCGGCGGTGTCCTGGGAGTCGTTTCCGCCCAGATAGAAGAAATAGCGGATATTGTGCGCCTTGAAAACGTCCAGGACGCGCTCGAAATCCTGCTGTCTCTTGAGCTTGTAGCGGCACGTGCCGAGCGCCGCCCCCGGGGTGTGCCGCAGGGCGCGGATCTGCTGCTGCGATTCGGAGGCCAGGTCGATCAGGTCCTCCTGGAGGATGCCCAGAACGCCGTTAAGCCCCCCATAAATCTCCTCGATGCAGGCGTGGTTCAGGGCCTCGGTGACGATGCCGGCCACACTGGCGTTAATGACGGAAGTGGGTCCACCGGATTGGCCCACCAGGACGTTGCCTACGAGTTCGGTCATGAGAGAGTGTTATGTGGATCGAGGTTGGAAACGGCGTGAAGGGCAAATGAAGCCCGCCGCGCCGGGCGGTGGCAAATGAAAATTACAGCAGGCGGGCGGGTTTGTAGTCCGCGGCGCCCTTGAACCGGCGCCCGAGAGGCTCCACTTCGCCGACAAATGCATCGACCTGGTGGGGCGCCGCCCCCACGAACCGTGCGTTCTCTGAGAGGATGGCCTGCAGCGCTTTCCGGCCCAAGCCTATCCGCCGGTCGGCGGCCAGACGGCCCAGGAGGTCCGCCGTCCCGCTTCCCGAACGCATGGCCTTTGCGGCAATCAGGGCGTGCTCCTTGATCGCCGCATGGGCCGTCTCCCGGCCAGCGCCGCGCTTGACCGCCTCCATCAGGATCGTGGTCGTCGCCAGGAAGGGCAGGTTGCGCTCGTTCTCGGCCTGGATCGCGGCCGGAAAGACCTCCATTTGAGCAAGAACGGTCAAAAGCGTCTCGAAAAGCCCGTCGGCGGCGAAGAAGGCGTCCGGGAGGGCCACCCGGCGCACGACAGAACAGGAGACATCGCCCTCGTTCCACTGGTGCCCCGCCAGGGCGCCGGTCATCGTCACGTAGCCGCTGAGGATTGTCGCGAATCCGCAGATACGCTCGCAGTTGCGCGCGTTGACCTTGTGCGGCATGGAGGAGGATCCCACCTGGCCTTCCTGGAAGCCCTCCGTGACCAAGCCCGCCCCGGCCATGAGCCGGATCGTGGTCGCAAGACCGGCCGGCGCCGCGCCGAGCTGGTGCAGGGCGGTGACAACCTCAAAATCCAGGCTTCGGGGATAGACCTGCCCCAGGGCGCCGAGCGAGGCCCGGAAACCCAGGTGCTTGAGGACCCGCGTTTCCAATGCCGCCACCTTGGAGGCGTCCCCGCCCAGCAGGGTCAGCTGGTCGAGCTGCGTCCCGACCGCCCCCTTGAGGCCCCGGACGGGGTAGCGGAAGACCAATTCCTCAAGCCGGCCGAAGGAGGCCAGAAGCTCCTGGCCGAACATGGCGAAGCGCTTCCCGAGGGTCGTCGGCTGGGCGGGCACATTGTGCGTGCGCCCCGTAATCATCAGATCGCGGTACGTTTCGGCGAGCCGCCCGAGCGACAGGAGCGCCGCCGCGGCCTTGAATTGCACGACCTTCAGGGCCTTCAGAATCTGCAGCTGTTCAACGTTCTCGGTCAGGTCGCGGCTCGTGAGGCCGAGGTGGATGAACTGGCGCTGGGCGAGTTCGGAGAACTCCTCGATCCGAGCCTTCACGTCGTGCAGCGTGGAGCGCTCCCGCTTGGCGATGGAAGCCAGGTCCACCCGCGACTTGACGCGCTCGTAGTCGCGAATCGCCTCGGCGGGAATCGGGACCCCCAGGTCCCTCTGGGCCTTCATGACCGCGATCCAGAAATCACGCTCCAGCCCGACCCGGCCTGTCTGCGACCAGATGTCCCTCATCGCCGCGGACGCGTAGCGCTCCGCCAGGACATTGGGGATGGGGGTGGCGGCGGGTGGCTCTTCGTTCACGGCGGGACGAGTGAGTAAGCTTTGCAGGGCTGTTTTATACGCAACGCCATTTATTTCTCCGTTCGAAGCCAAAGACGTCGTGTTTAGCGAACGGATAATGCGGCGATCACGCCGCCAGGCAGCGGACAGCCATGTCGCGCAGGACCTCCTCCTGCTCGTTCGGCCGGCGGATGATCTCCGCAAAGGCCGAGATGAATTCCCGCTGGTTGTCGATCAGGCGCCTGAGCGCGGGCGGGGTGTTGACCGAGAGCTTTCCCAGGTAGTAGGGGTGCTGTGTGAAGATGTTGTAGGCGCTCTTGGTCGCCGCGGCCTCGGCGTATTTCGCGCTGTGTGCGGCGGCGGCCTTCGAGAGATTCTCAAGTCCGCGCTGGCCCAGCCGGGCATCGCCCGCGTCGACCAGGGCGCGCATCTGCAGAAGGAGGCGGTTCCGGTTCTGGAGGGCGGTGATGACGGGCCTCGCATCCCCTCCCGCGAAGAAATGGCGGTGCAGCGCCTCGAGGGTCCTCGTCAGGTTGCCCGAAAAGAAGGCCTCGGCTGCCTCGAAGAAATCGCCCTCGGCAAAATTGGGCGTCAGTTCGGCGACAGCCTCCTCGGTGATGACCGTGCGGCTCCCGGCGGGTCCCCCCGCGTAGTTGGCGAGCTTGCGAACCTCCTCGACCAGCAGGCGCGTGTTGGCGCCGACCTTCGCGACCAAAAGCTCCACTGCGCCCGGCTCGATGCCGACCCCGATCGCCTCCGCTTCAGCCGCCACGACGGAGGAGAGCGCCTCGAGCGCGTTGCCGTCGGAATCCGTCAGCACGTAGTCGGCGTTCTTTTCGCACCACTTGGCAAAGGACCTCCTCCGGTCGACGGGCGCCGCCGTCACGATGACGCCGACATCGGCCGGATTGACCGATTCGAGCAACTCCTGGAGGTCCTCGACGAGGTCCAGGGTGCTTTCCGCCCGGCCCGTGACCGAATCTCCAAGGAAATTGACGTCCTTTAGCCAGACGACGCGCCGGCCGCCGAACATCGGCAGGGTCTGGACGGCCTCGCGAAACCGATTTATCGCTGCGGACACCTCGTCGACGTTGGCCGCAAAGCCGCTGATGACTTCGCGCGAGAATTCATCCGCCGTTCCCTCCGCCATCGCGTCAAACCTCTCCCGGCCGACCCGGCCGACGAGATAATCGTCCTGACCGCAGATGAACGTGAACTTCCATGTCCCGGGCATTTCGTCAGCGATTTGACGGGGAGGTCTCAATTTCGTCAAGAGCCCCGCTTACACGCGGTGCGAGAAAGGTTGCTGTGGGCGTCCCCAGGCGGTTTTGAATGGGTCTGCCGCCCCACGGATGAAACTCGCCCCCGTCGCCATTCTGGCCGTCTTGCTGTGCCCTCCCTCCCTCGGCGCGGCTATCCAGACGCTTGTGATCGACGCGGACCGCTCGAGCGTGGAGGTTGGCGTGCAGGCGACCATTGACTCGTTCAGCGCCCGCTTTACGAGTTTCACCGCCGAACTCTCAATTCAGGGCGATGGCGTTGAGCGGGTGTCCGGACAGGTCCATTTCATCCTGGCAAGCCTGAGGACGGACGACATCGACCGCGACGAGCAGATGTATAAATGGCTGGAAAACAAGACATACCCAACTGCAGATGTCACTTTTGCGAGACTTGCACCGGATGGCCGC
>Ga0265313_10003260_pt1 | contig 13336 bp, 9 predicted proteins | sample 4123metaG_FD_203122 | JGI IMG/M metagenome (GOLD analysis project Ga0265313, IMG submission 203122) | Rhizosphere microbial communities from Carex aquatilis grown in University of Washington, Seatle, WA, United States - 4-1-23 metaG | ecosystem: Host-associated > Plants > Roots > Rhizosphere >...
ACGACTGGACGAGGCGATCGTGCAATTCCGGGAAAAGACCCAGAATTTGCGAGACGGCGAATCGGGAATTGGTGATGACGAGATCTGCCTTGGGCCAACGGCGAGTGACCCAACTACGATACAACTTGCGGGAAAGCCCCACGCGATTTTTTCGGTCGAGATGCTGCAACGAAAAAACGTTCATCACGATTGGCAAACTCTTGCGCAGCGGAACAAAGCCCGTGGTGATCAGCAAATCCGCACCCCGGGCACGCGCTTCCGGCGGCACCTGCAGATGGTCGGCCAGCAGCCGCGGGTACAGGTGATCGTTGGCGGGGAAACGCCGGACAACTTCCACGCGAGGGTCTGATACGTGCCAGTCCTGGTTTGGCCCGACAAAAACGACCCAGGAAAGTTCCTCGAACATTTTTAACGATCTGGCAACGAATTCATGATACGCGGTCGTAAGACCGGTTTTGCGCCGGGGATTCTCGCACAATATGGAGAGAGCCAGCTTCATCCCCGCTATTTTCGCTTCTCATACACCCACCGGTTCTGCTGCAACCATTCCAGCGTGCGAATGATGCCCCGTTGAATGGAGAATTGGTTGTTCCAGCCGGTGGCGCGGATTTTTTTTGTGTCGAGGAAAATGAACGGATTGTCACCCACCCAGCCCTTGTTGCCGCCGGAATATTCGATCCGGGGATTGAGATTGAGCATCTGACAAATAAAGCGAATGGAGTCGTTGACCCGGACGTATTCGTCGGCGCCAAGATTGTAAATCTCGACGCGGTGTTTGGCTTTGAGCGCAGTTTGCATCTGAATCACCTGCAGCATCGCGTCCACACAATCGCCGATGTACAGGTACGACTTGCGCTGTGTTCCGTCACCCAGAACGTTCAAGCGGTCGGGATGTTCGAGCAGTTGGCGGTAAAAATCGAAGATGTGTCCATGCGTGTAGCGCTCCCCTAAAATCGAAACGAAGCGAAAGAGGTAGCCTTCAAAGCCGAAACCTTCGCAGTAGGATTGAATCAGGCATTCGCCGGCCACTTTCGACGCCGCATAAAGTGAAGTTTGCACCGGAAACGGCGCATTTTCCGGTGTGGGAATAACGTCTGCCTCGCCATAAACGCTGCCAGTGGAGCTGAAGGCAATGCGCTTGATCCCGTTGGCCCGCATGGCTTCGAGCACATTGAAGGTGGCGACCGTGTTTTGCTGAAAATCCTTGGACGGATGTTCGAGCCCGAACCGAATATCAGCGTTGGCGGCGAGGTGAAACACGGTGTCACAGCCGGCCATTGCCTTCGTCAGCGCCGGCAGGTCAAGATTGTCGCCGGCGACGAACTTGAACTGGAGGTTTCCGGCGGCGGCGGCGAGAAATTTTTTTTGGCCGGTGGAAAAATTGTCCCAGCCGACAACGGTTTTGCCGTCGGCGAGCAGGCGTTCCACCAGGTTGCTGCCGATGAAACCCGCCGCGCCGGTGATAAAAACCACTTTCATCTGGAAATGGAAGTCTAGGTGTTTCCACCCGGCACCGCCAGCAATTCCTAGCGGGCTTGACCGGTCACGCAGATGGACAAAATCAAGCGGCCCAACTAACATCGGGCCGTTCTCGGACTGATTTTCCGAATGACCGAAGCTCCACAATTGAAAACATCCTTATGAGCCGCCCTGGTTCAGCCGACGCCGCCCCATTGGGTTTACGCGCAGGAAGCCTGCTGCGGAGCGGCATCATCTTTTCCGCCATCAGTTTTGTCACCGGGCTGGGCAACATGGCCTTTCAAGGCGTAATGGCACGGCATTTGAGGGAACAGGGCCAATACGGCAACGCGAACAGCGCGCTGAATGCGCTGATGCCACTGCTCAGCTTGGCCCCGACCATCGCCATGTTTGCGGTCGCGCATTATGTTGCTCATTTTAACGCCCATGGCGACAGCGGGCGGTTACAAGGGTTACTGGTGGGCTGCCGGAAATTTTTGTTCCGCCTGACTCTCGCCGGCTCGGCGGTGGCGGTCTTGGTCATCAAACCGTTGAGCATTTTTTTCCATTACAGCCCAACGCTGATGCTGGCGACGCTGATTTGCACCTTGTTGAGTTTGTGGGCGTCCCTGGCCGGAGCCTTATGCCAGGGATTCGCCTGGTTCAAGCGGCTCGCGTTCATCGGCCTGCTGGCCATGTTGCTGAGAGTTTCGTTTGGCTGGTTCGTTACGTTGAAGTGGCCGTCGCCGGAAACCGCCGTGCTGGCCTCGGCCTTTGCGTTGCTCGCCTACCTGGTCCTGCTTTTCTGGAAAAACGACCTCGTCGTGCATGGCAAAGCGGTCTCTCCCTGGAATCCTGAATTCGTTTATTACCTCGTCGTCAGCGCGGCCTGCGTCAGCGGCGGATATTTCTTTACGCAAGGTGATTTGCTCGTCGCCAAAAGATTCTTTTCGGGCGGGGAAAACGACGCTTACAACTGCGCCGAACGGCTCGCGGCGGCATTGCCCATTGCCGTGGCGCCACTGCTCACGGTGCTGTTCACCTCCCGCTCCGGCGCGCGCACGGGCAGTATCGTCGGCGATCAATTGAAACTGCTTGGACTCTACCTCTTCGGTCTCGTACTCGGCGCGGCGGCATTGTTTTTTTTGAGGGATTTTTGCGTAAAACTCATTATGGGGAGATCGGCGCCGGAAGCTGAGGCCATGATTGCCCGACTCGCCGTCACCATGGTCTTTGTCGGCTTGCTCCAGGCGCTGGCGCTTTGGGCACTGGCCAGCCGTTGGATGAAAATTTCGTTGCTTTATGGCGCCTTGGGACTCGGATATTGGCTGACACTCTTGTTTCTGGGCAAAAGCCCGCCGGCTTTGTTGCATGTGATGCCACTTGCTGCCGGAACCGCCTGTGGAACGCTATTCTTTATCTGGCTCATTGCGCTACGACGATACAAACCGGCCTTGAACAGTTGATTGAAGCTTTGAATTCGGCCCCTTTTTGATTCCGGTTTGCCTGCGAGGTGTTTTCTGGTTACGGTAGCTTTAGCTATGTCTTTTATCAAAAGGCTGCAGAACATGGTGGACCGCTCCCGGGCTGCCGGACTGGAGCGTTGCGATAACTGGGCCGGACAGCTCGTCGTTGAATTGAAACCTGAAACCCTCCTGGACGTGGGTTGCGGGGACGGCAGGCGATTATTGGGATATTTCAAAACGCCGCCCCGGGAATTCTACGGCGTAGAAGGCGCACCGGAATTGCAAGCCAAAGCCCAAGCCAATGGCATCAAGGTCTTCAGCTATGACTTGAACGGGCGTTGGCCATTTGAAGACGAAAAATTTGATGTCGTCTTTAGCAATCAGGTCATTGAACACCTGCACAACTGCCGTTTGTTCGCCATGGAAGCATTTCGAGTATTAAAACCTGGCGGCAACGCTGTCATCGCATCGGAAAATCTTTGCAGCCTGTTGAATTGGATCGCCCTCACGCTTGGTTTCACGCCATTTTCACTCATGCAGACCTGCGGCCGTTATCTCGGCAATCCGCTGGGGCTGCACTATAACGAGGCGCACCCCGCATTGTTACCGGTTGATCATCCGGCATTCTCCGGCGTTTCCGGCCACGTCCGGGTATTGACCGTCCGGCAAGCCCGGGAATTGTTTCAACTCGCCGGTTTTGAAACCGAGGTCCGCTCAATTGGCATTTTGCCCTTGCCGGACGGTTTAAGCCGGCTGTTGGAACCGGTCATCAAACAGCGCGGCCACTTCCTGATAATTCGGGCACGAAAACCGAATCCGCCCGCTGCATGACTTCTGCCCGTGAAAAACTTCCTCAGGTCAGCTTCATCTTGCCGACGCTGAACGCCGGGGCGTTGCTCGACAACTGCCTTGCGTCCATCGCGCGCCAGTCTTATCCCCGCGCCTGCTATGAGATTATCCTGGCCGACGCACACTCAAAAGACCGCACCCGTGAAATTGCCAGAAAATATGGCGCCATGGTGCTGGACGACAAAGGTAAAAACATGGAGGAAGGCAAACGACTCGCACTCCATCACGCCACCGGCGAGTACATCGTCTTCCTGGATGCCGACAATGAAATCACCCACCACGATTATATCGAACTGGCGATCAAAGCCCTGGCGGCCAACCCGCAGGCGCTAGGCGTGGAAAGCTATTATTTGCCTTCGCCAAAAATGAGCTCGTTCTGCGCCTACCTCACCCATCGGCTGCACATCAGCGATCCGATTTGCTGGTTAATGAGCACAAACCCGATGCTGGTCGCCCGCAACGATGAAGTGGAACGCTGGACACTGCCCGGTGATTCACTTTCCTATCCGCTTGGCGCAAACGGCTTTGTCTATCGGCGGGCGGATTTGGACTCCGTAAAGGTGGGCGAGCATTTCCAGGACACGCACGTTGCGTTGCAACTTATGCGCGCCGGTCGGCGCGAATGGTTGCGGATTCGCGGGCGCGGCGTACATCACTATTACATCCAGACCTTGGGCGGGTTCATTAAAAAGCGCCGGCGGGCCACGGTACATTTTCTACGCGTGCAGAAGGAATCAAACATAAACTGGATGAAGGAAAAACCGCCCGTGCCGTTGTGGTTGGCGACCACGTATTGCCTTACACTTATCGGTCCGCTCTGGCATACACTGCGGGGTTTGGCCCGCAACCGGGACTTGTGCTGGCTTTGGCATACGCCAGCCTGTCTCGGCAGCGTGATCGGCAACACCTGGGGCGTGCTGACCTTTAAACGCCGGGGCGGGGAAAAAAAACTCATTGCCGATTTGCAGGTGAAACAGACACTTAAATGACCAAATCAGCTTTCAGCATTGAGGATTACTGCCGGAATTTTTCTTTTCCAACGTCTTAAAGTAAATTAGGCTAATGACCACGACAAGAAACCAATGCTAGCCCTCATGTGAAACAAATCCTGAAACACTTCTTCGAGAACACGCATGCTTAAGACAACATTTGTTTATTTGCACATTGCCGAAAGGCCGGAAGAGTTTGTGCCGTATTCAAAAAGGTTTATTGACACGTACCGGCAATTTCCGCCGGGGATTGAACATGAATTGATTGTCGTCAGTTGTGCCGGCGTTCTCAACCGGCAAACCAGGGATCTCTTCGCACCTTTAAACTGCAAGTTTGACGAATATCTTGAAGGCGGCTGGGATATTGGGGCGCATCAATTCATGGCCGGGCGGGTTGATTGTGATTTCATGGTTTGTTGCACTTCCCGGACTTATTTCTGGAAAGCGAATTGGTTGAGGCGCTTTGTTGAGGCCAGAGAGCAGCAAGGCGAAGGCTTGTATGGAGCTGCCGGATCTTATGAAATCAGCCCCCATATTCGGACTTGTTTTTATGGAGTTAATCCAAAGATTTACCGGGAGTTTCCCCACAAGATAAATTCAAGACCCAGGGGGGTCTATTTTGAGAGAGGCAAATGGAACTTTACAAGATGGTTTGAAGAGAGAGGCGGAAGAACCTGGATGGTTACCTGGGATGGCGTTTATCCCAAATCCGACTGGCGAAGCCCGGTGAACATTTTCCGGCGCGGGGATCAAACCAATTTAATTGCGTGGGACAAACACTCGAAAGCTTATGCCCAAGCCACGCCGGGCCAACGGAAAGAACTCGAAAACCAGGCCGACGGATTGTATTGCGGCTACCTGGGGAAATTCAGACATTTTTGCGACCGATATGTTTTTCATGAATTCAGGCAATAGCATGTGGCGGTTTTTGGATTTTCCGCCCGGCGGACCCGGCAATGCACACAGCCACAAAAATAAAGTGGATTAAAATGGCCGGCTCCACCCGCCCGGCAGGGTGCCGGGAGACAAGTAACACTTAACGCCTCGGTTATGAATAGATTTGAGCGCATCATCTGGTTGGGAGTCGCCTTGCGACGCCTTCGGGATTTCCGATACGGCGTAGGTTGGGGCGCATTTCATGGCGATGCCATTTACCGCAAACTCATGATTGATTTGCTCGACGCTTTCCGTTTCAGCGCTTTCGTAGAAACCGGAACGTTCCGCGGCTATTCAACCGAGTTCATGGCCCGGCATATGCCCCAATTGCCGATATTCACCATCGAAGTGGAGCCCTGCACCTACAAGCTGGCCAAACGGGCGTTGTGCAAATATCCCAACATCACTCAATTCCTCGGAAACTCGAGCGATGGGATCCGCGACCTGATTCGCGAGCAACGGTTGGGCAACCTTCCCCTCTTTTATCTGGATGCCCACTGGCAGCGTTACTGGCCGCTGCGTGATGAATTGCGCCACATTGCCGAAGCAAAATTGCGCACAGTCATCGTTATCGATGACTTTGAGGTTCCCAAGCGCCCGGAGTTTGGTTTTGACATTGATGGTGGCGCCGAAATTGTCGAAGGCTTGAATTGTAATCTGGACTATATCCGCCCCTCGCTTCCATCTTCCAACCTGTATCAGGCAATCTTTCCCAAATATTCGCTGTCAGACGCCCGCATTTGGTGGCGTTACGGGTCGTTGCGGGGACATCTGATTCTCTTCCAAAATGCCCCCGAAGAATACGAAGCTTGCTGCCGGCGTCCACTGATTGAAAAGTATTACCAGCCGGTCGGCCCAATTCCCCATTAAACACGCGACCACTTCAACCAGCTTGACTCATTATTTTTTCTTCCAGCATCCGAGGTATAAATCCCAATGCTTTGGCTCGGCCCGCACTTCTTCCAGCGAACAGTACCGCTCTAGTTTCGGGTTGTAAAACTGCTCCTGCACACAAACCAGATTGGCACACAAATCCTTGATCATTTGATGACTGTAGATCCGGTGACCGTTGAAGGCGATCGCCGGGCGGTGCCTGGTTATGGTGGTCGAAAAAATCAAATGCCCGCCGGGTTTCAGAACCCGGACCATCTCGCCCAGGGCCTTTTTATCACCATCCATGTCGAAATCGTCGCCGTACCGGCCCAGGCCGAAATGTTCCAGCGCGCAAAGGGATGTAACCGCGTCAAATGAATGGTCGGGTAATTTGAGTGCCTTGGCGTCACAGGTGACCACCGTTTCATTTTTCAGTTCAGACGTCCTTTCTCGCACATCCACGGTCGTGACGCGGTGGTGTGCGAGCAGTCCGATAATCCAGAACCTTTGTGAGCCAATATCCAGGATGGTGGCGGGCGCCAATTCACTTAAAAGCCGGGTCGCGAATTCCAATTCAAAGTTCGCCGGCTCAACCGGGTGGGATCCGAGGTCATAGTACATTTCCGGGAAGACCTCAAAACCCCTTGTATTCTTTTTGGCTTCCGTGAGGAGACGTTTGTAATCTCTTTTGAATTCTCCGGGTACTTTTGCTGCCGGTAAAACCCTGATTCCAAAATGATTAAACAGTATGTTGATCGGATGCATTTTCTTGTTCCATTAACTTGCCTGCGCTGGTGAGAATTTTCCGGAGCTCCGGATTCCGGCTCTTACACCCTGGCCAATTGATAACATTGGAACCCATGTAAAACCGACTTTGACCTTGCACGACAAGGAAGAATCCATTGCCAATTATACCCATTATTCGTTCTGAAACATTTATCTGGTTACTGAACCACCGTCAACCCTGCATTTGGAACGGCCCGGCAGCATCGGGAATCAAACCAAAATAATTCCCATGAGGTATTTCTCTTCCGGTGAGAACTTGATTTGGCCGACACGACGGCAATACTATCCCTTCTTTAAATTTTCAGCGAGTGCGAGATCGCTTTGCCAATAATGTGACGCCTATTCAAATGAATCACAAAAAGTTGATGATGATAATTCCAAGGGTTTTTCGAGCCAAAGGTATTAGCGGGATTCTCCAGGCGGCGGTCTGGCGGGTTATTCCCGCCAAACCGCGCACGCTGTCGCTTTGCGCGCAATTAGTGAAGGAGCAACATGGCCTGGAAATTGGTGGCCCCAGCCCGCTTTTTATGCGGAAGGGCGACCTCCCCATTTACCCCCACATCGCCCGGCTGGACAATTGCAATTTCAACCACAACACGATCTGGGAAGACAATCTTACCGAAGGTTTTACTTTCAAATATGACAAGGACCGCCCGGCAGGCTATCAACATGTAAGTGAGGCTACGGATCTAAATGGAATACCTGCTGGCACCTTCAATTTCGTGCTTTCCAGCCACGCCATTGAGCATACGGCCAATCCCATGGGGGCGATCCGGGAATGGCTAAGGGTGTTGCAGCCGGACGGCAAGTTATTGCTGGTTACCCCTCACCTGGAAGGAACCTTTGACCACCGCCGCCCCATTACGGATTTAAAACATTTAATTGAAGATGATCAAAGGAAAACTGGAGAGGATGATATGACTCATCTCCCTGAGATTTTAAAATTCTACGATTTAGATCGAGATTGGGAAATGCCTGACTTTGATTCCTTCAAAAGACGTTGCGAGCGAAATCTCGAACTACGCTGTCTTCATCATCATGTATTCGATACGAGGCTGGTGGTAGATATGCTTGATTACCTGGGATTGCAAATTCTTGACGTTGAGGCAATTCGTCCATTCCATATCGTTGTCGCAGCCAGGAAGTTGCCTGAGGGTGTGGCACCCAGGAACCAGCCCTTCCTCGGTTCAAACGCTAAATGGCGACAGGATAGCCCATTTAAAATTGACCGTACAACAGGATAGGAAATCGCAGAGCAATGGCACCATCACTTTAACCGAATGGGGACGGACTGAATAAGAGTTACGCGTGAAGGCTCGCCAGTCTTTTTTCGATTGCACTCCAAATTGCCCGGGCACGAATGTTCCAATCCCATTCCAAGCCGGCAGCGAGGGCTTCCTTGCTCAACTCTGCATAAAGGTGTTCGTCGGTGAGCAGACGATGAATGCAATCGGCGAACCGCGCGAAATCTCCCGGCGGTGCCTTGAGCCAGCCACGCGGGTAGTAGGTTCTCAGGGCTGATAAATCAAATGAAACGCCCGGCAACCCACAGCACAAGGCTTCGGCCGCCGCCATTCCACCACTTTCGTAAACCGCTGGGTGGACCACCACGCGCGCCGATTTTATAATTTTGTATTTTTCAACACCATCGCGAAAGCCAAAGAATTCCACATGGTCCGTCAGGCCGAGTTTTTCCACCTTGGCCCGGCTTTGCGCTTCGAGCGGACCGGACCCGATCATTGCCAGTCGCGCGCCCGGCTTCTTCACCAGCAACAATTTCCAGACATCCATCAATTCCAGCGGCCCTTTCTGGGGATGCAAACGCCCAATGAACACGGCATCAAAGGATTTCTCCTTCGGCTCCGGCACGCTTTGGGGAATGGAAAGGTCAACGCCGCCCATCACCGCAAAAACGGATTCCGGGGCGCGGCCCTGCAGCCTCATAAATTCACGATCCTCCTCACCCGTGACGAGAATCATTTCCGCCTCACGCAGAACTTTTCGCAGCATTAATTTCTGCAATGGGCGATAGGCTGTAAAGATGAGACCGGGGCCGGGCTTGCCGGAAAACCATGGAGGAGCCAGTAAAAAAGATTCCATGATCAAGGGGGTGTGTGGATATCGCCGCTTCAACCTGAACGCCGGCCATGCATTTGGCTGGAATTCCGAGGTGACCATGATGAGGTGTTTCTCTTCCGATGCGAACTTGATTTGCCCGACGCGACGGCACCCAATAATGGTCTGCGCCAGCCACCAGACCGGCCGGCCAAATCGTTTCCAGCGGTCGGCCGCCCAGGTAACATGTTGAAGGTTGACCAGACCATAATAGTCACATAACTGCCTTGCCCCCTCGTTGCCGTAGACGGTGATCTTATGTTGCTGACACCACCGCCGGATGCATTCAACCATAATGCGGTCTCCGCCGCCCAAGGATATTGGCGGCGGCACGATGGTGTTGGCAATCCAGTGAATATGCATAATGGCAACGGCAGTTTAACGGGACAAAATTGCCACTGTCCATTGATGATTGCATTCACCGGCCCGAAATTCATGGACGGACTGGATTAACGGCTTGCGGTCATCTTCAGACAGATAGGGCCCTCGGCCTATCTGCAGTTATTCCGCGGTTTGTTGGGTTCTACTTCTTTTTCATGAAAGTAACTTGACTAATGGACGTTTATCTCGTATAAACTCTAAAAGTTTCTTACAAACAGGCAGTTAATCTCAACGGTCTGCTGTGTTTGCGAATAGTAGTGTCGGGAGTCTGCCTATGAAAAAATCTTGTCGCTTGGGGGGAAAGCGGTTCAAGGCCATTAGTTTATTCCCCGCGTTTGTTTCCGTGGTTGCGGTACTGGTGTTTGCATTGCCTGTTCGGGCGGCAGGACGACAACAGGTACACATTCACATGCCTGCCGCCACGGCACATTTGCAGCCCTTGGGGCGACTAACGGGTTCGCAGCAACTGGATTTGGCTATAGGCCTGCCGTTGCGCAATCGCGAAGTGTTGGCCCTTCAGCTCCAGCAAATATATGATCCGGCCAGTCCAAACTATCGCCATTTCCTGACACCCGAACAGTTCACCGAGCAGTTTGGTCCAAACAAGCAGGACTATCAGGCCGTGATAGCCTTTGCAAAGGCTAATGGCCTAAGAGTAACCAAGGAACACCCTAACCGACTGTTGGTGGATGTAAGCGGGTCGGTGGCGGACGTCGAACAGGTGTTGCATGTGCGAATGCAGGTTTACCAGCATCCTACAGAAGCCAGGACGTTTTATGCGCCCGATATTGAACCTTCACTGGATCTGACGGTCCCGATTCTAGGCATCAGTGGGTTGAACAACTATTCGCTGCCACGGCCGCACTACGCCATCCAGCAATCGGCCAATGGACAGAAGGTGTCGCCCAGCGTCGGCTCAGGCCCGGGGGGCACCTACATGGGGAAAGACTTCCGGACAGCTTATGTGCCGGATACGTCGCTGACCGGCAGCGGGCAAGTGGTGGGGTTGCTGCAATTTGACGGCTACACCGCCAGCGATATTACCTACTACGAAAGCCTGGCGGGGTTGCCGAGTGTCACCCTAACGAATGTGTTGATTGACGGGGCCAGCGGAAACCCCAGCGGCAGCGGTGGGGAAGTTGAAGTGTCACTGGACATAGAAATGGCAATTTCGATGGCGCCGGGCTTGTCGCGGGTGATTATTTACGAAGCACCCAATCCCAGTCCGTTCGTGGACCTCCTCAATCGGATGGCTACAGACAATCTGGCCAAGCAATTGAGCTGTTCCTGGTATATTCCCAATGGCCCTGCCGAGCCGATGGCTGATCAGATCTGGCAGCAAATGGCTGCTCAAGGCCAATCCTTCTTCAATGCGTCCGGTGACAACGATGCCTACACCGGTTTGATTAGTTTTCCGGGGGATAGCACCAACATCACGCAGGTAGGTGGAACGACCTTGACCACCAGCGGTGCGAGCGGTCCTTGGGTGGCGGAAACGGTGTGGAACTGGGGCAACGGCATTGGCAGCGGAGGCGGCATCAGCACACAGTATCCGATTCCCAGTTGGCAGACGAACATCAACATGACAGCCAACCAAGGATCCACGACCATGCGTAACACGCCGGACGTGGCGCTGACAGCGGACCAAGTTTATGTCCGGGCCGATGGGGCAAATTACAATGTCGGAGGCACCAGTTGTGCGGCGCCGTTGTGGGCGGGTTTTACGGCGCTGGTGAATCAGCAGGCGGCGGCCACCGGGGAACCAGCAGTGGGCTTTATCAACCCGGCGGTTGACGCGATCGGGAGCGGCCCCAACTACACCGCCTGCTTCCACGACATCACCACCGGCAACAATACCAGTGGCAGCAGTCCCCACAAATTCTACGCGGTATCCGGCTACGATTTGTGCACTGGTTGGGGCACACCCAATGGGCAGACGCTGATCAACGCGCTGGCCAATCCAGAAGCCCTGCAAATCATACCGACCACGGGATTTAGTTCAATGGGTGGAGTTGGGGGTCCGTTCACCGTGACCGCCCAGAACTTTTCGCTTACCAACGTGGGAACCAATGCTTTGACCTGGAGTTTGTCCAATACATCACTCTGGCTCAACGCTTCCACCAGTGGCGGTAGTTTGACCGGTGGCGGGCCGGCAGTCAACGTAACCTTGAGCCTGAATTCGGTTGCCAGTAACCTGCTGGTGGGGACTTACAGTGCTTCGGTGTGGTTCACCAATTTGAATGATAGCGTAGGACAGGGCCGCCAGTTTACTTTAGCCGTACTCAGTCCTCCAACGATTACGCAACAACCGACCAACCAAGCGGTGCTGGACGGAGCGGCCGCGACTTTCACAGTGGGAGCTACCGGCGGCCTGCCGCTGTATTATCAGTGGCAATACAACAGCAACAACTTGAGTGACGGAGGGAGTATTTCGGGTTCCACCACCACCAACCTGACCATCAGCAACGTCTCGGCGACCAATATAGGGTATTACAATGTCATTGTGAGCAATGTGGCTGGTGTAGCCATCAGCAGCAACGCACTATTGACCATCACCTCTTCGAGTCCGGTGATTACTCAGCAACTCTCCAATCAAGTAGCCGTAGTGGGAACTACAGCGCAATTTTCTGTGGCGGCGATAGGCACCAAGCCCTTCTTGTACCAATGGACTTTTAATCAAGCCAACATCACGAATGCCACGAATGCCACACTGATCCTGAACAACGTACAGTTGACCAATGCGGGCACTTATGCGGTGATGATCAGCAATATCATCGGTTCGACAACCAGTTCAAACGCAAATCTGACCGTGTACGCAGTGCCCATCATCACATCATTCAGTCCGGCGGCAGGAGCGGCCGGGAGCAGTGTAACGATCAGCGGCCTGAACTTCAGTCCGGCGGCGGGGAGCAACACCGTGTATTTTGGGGCGGTGAAGGCGACAGTGGTCAGCGCCAGTCCGACCAACCTGGTGGTGACGGTGCCGGCGGGGGCGACCTATGCGCCAATTACTGAGACGGTCAATGGGTTGACGGCCTATGCCGACGGTCCCTTCCTGCCGGTTTTCCCCAGCGGCGGCACTCTGGGTTCATCGTCCTTTGTTGGGCCGGTGAATCTGGCGGCGGCAGGCAATGGTCCTGCAAAAGTGGTTGTTGGTGATCTGGATGGAGACGGCAAGTCCGACGTGGTGGTGGCCAACGTTTATGACGGGTCAATCTGGATCTATCGCAATATCAGCACCAACGGCGCCTTGACGGCGGGTTCATTTGCGCCTCCAGTGATTTTAACGATTGGTGGCGGTACGGACAGCACGTGGGGACTTGCCTTGGCGGATTTGGATGGAGATGGCCGTCTGGATATAGTTGTCGCCAACCGGAATCTCAATATGGTTTCGATTTTCCAGAATTTTTCCACTCTTGGGAATCTTACGACCAACTCATTCGGGGCTCGGGTTGATTTGCCGGTCGCCGGCACACCCTTTGG
>Ga0265313_10003263_pt1 | contig 13323 bp, 8 predicted proteins | sample 4123metaG_FD_203122 | JGI IMG/M metagenome (GOLD analysis project Ga0265313, IMG submission 203122) | Rhizosphere microbial communities from Carex aquatilis grown in University of Washington, Seatle, WA, United States - 4-1-23 metaG | ecosystem: Host-associated > Plants > Roots > Rhizosphere >...
CGATGCGCCGCCTGCAGGACCGCCCGGAGGTGCACCTGGATCGTCGGGCTCCCGGCATCCCCCTTCAGGTTCATCTGCACGAGCTCGGCGTTGCCGCTGATGGCCATGATGATGTTATTGAAGTCGTGGGCGATGCCGCCGGAGACCCGGCCGAGCGCCTCCATCTTGTGAGCCTGCCTGAAATGGAGCTCGAGTTGCTGGCGCTCGGTTATGTCGCGGGCGATCAATTGCAGTTCCCTGCGCCCGTGGAATTCGAATCGCACATGCGAGATCTCGACATCGACCGTGGTCCCATCGAATCGGACGAACTTGATTTCGGAGTGCGCTCGGTGCTCCTCCAAGGGATGCTCCCCCAGTGCGTGCACGAGCTTGAGGTAATCCGGATGTATCAAGTCCGGCACCGGGCGGCCGATCCATTGTGCAGGCTCTGCAGCCCCGGTCAGGTGGCAGAACGCGGGGTTGACGAAGGTGATGACGCTATCGACGATCACGACATGCGCGTCAGGGGATAGCGTGAGCATCGTGCGGTAACGTTCCTCGCTCTTCTGAAGGGCGTCCTCGGCGAGCTTGCGGTCGGTGATGTCCTGCACCGTGCCGACCTCGCGGGCTGGCATTCCCCCGCTGCCCAGGAGCATCTCGGCGGCATAGTGGACGAAGCGCACCTGCCCATCCTGTCGGACGATGCGATGGTCGAAACTCGAGCGCCTCGACCCGTCCAGCGCCTTGCCCTTCTCGCGGCGAAAGAGCGCCAGGTCATCCGGGTGCACCATCCGCTCGTAGTTGGCGCGGTCAGGCGGAGACGCCTCCCGCGGGATCCCGAGGATCTGATAGATCTCGTCGGACCATATGCGGCGACCGTTGGCGAGGTCGTAGTCCCAGTCGCCAATGCCCGCAATGCGCTGGGAGTTCTCGAGGCGCGCGGCGCTGAGCCTATCCGCGCCCCGGCGAAGCAGCCGAACCTCAATCAGGTTGCGCACCTGAACCAGGACCTCCGCGAGATTGAAGGGTTTGCTGACGAAGCCCTTCGCCCCGGCCTTGAGCGCGCGCAGCTTGAGATTGGGCTGCGCGGTGATCACAAGGACCGGAAGACCGAAGTCCGGCTCAATCTCCTTTAGTCCTACCATCACCTGGAACCCATCCATGGCCGGCATCTGGAGGTCGAGCATGATCAGGTCGTAACAGTGCTCACGGTGCAGCCCGCAGACCTCGCGCGAATCCCCCGTTGAGCTCACGGACGTGTAGCCGGCGCCCCGGAGCATGTCCTCCAGCAGGAGCACGTTGGCCGGCAGGTCGTCTACGATAAGGATGCTGGCTTGGAGAATGTCGGTAGCGGAAGGCATCGCCGTGGTGCGGTCTCGTGCGGTCTTAAGGGTCTGCTGTTGAATGCCGATGCAACGCGTGGGGGCCAGGCCCTTAAGGCACCCTACGCACTTGGGCGCGGCTGGCATAGTGGGTGATAACCCCACCGCGTGGGGGCGCGCCATCCCCCTGCCCGACTAAGTCGGAATCCGCCCGGCGACCCCCTGTCGCCGCTGACGGGATTGTCCGGGCGCCCCGAACCGACGAACTCCGAGGCCTTCTCGCCCGGGAGCCGGCCCAACCCAAAGTGGGGTCTTCACCCACTATGCCCGCGGCGTTCCCGCGTGATACCCTTGTCACTTCTATCACACGTTCTTCTTTAACCCCCGCTATAAAGAACGAGCCCAGTGGCGCACGGCGGAGCGCATAACCGTTGGTTCGTCCCTCCCACTGAGATCTCGAGACCCTGCCTTCCGTTCTCCATCAGGGACCATGGCCTGCGGTCGCAACGTCACACCCAATGAAGGCCAGCTCTAAAATCACCTGCCTCCTTGCCGCGGTCGCCCTGTTGGTGTCCCTCGGGGTCGCCGTTTCGTTCCGGGCCTTTGGCCAACTCGCGGAGGCCGCCGAGACGCAGCACCGGTCGATGAAGACGATAGGGAGCGCGAACGACCTCCTCTCCGAACTGAAGGATGCCGAAACGGGCCAGCGCGGATACGTGATCACCGGCGAAAAGCCCTTCCTAGGACCCTACCTGTCGGCGCGAGGCGCCTTGAGCGGACAGCTGCAGGAGTTGCGCCGACTCACGCAAGATGACGCCGGACGCCTCCACCTGGAGGCGATGGCCCCGTTGATCGATGCCAAAATGGGCGAGTTGGAACGCATCGTTCAGCTGGTCGACAAGCACGACATGGCCACCGCCTCGGCGGCGGTGAGCGAAGGACGCGGCAAGCGGCTGATGGATTCTATCCGCGCCGAGATGCGCAGCTATGTCATGGCCGAGGAAGGCGAGCTGGCTCGGCATGTCGCGCGGTTTCAGTCGGAGATGCGCATCCTTTTCGCCTTCATCGCAGTCGGCAGCATTCTCACGGTGCTGCTCGCTCTCTCGTTGGCCTATCTCGTCTACCGCGAGATGCGGAGTCGACTCAGGAACCGAGCCCTGGCGGAAACCCAGCATCTGCTCGTCCTTGAGAGGGAGACTAGCGAACGCCTGCAGCAGGCGAATGATGCCCTCCAGGCCAGCGAGCAGAGGCTCGCCGTGACGCTCCGGTCCATCGGCGACGGGTTGATCACAACCGACGCCAAGGGGCGCGTGACGCTCCTGAATCCCGTGGCCGAGGAGCTCACCGGCTGGACGCAAGCAGAGGCCGCCAACCGGCCGATCGACGAGGTCTTCAATATCATCAATCATGAGACCCGCGTACGCGGCGTCATCCCCGTGGAGGAGACATTGGCGACCGGCACGATTCACGGCCTGGCGAACCATACGATCCTCATCGCGCGCGACGGCCGCGAATGCGCCATCGCCGACAGCTGCGCTCCCATCCGCGACCGAAGCCAGGCCGTGGTCGGCGCTGTGCTGGTGTTCCGCGACGTCACGAATGAGTTTGCCGCAAGGCGGGCGATCCAGGAGGCGAACGCCGAGCTTCAGAAGGCCAAGGCCACCGCAGACGCAGCTAACCTCGCGAAGTCGGAGTTCCTTTCCTCCATGAGCCATGAGCTCCGCAGCCCGCTCAACGCGATTCTCGGCTTCGCTCAGATCATGGAGTCGGACACCCCGCCACCGACGGCCCCCCAGGCGGTCCGCATCACCCAGATTCTGCAGGCCGGGTGGCACCTGCTGAACCTCATCAACGAGGTCCTCGACCTGGCTGTGGTCGAATCCGGGAAGATGTCGCTGTCGCGAGAGCCGGTCTCGCTGGTCGAGGTGATGTCCGAATGCAGGGAAATGATGGAGAAGCCGGCGCTGGAGCGGCAGATCGTCACGAAGTTCCCCAGGTTCGAGATTCCCGTGTATGTCTGGGCCGACCGGACGCGCCTCAAACAGATCCTCCTGAACCTGCTTTCCAACGCCATCAAATACAACAGGGAGCGCGGGACCGTGGTGGTGGAGTGCAGCGAGGCGGCCCAGGAGCGCACTCGAATCAGCGTCAGGGACACCGGGGCGGGATTGAATCCCGCGAAACTGGCGCAATTGTTCCAGCCCTTCAATCGCCTCGGCCAAGAGGGCGGTGGCATCGCCGGCACCGGGATAGGCCTCGTCGTGACCAAGCAGCTGACCGAGTTGATGAAAGGCTCACTCGGTGTTGAGAGCACGGTCGGCGAAGGCAGCGTCTTCTGGATCGAGCTGCCCTCGGCCCTCGCGCCGGAACTTCTCGCCGGCCCGGACGAACGCGTGCCGCAAACCCTTCCGATTCGCCCTCCCGGCAAGCACCTGCGCACCCTGCTCTACGTCGAGGACAATCCGGCAAACCTGATGGTGGTGGAGCAGCTGGTGGCCCGCTGCCCGGACCTGAGGCTGGTGTCGGCCGCCACCGGGAAACTAGGCATCGAGATCGCCCGCTCCCTTCGGCCGGAGGTGATCCTTATGGACATCAATCTGCCCGGAATGAGCGGGGTGGCGGCCCTGCACATCCTTCGCGCCGATCCGGCCACGTCGCACATTCCCGTCGTTGCGCTCAGCGCCAACGCAATGCCCCGCGACATCAGGCAGGGCCTCGACGAGGGATTCTACCGCTACATTACCAAGCCTATCAGGGTCAAAGACTTCATGGAGACCCTGAACGAGGCGCTGGAATTTGCCGACGCACGGTTGGCCGCAAGTGCTCCCGTATAAGAGCCATGGTCGACTCGTCGGACATCCTCCAGGCTAGCATCCTGATTGTTGACGACTTGGAGGCAAACGTATCGCTGCTGGAGCAGATGCTCCGCCAGGCCGGCTACTGCGCCGTCACGTCCACGCGGGTTCCAGGCGAGGTGTGCGCACTTCATCGCAGCAACCGCTACGACCTGATCCTGCTCGATCTCCAGATGCCCGGCATGGACGGATTCCAGGTGATGGAGGCCCTGAAAGAGGTTGAAACCGACGGCTATCTTCCGGTCCTCGTGATCACGGCAAAGCCCGGACTCAAGCTGGGCGCACTGAAGGCCGGTGCGAAGGACTTCATCAGCAAACCGTTCGAACTCGGGGAGGTGCTCATCCGCGTTCACAACATGCTCGAAGTCCGTCTGCTGCACCTGGAAAGCAAGAGGCTCTACGTTCAGCTCCTTGCGGAGGACGCCCTCCTTCAAGCGGATCGAGAAGGCGCTACACGGCGCACAGGCGCAGCTGTCCCTCCACGCCTTGGAACTCGAGGCTTTGGTGGCGGAGCGCACGTCGGAGTTGGCCTCGGCGAACACGAGGTTGGAAGCCTCCGTCGACTCCATAGGAAAGTCCAAGGACGAATACCGTGCCCTCTTCCTGGAGTCGCAGTTCCAGCAGAAGAAACTCAGCCAGCTGACGCGCAAGATCATCACGGCACAGGAGGATGAGCGAAAGCAGATCAGCCGCGAACTGCATGACGAAGTCGTCCAGACCCTGGTCGGCCTTAACATCGAGCTGTCCGTCCTGTGCAAAGGAGTCACCCCGACCCTGAAGAGGAAGATCGCCCATGCCCAGCGCCTGGTGGGGAAGTCGGTCGACGAGATTCACCAATTCGCCCGTGAACTGCGGCCGACCATGCTGGACGACATCGGCCTGATCCCTGCGCTCCACGGCTTTGCAGAGGGCATAGGCAAGCGCAAGGGTATCAGGATCGAGATCACAGCGTCCGGCGGCGTCGAGGCATTGGAGGATGCCGGGCGAATCGTGTTGTTTCGGGTGGCGCAGGAGGCACTCACCAATGTCGCCCGCCACGCACACGCCTCACTTGTCAAGATTAGCCTCAGCGAGATTCCGGGTGCGATCCGGATGGAGATTGTCGACAACGGAAAATCCTTCCATGTCGAGAAGACGGTTTCGCGCAAAAACCCCAAACGCCTCGGGCTGGTCGGCATGAGGGAACGGGTTGAAACCGTCGGCGGAACTCTGACCATCGGGTCCGAGCGCGGCAAGGGCACGACGGTGCGCGCCGTGATCCCGTTTGTCCCGGGGCAAAGCTCAGTCTTGCTGACCGATAATTAATCTCATCTCCTGCGCCATGCGCTACCGGATCGCGGTGCTTGTCTTTCTCGAGAACGCCGCGGGCGAGCATCTGCTGCTCCTGCGGGCCAAGGCGCCGAACAAGGGCGTGTGGAGCCCGATCGGCGGCAAGCTGGAGATGGACACGGGCGAATCGCCGTTTGAATGCGCGGTGCGCGAGACCCTCGAGGAGACGGGCCTCAGGATCGCCGTCGCGGATCTTCACCTCTTCTCGATGATCGCCGAGAAGGCCTACGAGGGCCAGTCGCACTGGCTCATGTTCCTCTTCCGCTGCCGCCGCCCCCTGCCTGGGCTTCCCCCGGACATCGCGGAGGGCCGCTTCGGGTTCTTCTCCCGCGAGGCGGTGGAGGCGCTCCCGATCCCCGAGACCGACCGGGCGGCGCTGTGGCCCACCTACGACCGGTACCGGGAGCGCTTCGTGGCCCTCAGGGCCGACTGCCTGCCCGGCAGGCCCGTGCGGGTCGACATCGAGGAAATAACGCCGGCGCCCGATTGAAAAAAGGGCGCTTGAACTCCAACATACCATCTGAAAGCTCGCCCGCTCCCCCCGCCGTGACCAAGAAACCAAGCTCCGCAGCCGATGGCCACACCGACCCGGGAGCCGCAAGGCCCGGCTTCGCGGCGGCGCCGGTGAACGCGGTGCTCTCGGCCGACCAGAAGATCGGGCTTTACCGCATCATGCTGCGGATCAGGAGGTTCGAGGAGAGGAGCCTCAGGGCCTACCAGGCCAAGAAGATCGGCGGCTTTCTGCACCTGTACATCGGTCAGGAGGCGGTGGCCGTGGGCTGCTGCTCGCTCATGGGCAAGGACGACCATGTGATCACGGCATACCGCGACCACGGCCACGCGATCGCGGTGGGGATGGAGCTGAACCCGCTCATGGCCGAGCTCTACGGGAAGGTGACCGGCTGCTCGAAGGGCAAGGGAGGCTCCATGCACTTCTTCGACCCGTCCCGTAACTACTGGGGCGGTCACGGCATCGTGGGCGGACAGGTGCCCCTCGGCGTCGGCCTCGCGTACGGGCTCAAGTACAAGGGCCTGAAGGGGGCGTGCATGACCTTCATGGGCGACGGCGCCGTGAACCAGGGCGCGGTTCACGAGGCCTACAACCTCGCGGCCCTCTGGGACCTGCCGGTCGTCTTCGTCATCGAGAACAACGGCTACTCGATGGGCACGAGCCAGGCGCGATCCTCCGCCGGGGAGCTGTCGAGGCGCGCCGAGGCCTACGGGATGCCGTGGGGCGAGTGCAACGGCCACGACCTCTACGAGGTGCGGGCCTTCATGGCCCCGTTCCTCGAGCGCGCGCGGGACACGAGCAAGCCCGCGATCGTCGAGATCGACACCTACCGGTACCGGGGCCATTCGGTGGCGGACCCCGACAACACCTACCGCGCCAAGGCCGAGATCGAGGAATACCGCAGGACCAAGGACCCGATCCAGGTCTTCCAGAACGAGCTCATCGCGGAGGGGGTCCTGGACGAGGCCCGTGCGGAGAGGATCGACACCGAGGTCCGCGAGGAGGCCGAGATCTCGGCCAGCTTCGCCGAGGCGAGCCCGTTTCCGACCGTCGCGGACCTCCAGAAGGACGTCTACTGGGAGGCCGACAACCCCGGCGAACGCAGGTCGGGCGGCCGGCTCTTCTTCAACTAAGCGATGCCCGTCATCCAATACCGCGAGGCCATACGGCAGGCGCTTGCCGAGGAGCTCACCCGGGACCCCAACGTCGTCGTCCTCGGCGAGGAGGTCGCGCAGTTCAACGGCGCCTACAAGGTCACCGAGGGCCTCCTGGAGCGGTTCGGGCCGAAGCGGATCGTGGACACCCCGATCAGCGAGGCCGGGTTCATCGGCCTCGGGATCGGCGCCTCGATGCTCGGCGTGCGGCCCGTCATCGAGCTGATGTTCTGGTCCTTCTACTCGGTCGCCTTCGACCAGATCCTCAACAACGCGGCCAACGTCCGCTACATGTCCGGCGGGCAGATCCACTGCCCGATCGTCATACGCGGGCCGGCGAACGGCGGCACGAACGTCGGCGCCACCCATTCGCACACCCCCGAGAACGTGCTCGCAAGCCACCCCGGCGTGAAGGTGGTCGTGCCCTCGACCCCGTACGACGCGAAGGGCCTCCTTAAGTCCGCGATACGGGACAACGACCCGGTCATGTACCTGGAGAACACGATGCTCTACGGCGACCGCGGCGAGGTTCCCGCCGACGACTACCTGATCCCGCTCGGCAAGGCCGACGTGAAGCGGGAGGGCAAGGACCTGACGATCGTCACCTACGGGCGCGCCGCGATCCAGTCGCTGGCGGCGGCCCGGGTGCTTCAGCAGGAGCACGGCATCTCCGCGGAGGTCCTGGACCTGCGTTCCATTCGCCCCCTGGACATGGACGCGGTCCTCGCCTCAGTCCGCAAGACGCACCGCGTCCTCGTCGTCGAGGAGCAGCGGCCCTTCTGTGGCGTGGGCGCGCAGCTTGCGTATATGATCCAAAGCGAGGCGTTCGACGAACTCGACGGGCCGGTCGCCCGCCTGACGACCGTCGACGCCCCCTCGATCTACAGCCCGCCGGTCGAGTTGGAGCAGCTTCCCAATCCGCAGCGGATCCTCAAGGCGGCCGTCGAGGCGATGGCCTGAGCGCACCCCTACCATGGCTAACATCATCGAGATGCCGAAGCTGAGCGACACCATGACCGTCGGCACGCTGGTCAAGTGGCTCAAGAAGGAGGGCGACGCGGTGAAGGCCGGCGACATGCTGGCCGAGATCGAGACCGACAAGGCGACGATGGAGCTCGAAAGCTTCTTCTCCGGGACCATGGTCGCCGTCTTCGTGAAGGCCGGCTCGCAGGTCCCGCTCGGGGCGGCCCTGTGCGCGATCGGCAAACCCGGCGAGAAGGTGGAGGCCCCGGCGCCCAGGCCCGCCCAAGAGGCCCCCGCCCCGAGTCCCGCCCCGCCCCCGGCCACCCTGGAATCGGCGCATGAGCCCGCGGTGCAGAGCCAGGCGCCGGCTCCGGCGCCGGCTCCGGCACCGTCCCCGCCGCCCGCGCCCGCGCGCGTCAGGATCTCGCCGCTCGCGCGCAAGCTCGCCGCCGAGAAGGGTGTCGACCCGTCGACGGTCGCCGGAAGCGGCCCGGGCGGGCGGATCGTCAGGGCCGACGTCATCGCCGCCGCCTCCGGGGCCGCCAGGCCCGCCGCGGCCGCAACGCCCGGCGCCGCGACGGTCGGATCCAAGGGCCCCGTGCAGGAGGCCCGGCTTTCGCCCGTCTCCAACATCCGCGGCATCATCGCCAAGCGCCTCCTCGAGGCGAAGACGCAGATCCCCCACTTCTACCTGCAGATCGAGATCGATGCGGGGCCCCTCCTTGAGCTCCGGGCGCAGCTCAACGCGGCGCTCGAGAAGGAGGGCGTGAAGCTGTCGGTCAACGACTTCATCCTGAAGGCCTCCGCCGAGGCGCTTCGCCGCGTGCCCGCGGTCAACTGCTCGTGGGAGGGCGCCGCCGTGAGGCACCATCCGGCGGCCCACGTCTCGTTCGCCGTCGCGATCGAGGACGGCCTGATCACGCCGGTCATTCGCGACGCGCACCTGAAGACCCTCTTCGCCATTAGCTCCGAGGCGAAGGCGCTCGGGAGGCGGGCCAAGGACAAGAAGCTGACCCCCGCCGAGTTCACGGGCGGGACGTTCTGCGTCTCCAATCTGGGGATGATGGGCGTCGAGAGCTTCAGCGCGATCATCAACCCGCCCAACGCCGCCATCCTGGCCGTCGGGACCACGGTGCGAAAACCCGTCGTCAAGGGCGACCAGATCGCCATCGGCCAGCGGATGACGCTCACCCTTTCCGTCGACCATCGCGTCGTCGACGGCGCCGTCGGAGCCGCCTATCTGGCGGCCCTGCGGGACCTGCTTGAGAAGCCGGCTCTTCTATTGCTCTAGCCTACACGGCCTCCCAGGCCCGGGCGGCGGCGGGATCGCGGCCCTCGTCGAAGTCGATGTAGTCGAAATAGGTCTCGATGGGCGTTGCCTCGAGACCTGACTCCCGGACCCGCTGGCGCAGGCGCTGGACGACGTCGGCCGCGTCGTGGAAGCCGCGCTTCATGAGAAAGCCGTTCCACATCTGGCAGTCCTCGTCGGAGCGGCGCCCTCCCCGCCCCTCGACCCAGTCCAGGACCTCCGCATCGCTCCCGCCCTCGAGCACGCGCGCCCGGATGTCGCTGTAGCCCACCCGCAGGAAGCGGCAGCAGCGGGCGTCGAACATGCCCGGCTTGGTGTCGCCGAGGTTCTCCACGTAGTCGGGGGGCAGCCTCCCTGCGGCGTGAAGGCGGATCTTGTCGATCATCCTCCCAAAATAGACGAGGCGGCCGACCTTTGCGTACGGGCTCCTGAGACCGGGAATATTGGGCATGGGGTTCCTTACGGCCCGAAACCCATTCGGGTCGAGCGCGAAGTCGGGTTCCCCGGCGCGGGCGCCCTCGCCGTTTCGTCCATCCGCCCGGCCGGGATGCCGGAGCGGAGGCCGCCGGGCAGTCCCGCCTCTCAGGCGGCGAACCTATCCCTCGGCCCGCCTGCGCGCATCCTCCTCGATCAGGCGCTTCAGGCGGTCGAGCTCGGCGCGGACGCGCGCCTTCACTCCAGGAAGCTCGGCCTCGCCGGCCACCTTGTCCGAGGCGAAGAGATAGAACTTCATCTTGGGCTCGGTCCCGCTGCCCCGGGCGGCGAACCGGTACCCGTTCGCCAGCGTGACGATGTAGAGGTCCTGCTTCGGAATCTCGTCGCCGTCGGCGTCGAGGATCGTCTCCCTCCCGAAGTCCTGGAAGCCGGAGACCTTCACATCGCCGAAGGCGGACGGCCGCGAGGTCCGGTACGTGTCGAGGATGCGCCTGATCTTGGCGCTGCCGCTCGCGCCCTCGTAATAGATGTTGATCGTATCCTCCAGGTAGAAGCCGTACTTCAAGTAGACCTGGTCGAGGTACTCCGGGACCGTGAGGCCCTTCGCGGCCACCCACGCGCAGAGCTCGGCGAACATCAGGCACGCGGCGTTCCCGTCCTTGTCCCGGACGTAGTCGTTCGGCAGGTAGCCGTAGCTCTCCTCCGTCCCGAAGACGAAGAAGGTGCTGTGCTTCTGGAGCAGCTGGGCGCGCTCCGCGAAGGGCGTCCTGTCATAGTCCCATTCGGGGCCCATCGCGGCCTTCAGGCGCTCCTCGTACACGCCGATCTTCGCGGCGATCCATTTGAAGCCGGTCAGCGTGTCGATCACCTTCAGCCCGTGCGCTCGGCCGATCGCGTTCTGGAGCTGGGTCGTCACGAAGGTCTTGATGATGCACGCGCTCGGCGAGCCCTCCTTCGGGATCCACCCGAGCTCCTTGTACTTGAGGATGCGGTACTCGGCGATCAGGGAGCCGATCTGGTTGCCCGTGAGCAGCTCCATCGCCCCTGAGCGGTTCCTCACGGCGACGCCCATCCGGTCGCAGTCGGGGTCGGTCGCCATGACCACGTCGCAGCCCCGCCGGTTCGCTGTCGCCACGGCCAGCGAGAGCGCCTCCGCGTTCTCGGGGTTCGGCGACTTCACGGTCGGGAATCTCGGGTCCTGGGCCATCTGCTCGGCGACAAGCACGACGTTGCAGCCGGCGTGGATCAGCATCGGAACGGAGTGGATCCCTCCCGTGCCGTGGATGTTCGTGTAGACGACCTTCAGCCCGGAGCCCCGCAGGACGGACCGGTCGACGATGGCGAACGAGGCGGCGTTCATATACGCGTCGTCCATGTCGCGGCCAAGCTTGTGAACACGGGCGAGGTCCGTCGCCAGGAAGTCCGGCACGGCCCCGAGCGGGACCTCGGCCACCTTCGCCGCAATCCCGGCGTCGTGGGGCGGGATGACCTGGGCGCCGTCGATGAAGTACGCCTTGAATCCGTTGTCGTGGGGCGGGTTGTGGCTCGCGGTGATGACGACTCCCGCGTGGGCCTTCAGGTGGCGCACCGTGAAGCTGAGCTGGGGCGTCGGGCGCGGCCCGTCGAAGATGTAGGCCTCGCCCCCGAGCTGGGCCCAAATGGACGCCGCAAGCTCGCAGAACGGCCTCGAGTAGAACCGGACGTCGTGGGCGATGACCAGCCGCGGCGCCGAGCCGTCCCCGCGGGCGCCGAGGAAGCCCTTGGTGTAGGTGAACAGCCCGATGACGGCGCGCGCGAGCGTGAAGTCGTTGAGCATGTTGCTGCCGACGGCGGCGTGCTCGGGCTTCCCGAATTCGCCGGGGGTCCCGGCCTCGGCGGCCGTGGTGACCAGGCCGATGGTCCTGCCGCGCATGCCGCCCGTCCCGAACTCCAGCTCCCGGTAGAAACGGTCGTTGAGCTCCCCCCAGCACCGCCTTTCGAGGAGCTCCGTGATGCTCGACTTGGCCCAGGCCGGAAGGCCGGCCCCTAGGTATGCGGCGATGCTCGCGATCGTGCTCGGCATGAGCTTGCCCGTGAGCACGGCGGACTGGAGTTGATCGGAGGGCGTCATCTCGGGGAAGGGTTAGAGGCAGAGTCCGTTCTTGATCGCGGGTTTCGTAGCAAGACGGGACCAGCTTTCGATGAAGGTCTCCTCGTCATAGCCGAAGAGCGGCGAAACCTCTAGGGCTAATTCCGGCAGGCCGGTCGGGTCCTCCGGAACCGCAGCCCCGGCCTTCGCGAGCCAGCGCGCGAACTGCCGGAGCTGGTCGGCCCGGCACGTTGCCGGCGAATCGACGCCCTCGGCGTTCTTCACCGGCGAGAAATCGTCGGCGCGGCGGGTCTCGACGATCACCGGGTTCCTCGCCGAGGGCAGCGCGTCGAAGACGAACATTTCGAACTTCACCCCATTCGTCTGCGCCGGGCGGACGTCCCTGCCGGCAGCGTCCACGGTGGCGATCTTCTTGTCGGCCCTGTGGAACGGGAGCGCGCCCGAGCCGTGGGCCATCCTCCTGATGAAGTCGCGGTCGATGATGTGGATGGCGATGCTGCCGGCCTCGTAGCGCAGCGCCCCCGTGGAGGGGTCCCTCTCCCGCTGGAGCTCGATCGGCAGGTCGGAGTACTCGATCACGACCAGCCGGCCCCCCTTCGTGCAGAAATGGCCGAGCTTCTCCTCGGGGTAGGCCTTGGGCACGGTCTTGCTCGACATCTCGGAGCCCCGCAGCAGGTGCCAGCCGATGAATGCCGCGTCGACGCAGCGGACGAGGGGGTTGTCGACCTGGAAGTAGCTCAGGGTGTCGATGCCCTCGGCAGCCATGAGGTCCAGCGTCCCGCTCCTCTCCAGGGCCCTGAGCGACCCCCCGTGCCCGTCCGGCGAAAGGGCGATCGATCCCCGGCTTTCGAGGAGGATCTTCCCCGAGTAGTCGACGGCGGGCATCCGCCCCTGGCGGAAGAGGTGGACGCGGCCCGGGTCGAGCCCGAAGTGGCGGTTGTCCCGGAAGTACGCCTCGGTCGCGGCATGGTTCTGGTGGCTCGTCATGATGAACCAGTGAAGGGGCCGCCCGTAGCGGGAACCCGCCGCGAGAATCTTCTCTGCGAACACCTGGAAGAGGGAGTGGCGGCGCACCGGCGTCACGGGAAACGTCCCCTTGGGCCCGTCGTAGCCAAGGCGCGTCCCCTGACCGCCCGCCACCGTGAACGCGGCCACCCGGCCCGCGCGCAGGGCCGCCTCGCCGGCCGCGGTGGCATCCGACCACGCCCCGGCGTCGCCCCCGTGGCCCGGCAGCCGCTCGTAGGGGGCCGGGACGAGCCCCTCCACGTCCGCGCCCGCCGGATTGCCCGACGCCACGAGGGTGCGCACGAGCCGGTCGACCTCTCCGAGGTCGATCTCGGAAGCCTCGGCTACCAGGCGCGCCCGGGCGTCGGGGGC
>Ga0265313_10003264_pt1 | contig 13320 bp, 14 predicted proteins | sample 4123metaG_FD_203122 | JGI IMG/M metagenome (GOLD analysis project Ga0265313, IMG submission 203122) | Rhizosphere microbial communities from Carex aquatilis grown in University of Washington, Seatle, WA, United States - 4-1-23 metaG | ecosystem: Host-associated > Plants > Roots > Rhizosphere >...
GCCGCAGAGCGTTTATGCGAAGACGGCGCCGCACCCGGACCGCGCGATCTTCGAACTCGGCGTGCCCGTGCTCGGCATCTGCTACGGCTCGCAGCTCATCAGTTATTTTCTCGGCGGCAAAGTCGCGCACAGCACGGCGCGCGAATACGGCCACGGCCATCTCACGATCAAGAAGCCCGGCAAGCTTTTCGCCGGCCTGCCGCGCGAGCTGCGCGTCTGGAATTCGCACGGCGACAAGATCACACAGCTTCCGCCTGGCTTCCGCTCGATCGGCACAACCGAGAACTCGCCGTATGCCGCGTTCGAGGACCTGAAGCGCAATTTCTACGGCATACTGTTTCACCCGGAGGTCTTTCACACCGAGCGCGGCGTGGACATGATCCGCAACTTCCTCCTCGGCGTGTGTGGCGCGAAGCAGGATTGGACGACGAAGGATTTTATCGCGCACGCGATCGCCGACATCCGCGCAAGGGTCGGCAAGTCACGCGTGATCCTCGGCCTCTCCGGCGGCGTCGATTCGTCCGTCGCGGCCGCATTGCTGCACAAGGCGATCGGCAAGCAGCTTACCTGCGTGTTTGTGGACAACGGCCTCATCCGCAAAGGCGAGCGCGACTACGTCGAAAAACTCTACGCACGCCATTTCCACATCGACCTTCGCATCGTCGATGCGTCGAAACTTTTTCTGAAACGGTTGAAGGGCGTCGTCGAGCCCGAGCAGAAGCGCAAAATCATCGGCAACACGTTTGTCGAGGTGTTCGAGAAAGCGCTGAAAACGATCGGCCACGCCGATTTTCTCGGTCAGGGCACGCTTTACCCCGACGTGATCGAGAGTGTCTCCATCGGCAACAACCCGGCGTCGCTCATCAAAACCCACCACAACGTCGGCGGACTCCCCGCGCGCATGAAACTCAAGCTCGTCGAGCCGCTGCGCGAGCTCTTTAAGGACGAGGTCCGCAAGGTCGGCGCCGCACTCGGCCTGCCGAAGGAGGTCGTGTGGCGCCAGCCGTTCCCCGGCCCCGGGCTCGGCGTGCGCGTGATGGGCGAGATCAACGCGCACAATCTCGAAATTCTACGCAACGCCGACGCAATCCTGCAGGAGGAAATGGTGAGCACCGGCCTCTACTACAAAGTCTGGCAGTCGTTCTGCGTTTTTCTGCCGGTGAAAACCGTCGGCGTGTTCGGCGACGAACGCGTTTACGACTACGTGATCGCGCTGCGGATCGTCGAGAGCGTCGATGCGATGACCGCCGACTGGGCGAGCCTCCCGCACGAGTTGCTGCGACACATTTCCAGCCGCATCACCAACGAGGTGCGCGGCGTGAGCCGCGTCGTGCTCGACATCAGCTCGAAACCGCCGGCGACGATCGAGTGGGAATAATTTCAGGCCCGCGTTGACGAGCTTTCCACCTCGGTAATTTTCCTCCAACCTTCGCCCCGCCATGATTTCCTTCCTGCGCCTTCTCGCCGCGCTTTCGCTCGTCTCGATGGCCGCGATCGTTCACGCGGCGGAACCGGCGATCATCGCCAGGGCCCGCGCGCGGCTTGCGCCCGACGCCGTGCTCGATGCGGTGAAATCAATCCACTACAGCGGCACGCTCGTCGGCCCCGATCCCGCTGAACCCGGGAAACTGCTCCGCCAGTCGATCGAGATTTTTCTGCAACAACCCGACCGCCAGCGCATCGTCGTCACGTCCGACAAGCTGATCGAAGTAAGCGCGCTCGACGGCTACGACGCGTGGCGCCGCCGGACCGACGCCAAGGATCCGACCAAATGGCAGCAAAGCCAGCTCTCCGCCGACGAGATCAAACAACTGCGCGCGGATGTCTGGGAGAATCTGGCGTTTTACCGTGGCATCGAGCGCGTCGGCGGCAGGGTTGAAGACCAGGGGCCGGCGACGATCGACGGCATTGCCTGCGAGAAAATCGCGTTTTTCCACAGTGCGACGTTGGTCTATTTTCGCTACTTCGCCCAAACGAGCGGCGAACTCATTTACACCGGCACCGAGGACAACAACATCCGCGAGCAGGGCGAAATCAGCGCCGGCGGTATTCGCTTTCCCAAGGCGATCGTCGTCACGCAGCTGAGCGACGGCAAAAAACAGCGGCGCACGGTCGCCTTCGACAAAATCACGGTGAACGAGACGTTTCCCGACAGCCTCTTTGCCGTCCCGCTGGCGACATCGAAGTAAACCACCGCGGCTGCCGTAAGACGGCGGCCGATTTTTGTGCGCACGCTTCACCACGCCTCCAAAACCTTTGCCACCGACCTGGCCGCCGTCTGCCGCGGCGCCGTCGTGCCGGAGGAAATCGTCGAGTCCGTCGCCGCGATCCTCGCCGACGTGCGCGTGCGCGGCGATGCGGCGGTCGCGCACTACTCGGAGAAATTCGATCGCGCAAAGCTGCGTCCACGCGATTTCCGCGTCCGGCCATCCGAACTCGCCGCCGCCGCGAAACGCCTGCCGGCGACCGCGCGCCGCGCGCTCGTCGCCGCCCGCGACAGTATCGTCGCCTTTAACCGCCGCGGGTTGCCGTGCGACTGGACGGCGAAAAATCCCCACGGCGCGCTGGTCGGCGAAAAATTCGACCCGATCCGGCGTGTCGGCCTTTATGTGCCCGGCGGCCAGGTGCCACTCGTCTCGACGGTGTTGATGACTGCGACGCTGGCGAAAATTGCCCGCTGTCCCGAGATTGCGGTGTTTACGCCTTCGAACGCGCAGGGCAAAATCGCCGACGGTCTGCTCGCCGCGCTGCACCTGCTCGGCGTTGGCGAAGTCTATTGCATCGGCGGCGTGCAGGCGGTGGGCGCGATGGCGTTCGGCACGGCGACGATTCCCGCGGTCGATAAAATTTTCGGTCCCGGCAACGCCTACGTTTGTGAAGCGAAGCGCCAGGTTTTTGGCGCGGTGGGTGTCGATTCGCTGCCGGGCCCGAGCGAATTGATGGTCATCGCCGACGAGACCGCGCGCGCCGATTACGCCGCCGCCGATTTGCTCGCGCAGGCCGAACACGGCTCGGGTCGCGAAAAAATTTATCTTGTTGCGACGTCGGCGAAAATCGTGGCTTCGATCGCCGCCGAAGTGGAAGCGCAGGTCAAGTTGATCACCCGTTCGGAAAAAACGCAGCGCGTGCTCGACGAAGGCTTCCTCGCGATCGAGGTGAAGACGCCCACGCAGGCCGCCGAGGTGGCGAACTACGTGGCGCCCGAACACCTCGAACTGCTCGTGAGCTCCGCAGTGGCGAGGAAACTGATGAAGGCCATCACCACCGCCGGCGCGATCATGATCGGCAACGACACGCCGACCGCGCTCGGCGATTTCACCGCCGGGCCGAGCCACGTGCTGCCGACGGGCCGGGCGGGACGTTTTTTCAGCGGACTGCGCGTCGCGGATTTCCTGCGGCGGACGAGCCTCGTGCACTACGACCGAAAAAGCCTCAAAAAGGGCGAGCCGATCGTCGCCGCGTTCGCGGCGATGGAACGGCTCGATGCGCACGGCCGGTCGGCGAAGATCCGAGTGTGAACCCGTCCTCCCTCGCCCTCCCGCACGTCGCGAAGCTGCACGCCTACACGCCCGGCCTGCAACCGACCGGGCCCGGTTGGGTGAAGCTCAATACCAACGAATGTCCGTATCCGCCGAGCCCGCGCGTCGCCGAGGCGTTGCGCCGCGAGATCCGCGAAGACGGCGCGTCGTTGCGCCTTTACCCGAATCCGAAGAGCAGTTCACTGCGCGCGACAGTCGCGAAGCTGCACGGTTTGCGCGAGGAAAGCGTCGTCATCGGCAACGGTTCCGACGACATCCTTAATCTCCTCGTCCGCGCCTTCTGCACGTCGGACGCCGCGGTGGGTTTCACGTTTCCGAGTTACTCGCTTTATCCCGTGCTGGTCGAAATTCAGGACGGCCGCAGCGAGGTGATCGAATTCGACCGGTCCATGAAACTGCCGCTCGATCGGATCGCCGCTTCGACGGCGCGGGCGTTTTTCCTGACTTCGCCGAACGCGCCGACCGGCGTCGGTTTTGCGAATGTCGAAATCGAACAAATCCTCGCGCGCTTCAACGGCCTGCTTGTCGTCGATGAAGCCTACGCGCCGTTTGCGAGCGAAAACGCCGTCCCGCTGCTCGCGCGCCATCCGCGGCTCGTCGTCGTCCGCACGCTTTCGAAGGCGAATGCGCTTGCCGGCATCCGCGTCGGCTACGCGCTCGCACACGCGGAAGTGATCGACGTGCTCGATCGCGTGCGCGACAGCTACAACGTCAGCCGGCTCTCGCAGGTGGCGGCGATCGCGGCGCTGGGCGATGCGGATTATCACGCGGCGGTCGTGACGAAGATCAAGGCGACGCGCGAGGCTCATGCGAACGAGTTCGCGACGCGGCGCGGTTGGTTCACTTATCCGTCGCAGGCGAATTTCATCTTCACCGAACCGAAAAACAACCGCGGCGAAACGGGGCCGGCGGTCGCGAAATCGGCTTACGATTTTCTCTTTTCGCGCAAAGTGCTCGTCCGCTACTTCGCGAGCCATGCCTTGACCGCGTCGTTTCTCCGCATCAGCGTCGGCACGGACGACGAGATGCTTGTCCTCCAGAACTCCCTCGACGCATGGCTAAAGGCACCACCCAACGCGTAGCGACCGTTTCCCGCAAAACGGCGGAGACCGACATCGTGCTGACGCTTGCGATCGACGGTCGCGGCGCGGCGAAGATCGACACAGGCGTGGCGTTTTTCGACCACATGCTGACACTGTTCGCGAAGCACGGATTGTTCGACCTCACGATCAAGGCAAAGGGCGACACCGACGTCGATTATCACCACACGGTCGAGGACGTCGGCCTCGTGCTCGGCCAGGCGTTCAAGGAAGCGCTCGGCGACAAGCTCGGCATCAAGCGCTACGGATTTTTCATTCTGCCGATGGACGAATCGCTCGCGCGGATCGCGATCGACGTCGGCGGCCGGCCGCACCTCGTCTATGCGGCGGAAGCGCCGACGATGTTCGTGCGTGACTTCAACATCGTGCTCGTGAAGGAATTTTGCCGCGCGTTCAGCAACGCGCTCGGCGCAAACCTGCACGTGCAGCTCGTCTATGGCGAGGAGCCGCACCACGTCGCCGAGGCGATTTTCAAGGGCCTGGCCCGCGCGCTCGACGCCGCCACGCAGATCGAGCCGCGAGCGGCGGATTTGCTGCCCTCGACCAAGGGCAAAATCTAGCGGCGGCAGTCTGGGGTGTCGGGTTTTAGTTTTGGGTCCGCTTGCGAACTCAACCGGAAATCCAAAGCTCAAGGCCGGAAACCATGATCGCTGTTATCGACACCGGAATTTGCAACCTGCGCAGCGTCACCAAGGCGCTCGAGGCCGTCGGCGCGTCGCCGCGTGTCGTCCGCACGCCGGATGAAATCGCCGCCAGCGATGCGAGCGGACTCGTGCTGCCGGGCGTGGGCGCGTTGCGCGACTGCGTGGCGTCGCTGCGCGAATCGAAGCTCGATGCGACGGTGCGCGACTGGATCGCGGCCGACCGGCCGTTTCTCGGCGTGTGCCTCGGCATGCAGGCGCTGTTCGAAAAATCGGAGGAGGGCGGCGGGATCGTCGGTTTGGGAATTTTTGGCGGAAGCGTCGTGAAATTCCGGCTTCCGCCCGAATTTAAGATTCCGCACATGGGCTGGAACACGGTGCGTTTCCTCCAGCCGGACTCGGCGCTCGCCCGCGGGCTGGCGCGCGATGGCGAGACGTTTTACTTCGTGCACAGCTACCATTGCGCGCCGGCCGATCCGGCGCTCGTGCTCGCGGAGTGCGACTACGGCGGGGCGTTCACCGCGGCGATCGGGCGGGGACGCTGTTTCGCGACGCAGTTCCACCCGGAAAAAAGCCAGGCGAAGGGGCTGCAAGTCTATCGGAATTTCGCCGCCGTGGCTGGCAACACCGTGGCGGTTGCGTAACTTTTCCTGCTCCGGCGCACGGTTCGTGCTTATTTTCTCGCCGGTCCGCAAGTTTCGGCCAGCAACACTCTTGGCATTTGCCCTGCATTGGTTTCTTTTTTCCCGTCATGCCCAACGACGCCGTCATCACCATCGAAGGCAAAGCTTACCCCGCCCCGACGCTCGTCGGCTCCGAGGGCGAAAAGGCGATCGATGTTCGCCACCTGCGCGCGCAGACGGGCTACATCACCTATGACGATGGCTTCGGGAACACGGGCTCGTGCCTGAGCAACATCACATTCATCGATGGCGACGCCGGCATCCTGCGCTACCGCGGCTACCCGATCGAGCAGCTTGCCGAGCACTCCAGTTTTGTGGAGACGGCCTACCTGATCATCAACGGCGAGCTGCCGAACGCGCGCGAACGCCGCCATTTCGGCGACCTGTTGCGCGAGCACTCGCCGGTCCACGCCGACATGGGCCACATCTTCGAGGGGTTTCCGATCGGCTCGCACCCGATGGCGATCCTTTCGGCGCTGCTCAATTCGCTCGGCTGCTACTACCCGCACCTCGCGACCAACCGCCCGCAGGAAGACCTCGCCAATTTCGAGGAGGCCGCGGCGATCACGATTTCAAAGGTGCGCACCATCGCGGCGATGTCCTACCGCAAGAGTCGCGGGCTGCCCTACATTTACCCGAAGCGCACGCTGCCCTACTGCGAGAACTTTCTCCACATGATGTTCTCGACGCCTTACGAGGATTATGTGGCGACGCCGGAGGTCGCCTCGGCGCTGAATCTTTTCCTGCTGCTGCACGCCGATCACGAGCAGAACTGCTCGACCTCGACCGTCCGCATGGTCGCCTCGTCCGGCGCGAATCTTTTCGCCTCCGTCGCCGCCGGCGTGTGCGCGCTGTGGGGCCCATTGCACGGCGGCGCCAACGTCGCGGTGATCGAGATGCTCGAGAGCATCCACGCGGAGGGCGACGACGGCACGCAGTTCATCGAGGCGGCGAAGTCCGGCAAGGGCGACCATCGGCTGATGGGCTTCGGCCATCGCGTTTATCGGAACTACGACCCGCGTGCGAAGATCATCAAAGCCTCGTTCGAAAAGGCGCTCGCGAGCCTCGGCATCAAGGACGACCCGCTCCTCGCGATCGCGCGCCGGCTCGAGGCGGCGGCGCTGAAGGACGACTATTTCGTCGCCCGCAAGCTTTACCCGAACGTCGATTTCTACAGCGGCCTCATCATGCGGGCGCTCGGCATCCCGCAGAACATGTTCACCGTGATGTTTGCCATCGGCCGGATGCCGGGCTGGATCGCGCACTGGAAGGAAGTCGCGGCGAATCCGAAGAACAAAATCTACCGCCCGCGCCAGATTTACGTCGGCCCGAGCAAGCGCGACTACGTGCCGATGGCGGCGCGCGGGTGACGCGTTATTTTTTCGGCTCCGGGCGAAACACTTCCTCGATCGTCAGGCCGGTGAGTTTTTTCAGGCCGCCGAACAGCCGCCAGAGCGCGACCATCATCATCGCCATGCTCGGCCCGACGATCACGGGCCAGCTCAACCAGTGCATCTTGGCGAGTTCGGCGTTGAACTCGGCGGTGCCGCCGGGGCTTTTCAGGAGCCAGCGCGCCAGCACGTAGGCGAGCGCCGCGCTGGCGAAAAACGCCAGCGACACGAGCACCGTGCATTGGCGCAACAGCGCCGCGAAGCCCGCCTCCGCGCCGCGCTCGCGCAGCGCCGCCTCGACCCGCGGCACGTCCATCACCGACTCGTTGAAAAAAAGCGTCTTCACGAGCGGCTCGCGCGTGCGCATCGAGATGAGGAGCAGGATGCCGATCAGCGTTGGGATGGCGGCGTCCTTGATCGCGAACCAGCGGCCGTCGAGTTTCAGCAGGCCGAGCACGCCGCTCAGCAGCACGCCGACGAAGCCGAGCACCGAGAGCAGATTGGTTTTTTTACGGACAACGAAATCGTAGATTCCATAGCCGAGCGGAAACGCGAGCGCGACGACGAGCCCCCACGCCGGTCCGAGGCGGTTCTCCTTGCTCAATTGCGCCATGATCACCGCGGGCAAAGCGACGTTGCACACGAGGTTGACGAGCAGGTTTTCGGGCTTGGCCGGAGTTCGGGTGGTGGCGGGTGGGCTCATTTCGTTTTGCGTTGCAGGATTGCAGGGCGTTTCATCGCGTCAAACCCCGCGTCCATGATCCTCCTCGGCGTCAACATCGACCATTGTGCCACCCTCCGGCAGGCGCGCTACCGGCAGGCGGACGCGACGGCGGGCGGCGCGGTCGAGCCCGATCCGGTCGCACTGGCGTTGCTCGCGGAACGCGCCGGGGCCGATGGCATCACCGTGCATCTGCGCGAGGACCGGCGGCACATCCAAGAGCGCGATGTGTGGCGGCTGCGCGAGACGATTGCGACGCGCCTGAATTTCGAGATGGCCTGCACGCCGGCAATGACGGAGTTCGCGCTGAAACTGAAACCCGACTCCGTCTGCCTCGTGCCGGAAAACCGCCAGGAAATCACGACCGAGGGCGGGCTCGACGTCGTGGGCAACCGCGACCGCGTGCGCGCCTCCGTCGCGGCGATGAACGCCGCCGGCATCAAGACGAGCCTGTTCATCGATCCCGACGAGCCGCAGATCGAGCTCGCCGCCGAACTCGCCGCGCCATGGATCGAACTGCACACCGGCGCCTACGCGAGTGCCTGCGGCGTGGCAGCGTCGCGCGCGAAGGAGTTTCAGCGGCTCCGGCTCGGCGCGGTGCGCGCACACGACCTCGGCCTCGTCGTGAACGCCGGCCACGGCATCAACTACGTCAACATCGCCGAGGTGCGCACGGTGCCGCACCTGCACGAACTCAACATCGGCCACAGCATCGTCAGCCGCGCGCTTTTCACGGGAATCGACGAAGCGGTGCGCGAGATGAAGGCGCGGATGAATGCCTAGCTTTTCGGCACGCGTTTCGAAATGAACATCCAACTCCCTCCCGGCGGCGCGCTGGTCGGCATCGGCGCCGACATCATCGAGATCGCGCGCATCCGCAGCGTGCTGCTGCGCCACGGGGACCGGTTCGTCGAGCGCATCCTGACCGACGAGGAACGCGCCTACTGCGCGAGCATGGCGCACCCGCAGAAGCACATCGCGGCGCGCTTCGCGGCGAAGGAGGCGGTTTCGAAATGTTTCACGACCGGCATCGGCGCCGAACTCGGCTGGAAGTCGGTTTCGGTTTATCATGGCGAACGCCACGAACCGCTCGTCCGGCTCGACGAAAAAGGCCGCGCGCTGCTGGCGCACGTCGGTGCGACACATGTGCTGCTCACGCTCTCGCACACCGAAAACTACGCCATGGCGGTCGCCGCGCTCGTGCGCGCGTGAAACCAACTGCGATCATGGACGAGACCGAAAACGAACGTCCGATTCCGCCGTCGCGACTGTCGAAGACGCCATCGTGGATCACGCTCGGCTTTCTGCTCGGCGCGATGTTCGTGCTCGCGCTGCCGCGCGGTGACCGGAATCCCGCGGCGCCAGCGGCGGCCAGCGCGCCGGTCGTCAAGCTTGAGCGGCCGAAGCTGACGGAGATCGAGGCGGTGTTCGCCGACTGGGAACACTACGCGGTGTGGGAAAACGATCTTACCGAGGTCGCGCTGTGGGATCCGGCGACGCACACCTATGCGATTTTCTACGAGGTGCTGCGCAGCGGCGAAAATTATTATTTCCACACGATCCCGCACTTCACCCGGCCGGTGCTGACGCGGGGCGTGCCCGACCAGTCGCCGCTGCAATTCACCGAGACCGAGCGCTCGCATCGCGAGTGGATCGAGCACGGCCAATACGAACCGCGTTCACGCTGACCATGATTCCCAGCCATCCGATTCTTTCGTGCGACGAGACGCGCGCCCTCGAGGAAAAACTCTTTGCCGGCGAGGAGGCGAAGGAGTGGGCGGCGATGCAGCGCGCGGGCCGCGCGGTCGGCGCGGCGGTGCTGCGCGATTTCGAGGAGATCGGCGGGTTTCCGGCGGAGGGGCGCGTGCTCGTGCTCGTCGGCAAAGGTCACAACGGCGGCGATGCGTTGATCGCGGCGGAATTTTTGCTGGAGCAGTTTCCGCAGGCGCAGGCTAATGTCGTATTTGTCTTCGGGGAACGGGTTTTGCGGCCGCTGGCGACGCGCGCGTGGCAGGCGCTCGTGCATGCGGCGCCGGCGCGGGTGCGCGGGTGCGAGGGCGGGCTTTCGTCCTACGATCTCTGCCTCGACGGCATCTTCGGTTTTCAGTTTCGCCCGCCGGCGGAAGCGCGTGTGGCGACGTTGATCGGGCGCGCGAACGCGCGGGCGATCCGGCTGCGCGCGGCGGTCGATCTGCCGAGCGCGGGGCTTTTCCACGCGGACTTCACTTACGCGACAGGCTCGGTGAAATCGCCGGTGGTGGACGATCCTGCGGCGGGGCGGCTGCGTTACCTCGATCTCGGATTTTTCGGCGACGAGGCGCCGGGCAAACAGCGCGTGCTGACATCCGCGGTGCTCGCGCCGCTCGGCGAACTGCGGCCGGCGCGGTGTGACAAGCGGACGTTCGGGCATCTTTTCGTGGTCGGCGGGTCGCGCAGTTATCCGGGCGCGGTGCTGATGAGCACGTGCGCGGCGATCCGGAGCGGGGCGGGCTTGGTGACGGCGTTCGTGCCGGAGTCGCTCGTGCCGGCGTATGCGGCGCGCGTGCCGGAGGCGATGTGGGTGGGCTGGCCGGAAACGCCGGATGGCGGGCTGGCGTTCGAGGGAATTCATCTGTTGCGGGCGCGGCTGGAGCGGGCGTCGGCGGTGGTGGTTGGACCGGGCCTGGCGCGTGAGCCGGAGACGCTCGCGCTGGTGGGCGAGATCGTGAAGAGCGCGGCGGTGCCGGTGCTGCTCGACGCGGACGCGTTGCAACCGGAGATCGTGCGCGCGGCGAAGACGCCGCTCGTGCTCACGCCGCACGCAGGGGAGTTCAAACGGATCGCGGGCGGGGCGGGGCTGGAGAAATTCGCCGCGGAGAGCGGGGCGACGATCGTCTTGAAGGGGCCGGTGACGCGGATCGCGGCGGGGGAGTTCGTTTATCACAGTTTTTTTGGCGGACCGGTGCTGGCGCGCGGGGGGAGCGGCGATGTGCTGGCGGGGTTGACGGGCGGATTGCTGGCGCAGACGCCGGCCGATCCGGCGCTGGCGGCGGCGCGCGGCGCGGTGTGGCATGGGATGGCGGCGGATTTGCTGGCGCGGGCGCACGGGCAGGTGGCGGTGCAGACGACTCAACTGCTCGACTTTCTCCCGGCGGCGCTGCGAGAGTGTCGCGCATGAGCGGCGAGTTGACCGAGCGGCAGGCGTTTTTGGTTCTGAACGCGCTGCCGAACATCGGGCCGATCACGCTGAATCGTTTGCTTGAGGAACTCGGCGGCGATCCGCGCGCGGTGTTCACGACGGATTCGCGGCGGCTGCAAGCCGTGCAGGGCGTGGGGCCGGTGATCAGCGCCACGATCGCGGCATGGCGGGAGCATTTCGACCTCGCGCGCGAGGAGGAGCGGATGGCGAAGAGCGGCGCGGATTTCATCACGACGCGCGATGCGGGTTATCCGAAGCTGTTGAAGGAGATTCACGATCCGCCGATCGGACTTTATCGGAAGGGGCGGTTCGAGTTCGACCGGCCGTGCATCGCGATCGTCGGCTCGCGGCGGACGACGCTTTACGGGCAGGCGACGGCGAAGAAGCTCGGCGCGGAGCTGGCGCGGCTGGGGTTTTGTGTGGTGAGCGGGCTGGCGCGGGGGATCGACACGGCGGCGCACGAGGGCGCGCTGTCGGTCGGCGGGAAAACGGCGGGCGTGCTCGGCAGCGGGATCGACATCATTTATCCGCCGGAAAACCTGGAGCTGTATCGGAAAATCGAAGCCGAGGGCGTGGTGCTGTCGGAGTTTCCCTTTGGGCGGCGGGCGGACCGGCAGAGTTTCCCGATGCGCAATCGCGTGGTCGCGGGGATGTGCGAGGCGACGATCGTGGTCGAGACCGACGTGAACGGCGGGGCGATGATCACGGCGCGGTTTGCCGGCGAGCATGGGCGGCTGATTTTCGCCGTGCCCGGGCGGATCGACCAGCCGACGAGCGCGGGGTGCCATCAATTGATCCGCGACGGGGCGACGCTGCTGACGAGCGTCGATGACGTTTTGGCGGAGTTGAACTATCTCGATGGGCTGCGGCCGCAGGCGATTCCGGCGAACGATGCGGAAGTGGCGGCGGGGCGGCCGGCGAATTTGACGGATGAGGAGGCGAAGGTGTTCGAGTGTTTCCGCGGCGGAGCGATCGTGGCGCCCGACGCAATCGTGGCGCAGACGGGACTCGCGTCGGCGCAGGTGTCGGCGGCGTTGATGATGCTGGAATTGAAACGGCTCGTGGCGAAGCGGAGCGACGGGACGTTCGAGGCGCGGGGCTAGCCCGGCGGCCAGGTCATCTGGCGCTGGGCGAGCAGGTGGACGTGGAGGTGCGGGACGGATTCGCAGGCGTGCGGGCCGTTGTTGACGACGAGGCGGAAACCGTCGGCGAGGTTGAGTTTCTTCGCAACGACGGCGGCGACGGTAAAAAGGTGGCCGAGGAGCGGTTCGTCGGCGACGGCGGCTTCAGAGACGCGGGGAATCGGTTTTTTCGGGACGATCAGCAGATGGACGGGCGCCTGGGGCTGGATGTCGTGGAGAACGATGCAGCGGTCGTCTTCGTGCTCGATCTTCGCGGGGATTTCGCGGTCGATGATTTTTTGAAAGATCGTCTTGGCCATGAAAGGACGTTGAACCACAGAGGCACAGAGGTCACGGAGGAATCGATCCCCGTCTTACTCGGTGTGCTCTGTGTCTTTGTGGTTCGTCACAAAAACAGCAGTTGCAGGCTGGCGCTGCGGGTGGTGCGGGCGGCGGCGAGGTCGTGGATGAAGGCGAGAGCCTCGGCGTAGTCGCGCTGACGGCGGGGCGTGGCGCGGCGGCGCGGCGGGATGAGCGCGGGGCGGAGGTTCGTGATGAGCAGCGTCGATTCGCGGTAGGGCGCGAGGTGTTTCAGGCCGGCCATGATCTCGGCGCGGGTGAAGAGCGGCGTGGCGGAGGCGAGGGTGAGCGAGGCGTCCCAGTGGAAAAAGCCGTGGCGCGGGAGGTGCGAGAAATGTTTCGCGAGGAGATCGGCGGCGGCGGCGTTGAAGGCGGCGTCGTATTTCGCGGCGAACCCGGGGTGCGCGGCGGTCTGCGCGGCGAGTTCGGCGAGACTAAACGCGATCGCGGCCTCGATCTGGCGCGCGAGGTAGAGGTCGTGGCCGGTGACGTGGGCGAAGAGGGCGTTGACGAAGTGCAGCCGGCGCAGGTCGTCGCGGTCGCGGGTCATTTCTGCTTTTTGCCGAGCGCGCCGATTTCCTGGACG
>Ga0265313_10003265_pt1 | contig 13319 bp, 15 predicted proteins | sample 4123metaG_FD_203122 | JGI IMG/M metagenome (GOLD analysis project Ga0265313, IMG submission 203122) | Rhizosphere microbial communities from Carex aquatilis grown in University of Washington, Seatle, WA, United States - 4-1-23 metaG | ecosystem: Host-associated > Plants > Roots > Rhizosphere >...
CCGCCGTGACCCAGCTCGATTCGCTCCCGCCTGCTCCGTGCATCAGGTACAACGCCGGATACCTCGTGGTCGATGTCTCATAGCCCGGCGGCGTGTACACATAGATATTGCGCGTGGCGTTCATGGTCTTCGAGACGTACGTGTTGATGTGAATATTGCCGTGCGGTACGGGTTGGACCGACCACGGCGACGGCTTGTCGCCCTTGACCTCGAGGAGCGACGACCCGTTGCCCCGGTCGGCTGTGCCGAGCATGGGATTATTCGGATCGGAAGTCGCGATGCCGTCGACGGTGAACCGGTAGTTGTAGACGGCCGCACGCAGCGGACCGACGGTGAGGCTCCACACGCCGTCCTGGCCCTTCGTCATTGTTTGTGCACCGGTAGCGAAATCGCCAGATACGATTACAGTGGTCGCTTCGGGTGCGCGCAGGCGGAAGGTAACTTTGCGGTCGGTACTGACTTCGTATCCGGGCACAGCAGGCGCTCCGCGTCCTCCGCCTTTTGCCGTGCCCTTAGCATTATTTGAAGCCGGCGGCGCTTGAGCCAGCAAGCCGATCGAAATCGAAAACGCTAGAACCAGGATCGTTCGCACTTATTTCTCCTTGGTCACAGGACTCTTTAGATACGCCTGCGATGCGGCCGCATCCTTCAACGGCAGCACCTTGTCGGGATCGATCCGCACCATCAGGTAGCGAATGTGATCGTCGATCTTCGTGAACCAATGCCCCGTGCCCGCGGGGATCACGATCACGTCGCCCGCCTTGAGCTGATGCGTGACGCCGTTGCGGATCGACGAGCCATTGTTCCCGGGCCCATTAAACTGGCGGACCGTTAGCAGGTCTGCCGGCCGCCGTTTCATATCGGCGATGTCGGGACCCGTGACCAGCGTGGCCGATCCATCGATGACGTGATACACCTCGCTTACGAGATCGTGCTCGGCGACGGAATCGGGCGCGGGTTTGTCCAGCTTGCCTCGATAGACCACGCCGATCCCGATGTTCGCCTTCCCGATACTCACCGCGCGAGTCTGTTGATCGGTGAGCCCGTTGTCTTGAGCGCGCTTCAGGTAGGACTGGATTTCTTCGCTGCTCACGTAGGTTGCATTGCACTTGTTGCAGGTCGGCTGCTGCGCCGAAAGGATGAATAGAGCAATAGGAATCCCGATCATTAGTTTCTTGAGCATTTGAGCCTCCCTATTTCTTCGGCCAGACCACGCCTTGATCCGGCTTGGTGACGGGCGCCAATCCCTTGTACAGGAACCTTTGCACGCGCTGCCCGCGATAAGTCTCGGTAGTGTAGATGTTGCCCTTGGAATCCGTTGCGATGCTGTGCACGCCGTAGAATTCGCCGGGTTGGCGGCCGCCCTCGCCGAAGGTTGTCAGTATTTCCAGGCTCTGGCGATCGATGATGTGCACCCTGTCATTTTCGCCGTCGGCCAGATAGATATACTTCTGCTGCGGATCCTTCGAGAAGGCGATGTCCCACACCGATCCAGAACCGAGCGTTTCCTTGTTATAAAACATCTCCTTGATATACGTTCCGTCCGGTTTGAACACCTGCACGCGGTCATTGACGCGATCGCAGACGTACAGCATGTTGTCGAACGACAGCTCGGCGCAATGCACTGGATTGCGGAACTGCGGCGGCGGCGGCGCGCTGGGATTGTACGGCCCCTGATCCACGTCGTCCGGACGCTTGCCATAGGCGCCCCAATGCCGTTTGTACTTTCCGGTGTCGGCATCGAACACGATCACGCGATGGTTGCCGTAGCCGTCGGCCACATACAGCTCATTGGTTTTGGGATCGATGGTCAGCTTGGCCGGCAGCCTCAGATTTTCGATGTCGTTGCTGCCCTTGCTGCGGCCGGGCTTGCCGATCTGCATCAGGAACTTGCCTTCCTGGGTGAACTTCAGGACCATGTTGTCGTTGAACGATTGGACGCCGCCCACCTGACCCTCTTCGAGTTTGAATTCCTGTTTGGCCTGCTTGCCCTTGCCGTCCTTGGTGGCCGCCGCAGCGGTTCCTCGGCCGTTGCCGCCGATCCAAACGTTGCCTTTGTAATCGACGGTGATGCCGTGGTTCGAATCCGGCCAGTCGAAGCCTTGGCCGGGTCCGCCCCAGTGATGCAGGAGATTTCCCTGCTGATCGAACTCCAGGACCGGTGGCGCGGGCGCGCAGCATTGCGCGGTCTGCGGACTCGTTGTGGCATGCACCTCGCCCGCTTCGAGCGATCCGGCGCGGTGGATGATCCAGACGTGATCCTGCGCGTCCACCGAGACGCCGATGGTCTGGCCGAGGATCCAGTGGTTGGGCAGAGGCTTCGGCCACAACGGATCCACTTCGAATCGGGGGGCCATAACCGTCGCGCCTTGGGCTCGCTTAGCCAGCACCTCCGAACCGATCCAGAGGCCGCCCAGTGTTCCCAGGAACGCCAAGCCCACGTACAAGTTGCGTTTCATGCTGTCACCTCAATCGCGATCCAGTATATAGCAACCTGCGTGTCCAAACGGGTCGGGCTTGACTCTGCGGAAACCTGGGTGGATGATTCGTGCGGGAGGTTTAAGTATCATGCAATCCGCCCCCGCGCTTCAAGAATACGCGGCCCGCTTCGATGAACCGGTTCGCTCCCTGCTTCGTATGAAAGGCAGAAATCAAGTCTGGTCGGTTACGCCGGACGAAACCGTTTACCACGCCATTGAAACGATGTCGGAACGCCAGATTGGCTGCCTGGTGGTCCTGATTGGAGGACAGCTCGCGGGCATTGTTTCCGAGCGCGACTACGCCCGCAAGGTGATCCTCAAGGACCGCAGCTCGCAGGAGACTCGTGTTCGCGAAATCATGACCACGCCGGCGTTGTTCATCACACCCGAAAAGACGGTGGCCGACGCGATGCGAATCATGACGAATCGGCGCGTTCGCCACCTGCCCGTGCTCGAAGGCGACAACGTCGTGGGGATGCTCTCGATTGGAGACCTGGTGACCTGGGTGATCGACTCCCAGCAGCAGACCATCAAGCATCTTCACAACTACATAGCTGGAAATTATCCGGCTTGACGATCGCTTGACGGAAGGCGAACAAAAGGCGAATATGAAGAGGTGCCGGAGCAAGAGCCTAAGCTAATCGGCATCGCCCGTATGGCGGCTGAGGCGCCGTGCCTCGAACCCAAGCGGCGCGTCGAGTATTTCGAGCTAGGCGCCCGTTCATATCTCGCGCGTTGCGACAGTGAACGTGTGCCTTTCCGCTGGACCATCAACCCTTATCGGGGTTGCGAGTTCGGCTGCAAGTATTGCTACGCGCGCTACACGCATGAGTTCATGGAACTGCGCGATCCGGATCAGTTCGAGCGCAAGATCTACGCCAAGAAGTTTGACGCGCCGCGATTTCGCGACGAGCTGCGCGCACTGCCGCTCGGTGAGACGATCGCGCTGGGGACCGCGACAGATCCCTATCAGCCCGCGGAACGGCGCTACGGAGTGACTCGCAAGATGCTGGAAGTGTTCGCGAGCATGGCGGGCTTTCATCTGGGAATCACCACCAAGTCCGATCTCATTGTTCGCGATGTGGATCTGTTGACAGAAATCGCCCGGCGGCACTATCTGAGAGTTTCCATGACAGTGACCACTGTGGACGTCGATCTCGCCCGGCTACTGGAGCCGATGGCTCCGCGCCCGGATCTGCGTCTCGGAGCGGTGCGGACGTTGGCGGATGCAGGACTCCGCGTTGTGGTTGGCTGCGCGCCTGTGATGCCGCTGATCAACGACAGTGAGTCAAGCCTGGACGCTCTGGCGCGCGAAGCCGCAGCGGCGGGTGCGGTTGCGTTGTGGGCGAACGTCCTGTTCCTCAAGCCGTGCGCGTATCAGGTGTTCCTGCCGTTTCTCGAAGAACGATTTCCTGAACTGGTGCGCAAGTATCGTGAACATTACGATCGCGCTGCATACTTGCGCGGAGCGTATCCGGAAATGATCCAGGAGCGTGTGGAGGCAATTCGGAAACGCCACGGCCTGGATCGCAAACTCGACGCTCCTGAGCCGGAGCTGTGGCCGCACGATCGTCAGCTCGATCTATTCGGACAATAGGCTTCGTATAATCGTTACTTATGTCCCAACCAGCTCCATCACCTCCGCCACATGCGGCTTTACTGCAAATGATCTTGGGAAAATGGGTGTCGAGCGCGATTTCCGCCGCCGCGCATTTCGGCATTGCCGATCATCTGGAATCGGGACCCAAGAGCCCCAAGGAATTGGCCTCTCTTACCGGGACGCAGGAGCAGCCGCTGTATCGCCTTCTGCGGGCGAATGCGAGCGTCGGCGTGTTCACGGAACTGGAGGACGGGCGTTTCGAGCAGACTCCGCTTTCCGAGCCGCTGCGCACCAACGCCAAACCATGCGTACGCAGTATGGCCCTGATGCTGACGGACGACTGGCACATCCGATCGTGGGAGCAACTGCCGTGGTGCGTCGAAACGGGCAAGCCTGCATCCTACAAGCTGAACGGGATGCCAATGTTTGACTGGATGGCTCAGCATCCGGAAAAGACCGTCAATTTTAATAACGCCATGACCGACCTCTCGCAGGGCGACAGCGCGGCGATAGTTCAAAGCTACGACTTCTCGCCCTTCGGACAGATTGTGGATGTGGCTGGAGGGCATGGAACTCTGCTGGCGGCGATTCTGGATCAGGCGCCTAAGCTCCGTGGGACCTTGTTCGATATGCCGCACGTGATCGCAGGCGCGAAGAAGGCGGGCATCCTCGATCGCTTTGGCGATCGGTGCACGCTGGAAGCCGGGAGTTTCTTCGAATCTGTTCCCCAGCATGCCGACGCCTACATCATGAAGTTCATCCTTCACGACTGGTACGATCCGGAATGCGTGAAGATTCTAAGCCATTGCCGCAGGGGAATTCGTCCCGGTGGCCGGCTGCTGGTAGTGGATCAAGTGGTGCCTGCGGGTAACGAGCCCGGTATTTCGAAAATCGTCGACTTGGAGATGCTCGTGCTCCCCGGCGGTATGGAGCGCACCGAGCAGCAGTTCCGCGAGCTATTCGCCGCGTCCGGCTTCCGTCTGGAACGGATCATTCCCATGCCCGCGCCGCAATGTATTATCGAAGGCGTACCGGTATAGCTTTTGTCCGACGAAGATTTTCTTCGAGAGGCGCTGGAGTTGGCCAGGGACGCCGAACGCGGGGGGGAGGTCCCGGTCGGCGCGGTAGTCGTTCTCGATGGCCGCGTGATTGGACGCGGCCGAAATTCCCCCATTTCACGCAACGACCCGACCGCGCATGCTGAAATCCTGGCTTTGCGCGAGGCGGCCGCCGCGACCGGCAATTACCGGCTGGAAGGCGCCACAATGTACGCGACGCTGGAGCCCTGCGTGATGTGTGCAGGCGCGCTGGTGGCGGCGCGTGTATCCCGTCTGGTATTCGGCGCACGCGATCTTCGCTTCGGCGGAGTTCGCAGCAAGTTTCGACTGGCGGATGCCGACGTCCTGAATCACCGCGTCGAAATTGTCGAAGGCGTGCTGGGCGCCGAATGCGCCGAGCTGCTGCAGCGCTTCTTTAATTCACGCCGTCTTACCGATAGGGGGTAAGCGGGGACGCAGCACGGCCTCCCGATGGGCCACTGCGCTGAAGGCAGGAGCCATGCGCGAGGGACCGTGAAAGTAGTCGTCCAGCGGAAACAGCGGATAAGGCGTCAGCTCCCGGAATGTGCGGCCCAGTTTTTGTTCGATCCGATAGACGCTATGGAAGAAATTCCCGCGATCCATCCCCAGCTTGCGTGTACAGAGTTTCCAGTCTGCTCCTAACAGGAAGTGGTAACGAAAGAGCCGGTACTCGTCTTCACTCAAGGCCTTTCGTGAGACCAGCGAGAAATCCGCAATATACTCCTCGTCCTTCCTTCCCCAGGTGTTCGGTCGCTGGCGTCCTGCATGGGGCTCCAGCGAGATACGGCTTACGTGCCGCTCCTGGGTCACACATTTTACAAACCGGTCATAGCAGATCCGGAAAATACAGCGCAGCACGCAGTTACAGGGTGTCAACACACCCTTCCTTGCAAGACGCAATCCCGATCCACGGCATTGCGTGCACTGAGGCATAGCCAGAGTAAGTGTCTCTGACCGCGTCCACTCCATAACCTAAGACTTCCTTTCACGAAGCTCTATCCCTAACGTGTACCCAGGGGTGTAGGGCAATAGTACTTCCAGTACTAGGGGAAGTCAAACAATATTTTGGAAGTCTATGACGTTATTTCCCGATAGACATCGAGCACCGAGCGAGCAGTGTCGTCCCAATCGAACCTCTGCGCACGTGCACGTCCGATCTGTGACAATTCACGGCGCCGGTTTTCATCGAGCAGCACGGATCGCAATCCGCGCGCGACATCGAAAAGATTGTCGGGAGTGACCAGCTCGGCCGCATCGCCCACGGCTTCGACAAGTGCGGGAATATCCGAGGCGACCACGGGAGTGCCGCACGCCATGGCTTCGAGCGGAGCAAGGCCGAAGCCTTCGTGCAGCGACGGAAAGGCGAAAAGAGTGGCGGCACGGTAGAAAACCTTCAGCGTGTCCATCGGAACAAACCCCAGAAAACGCACGAACGGTTCCACGCGGGTGGCCACTACAGCGCGCCGCACCGCAGGATAACGGGAAAGCTCATCTCCGATGATCACCAGCTTGAGATTGCCTAAAAGTGGATGGTTTTCAAGCTCGGAGCGAATCACGGCGAACGCTTCCACCAACCGTGGGACATTCTTCTGGGGACGGATGGTTCCGGCGTAGAGGATGAAGGGAGGCTGAATGGAATAGCGTTGCAGAATCTGCTGATCCTGGGTGACGTCGGGCGGATCGACAAAGGAGGGATCGGGCGCGCTGTAGATAGTACGAATGCGCTCGTTGGGAATGCGCATGAAGCTTTCGATATCGCGGCGCGTCGAATGGGACACCGCAATGATGCGTGCGGCGCGAGCCGCTCCGCGGCGGTAACGTTCCTGGTGCATCGCGCCGCGGACATCGCCGCGCGCGGGATAGAGGAGGCTGCTCATATCGTGAATGGTCACGACGTACGGCCGCTGCAGCCAATAAGGCACGGAATTAAGTGGAATATGTACTAAATCCGGATGCAGGCGGCGCAGGAAGAATGGGAAGGCGGCATTTTGAATGACATCGGTGTCCGGGCGGGGATATTCGGCGGTACGGAAATTAGGCCCTAAGTCGGCCAGCTCGCTGGGGCCCTTGTTGAAGGTGATCAGCGTGTAGCGGCTCTCTTTGTCCGAACGTGCCAGGGCTTGAACCAGATTCCGGATGTAGGTGCCGATGCCGAAGTCGCCCAGCCGGCGGACGTCGATGACGATGTGCCGCGGCATGCGTGCTTTACCGGAACGCAGCGGGCGTGAGCTTCCAGGCGTAGAGAGGAAACTCATCGGTCAACGCTCGCACCGCGAGGCGGACCTGGTTTATGACCTCTTCGCTCTGGATGTTGTCTAGAACTTGCGCAATGAGTCCCGCCACTTCGCGAATTTGAGGCTCGCGGAATCCGCGCGTGGTGACCGCGGGACTGCCGAAGCGCATGCCGCTGGGATTGAAGGGAGGATTCGTATCGAACGGAATCGCGTTGCGGTTGGCCGTGATATTCGCGGACTCGAGCGCCGATTGGGCTTCCTTGCCGCGAATGCCTTTGGCGAATACATCCGCTAGCAGCACATGCGTATCCGTACCGCCGGAGACGATCCGGAATCCGTTTTCCTGTAAGCCTTCCGCCAACGCGCGCGCGTTGGCCAGCACCTGACGCGAATACGCCACGAATTCGGGAGTCGCGGCTTCGCGAAAGCACACCGCCTTGGCCGCCATGACGTGTACCAGCGGCCCTCCCTGCACGCCGGGGAACAGAGACTTGTCGATCGCCGCTCCGTACTTTTCTTTCGAAAGAATCAGGCCGCTGCGGGGCCCGCGCAGGGTCTTGTGCGTAGTGGATGTGACGATATCGGCCCACTCGTTGGGATTCGGATGCAGGCCCGCGGCCACCAGCCCGGAGAAATGCGCCATGTCGCATAGGAATAGTGCGCCGACGCTATCGGCGATCTGGCGGAAACGCGGGAAATCCAGCGTGCGGGGGTATGCGCTGCCGCCCGCGATGATCATCTTTGGTTTGTGGTCTTCAGCCAGCTTCGCGAGCTCGTCGTAATCGATGCGCTCATCGTCGCGGCGCACGCCGTAGGGCACGATCTTGTAGGTCTTGCCCGAAAAATTCAGCGGATGCCCGTGGGTCAGATGTCCGCCGTGTGCCAGATTCAGCCCGAGGATTGTGTCTCCCGGGTTTAACACGCTGGCGTAGGCTGCTTCGTTGGCCTGCGAGCCCGAATGCGGTTGAACGTTGGCGTACTCGGCATGGAAGAGCTTCTTGGCGCGCTCCCGGGCCAGATCCTCGACGATATCGGTAAACTCGCAGCCGCCGTAGTAACGCTTGCCGGGATAACCTTCGGCGTACTTGTTGGTGAAGACGCTGCCGGTGGCTTCGAGGATGGCCTGAGAGGTGAAGTTCTCGCTGGCGATCAGTTCCAGATGCGAATTCTGACGCTCGGTTTCATGCCGGATGGCCTCGGAGATTTCCGGATCCACCTCTGATAATGGGCGAGCCATGCGTTCCTGTTCGGTCATGCTTCATCTTCCATTTGAGTTATTTTTGCTAAGCGGCGTTCGTGGCGGCCGCCGTCGTCTTTACTATCGCCGAAGGGCGTTTCGAGGAACGCTTGCAAGAGCTCGCGGGCCTTCGCCTGGTCGGTGAACCGGGCACCCAGCGTCAGAACATTCAAGTTGTTGTGGGCTCGCGTGAGGCGTACTTCCTCGATACTCACGCCCGGGGCCGCGCGGACGCCCCGAACCTTGTTCGCAGCGATCGACATGCCGACGCCGGTGCCGCAGATCAGCACGCCGCGTTCGACTGTTCCGGACGCCACGGCCTTCGCGACCCGCACTGCGTAGTCGGGATAATCGGCAGCCTCAGTGGAGTTGGTCCCGAAGTCGCACACCTCGTGGCCGCTCTGGCGCAGGACGTCGCCTAGCTGGTTCTTGAGCTCGAAGCCGGCATGATCCGCGCCGATGGCGATTTTCATGGGGAACCCCAATTCTAACCTGTCCGTGGGAAAGGCTCCAGACTAGGCGATCCTTTCGGCCCACTTGCGGGCTAGCCGCGTACGAAGACCACACTTTGGGATGCTAGATTTACGGACTGGACGCGCCAACCTGACAGGAGCCACGCGATGGCATGAACATGTCGCTTGTCATTTGCCCACCACTGCCGGTAAAGAAACGCGGATCGAGGCAGTTTATCAACCGATGATCCCAGGGCATTGAGCGAACGTGAGTGAGACAGCGTACGCCCAGCCAGGCTTGACAGATACCGTTCTAACGGTTTGTAGTTTTCTCTCATGAGTTCCTCCTCTGTTTATTTCCGATTTCCTTACTTCACACAAACGCTTGGTCGAGGGAAGCGATGAATTGAATGCCCGGGACGATCTTCTCGCGAAGACTGTCGTCATTGGTGACGAATAGATCACAGCGGGCGGCTCCCGCGCACGCAAGTTGGATCGCGTCTGGCGGCTTCAGCGTCTTGTCCCTGCGGAGTTGGGCGTAGATGCGCGCCGCGCCCTTGTCGAAAGGAAGGACGGACATTCCCGGCGTGCTCAAGAGTTTTTCGTACCGGTCGGCCCAAGCGAGGTCCCCAGCGAGAAGCGGCTTCACAAGAACTTCCCCGAGCGTGAGAGCCGACGTCACCAGTTCATCGCGCCGCAGGATGATGCGCTCCAACAAGCGGGAGACTTGCTCTCCCCGCTGCCCGATGTCTTCCAGGAGGTAGATGAACAAGTTGGTGTCGAAAAAGATCCGGCTCATTCCCATCCCTCACGCAGTTGGCGGACATATTCATCGGGATCTTCGCCCTTCCATAGTTCGCGTCCCAAACCGCGCATCTGCATGATTCCTTCCAGCCAACGCCCGCCGGAGGTGCCCGACTGGCCATAACGCCGCTTTGCCCAGTCGATCAGTTCGTGATATTCAGGTGGAACCTCGTCCGGTTCCGGAAAGATTTTGCCATGTCTTTCTGCGTGAAAATCGTCACTAGCCAAGGCGAGGCGCCGCGTCCCTGTTCCTGTCGCGTACAACATTCGATGAAGACCCGGCTGCGGAGGCCGGTTCGCGACACAATGGGAGTAGATATGAGCTTGTATCCCGGGACGCACCTCACCAAATAGGTTCTCTTTCTCCACTCGGTTGAGAATTTCGTCTATGGTAAAGTCCTCTCGTTCCGGGTGCTCTCTATGGAGCAAGGCCGTCGCGATGAACACTTCGTCTGCCAGCCTTATTTTAGTCGCCTTAGACGAAGAAATGTATTTCATATATTAAATGTAAATCGCATCCAGGAGGAAGTCAAGCCCCTTTTTGGGGGCCCACCACTTCCAGAAAGGCCTGCGCCGCGTGGCTGAGAGCCCGGCGAGCCGGGTACACCAGCCGGATCTTGCGCTCCACCACCAGCTGCTTTACCTTGATCTCCTTGAGTAAGCCGTGGCGGATCTCCTGCTCCACGCACATGCGCGGCAGGAACGCGACGCCCTCATTCCGCTCGACCATCTTGCGGATCGATTCGATGGTCGGCATCTCAACATCCATATTAAGCGGAACTTTGTGGCGCTGGAATTCGCGGATCACCACGCCGCGGTAGGGCGAGACGACGTTGTGCGCGATGAACGTCTCTCCGCCCAGTTCCTTGATCGTCACGTGGTCGCGCGCGGCCAGTTTGTGCTGGGGTGACACGATGAACGAGAGGTGATCGGTATAAATGACTTGCGAAATTAGGCGCTCGTCTTCCGGATCGTAGGTCAGAAGCGCCAGCTCCAGTTCACCATCCACCAACTGCGACGGGATCTTGCTCGACTGGCTGCGCCGGACTTGCACTTTGATTTTCGGAAACTTCGCGCGATAGCGCTCGATGTGATCCAGCAAATACAACGTGGATGACTCGTTCGCGCCGATGGTCAGCCGCCCGGAGGATTTATCGCGTAGCTCGGCCATCGCGTTTTCCAGATCGCCCTGGAGATGTTCGAAGCGGCGGGCGTAGTCAAGAACGATCTGACCGGCGTCGGTCAGCAAGAGGTCTTTGGCCGACCGGTCGATCAGCTTCTCGCCCATCTCACCCTCAAGTCGTTGAATTGCAAGGGATATGGCGGGCTGGGTCCGGAGCAGCTTTTCGGCAGCCCGGGAAAAACTTCGCTCCGTGGCCACGGTCAGGAACACGCGCAGCGGATGCAGATCCATAAGGAGATATTATACTACCTTCGAATCTTATTGATTTGCCAAATCCATCATCGAGCCTTGATAATGTGGTTACAGAGCATTCCTGGAGGCATTTTAGGATGGCCGATCGAGTATATATCTTCGACACCACGTTACGTGACGGGGAGCAATCGCCTGGCTGCAGCATGACCGTTGCGGAAAAACTCCGCATGGCGGCCAAGCTCGTGGAACTGGGCGTGGATATTCTCGAAGCGGGGTTTCCGATCGCCTCGCAGGGCGATTCGGAGGCGGTGGACGCGGTAGCACGCGAATTCCCGTGGGTGAGCGTGGCGGCGCTGGCACGGTCGAACCGCGGCGATATCCTGGCGGCGGCTACTTCTCTCAAGAACGCGCGGCGCCCGCGTATCCATACCTTTATCGCGACCAGCGACATTCATCTGAAGCACAAGCTGAAGAAGTCGCGCCAGCAGGTTCTGGACGAAGCCGTAGCGGCGGTAAGGCTGGCTCGCGAATACTGCGATGATGTGGAATTCTCGGCCGAGGACGCCACGCGGACCGATCCGGATTACTTGGAGCAAGTAGCGCGCGCCGTAGTAGCCGCTGGTGCCCGGACCGTAAATCTTCCCGACACGGTAGGGTTTTCGATTCCCGAGGAGTATCGCGATCTGATCGCGCGGATCGTGAAGGCGCTGGGAGATTCGGCCGTCGTTAGCGTACATTGCCATGACGATCTCGGTTTGGCCGTAGCGAATTCGTTGGCGGCGATTCAGGGCGGCGCTCGTCAGATCGAGTGCACCATTAATGGGATCGGCGAGCGTGCCGGAAATGCCGCGCTGGAAGAGGTCGTGATGGCGCTCAATACCCGCCGCGACAAGCTGCCGTTCGAAACTCGCATCGTAACGGAGCATCTGTTCCCGTGCAGCCAGTTGCTGACGTCGATCATCACCTTCGGACCGCAGCCTAACAAGGCGATCGTCGGCGAGAACGCGTTCGCGCATGAAGCCGGCATCCATCAGGACGGATTCCTGAAAGAGCGGACCACCTACGAAATCATGGATCCGAAGTCGGTGGGCGTTCCCGAGTCGAAACTTGTACTCGGCAAGCACAGCGGCCGTCATGCGCTGGCCAAGCGCTGCGAGGATCTGGGCGTTTCGCTCACCAGGGAACAGCTGGATACGTTGTACCATCGTTTTACGGAGTTGGCGGACCGCAAGAAAGGCCTGCGCAACGAAGAAATTCTCGGCTTGGCGCGCGAAGTAGTGGAAGAGACCAAGCAAGCAGGCGTCAGCGCGAGCTAACCCTACCGAACCGCGAGCGTCAGCGAGCGGCCACAGAGAAAAATCAGGACGGAATGAATCTAAAGATACTGTTGTTGCCCGGCGACGGGATTGGAACGGAAGTGACCGCCGCGGCGGTGGAAGTGTTGAAAGCGGTTGCCAAGAAATTCGGCCACACCTTGGAATTGTCCGAGGGACTGCTTGGTGGCGTGGCCATTCACAAAACCGGCACGCCGTTTCCTAAGGAAACCGAAGACCTTTGCCAGAAAGCCGATGCGACGCTCATGGGCGCGGTGGGATTGCCGGAGTTCGACGCGGCTCCGCCCAGCCAGCGTCCTGAAGCGGGACTGCTCGGCATGCGCCGCGTGCTGGACGTGTTCGCGAATCTGCGGCCTGTGCGCACGTGGCCGGCACTGGTGGATTCCTCGCCGTTGAAGAACCACGTGGTCGAAGGCACCGACATGATCATCGTCCGCGAGCTGACGGGCGGGCTGTATTACGGCCAGCCGCGCGGGATCGACAATGATCGTGCGTTCAATACCATGTCGTACACGCGCAAGGAAGTAGAGCGCGTCACGCATACGGCGTTTAAGCTCGCGGGGAACCGCCGGAAGAAGGTCACCAGCGTCGACAAATCGAACGTGCTGGAAGTTTCGCAGTTCTGGCGCAAGGTCGTGATCGAGGTTGCCAAGCAATATCCGGACATTCAGCTCGAGCACATGCTGGTGGACAACGCCGCTATGCAGATGGTGCTGAACCCCCG
>Ga0265313_10003266_pt1 | contig 13317 bp, 12 predicted proteins | sample 4123metaG_FD_203122 | JGI IMG/M metagenome (GOLD analysis project Ga0265313, IMG submission 203122) | Rhizosphere microbial communities from Carex aquatilis grown in University of Washington, Seatle, WA, United States - 4-1-23 metaG | ecosystem: Host-associated > Plants > Roots > Rhizosphere >...
AACGTCCAGCTTCAACCTCGGTTGGCACTTCCACAGGGGAGACGTCGTGGGAGCCGAGAATCCCGACTATGATGACCGGTCATGGCGTATCGTCGACTTGCCGCATGACTGGGGCATTGAGGCGCCAGAAGGCTCAGCCCCCGGCGCCGACCCTCACGACAGGGATACGCCGTTGGGAGCGAATGCGGGCTATCTCCACGGCGGGACGGGCTGGTACCGGAATGCCTTCACGGTCTCGCCGGTCGATGCCGGCAAGTTCGTTGATATCATCTTCGATGGCGCTCAGCAGGAAGCGGATGTCTGGATCAACGGGCGGTACCTGGGCTTTCAGCCGCATGGGTATGTTGCATTCCATTACGACCTCACTCCCTACCTGAATGCACCTGGGAAAAAGAACATGATCGCGGTGCGCACGATCAATCCAGAGCGCAATAGCCGTTGGTACACAGGCTCAGGACTCTATCGGCAGGTCTCTCTGCATTTCCACGATCCGCTGCACATTCCCGTTTGGGGTATGCACATCGATACCCTGAGGCTGAGCCCAGAGCAGGCTGAACTTCAAGTGAAGGTCGCCGTTCGCAACGCGCGCAAGGGCCCGGAACGATTCGAAGCGAACTTAAAGCTGACCGGACCCTCGGGTGAGACGCTGGAATTCGACCTGGGCCAACTCCAGGCGGATGCGGGCAGCACCGAGCAACTCAGCCAGGAGATAGCGGTGCCAGCCCCTCGTACATGGTCCGCCGAAACGCCCAACCTGTATCACGCCGAGGTTCGGGTGATCCAGGACGGCCACGTTGTGGACAGCTGCATCCAAGGATTTGGCATCCGCACGGTATCATGTTCGGCCGAGAAGGGATTCCTGCTCAACGGGCGACCGGTCAAGCTAAAGGGCGGCTGCGTCCACGCTGACAATGGCCTTCTCGGGGCGGCCGCCTTTGGAGCAGCCGAGGACCGGCGCGTGGCGCTCATGAAGCGAAACGGATTCAACGCCATCCGCACCTCCCACAACCCGCCCTCAAGCGCGTTCCTTGACGCCTGTGATCGCCTGGGCCTTCTCGTGATCGACGAGTTCACGGACGTGTGGGAGATACCGAAGACCATAAACGGCTATAACCGTTATTTCGAAAAGCACTGGGAAAGGGACCTCATGTCGATGCTCGCGCGCGATTTCAACCATCCCTCCGTTGTGATGTGGAGCATCGGCAATGAAATCCCGGAACGAGCGCGACCGGCCGGCGTGGAGATCGGCCAGAATCTTGTTGCCTGTGTAAGGGGCGTGGACACTCGGCGTCCCGTCACCAACGCCATCTGCGGTTTTTGGGACGACCCGGAATGGGACGGCCAATGGGACCGCTCGGCCCCGGCTTTTGGGGTAATTGATGTCGGTGGCTACAACTATCACGGGGCCAATTACGAGAGCGACCATGTCAAATTCCCGTCCCGGATCATGGTCGGCACCGAGTCGTTTGCCAAGGATGCCTACGAATACTGGACGCTGGTCGAGAGGCTTCCCTACGTGATCGGGGACTTCGTGTGGACCGGCATCGACTACCGCGGTGAATCCGGCCTCGCCAACAGCGTCTACGTTGATGACGCCGCCGGTGCTTCCGGGCCCCCGGGGCTCATGCCGTGGCCGACGTCGATAAGCTGGAGTGGGGACCTTGACATCACGGGCGACAAGAAGCCGCAATCATTCTACCGCGACGTGGTTTGGGACAGGAGCAAGATAGAGGTCGCCGTTCATGCACCCCTCCCGCCGGGCAAACGTGAGATCGTCAGCCAATGGGGTTGGCCCAATGAGCTGCAGACATGGAGTTGGGCGGGCTGCCAGGGTCAGGCGCTTCTCGTCAACGTGTATTCCAAGGCGCATCGCGTGCGCCTCGAATTGAACGGGCGTATCCTAGGCGAGCGCGTAATCGACCTCGAAAAAGGAATTACGGCAACCTTTCACGTGCCGTACGAACCCGGCGTCCTGAGCGCGAGTGCGCTTGAGGCCGACAAGGTCGTGGCAACCTGCACGCTTAGAAGCAGCGGTCCCGCTGCATCGATTGCACTGCTGCCAGAACCATCCGGACAGTCTGCAGACCGGGCTCAATTGATCTTTGTGCCGATCGAAATCAGAGACGCGTCGGGCGCCGTTGTTTCCAACGCCAATGTTACCCTCGAGCTTGCGCTTGCGGGTCCTGCGCAGGTGCAGGCCTTTGGTTCGGCGAATCCCGAGGCCCTGGGCCCGTTCAACGCTTCAAGAACGGAGACGTTTCGCGGGCGAGCCCTCGCGATCCTGCGTCCAACCGGAGAGGCAGGAACGGTCCATTTGAATGCAAGGGCGCCTGGCCTTCCCGCCGCTGAGATCGATATCCCCCTGCCGGCGCGGTAAGATTGGGTGCAGCAGGTCTTCCCCTGCCCCTCCGCCGCGCCTTCTCAATGACCCGAGGGACAGCCAGCTCCGGTGAACGGAGGAAGGCCCGGAACGGTCATTGGATTATCCGCCACTTACATTTGGTTTATTCGCACTTACATTCTACCGCGCGCACTTACATTCCTCATTATTCAGGAACAGCAAGACCTTGCGCCTAAACGGATAGCTGGGGCCGCTTCGGATCGGGCCAGTCCAGGTGGAAGAACTTCCCGCGAGGCTGGTCCAGACGCTCGTAGGTGTGGGCTCCGAAGTAGTCGCGCTGCGACTGGAGCAGGTTGGCGGGCAGGCGCGCCGACCGGTAGCCGTCGTAGTACGCGAGCGAGGCGCTGAAGGTCGGCGCGGGCACGCCGCATTCCACCGCGAGGGCGATGACCTTCCGCCAGTTCGCCTGCGCGGCCTTGAACGTCTTGTTGAAGTACGGGTCGAGCAGCAGGTTCGCCAGGTCGGGCTTCCGGGCGTACGCCTCGGTGATCTTCTGAAGGAACGCCGCGCGGATGATGCAGCCCCCCCGCCAGATCTGCGCAATCTCGGCGAAGTTGAGCTTCCATCCGAATTCCTTCGCCGCCGTACGCATCAGCTGGAAGCCCTGCGCATAGCTGCAGATCTTCGAGCAGTAGAGGGCGTCGTGAATCGCGGCGACCAGCGCCTTCCTGGAGCCCCGGTATTTCTTCGACGGCCCCTTCAGCACCTTGGACGCCGCAACGCGCTCCTCCTTGATGGCCGAAAGGCAGCGGGCGAACACGGCCTCGGCGATCGTCGGCGCGGGCACGCCCATGTCGAGCGCGTTGGTCGAGGTCCATTTGCCCGTTCCCTTCTGGCCCGCGGTGTCGAGCACCACGTCGACAAAGGGCTTCCGGGTGACAGGATCCTTCTGCTTGAGGATGTCGGCGGTGATCTCGATCAGGAAGCTGTCCAGGATCCCCGTGTTCCACTCCGAGAAGATTTCGCTCATCTCGGCCGGCTTGAGCCCCAGGAGCCCCTTCATGAGCGCGTAGGCCTCGCAGATCATCTGCATGTCGCCGTACTCGATGCCGTTGTGGACCATCTTGACATAGTGTCCGGCGCCGTTTGCGCCGATGTAGGCGGTGCAGGGAACGCCGCCCTTCACAGGGTGCCCGGGCGTTGCGCCCTCGATCGGTCTTCCGGTGGCCGCGTCCACCTTCGCCGCTATGGCCTCCCAGATCGGCTTGAGCTCGAGCCAGGCCTCGAAATTGCCACCCGGCATCAGCGACGGGCCGAAGCGCGCGCCCTCCTCGCCCCCGGAGACGCCGCTCCCGATGTACCTGAACCCCTTTTCTCCAGAGATCTTCTCGCGGCGGATCGTGTCGGTCCAAAGCGAATTTCCGCCGTCGACGATGATGTCCCCCTTATCAAGGAGCGGTTCGAGGCCATCGATGACGGCGTCCGTCCCCTTCCCCGCCTGAACTAGGATGATGATCTTCCTCGGCTTGGCGATTGACGCCACAAACTCCTCGAGGGTCTTCGTGCCAACGAGGCCGCCGGGCGTGCCGGGGTTCTCCGAGACGAACTTGTCCGTCTTTTCGGTGGTCCTGTTGAACACCGAGATCTGGAAGCCGTGATCGGCGATGTTGAGGGCCAGGTTCTGGCCCATCACTGCCAGGCCCACGAGGCCGACGTCTGAAAGTGGTTTAGCCATAGGGCGTCAAATCTCCTCCACGGACGCCCTTAAACCAAGCAGTTTCTGGGAAATGCCTACTTCTTCTTCGTCTCGCCGGGCGTCGTGGCCTGCTTGGCGTTGTAGGCGCCGGCCGAAGGGAAGAAGGGCGCGATCCGGTCGACAAAGGGCGTGAGAATTTTTGGCTCAGTGCGGTGGTAGACCCAATTGAAAAAGAGGACGCCACCTCCGATGAAGACCACACCGCCCAGCACGAACTTATTTATCTTCAATACCTTCTGAACCAAGATGAACACAATGACCACGGCCGCGATGGCCAGGCCCACCTTGCCCCAAAACGCGGGCGGTATGGCCTGGAGCTTTTCCAGCGTGGTGGCAGCGGCGAAAAACGCGTGGTGGGTGTTCATTGGCGTGGCGTTCTGAAACGTAACAATGGCGGCCATTCGTGTCGAGCTGAAGGAAGAATCGGGCCCCTCCCCTTTTTCACGCCTATTTCATCTTCTGGCCGGCGCCGGGACCGCGGGTCGCGCAGTTGATCCATTCGGTCACGCCGTCCGCATAATGCTCCCTCTTCCAGATCGGCAGGCGCGCCTTCATCTCGTCGATCAGGAACCGGCACGCCTCGAAGGCGGCGGCGCGGTGCGCCGCCGAGACCTCGATCCACACGGCAATGTCACCCAGGGCCAGCGACCCGGTCCTATGCACGCACCGGGCGCCCGTGATCGGGAATCTTTCGCGGGCCTCACTCATGATCCTCGCACCCTCCTTCTGCGCGAGCTTGGCGTAGGCCTCGTAGTCCAGGGTCTTCACGCTCCGCCCTTCGTTCTCGGAGCGCACGCGGCCCTCGAACGTAACAAAGGCGCCCGCCTGAGGATCACCCGGGCCGGCCATCAGCCGGGACGGATCGATCGGTAGGTCGGTCAGCTGGAAGTCCATGGTCGTCACCCGCCGGCGACCGGCGGAATGAACACGAGCGCGTCGCCGTCCTCGATCTCCGAATCCCAGGACTCGAACTCGTCGTTGATCGCCACGCGGAGCCTTTCCTCGGGCAGCGTGAATCCGTGGCGCAGGCGCAGCTCCGCGTACAGCTCGGAGGCGGTCGACGCGCCGGTCGGGACGCGCTCCTCGCCGAGCCCCCGCTGGTCGCGCAGGATCGCAAAGTAGCGCACGCAGACCGTCTTCTTCACGGCGCCCGGTAGTCCCTCTTGCCGCCTGTCTTCTCCAGGAGCCGGATTTCCCGGATCGTGATCCCGTGCGTCACGGCCTTGCCCATGTCGTAGAGGGTCAGCGCGGCGACGCAGGCCCCGGTCAATGCCTCCATCTCGACACCGGTCCTTGCCGCCGTCCTGGCGCTGCAGTGGATCTCCACCTCGACGGATCCGCTGCGGCCTGGGGGACGCGGCCGGATCTCGACCTTGCAGTCATCGAGCGGGAGCGGGTGGCAGAGGGGGATGAGCTCGGACGTCCTCTTGGCGCCCATGATCCCGGCCAGGATCGCCGCATTGAAGACCGGCCCCTTGGCGCTCCCCAGCTCGCCGCCCCTCAGCCGCGCCGCAAGCGCCCGCGGCAGGACGACCACGGCGACCGCGTGCGCGGTCCGGCGTGTGACGCGCTTCCCGCCGACGTCGACCATCCGGGGGCGGTTGCCGGCGCCGACGTGGGAGAGTCTGTTTCTGGAGGCCATCGGTCCCGGGATGATGGGCCGCCGGGCGGCTCAACCGCAACCCTTCGGTGCAGGGGACCTAGACCCAGCTCCGGTACTGCGCCACGAAGCCGGCCGGGAACTCGCCCGTCCCCGCCGGAAGCTCGACGAAGCCGTCCGTCTCCACCAGCCCTGCGAAATCCCCGGACGAATTCACGGCGCATGGCGTGGCGAGAAGCTCGGCCCGCGGGCCGCTCGAGACGCGGACCGGTAGGAGGTACGCGACCCTCGGCCTGAAGACCACCGGCTCGGCGAGCGCCGCCGCGAGCGGGATGCGCGGGATGAGCCCGCTCGCGTGGTCGAGGGCCGGCAGGACATACCGGTGCAGGCACGTGTACGCCGAGACCGGGTTGCCGGGCAGGGCGAACACCGGCGTCAGCCTCCCGCTCAGCCCGAACCAGAAGGGCTTGCCCGGCCGCTGCGCCACGCCCTGGAACACCTTCTGCACCCCCTGCCTGCCGAGTTCGGAGGGCAGGAAGTCGAACTTCCCCTTCGACACGCCACCGGTGATCAGGACGATGTCGTACTCCGCAAGGATGTGCCAGAGCATGTGCTCGATCTCGTGGCGGATGTCGCGAAGGTGGAAGCGGTCGGATCGGGGATAGCCGGCCTTGATGAGCGCGGCCCGCAGCGCGTAGTCGTTGCTGCGCCGGATCTGATGCGGCGCCACGAGCGCCTCGACCTCGACAATCTCGTCGCCCGTCGAAATGACGGCGATCTTCGGCGAGTGGGTCACCGTGAGCGCCGGATGCCCGCACGAGGCGGCGACCGCGATCTCGCGGCCCGTGAGCCTCACGCCCGACCTCACGATGACCTCGCCCGTCCGGTGGTCGGCGCCCCGGCGGTGGACATAGCGGCCCGGCGCCACGGGCTCCGAGGACGGCGCGGCGGTCATCCACTCGCCCTCCCGCGTCGTCTCCTCGTACGTGACCACGCAGTCGGCGCCCTCGGGGAGCACCGTCCCCGTCATGACCTCGATGCAGGAGTCGTCGGCCGCGCCCAGCCTGAACGGCCTCATGCCCGCGGCCTGCGTCGCCTGCACGCGGAACCTCGCGACCCCGTTGGCGAGGGCCGAGGCGCGCAGCGCGAAGCCGTCCATCGTCACCCGGTCGAACGGCGGGATGTCCCGGTCCGCGCGCAGGTCGCTCCGGAGCACCCTGCCATGCGCCTCGGAGATCGCGCAGTCCTCCCGGTGAAAGAGCGGGATCGTGTCGAAGATCAGCTTCTCGGCGCCTGCGGGTGTGAGCACGCCCGGCAGCATAACACATAAATCCCTCCTCGCGAAAATAACGTTTTCGTATTTTCTTGGGCGGACAAATGCCCGCCGCCCGCGACACGCTTGGACGCCAGATCCACGACCTGCGCATCTCCGTCACGGACCGCTGCAATTTCCGCTGCCCGTACTGCATGCCGAAGGAGGCCTTCGGGCCCGATCATCCGTTCCTGGCCGACAGCCGGCTCATGACCCACGACGAGCTGGCCACGATTGTCAGGGCATTCCTGGCGCTGGGGGTCGAGAAGATCCGGCTGACGGGCGGGGAGCCGCTGCTGCGGGCCGACCTGCCCGAGATCATCCGCACGATCAAGCGGGGCCTCGGCGTGCGGGACGTCTCGCTCACGACCAACGGCTGGCTCCTGGCAAAGCAGGCCGCGGGGCTTCGCGCCGCCGGCCTTGACCGGCTCAACGTCTCCGTGGATTCGCTCGACGAGGCGACGGCCGGGCGGATGAACGGCCTCGGCTTCAGCGTCGGCCGCGTGCTGGCGGGCATAGACGCCGCCGCAGCTCAGGGATTCCCCGTCAAGGTCAACTGCGTGGTGCTGCGCGGCGTCAACGACGGGGAGATCCTGCCCCTCTGCGAGTACTTCAGGTCGCGGGGGCACGCGGTTCGCTTCATCGAGTTCATGGACGTGGGCAACACGAACCACTGGTCACTGGCGCAGGTGGTGCCCGCCAAGGAGATCGTCGCGCGGATCGCCGCGGCGTGGCCGCTCGAGCCCGTGGGCCCCGCCTACCGGGGGGAAGTCGCCTCGCGCTACCGCTACGCGGATGGACGGGGCGAGATCGGGATCGTGAGCTCGGTGACGGAGCCCTTCTGCAAGGACTGCAACCGGTCGAGGCTCTCGGCCGACGGCAAGCTCTTCACGTGCCTGTTCGCCTCGACCGGATGGGATGTGCTGGGCCGCGTGAGGTCGGGGGCGAGCGACGCGCAGGTCCTCGACTTCATCGCCGGCATCTGGAGGGCGCGCTCGGACCGCTACAGCGACGAGAGGACCGAGACGCCCGGGGCGGGCGCAGGTCGCGAGAAGGTCGAGATGAGCTACATCGGCGGCTGAAGCCGCGCCGGCTTTAGCCCCGCACCTGTCTCAAGATCGCCAGCAGGGCCCCGAAGTCCTCGTCCCGGGTCCTGCTTTCGATGACGAAGTCGAATTTCTCGGCCTCGCGCAGTTCGGCCTCGGCCGTGGCCATCCGCCGGGCGATCTCGGCCTCGTCGTCCTTGCCCCGCTCGCGCATCCGCGCCAGGAGGCGCTCGCGGTCAACCACGATGAACACGGTGGCCATCACGCGCCCCAAAAACGGATCCTTCTCGGCTATCCGGCGCAGGCTCTCGACGCCCTGCACGTCGACGCTCATCACGATGTCCCTGCCGAGCCGGAGGGGGTCCAGCACGCTCGCGGCCAGCGTCCCGTAGCGGCGCTTGCCGTGCACCCAGGCCCACTCGAGGAACTCGCCGGCGGCAAGCCGCGCGTCAAATTCCTCGGGCGTGAAGAAATGGTAGTGGACCCCGTTGACCTCCCCGTCCCTGGGGGCGCGGGTGGTGCTCGTCACGACCCTCGTGAATCCCATCCCGGCCGCCACCAGCCGGTCGCACAGGGTGCTCTTGCCGGAGCCCGCCGGGCCGGCGAGGACGAGCAGGACGGGATCTCTTTGGCCCGGCCGCTTGGCGGGTCCTTCCGTCATCGGAGCCTGAGGGCCGCCCCGCAAAGGACGAGGCCGTATGCAAGGAAGAGGGCCCCGAGGCCGCGAGACCGCGCGGGCCTGGCGAAGAGCCAGCCCAGGAAGTCGCGCAGCCTCCAGGGCTGGGCCCCGAGCCATATCGCGAGCGCGATGGCAACATAGACAAAGGAGACCATGAAGAGCCGAGCGGGGTGGTCGTACTCCATGTAGGCCGCTCCGAGGAACGGCGCGGCGCCGATCAGGACGATCGCGCAGGCGCCCCTCACGCCCAGGAAGTCGGGCACGCACTTGAACGAGAGGACCGCCACCGCGGCGAAGCCCGTGAACAGCAGGTAGCGGTACTCCCCGAAGTCCGCGTTGGACAGGTGGAGGATGTTGTAGAGGAACCAGGCCGCGGCGGCTCCGAAGACCACGTACCCCGCGGACACCGACCTTGGGAAGGCCCTGGCCGCCGCCTTGAATCCCGAGCCGTCCATGAGGAGCGGAATTCCGAGGGCAATCAGGAGGATTCCCGGAACAAGCGAGGCGGCGAAGAGCGACATTGGGGTTTCGGGTTCGGAAGGGAAGGCGCCCGGCTAGGATTGTAGACCGGCGTCCGCAAAGGCGAGATTTCCGTAGAGGGTGCTCACGCTGGCGCTCGTCACCTCCACGGGAACGAGTGAGCCCACAAGGCGGGGCGCCGCCTCGAATACCGTGGTGCGGTTCGCGCGCGTCCTGCCCGAGAAGCGCAGGCCGGTCTGGTCGGGCCCCTCGACCAGGACCTCCTGCACGGTCCCCACGAGGCCCTGGCTCCGGCGGATCGAGCCCTCGCGCAGGACGTCCAGAAGGACCCGGTTCCGCTCCTCGCGCACCTCATCGGGCACCTGGCCGGGCATCGTCGCGGCCGGGGTTCCCGTCCTGACGGAGTACTTGAAGACGTAGGCCATGTCGTAGTCGACGGTCCTGCAGAGCTGCACCGTCTCCTCGAAGTCGGCGTCGGTCTCCCCGGGAAAGCCCACGATCACATCGGTGGAGAAGGCCATCGCCGGCTGGGCGGCCCCGAGCGACTCCACGATCTCAAGGTAGCGGTCGCGCGTGTACGGCCGCCTCATCGCGCGCAGGATCCTGTCGCTGCCCGACTGGACGGGGAGGTGGACGTGCTCGCCGAGCTTCGGCAGCCGCCCGAACGCGTCCGCGAGGTCCTGCCTGAACCCGCGCGGGTGCGGCGAGGTGAACCGGATCCGCTCGATTCCGGGGACGGCGGCCACACGCTCGATCAGCTGGACAAACGGCGAGATCCCTCCGCCGTGGGGATAGTCGCGCCGGCCGTAGCTCGTCACGATCTGGCCCAGCAGCGTGACCTCGCGGGTGCCGCGCGCGGCGAGTTCCTCGCACTCGCGCACGATGTCGTCCATCGGGCGCGACCGCTCGTCGCCGCGGGTCGTCGGGACGATGCAGAAGGAGCAGTCCATGTTGCAGCCCTGCTGGATCGAGACGAACGCGCACACGCGGCGCTCGGGCGTGTCCAGGTGGTCGCGGATCGTGTTCTGGGAGCCCGCCTCCGCCGCCGTGTCGACCACGGCCTCGCCGACCGGGATGCCCGCCTCGCGGGCGGCCCTCAGGTTGTCCAGGTAGTCGGGCACCCGGTGGAACTTCTGCGTCCCGATGATCAGGTCGACGTCGGGAAGGCGGTCGAGCAGGCTCGCGCCCCGGTTCTGCGCCATGCAGCCGAGGATCCCCACGACGAAGTCGGGGTCCCGCTTCTTCCTTGAAAGGCAGTAGCCGGCCTTGCCGATCGCCTTCTGCTCCGCCGCGTCCCTCACGCTGCAGGTGTTCAGGAGGAGCACGTCGCAATCGTCCTCGCTCTCCACGATCCGGTAGCCCCGGGCGCGAAGCATCGCCGCGACGGCCTCGCTGTCGCGCTCGTTCATCTGGCACCCGTAGGTCTTGATGTGGACCCGGTTCATTGGCGGGGGGCTACCTAAAGGGCTGCCAAATAGCGGGTCAAACGAGGAATTGGCGGGGCTCGGGACCGGGAAGACGCGCCCCAGGGGGCCTCCAATTCTGTTCGCCACGGGCGCGGCGGTCGCTTTGCTCGCTTTCATGGGATTCTTCGACCGTTTGGCAGGCAAGCCTGCCTCTCCCGCCCTCGGCAGCGAGAATGCGGCTGCATCCGCCACGTTCGACCCGTCGGTCTCGGGGGTGGCCCCGCGCCTCATCACCGCCAGGGAGAAGCTGGAGCAGAACGACCTGCCCGGCGCCATGACGATCTACGAGGAGGTGCTCGCGGGCGCCGGCGACCGCGCCGACGTCCTGGTCACGATCTCGGGCGACCTCGGCACCACCGGGCACATCCCCCAGATCATCGAGCTCGTCGCCCCCCGCTACGACGCGATGCGCCACGGACCCGCCACCGGCATCAACCTCCTGCAGGCCTATCTGGCGGTCCGGAATGCGGACGCGGCGCAGCATCTCCTCGACATCCTCTTCGCCCTGAAGCGCCCGGAGCTCGAGGAGCGCCTGCACGGGTTCTCCAACGCCGTCGCCGAGCTGATCAACCACGGCGTCGTCCCGGGCTTTCCCCAGTTCGACTCCAAGGCGCTCAACCCCGACAACGTCGTCGGCGTCTCGCTCGTCACGATCAGCAGGCCCATCTGGTCGTACGGTCTCGAATCCGTCGACGAGATACTGCCGAAGAAGGAGGGCAAGCTGCGCCGGGTCGCCTTCACCCAGCTCGCGCTTCCCAACGCCTATCCCGATCCGGAGGCGGCCATGAAGCTTCCCGAGGACGAGCTGGGCAGGCTCTCGCGCGCCATTCCGCTCTGGTTTGCGGAGACGTTCCATTTCTCGCCGCTCTACTCCGCCATCGCTGCGCTCGGGTGCATGCACGAAGGGGGCGGCCCCAAGCGCCCGGCGATATTCTCCACGGAGTGGACCGTCGACAACCTCAAGAAGCTCGTCGAGACGGCCAACGGCCTTGACTACATCTTCACGGGCACGCTCCGCCGCGACGGGGGCGAGTTCGTGCTGATCATGCGCGTCTGGGAGGTGAAGAAGCTGCGCGAGCGCAAGCAGCTCACGGTCCGCTGGACGGCCGAAACGGCCGATGCCGAGCTCACGAAGCTCCACGAGTACATCCGCGCCTTCATGGAGTGGACCCCGTACCCGGAGGGCTCGGGGATCCCCTACAGCGCCCCGTCCGCCCCGATGGTCTGGCTCGACGCGCTCGGGGCCCTGCTGAATCTCTTTCTCGTCGAGAAGAGTCTCATGCCCAGGGAGCAGCTGCCGCCGCTCTCGCCAATCTTCGATGCGTTCGCCCCCCACGCGTTCAGCCCCCCCGCCGCCTCCCTGGCCTGGGTTTCCCTCCGCCTGAGGGCCGCGTCGCTCGGGCTTGCCCCGACGCTCTCCGAGGTACTCCTGAGCCGCCACCCTGCCGTCGCCCGCGCACGCACGCTGATCGGAGCCTGAACCCGGCGACGGGACCGCACGGCATGCATCAGCCCACCTCCGACCTGCGCATACGCGCAACGAGGCCGCTGCCGGCGCCGGCAACCCTCGACGAGGAGATCCCGCTCGACGACCCCGGCTCCACCCGGATAGCCCGGGCGCGCCAGGAGATCTCCTCAATCATGGCGGGAAGGGACGACCGCCTGCTCGTGGTCGTGGGGCCGTGCTCGATCCACGATCCTGCCGCGGCCCTTGAGTACGCCGCGCTTCTTCGCGCCGCGGCGAACCGCCACGCGGGCGAGGTCCTCATCGCGATGCGCGTCTACTTCGAGAAGCCAAGGACCGTGGTCGGCTGGAAGGGCCTGATCAACGACCCGGACCTCGACGGGACGTTTCAGATCGGCAAGGGGCTGCGGATGGCGCGCAGGCTGATGGTGGATATCACGGCCTTCGGCCTGCCGATCGCGACCGAGTTCCTCGACACGGTCCTCGGCCAGTACTACGCCGACCTTGTCAGCTGGGGCGCGATCGGGGCCCGCACCGTGGAAAGCCAGGTCCACCGGGAGCTTGCCTCGGGCCTCTCGATGCCGGTCGGGTTCAAGAACAGGACCGACGGCGACGTGCAGGTCGCGGTGGACGCGATCCGGTCGGCCCGCCATCCCCACTGGTTTCCGTCGCTCGCGCGCGACGGCTCGCCCGCGTGCATGCAGACGACGGGCAACGAGGACACGCACCTCGTCCTCCGTGGGGGCTCGCGCGGCCCGAACTATCTCGCGGCGAACGTCGGCGCCGCGGTCAAGCTGCTCGCGAAGAGCGGCCTGCCTCCCCACCTCATGGTCGATTGCAGCCACGCCAACAGCGGAAAGGACGCCGAGCGCCAGGCCGACGTGGCCGGCGAGCTCGCGTCCAGGATCGCCGGGGGCGATGGCTCCGTCGCCGCCGTCATGATCGAGAGCAACCTGGTCGGCGGATCGCAGGACTACCGCGCCGTCCCGCGGGTTCGCGGGCAAAGCGTCACGGACGCGTGCCTTTCCTGGGAGAAGACGGAGCCGGTGATCGCCCGCCTTGCGGACGCGGTCGGCGCCAGGCGCAGGGCCTGACGTCCCCTTCAGGAGCCCGCCAGGAAATCAGCTTGCCGGGGGGGCATCCCGCGCCGGCTCCGCGGAGGCGGGGGCGTC
>Ga0265313_10003268_pt1 | contig 13313 bp, 11 predicted proteins | sample 4123metaG_FD_203122 | JGI IMG/M metagenome (GOLD analysis project Ga0265313, IMG submission 203122) | Rhizosphere microbial communities from Carex aquatilis grown in University of Washington, Seatle, WA, United States - 4-1-23 metaG | ecosystem: Host-associated > Plants > Roots > Rhizosphere >...
GACGCGTGCTTGAGGCCAGTGAGCGACCACGGCGACTCCTTCGGACGTTCGGCCAACTTCCGCTTCTCGTCGAGGGTCTTGAGCGGTTCGAAGTGGAGAAGACTGGCGACCGTCGGGGCCAGCAGCACCGCAATGAAGGCGACGGCGAGGGATATGTTGGCAGCGCGTTTCATCGGCATCTTCTAGAAGCGGTAGTAGATGAAGGGATTGAACGAACTGTTGGCGAGCGACATGGCCGAGAGCACCAGCAAGCCGATGAACACCACGGCGCCCGTTGGCGACGGAGACCAGGCTTCTTCTGACGTTCTGACCAGGACGCGAGCCGCGAGACGGCGCCCGAGCGGAGTCGCCGCCAGGATGCCGATCAGGATCGCGACCCAACTTTCCTTCGAAGCCACGGCGTCGAGCTGGAACCATCGCATGGTCCCAAAGTCGCCGAGCCGCCCCATCGCCCGGAAATATCCGGCCGCCTGTGTGAAACTCTCGGAGCGGAAGAGGATCCAGCCGGAAACCACCAGCACGATGGCGTAAACGTGCTGCAACGGCCGCGGAATCCGTTCGAGCAGCTTGAGCAAGCCGGCCCGTTCGAGGATCAGGACCAAGCCGTGCAGAATCCCCCAAGCAACGAAGGTCCAGCTGGCGCCGTGCCAGAACCCGCACAGCAGAAACACCACGAACATCGCGAGGTGCATGCGCCACGCGGGAACCCAGAACTGATTGCCAGTCAGTGGCACGTACAGATAGTCGCGGAACCACGAGGTCAGCGAGATGTGCCAGCGTTTCCAAAAATCGGTGAGGCTGGTCGACCAATAGGGCAAATCGAAGTTCTCGCGAAAGTGAAACCCGAACATACGTCCAAGCCCGATGGCCATGTCCGAATACCCCGAGAAGTCAAAGTAGATCTGCAGGGTGTAGCAAAGCGCGCCCAGCATGGCATGCACCGACGTCAATTGCGGCAGCGGTAGCTGGAAGCACTTGTCGGCGACCGCGCCCACCGTATTGGCGATGAGGACCTTCTTGGCGAGACCGATGACGAAGCGGTGGATGCCGTACGCGAATTCTTGCCAGCTGTGCTTCCGGTCGCTCAATTCGTGCGCCACATGGCCGTAGCGGACGATGGGGCCGGCCACGAGCTGTGGAAACAGCGAAATGTAGAGTGCCAATCGGAAGGGGCTCTTCTGAACCTCGACCTGCCCGCGCGCAACGTCGATGAGATACGACAGGGCGTGGAAGGTGAAAAACGAAATCCCGAGTGGCAATGGAATGACGGGCAAGACGATCGGGTGGCCGAGCTTGGCGAAGAGGGGGCTCACGTTGCCGAGGAGGAACACCCAATACTTGAAATAGACGAGCAGCCCCAGATTGACAGCCACCGCGAGCGCGAGGGAGAGAAGGCGCGCCCGGCTCTTCTTGGGAAAGTGAGCCACCAGAAGACCGAAGCCGTAGTTGAGCCCAATCGACGTCAGCAGCAGTGGCAAGTAACGAAACTCGCCCCACGCGTAGAACCAGAGGCTGGTGAGAAGCAGCCAGAGATTCTTGAGCCGGATGGTGGGGATGAGGTAGTAGCCAGCCAGCGCGATAGGAAAGAACAAGAACAGGAACAGAAGAGAGCTGAAAACCATGCGAATGAGGGTCTGGGGAAGCAGGGTCAGGAGAGCTTGCTGTCGACAAGACGGCCGAGGTCACCCACGGTTCGGATCTTGCGCAGCTCTTTGGTGTCGAACTTGATCTTGAAGCGAAGCTCGACCGCCGCGATGAGATTCACGTGGGCCATCGAATCCCAGCCGTCGATGTCGTTGGGGCTCATGTCGGGCTCGATCTCGAGCCTGGAATTCGCGAACACCTGACGGAACACTTCATTGAGAGCTGACTGGCACTTCATACGTCGTCCTCGATGGTTGAGAGGTCTCCCGGGTTCTGGCCCAGGTAGCGTGCGCGGAGCACGCGGCGGAGAATCTTGCCGCTTTTGTTCTTCGGGATGCGATCGACGATGACGACGTCCTGCGGGGTAGCTGCCGCCGACAGTCGGTTGGCGACGTGCAACCGAATTTTCATGCGCAGCTCGTCGGACGGCTCGTGGCCGCTGCGAAGCGCGGCGAAGACCACGATCTTCTCGAACAGAACCGGGTCGGGCGCGCCCACCGCCGCCGACTCGGCGACTTCGGGCAGCTCCAGTACGGCGCTTTCGACCTCGAAGGGGCTGACCAGGTGGCCCGAGGTGTTGATGACGTCGTCGTTGCGGGCGGCGAACCAGAAATAGCCGTCCTCGTCCTGGTAGGCCAGGTCGCCCGAATCGTACACGCCGCGCGCGAACCTGGCCCGGTAGGTGTCGGTGCGGTTGAGGTAGTCGCGGAACATCGACGCCCATGGATAGTCGAGCGAGAGATGTCCGACGGTGCGTATGGGACAAGGCTTGCCGTCGTCGTCGACGATGCTGGCGCGGATGGACGAAACCGGCTTGCCCATCGAACCAGGCCGAATGCCGAGCCCTGGACGATTGGCGATCATGATGCCGCCGGTCTCCGTCTGGAACCAGGTGTCGTAGATGTCCCGCTCCAAGACCTCGCGTCCCCAGCGGCTGATCTCGGGATTGAGCGGCTCGCCGACACTGAAGATGCTGCGCAGGCGGCCGATGTCGTAGCTGCGATAGTCGACGTCGGTGGTCCTCGCGAGCATGCGCAGCGCCGTCGGGGCCGTGTACCAGAGCGTGACTTTTTGCTCGGCCAGGATGCGGAACCAGCTGTCGGGATCGAATCCACCGGTGAACTGCAGTTGCGTGATGCCGAGCAGCCACGGACCGAAGATCCCGTAGGACGTGCCCGTGATCCAGCCGTGGTCGGCCGTACACCAGTAGAGGTCGTTTGGCCGGGGCTGCATGATCTCGGCCATGCTGTGCCCGATGTACGAGGCGGCCGCATGCACGTGCTGCACGCCCTTGGGCTTACCCGTCGACCCCGAGGTGTAGTGAATCAGCGAAGGCGTGTCGTCATCCACCTGCGCCGACGAGAACGTCGCCTTTGCGCGCGCCATGCGGGCGGGCAAGCTCAGGACGTCGGGACCAAGATCGGCGTCTGCGTCGACCACCAAGATGACCTTCAGCGCGGGCAAGGACGGGCGAATCCGCTCGAGCCGCGCCAGCGACGCCCGCCGCGTGACGATGCAGGACGCACCACAGTCGCCGAGCCGGTCGATCAGCGCCAAGTCGCCGAAGTTGGCGAACAACGACAACACCGTCGACTTCGCTTTCAGCGTGCCGAGGACGCTGGCAAACACGTCGATGCACTTGGGCACGAAGACCGCCACGACGGCGCCGTTTCCTTGGCCGAGATCGCAGAGCACGTTGGCGAACTGGCAAGCCAAGGCGTCGACCTGGTCGAAGCTGTAGTCGCGGAAGGAGAGGTCTGGCCCCACCAGGCGCAACGCGACCTGCCCGCCAGCGGCGGCGCGGCCGGGCCGGGCCTGACAGAGGTCCCCGAGATTCGTCGTCGTCATGGGCCAAACCATAGCATTTTCGCCGGTCCTAGAGGGGAGCGACGACACGAAGGCGCGCCCTACCCCGACACGCCGCCAACCCCCGGTAGACGAAGCGCACGACAGCTCCTACGATACCGGTTGGTGAGTGTGACGCATGCGGGAGGAAATGCTGGGGCGGCCCGCATCGGGCTACTCTGTACAAACCGGGACCGACGGACAAGCCGCCGTGGAACTGTTCACCCAGCGGAGGAGCTCAGGGCTGCCCTTTCGGGCCGTACTTCTCGATCTGACCGTCGCGGGAGGAATGGGCGGCAAAGAGGCGGCGCAACTACTGCGCAAGATGGACCCAAGCGTGCCTCTCTTTGTGACCAGCGGGTACGCCGACGATCCGGTGATGACCGATCCCGTCGCCTATGGTTTCGCGGCCAGCCTGCGTAAGCCCTTTGCCATGTCCGACCTATCAGAACTGTTCGAAAAGCACGTCGTTGGCCATGAACCAAGCAGATCGGGCGTATCGCCGCCGCAGCCTTCTACTTCATGATGGAGAGCTAGAAATCGTCGAGGGTGAGCCGCTGATGCGGTTGTCTCGAACCTGGCTTCGAGTGGACGTCCCTGGAACGCGTTCGTCTCGTTGCCTGGTTGGGCCAGGCGGCCTTCGTCCTGCTGGCTCGAAGCTCTTGCTTGCTATCGGCGGTCTCGACGTGGACAGGACCGACAGGAGCGGGCGCGGCCACAGCCGCATCGGCAGATGGCAAGCTCACTATCGCGGGTCGCGCCTCGGTCAGCGTCGTCTTGGAGCTGGCGACAGCGGCCGTCTTGGTGCTTCTACCTCCGAATAGAAGAAGACTGAACAGAACTATTCCTGCGACGCCGCTGGCAACAAGCGTGGCAACCTTTGTCTTGGACGGTTTTCTCCGCAGCCAACGCATGGCCCTGGCAAAGAGCGCCCGTGCCTTGCCAAGGAAGCCCACGGCGTAACTCAGGCCGAGGTGTGCTTGCCAGATAGTCGTCTGGTCTTCCGTCAAGCTCCCCGCTGCCTGCTTTCCAGAAGCAATGTCCGGCTTTGCACCAAGTGCGGCAGCTTCCAAGTCTTGTGCGAAGTCCCGGATGCTTGGATAACGATCGGTTGGTCGCTTCGACAGCGCACGCAAGAGAACGGCTTCGACCGTCGCAGGAATGTCGGGCGCGTAGCTCGCGAGTGGCGGCGGCGGAAAGTGTCGCAGTTGGTAGAAGAGCGCATCGGCGTTGTCGGCGAAGAAAGGTGGACGACCCGCCAGCATTTCCCAGACGATACAAGCCAGCGCCCATTGATCGACCCGATGGTCGACGTCGGAGCTCGGTCCGAAGGCTTGCTCGGGCGCCATGTAAGCCGGCGTGCCGACGGTCCGTGATGCATCGGTAACCTTGCTTTGATCGGCTTTGATTTTCGAGACGCCGAAGTCGAGTACCTTCACGAAATCGGGTTCGTGCGGGACATGAACCAGGAAAACATTGGCGGGCGTTAGATCGCGATGAATGATGCCCTTGGCGTGCACGGCGGCGACCGCCGACGCGACCTGGCGCGCAATTGTAATCGCCTTTGCCAAGGGAACGACACCTGAGCGCTGGATTCGGCGGTCGAGATCTTCGCCCTCGAGGAACTCCATCACGAGGTACGGCTGCTCGTCGGAGGACGAGCCAAAATCGATGACATTCACAAGGTTCGGATGGCCGAGCCGCGAAGCGACGACTGCCTCGCGGTGGAAGCGTGCCAGCGCTTCGCTGTTTCTTGCCTGGGCGCGATTAAGCACCTTAACCGCCACGCGCTTTCGTAGGCGGAGGTGATGGGCTTCATACACCGCCCCCATTCCACCTTGGCCGATCCGCCCGACGAGTTTGTACACGTCCCCCAGCACGATGCCGACCAGGGGATCTGACTCATTTGACATGGAGGTGTAGCGTACTGACCATCGTCCGCCTCATGCTGGAGCATGAGTTCGCGGCGCCTATTCCGATGACGTCGATGCGCCTATTCCGACAACAGCGATAATAGCGCTGATCCTAAGGGTTGGACAGGACGACGCACGACGGCGAACCAGTAATGCTCTCGTCCTTACCTGTACGCAATGGTGTGTCTCCAGCTTGGCCAGTCATCGGAGCCTATCAACTACCACAGGTCGGGAATTTCCGCGCGGCACTCTCGAAATTGTGAGAGGCCGATGGCGGGAGACCCGCGGACTGGCGAGAGAATTCCCCGAGAACTTGGCACGTACCGCGTGGCCCGGCTCTTGCTGACGGTAGGCGCCGAGGAGCTAGCATGACCAATCGAGTTGGATCCTATTCACGGGTTTCTTTCATCGGCGGCGCCGCCGCCAGCTTCCTAACCTTCGCCCTCTCCTTCGCGGGCTGTGGTGGGAGCGAACCCACCGGCGGCGCTGGCGGCGATGCCGATGCGGCGGCCGCTCCCGACGGAAATAGCGCTGACGCGACGGTCAGCCCGCCATCGAGCCTCGCCGCGTACACACTCAGCTACCGCAGCCAGGTGCGCGTGCCGGCGGATGGAACGGTCATGACCTACGACGCTTTCGCCGCGCAGGTCGGCCGATTGGACCCGCTCGCGGCGCTGCGCTGTCCGGTCAGCAACGATACTCAATTCCAGGCGGCGGTCGACAAGTTGGGCGGGATCAACTGGACTCACCCGGTCGACATTCTGAAGGACCTAAGCCTGCCGCCCCTCTACCGCGGGCACTTCCCGCCCATGCAGAACACGGCAGTGCCTGCCATGGCGGGTAACGCCGCAGACTCGGCGGCGCCTACCATCGAGCGGCCCGACCTGGTCGGCTACCAGGACGGCATCGCGATCTTCCTTTCCCAGCGCCACGGCCTACTCGCCGTGAATACCCAGGGACAGACGCCCGTGCTCAGTTGTGCTCTCAAGCTGCCTGGCCGTCCCAAGTATTTCTTCTATCACGGAGGCGAAATCGTCCTGCTCGTCAACGCCATGTCGTCGAACGAGGCTGCGCTTCTGCGTTTCAGCGTGGCGCCTACCGGCTTTACCTTCCTCGACGCCGTCATGCTCGACAACCAGCAGATCCAGGACGCGCGCCTGTTCGACAGCACGCTGGTGATCTACGCCAACCTGTACGACGTGCCCCCTGCCACGACGGCCGCCCTGGATGGCGGGGTAGCCGCTGTCCCCGTCGGCTATACGCCTTCCGCCGCCGCCATCGGCGTGAAGGTGACGGTCGTCAAGTGGGGCGCGCAGCTCAGCCTGGCCTGGCAAGAGGAGTTGCTCAACGACCACGTCAGCTCGGATCCGCTGGCCGGAAAGGATCTGACGACGGCCGTGCAGCAGCTTTCCGTGGGCCAGATCGTGGCCACCTATAAGAACTACAAGCCCTTCATCAGCGCCAGCGACAGTTATTTCGTGGTCAGCCGCGACGTCAGCAAGACGGTCTTCACCGGTACCCAGTCGCAGACCTATTCCTACTGCACCGCCAGCCACGCCGGGCCTGACCACAGCGTGACCTACTGCTATCCCAACTACGAGCGGCGCGACAATCCCGACTACAAAGATCCTCAATCCACCAAGGGCGACTATCCATGCAACGGAAAGTCACTGCTCGATTGTGTCCAAGAGGCAGCGCCCGTGGTCAGCAAGTACATCTACGTGCGCGTCGGCGAAACCTGCAACACGTACAGCTACCACGACTACATTTGCGATCGCACCGAGACGCGGACGGTGTCCTACCCGACCTATCGGACAGACCAATCCACTCAATTCGTGGTGTGGCGCTACACCGACGGTGACTTCGTCAAGCTCGACGAACAGCTCTTCCAGATGGCGTCGCCGGGAACCACCACCGGCGCGGTGCCCTCGCTGACCTTCACCGGGGCGCCGCTGGAGGTCTCCGGATCCATCGACAGCAAGGACGACCTGCGGTTCCAACACGGGCAGTTCTACGTGCTCACGAATCAGGGGCAGGTACTGCACACCTTGCTCATCGCGGGCAACTCCATCGCCGAGCTGGGCGTGCAGAACATGCCCCGTCAGGGCGGAAGCTACTCCTATTCCGGATCGCACTCGACCCTGTTCTCCGATACCCGGATGATGGTCTCCCGTGCCTACTACGACGGGTCGGCGCCCAAGGGCATCACCAGTTGGTCGGACGTCCTCATGATGGATCTCAGCGTGCCGGCATTCCCTTCACCGCTTAACCACTTCGCGATGCCGGGATCGAGCGTTCAGCTCATCTTGGCCGCCGCCGGAGTCTTGGGACCGGGCACGGTCAACTTCACCAGCAGTGGGGTTTACCGAAACCTCCAGAAGATCACACTCTTCGATCAGAGCGACGCCCACGAGCTCGACAACGTCCTCCTCGGCACCGAATTCAACGCGGATTTCACACAGACCTGGCTCGGAACCACGGACGACCAGCGTATCCGCCTCGACTGGGACAGCCAGCGCCTGTTCATGCCGTACGCGGGCTACAATCACGCGCCCCAGACGTCGTTCAATCCCGCCGCGCATCGGCTCAACATCACCGCGGTCGGCGTGGGCACCGGCCTTTCGTCCGAAGTGACCTTCGATCTAGTCGAGGACATCATCCGCACGGTTTCCATCGACTCGTCGCCGACCGCCGGCCACGCGCTGGCATTTGGTGACTCGTCGATCTACACCTTCACCCAAGGCACGCAGGGCTGGTCGAAGGACGTCTTGGAAGAATTCGCTGCTCCCTTCGCCGTCTATCGCATCAACGACACCGGCGACGTGCACGCCCGCATCGACCGGATCGGCGCTCGTTGCCAGATCTCGACCTTCAGCGGGAGCCTCAAGGCGTTTGCCCCGACCCCACTGGCGACCAGCCCGGCCGTCGCCTGCCCCGAGGTTGGATCGCCCACGGCGGTCGGGCTCGCCGTGGTCTTTGGCGCTTCGTCGACCGGCTGGCGGCTCAGCCAAGACGGCACATCCATCACGGCCATGAGTGCCGACGAGGTCAAGGAGGCGCTGACCCATGTGATCACGACCGAGTACTGCGCGCTCGACAGCACCAAGAACGACGCCACACCCGTTCCCTACCTAGACGCTGTACCACCGTCTGTGCAGTGCTTCCCGTGGACGACCGCCGGCGGCATGGTCAGCCCCGTACCTGGCCTAGGCACGGCGATGGAATAGTCAGGGCCAGCCCATTCTGTAGTGCCGATGGCTCGGGCGCTGAAATCATGAAGCGTGTCGCAGCCTCATGCTAGGCGGGCTCGTCACCAGCGCTTTTCTCACGCTCGAGTGATCCCGGTCCTCTATACGATCTGGCGCGCACGCCAGTTACGTGTGGCGCAGCAGACGGAGTCGCTCATCGAAGCGGTTCTCACCCTTTGCCGTAGCTGTAGCAGCCCTCGTCCGCCGACTGACTGAGAAGCCGGGCGGGCACACCAAAGATATTGTTTGGCGGCAGGTTCACAGATCGGTCCGAAGCTGTGACGCTTGTCGCTTTCTTCCTATTCGCACCTGGAGTACCTTATTGTGGAAGAGCCAGCTCAAGACGCAGGCCTCCGACGGAGAATAGGTACAGTCCATGAAAGAGAAAGATATCCGCGACCACATCAATGCCTTTCTCAAGAGCAGGCTGCAAAATCTGTTGCTGCCCGCTTCCGTGGGAATCGGCCTTGCCCTTTCGGGATGCACCAGTTCGTCACTCCAATCGAACCCCGACAGCGGTCGCGATACTTCGGGCCTACGGCCCAACTCGGGTGGCGCCGGCGGTACTGGCGGACTCCCTGGGTCAGGCGGGTCGACCTATGGATATGGAACGGGCGGACTCGGAGCTGGCGGAGGCGGGGGAGCGACCCCTAGCGCCGGTGGTGCCGGCGGTGGGTTCGGCGGCGACGGATTCGGCGGTAGGGGCACCGCCTACGGATATGGCGGCTCTTTTTCTGGCGGTGCCGGCGGCGCCGGCTCGGGAGGATATCAAGCCAACTCTGGCGGCGCCGGCGGCGGATTTCCCGGATCCATCGGAACGCTCTACGGGATAGGCGTATTCAGGGACGGCGGGGCCTCAGCACCGGAGACCGGCAAGGGTGAGACGGGGCAGAATCCAGACGCATTGGTGTCGGAGGCAGGTGTCGTCGAACCAACCGACGCAAAGACCTTACCCAGCGACGGCCCCCTAAACGAGTAAGAGACGAGGAGCCAGATGAGCCAACAGGCGTCCTCGGCGCCGCTAGGAAGCCGACCGCCGTTAGACCGAGAAGAGCGAGCGTGATCGAAGTTCTGCGGCAAGTTGGATTTTTCCCGCACACCTGCGTGTGGGAATTGACCTTGGCCTGCAATCTCCGGTGCAAGCATTGCGGTTCGCGAGCGGGCAGGCGACGTGCGCAAGAGCTGTCGCTCGACGAATGCCTGCGCGTGGCAGGTGAATTGGTCGAGCTGGGTTGCCAGCACATCACTCTGATCGGCGGCGAAGTAACCCTTTCCCCGGGCTGGCACGAAGTCGCCAGACGCCTGGTCGACCTCGGTGCGCAGGTCAACATGATCACAAACGGCGTGACATGGTCGACTGAACACCTCGACCGGGCGAAGGCAGCTGGCCTGTGTGCCGTCTCCTTCAGCCTCGATGGCTTCGAACATGAGCACGACCACTTCCGAGCCCCGGGCTCCTTCGCGCGTATCGTGCGCGCCATCGACCTGAACGTTGCGGCCAGCCTGCAGACCGGGATCAACACGACCATCAACCGGCTCAATCAAGGCCAGCTGAAGGAGATGCGACCGTTCTTGATCGAGCATGGCGTCTCCGGCTGGCAACTGCAGCTCGCAACGGTTGCGGGCAACATGGAAGAGCATCTGGACCTGGTTTCGGCGCCCGAAGATCTTCTGTGGTTGGTACCCCAGATTGCAGAGCTATGCCGGATGAATTCCCCGGAGTTCGAAATCTACGTCGGTCACAATATCGGCTACTTTGGCAATGCAGAGTCGGACTTGCGCGCGGCAGATGTCGAGTTGCCCTTCTGGCTCGGCTGCCGCGCCGGCTGCCAAGTGATCGGCATCGAGAGCGGTGGCGATGTGAAGGGCTGCCTGGCCTTGCCCTCGTCGGTGCACCGCGAGCGCCGCTTTGTCGAAGGCAACCTGCGGGAGGAGAGCTTGCGCGACATTTGGAATCGCGCAGACGCATTTGCCTACAACCGCCTCTTCCAAGAGACCCAACTCTGCGGCTTCTGCCGGGTTTGTCGCTTTCGCGATGTTTGCCGCGGCGGATGCGCCTGGGCCAGCTATGCGCAGAGAGGACGCGGAAACGAGCAGTGTTTCTACTATCAGGCGGTCAAGCACCAGCGCTTCGAATTGCTCGCCGAATCTCCAACCACGGAAGAGATGGTCTTCTTCCGTAACCCTGAGCGCCCTACGGAATAATCTGCTGCCCGGGCGTCGAGGGTTGCGTGATGGTGAAGCATGTGATCGCGGGCGCGACCCACTTGAAGACGTTGTTCCAGAACTGAGGCACACTGTAACTGCTCTGCGCCGTGTGATTTACACACTGCGGATAGGTCGTGGCGTTGTCCCATTGAGTGGGCGTCAGTCCCCACTGACTCGTATAAGTCACCCACTCGTCACCCCAGGCCAAGATCCGTCCATTGTCAATCACCTGGGCAACACCGACATTTCCTCCTCCCGTTGAAGAATCTGTCGCAAAGACCTCACAATTCGAACCGGAGCAATTGACTGGCCGGCCATGATAGACGCCAATTTCCTTCAAATCGTGGGTAATCGCAGGATAGTCGGCATAATTGGTCAGCCAATTGCCGAACGGAATCGAGTCATCGGTGCATGTGCACAGCGTATCCGGACATCGCGCAAACGTGTCTGCCGTGCCGAAACTGATCCCACTAAAGGACAGCAGTTGGTTCACCGGGGTGACCTCGGCCGCATTCAGCCCGTAACCTGTCATCGCAATGATCGCACCGCCGCCTCTCACCCACTTCTCCAATGCGGCAACGTCGCTCGCACTGTAGGTCCACATTTGCGCTGTACCTGTCTGGTCCTGCAGGGCTTGCAGGATGACGACATCGTATTGACTGAGGAGGGCATCGGTCAGGGGTGTGAACGTTCGTAGGATCGTCATCGTCGCATTCGTGTTGGTGTTCATGTACGTCTGAAATGCATTCGTGTCACCGTTGTTTCCGGTGGCACTCCCGGTCTGTCCTGGCTGACCGAGAGAAAGGATCGCTAAGCAGGAACACTTGCCGGCTTCATCACAGCGAAACAGGCGGCCGTCGCCAGTCGCGTCTCCCGTGTTGTCGCCGGTGGTTGTCACGGGCGTGGCAATGTCACCAGCATCAGGAAGGACGATCACGACAGCAGACGCAGCATCATCCGATGTCGCTGGAACAGCGTCGGACGGTGAGGTCGACGTGCCCGCCGAGCCGGCTCCTCCATTGCCAGACCCGACCGGAACGCCGTTCGCGCCGAGGTTACACGCCATTCCGAGAAGTCCACTGGACATGATGAGGCCGGCGCCCAGAATGGAATATGCGAAACGTGCAAGACACGCAGACTCGTAGGCTCTCATTGCTGGCCCTCCCGGCGGTGGAATTCGAAGACTGTGGCTCGACTCTATGCCAATAAGTCTGTCTCTTAGGCGAATAGCTGTGTGAGGAACCGAACCGTAAGTCGCTCGAATGGGTTCACAGGCTCCCATTCAATTACGGTTGAAGGCTAGATCGGTCAATCGAGCTAAGCAAGCGTCCAAACGCGATTGTTGAGCTCGCCGCTCTCGCAGAGCCACCCGAACCTCGAAGATGCGAAGAGGCCGGGCAATTCACCAATAGTATCCGTTGGTTAAGAGCGAAGACGAGCTGCCTGCTGACGACCCACTCCCCTGCATCATTGCGGTTCCGGGAATGAATCACGCACGTCGACGCTGGCTATCACCGCCGGTACATGAGGATGGAATTGCTGCGGTGAAAATCCGCTGTCGCGAGGATCTCGGCCCCTGCTTCGCCATGGATTAGATCGGCCCGGGGACGCGCGATGGGCTGGATGGCCTCGATCTGGTAGCGAGATTTCGTGAGCGACTCGACGTAATCGTGCAAAGGAAAGCGGGATCGGCCGTCCCACAGCAGCGACCCTGGACTGTTGACCACGACGATGTACTTCGGCAGTTCTGTCGACAGCTCGACCATCACGGAGTACTGGTGTCTTGGCGGTCGCGGGACCACGGTACCGTGAGCGGATACTTGAGCGCGAACCGCGACGCGCCTTTGCGACGGGCCTGGAACAGGATTTCGGCTTCGGAGCCGAAGACGAAGACCCGATCGGTCGGGTCGGAGCGGGCCGCGATGAAATCGGCGACGGGCTTTGCCTGAATCCGAAGGAGCACGTAGACGATACCCACGGCGGCCCAAGCCGATACGCCAATCCAAGGGACCGCGCGCAGCCTCTCTCCGAACCAGCCAAGTAGCTGACGTAGTCGGGTCTCGCGGACAGACGCCTCCTGCGAGGCATCCTTTGCCTTCCCCGTCATGGACACGATCGTAACGCTGACCGCCGTAGACGTCTAGTTCGAGGTCTGCACCCTTGGAGTCGCCGCCGCCGGTCTGCAAGGCACGGAGCTCCCTAGCGGCACCGCACGGGCTCTCTGCGATGTTCGCCAAGCCCTCCCACGATGTGATTCGTCCCCCTTCGGGACAGCGGCTGCATGAGCCAATACAGTGTGGTCCCAAAAGCCAATGACCGCCCACTCAACATCGGGACAATGGCGATGAGCTCGCGTTTCCAAGGCGCTGTCGCCAAAATCGCCATTTACGACTATCTGCTGACCGGCGAGCTTGGAATTCAGGGCGAAAAACCGCCAGTCGGGGTCGCACAACTA